>Ga0315899_10008962_pt1 | contig 10729 bp, 7 predicted proteins | sample LakEriMetagenome_2_FD_203518 | JGI IMG/M metagenome (GOLD analysis project Ga0315899, IMG submission 203518) | Freshwater fungal communities from buoy surface, Lake Erie, Ohio, United States - Buoy 4 MA112 | ecosystem: Environmental > Aquatic > Freshwater > Lake | place: USA: Lake Erie, Ohio...
TAGGGGGTGATCTCGTCGAGTGCCTGTCTGAGGTTGCGGAGATAGGTTTTGTCGCCCGCTTCTCGTTCGATCCCGTCGAGGACGCAGGTGCTTTGAATGGTTTTGTAATCGTAATAGTGGTCGGATAGGAAAATCGCAATATTCTTGTTCCTCAGTTGGCTGGCTGGCATGGTGTTTTCGCAATGCTCGCCCATGAGCTCCAAGAGGCGTTGGTTGCGAGTATTTTGAGGCATTGCTGCGATGGTCTGTCTCTCTCTGGGGTTGGGTTCCAGGGCAAAGACAATGTCGGGTAGGTGATGAATCTCTGGCTGCCACGGTGCCAGCTGTCTGAGTTGTTCGGTATCGCTTTCACTGCGAATCCAGGAGGCCTGCATCCATTTCAGGCTTGGGATGTAGCGCTTCAGCAGATTGTCCTGGGATCCGATATCGGCGCTGATGATGTGAAAGGGAGTGCTTTCAGGTAGGTGCTCCCAAAAGTAGGGTTCTCCAATGATGGCTCCCCCGCCCACGATCAGCCGTGCGCTTCCATCGCGGGTGTCTTGTTGGATCTGGCTGGCCAGGTTTCTGTCCTCGGCCAGTTGGGAAGGGCGGATAAAGCGGAGCTCCGTTCCTGATGGGAGAAGTGATTGAAAGGCCAGTCGGAAGGCTTCGTCGCCTGCATTCTTGGAGCCGTAGTAACCGTAAATGTAAAAAGTCTGAGGTGTCATGCAAGCTTTTCCGCTTTTATCTCTGCAGCATCAACCTAGAAAATGTGGTCGCTCTTGGCCGTCTACTGCTGCGCGCTACTGCGTGATTCGCTGTGATCTGCCGCAGGTGTGCCTGGTGCTTCGGGTAGCTCCAGTTGGGTTGTGATCTGATGCATCGTCAGGGCGACGGCGCGCTCGATGTCTCGAATCTCAAAGGGTTGATTACGCTCCTGTTCCTGGTCATGGGACTGCTCGATCGGATCTTGCTGATACAGCTCGATCGGCAAGGTGGCGAGGCTGCCTGCGCCTTCGCATTGCTGCCGATGCCAGAGGGCGATGGCCTCCGCTCGCGAGGAGCCCACCAAGCAGAGACCCGGGATCTCGGGCCTGAGCCAGCCGAGCTTGTGTTGCATCGTGCCTTCGTGGGTCACATAAAAATGCACCCCCTCGCTGCGTTGCAGCCAGGTGGCAAAGTCCAGGCCGCAGAGGTTGTCCAGTTGTGCCTGTTTGCAGTGTTGAAGAATCTGAGCAACCCTCGTTCTGCAGGCTTGCTCGCGTTGTTGGCTCAGGGGGTGTTGGCGATTGTTGTGTTGGTAGGTGAAGCCATCCAGCAGGATCAAGGGGCGGTGGAAATGCTGCGTGATCGCATCGATCAGGGCCTGCATGAACCTCACCTCATTGCGCAGCTCCCGCCGTCCTGGCCCTCTCACCCCTAGCAGGATCAATGGCTGCGGGCGATGCACGGGTAGAGGCCTCTCCACCTCCCGAGCCAGGGCATCCATCACGGTTTGGCGCGCCTTGCCCGTGACCAACGTTCCCCCCAAGCGCACGCTTTGGTGGCTGTTGAGTAGCTCCGGCTCCACCCGGCTGATGCCATCGAGCTGGGCCAGGTTCAGCACGGTGTCGGTGTCCTGCACAACGGCCAGGCTGTGGCCGGCATCGATCAGGCGCAGCAGTGGATCGAGTTCATTCCACAGGAAGTGCGCAAAGTTGCTGTTACCGGCTCGCACCAGAACCGGCTCCTGCTTGTTCAACCCATCTGGATCTGGGGCAGGCTCTGCCGGCCTCAGCGAGGAGGCCGAGAGCAGATAGCCGTCGGCGCATTCGTTGGATGACAACCACCACAGTGAGGCGTCGTCGCGCTGTTGCAGCAGCAGATGGTTGCGATCTGGATCGGCTCGACAACCACGCAGCTCAAAGCTGGCTCCGGCCAGCTCCACGTTCAGCGCTTGTTTGTTCAGGATGGCGAGCTGGTAGCGGCGCAGTGAGCGCGGATAGACCCAGCTGTTCAGCTCAGTTAGTGAGGCAGGTGTGCTTGCGCTGCCTGGGCCGAAGCTTCCGGCCAGATCGCAGCACCGCTGCGCAGCCTGCTCGAGGCCGGCTTGGCTCAAAGCCTGCCCCAGGGCGAGGGTGGCGCTCTCCAGTCCGATCTGCTCGATGACTTCCGGGGCAGTGCCGGCTTGCAGCAGTGCCTCGCGGGCGCGGCGCAGGCGGCCAGCCGCCCCTCCCTGATCCGGATCCAGCAACAGGTTGCGGATCGATAGCTGCAGTTCGGCCACGGGCGGTTGATCCGGGCGTTGTCTGGCCGGAGCCTATGCATGGACCTGGGCTGCGGCGGCTCAGTCCCATTGCGTGAGCCAGCGCTGCCGCCATAACCCCGAGGTCACCCAGCGACTGCAGGGCCCCCGTTGGCGATAGGAATACCAGAGCCGATTGAGCTGAAAACTGGCCGCGTTGGCTTCGGCCAGCGCAGGGTCATCCTTGAGGGTGCAGCTTTGTTGTGGATTCCACTGCAGCATCCGGGCATGGGCGAAGCTGCCATCGAGCCGTTGCACGCGCGGTGTCGCCAGCAGGCGGTCGCGGTAGTCGAGGTCTTCGCAGTAGGCGGGGTAGTAGCGCTCATCGAATGACCCCACGGCATCCCACGCCAGAGCCGTGAGGGCAAAGGCTGAGAACGCACGCTCGCCGGGGAACAGCGCCAGATATTGCGGCTGCGCTGGATCCAGGCGTGCCAGCGCCTCGGCCAGCACACCGGGAGGAAAGGTCACATCGTGGTTCACCAGCAGGGCCAGGCTGGCTTGCGGGAAACTGAGCAAAATCTGATTCCAGGCTGAGGCCACTCCCGCGTTGCCAAATGGTCTCGCCAGGCAGACCCGCTCCACGCTCGGAAGCCCTTCTTGCTCCAGGCGCTGCAGCTCATGGCGCAGCTGCCGCGACTGCTGATCCGATCGGCCGCCACTTTGATCCACGATGGCGAGGATTTGAATCGGCACATCCAGGCTCATCAACAGTCTGCGCAGATGCTGAGGTCCGTTGAGAACAGGCACTCCGAGCAGCGGCAGCACCCCCTTCGGTGCTGCCTGGGGGCGCAATCGATCGATTCCCTGCCAGAACAGCTCGAGCAGTTGATCATCGTGACTCCGCTCGCAGACATCGGCCAGGCAGCGCCACAGCTCCAGAGAGCTCAATCGCGACGGTTTTCCTCGCTCGGGCAGGATCGCCAACCATTCGAGCAGCCAGCCCAGCACCTGGGTGCGCGCCATGCGCCAGGCGCCGAGCTCCAGCAGCAGCTCAATCCTGCGAGCGCGCTCCGCAGGATCGTTGCTGGCGGGCTGCTGCATGAGCTCCTCTCCGTAGTGATCACCCAGCCGACGCCAACGGTTGACGAGGTGAGCGAATTCGGGCTGCCCAGTTGACGCGGCTTGCTCGTTGTTCATGGCCTCCCCGCTGAGCTGGAATCAGGTTTCAGGGTGAGTTGCACCTGCAGGCCTCCGAGGCTGGATGGTTTGAGCAACAGCTCTCCCCCATGGCTTTGGCAGAACCGGCGTGCGATGGCCAGGCCCAGTCCCTGGTGGCCTGGGGGCACGACCGGTAGACCGGCGGCCTCGATCCTGGTTCTCCCGGCGTCATCCACAAGGATCGTCAACAGCTCTGCCGTCGATTCCGCCGAGATGGTCACGGGCGGCCCCCCATGCTCCAGTGCGTTGTCGATCAGGTTGTGGAGTGTGCGTTCCAGGAGCCGCTGGTCCACGACCGCCGTCAGTGTTGGTTCAAGATTCAGCACCACCAGCTCGGCGTCGTAGCGGTTGGCGATCGCCCGGCAGAAGGGTTGGAGTGCGAGCCGTTCGCGCCGGATCGGGCGGTGCATTGGCTCGCTGATCTCCGCTAGTTCCTGATCCAGGGTCATTAGGGCCTCCAGATCGGCTTCCAGGCCCGCCACCAGCTCAGGATCGTGGTGTGGTTGCTCGCCCAACGCTTCCACCCGCAGCAGCAGCCTCGTCAGCGGTCCCCGGATGTCGTGTGCGAGTGTTCGGACCTGCTCCCGCTGCTCGGTCACGTTCTGGTTCAGCTGCGCCAGCAAGACATTGATGCGGTGCGCAAGCAATTGCAAGGGCGCGACGCCGTCGTTGATCACCAGCGTTGTGTTGTTCTTGATGCGTCGAGGCAGGGTTTTTAGCAGTTGCTTCAGTGGCAGCCACAGTTCACGTTGCAGGAAGAGGAGTAAGCCAGCGCCGGCGCCGATCACCACACCCAGGATCAGCAGCAGTGATCGTTCAGGCATGGTGTTGATGCCAATCAGCTGCAGCAGCTCCAGCCCCGCCACTAGCAACAGTGCCCCGCTGCAACTGCCGAGCAAGCAGGCCAGGAGCAGGTGGCGCTGATCACGGGAGCTGAGCAGGATCGTGCGTTTCATGCAGAGGGCTCTTCTGTGGAGAGGGGCGTTGCTTCCGTACGCAGCGCATAGCCGTGGGTTCGGACTGTTTCGATCTGCAGTGATCCTGCGGAGGCCTGATTGAGCAGGCGTCTCAGCCTTGAAAGCCGCACATCAATGCTGCGGCTGTGGCCGACTGGTGCCAGGCTGCCGCTCGCCCTGGCCAATTGTTCGCGGGTCAGCACCCGACCGGGTGCTCTGCAGAGAGCTAACAACAACTTCCGATCTCCGCGACTGAGGATCACGGCCGGATGGCCCGTTTTCTGGAGGCAGCCTTCGTGGGGCCGGAAGGTCACATCACCGAGTGGGATGCGTTGCTCTTGTGGCACCGGTGCAATCGCCATCCGTTGATCACTCCGAAGCAGCTGTTCGCAGCGGAGCAGCAGCTCTCGCGCATGGAATGGCTTCACCAGATAATCCTGAGCACCCTGCTCGAGGCCCAAGATGCGGTCTTCCGGTGACCCCATTCCTGACAGCATCAATACCGGGAACACATGCCCTTGAACGCGGAGATTGCGCAGCAGATCAGTTCCCAACTGCGCCGGCAGTCGCTGGTCCAGCACCAACAGATCGGGGTGACTTGTCTCCAGTGCGGCAATAAAAGGTTCGGGGTGAGGAAAGCTTTTCAGCTCCCAGCCGCTCGCCAGCAGTCTGGGCCGCATCTGGCGGGAGAGTTCAACGTCATCGTCCAGCCACCAGATGATCGCGCCAGGCACCTGTGAGCTAAATGGCTTGTTCTGTCCTTGCGCCACATCCTGCCTGAATTGTTCCTTCGCAAGTGTGATCAGGATTTGTGGTGATCAAGGGCGGCTGATCGACCCTCCTGGATGGATGGCTGCACAAAAAAGGGCCTGGCTGATCGACCAGAGCCCTTGTGGAAAAAACAGGCGAAGATCAGCGGCTGATCTGCTTCAGAGTGCTGCTCCAGCCAGGGCAGGAACGGAGAGTTCAGCCTGCTTGCGAATGACCACCTGCTTCTTGTCGTCAACGTCGACAACAGCACTGTCACCCTCGCCGATGCGGCCCGAGAGGAATTCCTCGGCGAGGGAGTCTTCGAGCAGGCGCATCACAGCGCGGCGCAGTGGGCGGGCGCCGTAGCTGGGGTTATAGCCCTCTTCCACCAAACGCTCCTTGAAGCCGTCGGTGACGGAGAGATGGATGCCCTTCTCTTCCATGCGACCGAACACTTCCTTGAGCATGATCTCGGCGATCTCCTTCACCTCGTCACGGCTGAGCTGACGGAAGACGATGATCTCGTCGAGGCGGTTGAGGAACTCAGGGCGGAAGTACTGCTTCAGCTCTTCGTTCACCAACGAGCGGATGCGGTTGTAATTGGTTTCTTCCGCATCAGCGCCGGAGAACTCGAAGCCGAGGCCGCCGCCACCCTTCTCGATCACCTTCGAACCGATGTTCGAGGTCATGATGATCAGGGTGTTCTTGAAGTCCACCGTGCGGCCCTTGGAATCGGTCAGGCGACCGTCTTCTAGAAGCTGCAGCAGCAGGTTGAACACATCGGGGTGGGCCTTCTCGATCTCATCGAACAGCACCACGGTGTAGGGACGACGGCGTACAGCCTCAGTGAGCTGGCCGCCTTCGTTGAAGCCCACATAGCCCGGAGGCGAACCGATCAGCTTGCTGACCGTGTGGCGCTCCATGAACTCCGACATGTCGAGGCGGATCATGGCCTCTTCGCTACCGAAGAAGTAGGCCGCGAGCGACTTGGTCAGCTCGGTTTTACCGACACCGGTGGGTCCGGAGAAGATGAAGCTGGCGATTGGACGGTTGGGGTTCTTCAGACCAACGCGGGCGCGGCGGATGGCGCGCGACACAGCCTTCACCGCTTCGTCCTGACCAATCAGGCGCTGGTGGAGCGTTTCCTCCATGTTCAGCAGCTTGGCCGACTCGCTCTCGGTGAGCTTCTGCACGGGAACACCCGTCCAGGAGGCCACGATTTGGGCGATATCTTCCTCGGTCACCATGGGGGCGCGGTCAAGGCTTGCCGCTTCAGCAACGGCTGTCGCGGTAATACCGCCACCCTCTTCGCTGGAGCCGCCCTCAGCTGCTTTCGTCTCAGGCTCCTCCTTGCGGGTCTGCAGGATGGAGCGGATCTGATCGCGCAGCTCCACTTCCTTATCGCGCAGTTCACCGGCCTTGGTGAAGTCCTGTTCGCGGACGGCGTCTTCCTTCTCTTTCTGGATCGCGCGCAATTGCTTGTCGATCTCCTTGGCTGCAGGCGGCAGCTTGGAGTTCATCAGGCGCACGCGGCTGCCGGCTTCATCGACGAGATCGATGGCTTTGTCGGGTAGGAAACGATCGGAGATGTAGCGATCGCCCAGGGTGGCGGCAGCCACCAGCGCCTCGTCGGCGATGGTGAGGCGGTGGTGGGCTTCGTAGCGCTCCTTCAGCCCCCGCAGGATTTCGATCGTGTCATCGACGGAGGGCTCGCCCACCTGCACGGGCTGGAAGCGGCGCTCGAGCGCTGCATCCCGCTCGATGTGTTTGCGGTATTCATCCAGCGTGGTGGCGCCGATGCACTGCAGCTCACCGCGGGCCAGGGCCGGCTTGAGGATGTTGGCGGCATCGATGGCGCCTTCAGCGGCGCCGGCGCCGATCAGGGTGTGCACCTCATCGATCACGAGGATCACATTGCCGGCACCCCGGATCTCTTCCATGATCTTCTTGAGACGTTCCTCAAACTCACCGCGGTATTTGGTGCCGGCTACCAGCAGGCCGATATCGAGCGTGAGGACACGCTTGTCTTCCAGGATGTCGGGTACATCGCCTGTGTTGATGCGCTGAGCCAAACCTTCGGCGATGGCGGTCTTGCCGACGCCTGGCTCGCCGATCAGAACGGGATTGTTCTTGGTGCGGCGGCCGAGGATCTGAATCACCCGCTCGATTTCGTTCTGACGGCCCACTACGGGATCAAGTTTGCCGTCGGCGGCCTGCTGGGTGAGGTTGCTGCCGAATTCGTCGAGCGTGGGGGTTTTGGTGGAGCCTTTGCCGCCACCGCCACCGCTAGCCACCTCGGCGGTCTCGCCGAGCATGCGGATCACCTGGGTGCGCACCTTGGCCAGGTCGACACCGAGGTTCTCGAGCACCCGTGCGGCCACGCCTTCACCTTCACGGATTAGGCCCAGCAGCAGGTGTTCCGTACCGATGTAGTTGTGGCCGAGCTGCCTGGCTTCTTCCAGCGATAACTCCAAGACCCGTTTGGCTCTTGGCGTGAACGGGATCTCGACGGCCACGAAACCGGAACCGCGGCCGATGATCTTCTCCACCTCAACGCGAGCGTCCTTGAGGTTGACGCCCATCGACTTGAGCACCTTGGCGGCCACGCCGGTACCTTCCCCGATCAGACCCAGCAGGATCTGCTCGGTGCCCACGAAGTTGTGACCAAGGCGGCGGGCCTCTTCCTGGGCCAGCATGATCACCTTGATGGCCTTCTCGGTAAACCGCTCGAACATGGGCGGGGCCTGTTGCGTGTACTCCCAACTTATCAGGGTTGGCCCGGGGAGTGTGGTGTGCAGCTCCAATCGGCCAAAACCACTGAGGTGGCTGGGTTCTTTGGGACCTGTTTCAACAACTCAAGCTCCACATTTATTCGGTTGTTCGCATCAGGAATGGGCGGCAATCCGAACCGCTTCCGTGTCCTGTAAGCGAGCCCATTGGATCAGGGCATCGTCGCCATTGCGGTAGTAACCGCGACGGATGCCCTCGGTGGTGAAGCCGCAGCGCGCGTACAGAGCGGTTGCGCCTGTGTTGGCTGCGCTCACTTCCAGGGTGGCGCTCAAGGCGCCGCGCTGGCGGGCCTCTTTGAGCAAGGCCATCAGCACGCGCCGGCCGTGGCCATGGCGCCGTTGATCGGGTGCCACGGCCACGGCGCTGATCTGCAGTTCATCCATCACTACCCAGCCGCAGGCCATCGCGATCAGGCGCTGATCCACCACCAGCCCCATGCACAGGCGATCGCTTTGGCTCAGCTCCTGCTGCCATTGCTCTCGTGTCCACAGCCCCGCAAGGCTGGTTTGATCGAGATCCAGGCAATCCTCGAGCTGTTCTGGTCCCAGCAGCTGGGCCTCGGGATGGTCTGAGGCTTGGGGCTCTGTCTCGGCTGACACCAGGCGCCGGCACGGCTCTTCATAGGATCGCCCGATGACCAGTACCCGTGAAGCCGCTCCTGCAGCGGAGATGGCCGTCGATCAGCGGCCCTACGAAGTGAATCGCGATGGGGCGAGCCCCAACCGCAACCTCACCCCCGTCACCACCGCGCTCGATCCTGAAGGTCGGCTGGTGGTGGGTGGTTGCGTGCTCAGCGATCTGGCGCGCTGCTATGGCACTCCTTTGTATGTGATCGACGAAGCGACCCTGCGCGGCACCGCTCAGGCCTACCGCAAGGCGCTGGCCTCTCACTACCCCGGCTCAGCCCTGGCGCTCTATGCCTCAAAGGCCAACAGCAGCCTGGCGATCACGGCTGTGGTGGCTTCGGAGGGCTTGGGGCTTGATGCGGTGTCGGCCGGTGAGCTGCTCACCGCCGTGCAGGGTGGGATGCAGCCTGAGCGGATCGTCTTCCACGGCAATAACAAGAGTCTCGAGGAGCTGCGCCTGGCGGTGGAGCTTGGGGTGACGGTGGTGGCCGACAACTGGCTCGACATCGAGCAGCTGGCCAGCCTGGCGCCGGCCCATCCCGTGCGCCTGATGCTGCGGTTCACGCCTGGGATCGAGTGCCATACGCACGAGTACATCCGCACCGGTCACCTCGACAGCAAGTTCGGTTTCGACCCCGATCAGCTTGAGGCGGTGCTTCAGCACCTCAAGCAGTGCAGCTGGGCCCAGGTGAGTGGTCTGCACGCCCACATCGGTTCGCAGATCTTCGAGCTGCAGCCCCATCGCGATCTCGCTGCCGTGATGGCTGATGCCCTCAAGCTGGCTCGGGAGATGGGCCATCCGGTGAGCGATCTCAACGTGGGTGGTGGCCTGGGGATCCGCTATGTGGAAAGCGACGACCCGCCGTCGATCGATGCGTGGGTGCGCACCGTGGCCGAAGCCGTTGCAGCGGCGTGCCAAGAGCGCGGCCTTGATCTGCCCCGTTTGCTGTGTGAGCCCGGCCGCTCGCTGGTGGCCACCTCCGGGGTCACCCTCTACAGCGTGGGCAGCCGGAAGGACATCCCCGGCATCCGCACTTATCTCTCTGTGGATGGCGGCATGAGCGATAACCCTCGGCCGATCACTTATCAATCCCAGTACACCGCTGTCCTGGCAGACAGGCCCGAGGCTGAGGCCTCCGACACCGTGACCCTGGCCGGCAAGCACTGCGAATCTGGCGACGTGCTGCTCAAGGATCTGGCCTTGCCTCCGGCTACCAGCGGCGATGTGCTGGCTGTGTTCGCCACCGGTGCCTACAACGCGTCGATGTCGTCGAACTACAACCGCATTCCCCGCCCAGCGGCCGTGATGGTGCACGACGGCATGGCGGATGTGGTGCAACGCCGGGAGCAGCCGGAAGATCTGCTGCGCTACGACGTTCTGCCAGAGCGGCTGCGGCCGGTAGCCTGACCCGCAGGACGGAGCTGTGCCAGGGGTGTTTGGGGTACTAGCGGGAATCCAGCTGGGCGCTGTGCTGGATCTTCTGCTTGCCACAGCCCTGGGCATGGTCCTGCTGGCGCGGGTGAATGAACCGCGCACCCTCTGGTTGCTGCGCGGTTACCTCACCCTGGTGGCGTTGGCCTGGGTGGTTCAGCGCTACGCCAACCTGCCGCTCACCAGCAAGCTGGTGGATGCCCTGGTGATGGCGTGCAGCCTGGCGCTGGCAATTCTCTGGCAGGGGGAGCTCCGACGTCTGATGGAACTGCTCGGCACCGGCCGGCTGGATGTGCTGTTTGGTAGTCAGCGGGGCGACAAGCTGGCCTCGGGATCAGCGGCGGTGCTCAGCGAGGCTGCAGGCCGGCTCTCGCAGCTGCGGCGCGGTGGCTTGATCGTGGTGGATCTGGGCAGCGACCTCCGCCCGGAAGATTTCCTCAACCCCGGCATCGCCCTCGATGCGCAGCTTTCGGCCGACCTGCTGCTCAACCTGTTTGCTGTGGATACGCCCCTGCACGACGGTGCGGTGCTGGTGAAGGGCAACCGCATCCTTTCGGCGGGCGTGATCCTGCCGCTGTCCCGCCAGGGGCTGAACCGCTATGGCACCCGCCACCTGGCGGCGCTGGGGATCACCGAGCGCTTCGATCGCTGTCTGTGCATCGTGGTGTCTGAGGAAACCGGAACGCTCTCGATGGCTCGTCAGGGCCGATTGGAGCGGCCGCTCACCAGCAGCCGTTTGCAGGAGCTCTTG
>Ga0315899_10008963_pt1 | contig 10728 bp, 13 predicted proteins | sample LakEriMetagenome_2_FD_203518 | JGI IMG/M metagenome (GOLD analysis project Ga0315899, IMG submission 203518) | Freshwater fungal communities from buoy surface, Lake Erie, Ohio, United States - Buoy 4 MA112 | ecosystem: Environmental > Aquatic > Freshwater > Lake | place: USA: Lake Erie, Ohio...
GCTTGAGGAGGAGGATACATGTCCTATGAGGAGGAGGACAGGGGAGCAGCCCTCACTCTCCTCAGGCTTGAGGAGGAGGATACATGTCCTCTCCTCAGGCTCGTGTGACACGCCCTGGCTTAACCGCAGGCTATATAGAATCATTGAACATGAGTAATGGAGGATTCCTCCTCCTCCTCATCCTGTGGGTGTGCCTGGGCTAAGCTAAGCCCTCAAACCTAAACTCACATTTTGAAACCCTAAACTCTGAACCTTCAAACAGGTTGCACAACCGCCAGTAGGGTTTGTGAATGGCAAGTGTTCTGAAAAGTCATCTACATAGGGACTTGGCTTAGTAAATATGCTTGGGCGCTCACTTTTGAGAATTTGTGCCAGGCAAGCATCCTATTCGGCCAAACAAATCGGTGTGCGCGTATTGGATTAAGTCAGGCGACTGCAAGTTTGGCGAGGCCTGCACCTACAACCACCCCCTCGAAAGGTGCGACTTCTTTGTTGATAGCATGCGTTGTGTGTGTGTGTGTGTGTGTGTGTGTGTTTGTGTGTGTGTACACGTGTGTGCACACTTGTGTACAAACGTGTGCGTGTGTGCGCGCGCGCGTGCGTGCATGCGCGCACGCATGTTATCCTAGCTCACGCACGCACGGTATCCTGAATCGGAGAGGGCAGGAAGTGTATTTAAAGACCGGATCAGTTCCGTTCAATGACGGGAAAATGTGCGTGTATGTGTGCGTGAGTGCGTGCGTGCGTGCGTGCGTGCGTGTGTGCGCGCGCGCGAACTACAGTGCGAATCCGGCGGTAGCCGGGAATCTCAGGATCGAGCCGGCGCAACCGGCACCAGCAAAGATTGGGACATGATCCGTAAGCGCGGGCCTCTGTTTTTGTGTGTGTGTGTCAGTGATTTAGTGTACCACAGTACCACAGTGCAAATCAGTATGAGCGGTAGCGGCGAATCTGAGGATCGAGAGGGAGCAGCTCCCGCGAGCAATTGGGACAAGAGTCGCAAGCTAGTAAGCGGAGGCCTGAAACTGGCTTAAACTAGCCTAGATCCTAAACCAGCCCAGACTAGCCCTGCTTTGGCTTCCCTTAGTTTTCCACTTTGCTCTTCTTTTCTACTCGACCTGTTAAACCAGAAAAACGCAAAAAGATTAAGAACCAACAAAGATTGAAGCAGAAAAAACAAAAAAGAAACGCCCTGAATTAAAACCAGAAAAACGAAAAAGAAAACCCCGGGAAAACGAAGAAGGTTTAAGGTTATGCCTAAAACTGCAGCTGGTCGTCATTCGTGTCTCTGGAACAGCAGTTCGGTGTCGCCGTTCCAAGACAGCAGGTCAAACCTGCCTCATAATTTTGAGGCCGTGATGAAGTGCTTTTTCAGGGGGGAAATGGGACAAAAATGGGATTATTTTTCTTTCTTTTCGTTTCGTTTCATTTTTTGGGGTTTCTTTTTCGTGTTTTGACCTGCTGTTTTGGAGCAAATTATGAGGCAGGTCCCATGACTAGTACGGATTGCCCGCGCACCGGGTTTCGCCCTTGTCTTTCCGTTTTTTTTTTTCTGCTCACACTGCTAAACCAGAAAAACGTAAAAGATCGGCGTTCCGATTGCTGTTCTTTTCTACTTGCACCGCTCTATAAGGAAAAAGACACCAATATCCATAACGAACGGGATTTAACGAGCTGAACGACAGATTGGAAATAGAGCTAGGGTGTGATGAACGGCGGTTGTAAACGACGATGGTGTGTCTTCTTTAAACAAGAAAGAAAATGAAAAGAAAACTCATGGACGTAAACAAGGGGAACCAGAGAGGAAACATCGACATCATGTTCAGCTTCGCTCTGCGCCTTCGGGAGTTCGTCCTTGTCCCGGCCAGGTGTCTTTAAACGAAAAAAAGAAAGAAGAAATTCATGAACTTTACTTTGAAACCATGTCCAGCCTCGCTCTACGCCTTGTCCAGGTGTCTTTATCTGAGAGCCTCTTTAGCTCAGTTGGTAGTAGCGTTCCCTTCGTGGAAAGGTCGGGAGTTCGAGCCTCTCAAGGGGCACTCTCTTCTTCTCTCATTCTTTTTGCCTCCTTGTTGGGACGCACGTCGTGTTTCGGATTCCTGGTAATAAAAACTATGAAAGAAAAACTGTGCTAGAGCGACGGGCTGCGGACGCATCTTGAACCTTGATAAATGTAAAGACGACGTAAAGATGAGCCACTGGCGGGGTGCAAGCAAGAACATCAGCTCTCAAACAGGAAGATTATGTTCAACTGCACTGCGATGGGCATGCTGGAAATGCTCTCGAGAGGCGTGTCGTACTGTATTCTGTCATGATACTGTACAGTCCGTTCATTCTCTGCCCCACGCCGACGGAAATCTCCAATGGAGCGGTGTGCACTCGTGCTTTTTGGACTTTTCAAGTTTGATATCCACGGAAAGGTTACCACCCGCAAGGCCCCGAGCGGGCATGTGCTCTTTGTACATATGTACCCACGCTCTCAAGTCCACCCCTGCTGGCTGGACACCGGTGTGGCCTTGTATAGACAAGACGTGGAAATAGAGCTAGGGTGTGATCAGGGGCGACTTTGCATCTGGTTTACTGTAGATAGCGTGGAGAAGGCAGACAACCTTATACTCTGTGCACAACCTCTCATCTACACTGTGAAAGTTACCACACTGCCACACGCGTACACTTCGAGAGTGATGTAACACTGCACTAGATAGTGGTTTGTTCTCGCTTGCTTGACGCGTGCGGGACTATCTTTCAGTGGTCTCCCTCTTTGAAAAAATTTCAATCACGTCATCTTCCAGTGAATCTTCCAGTGAATCATTCCCTGCGGTGCATCGTCACATCCATAAGGCTATCCATACGAGACAGACAGGTTACAGGGACAAACATGACCATAAGGCTCTGACTTTTGAGAATTTTTGCCCACCGTGCCATGGAGCGCGGCAACTTCCAGTCTTGTTTTTAAAAAACCAAAGAGTCAAAATATTTTACCGCTTTGTGAACTCATCCCCGACTGTCCTTCTTTGAGATACTGCTTGTTCTTGAAATTTGAAGTTTTGCGACGGTTGTAGAATTTTGACTGGAAATTCTCCCAAGAGTCAGCAGGACAATAAATTTCCCTGCATGCATCAACTGTTTCTATTTAATCGCTCAATCGCTCTGTACATGTGACAAGTGTCGTACAATTTTCTCATGCGGCATGGCATAAACAGCAAGCAAACGTGTGAACCCATTTTGAACGAAATTACACACAAAATCAGACGTTGAGGCGAGAATTACTCACCTTCGATTTGTCGGATTCTCCTTCCCACTTTGCTGCAGAGTGTCGAAATCATGGTCTTGTCAGCAGTGTATCATGAAACATACATAAATACGTGCAAAGTAGAAATTCAAGTTTCTGAAGCAGTTCCACGGAAAAAAGACGTGGAATCGGTGGGTGTGATCGAGTAGGAGAGACAAAGCAAGAGAGCCTCAGTGTCGATTCCTCTAGCAATACGCGCCTCGTAGACAAGAATGTTTTGGCTCGAATTCTCAAAAAAAAATCAAAAAAAACAGCAAAGTGGGCGCAAGGAAAAGAAAGAGCACCATGCATTTCCATGAGTCCGGGTATGTCATGAGTCCAGAGCTCAAAGGCGATGAGCTCTATCAGTGCTTCACAGTGGTCGGTCTTTTTGATGATGGCATCAAGCTGTGACAATTTTGATGAGCATCATTGATTGTTCAAAACAAGAATGAAAGTGAAAGAAGGTAAACAAATGAAACACTCAATCGTATGCTAGCTGTGTCAGTAAAACAAGGACGCCTGTTCGACGCATCGGCGTTTACGAACGGCTTTAAAATCTACCTTGTCGGAGTTGGTCGCAACGTCGTCGATTAGGGCGAACAGTTTTGAGCGAGCAAGTTTCAACTCATCATGAGAAATTGCCAACTGATGTCTGTCCACCTGCAAGTGCATAATGTGCGCGAGAATAGCATGAATGCGTAATGTGCGTGCGAAGAATAGTGTAAATGCGTGATGTGAATGCGAGAAAATATGGATGAAGAAAGATTCATGATCACAATCCAAACAGCTGCGCGCCAGCGTGCAATAAACCCACACACATCGCGCACATATGCTAACGAAACAACATTTTAAAGCCAGTTTCCGATCGAAAGATAATCAGATCATCCATCCACATGCTTCAATTATTGCCACATCAATGTCTCTTCTACACTCTGGGTCTGGTATTGCATTAAGTTACCTCATCTTCTTCATCAGTGATTTTGACGTTGGCTAGTCGTCGTTTGCAACGTTTCCACCAGAGACGGATAATTTCGACGGCCATTACCTGGACTCTCAAACGCAATTCTTCCCGTTCCAATAACTGATTCGCAGACGCCTGCGTGGATTTTTTGCAGACACAAACCCAACGTAGTCGTAGTGGGGTTCTTGTGTCAACACAAAGCCATGCCATGTATGTCACATGTTCTCTCTCCATGCATTTGATATCACATGTTTTCTACCCATGCATTTGATATCTCATGCTCTACATCCCCTTGATAACATTCTAGTCTCCATGTCAACATTTTGGTCTATGCATGGTCTCACCTCACATGGCGTCCAGTGCAGCAGTTCACCCATTGAAGCTGCAAGCATTGCAGAAGGAGAGCAAAATTCAGTACTGAAAATCAACCATGTCAAGGAACAAAGGCATGCAGCGAACATAGATCAGAAGGTGAATTATATACCGGTGATGAAAGCAGTGAGAATCAACCCAGCGACACCGCAAAAGGACGCAACCAACCTGAAAGAAACTTTGCGTCAGGGAACCGGTTCAACACTTGGCAGCAAACCTTGAAAAAATCCAAAAATCACGTATAGATAGACCTAACTGGATGGTCGAGCGACATTCTCAAGTATATCTTCAAAAAAAATTGTATCGTTTATTTGTCTTTCTGCCTTTGATGGAAATATCAGGTCAATCCATCGATTTCGTACCGTCCCAAATGTGTTGTAACCCATGTCTCTCCGTACCCTACAGTGGTGGCGGTAATGAACATGAGCCTGGGACCAGCAGAGTTAAATTCAGCAATTGAACGTTCGAAATGTGTGTGTGCTGAATCACTTTCACTTCTTAAGGTATCAAGTAAACACAGCACTTTTCTCACACTCGACACTGGCTATACACATGCATGATTTACAAAGAAAGGCATAGACACACCAGACACTGTGTTGTAGCCAGGTGTCGTTGACTTTCTCGAATTCAGATCCGAAAATTTTCCAAATTTTTGCATTTTCTGTACGTGATCAAGTCAATTATCGGTCTCAATTTTTCTCACGTATGCAAAATGTGTTGTGTGATATGTGCGAGGGGATGAATGCGTACCCTGGAAACACCCTTCGTGGAGAACCGTTGTGATGTTGGCGCCGGCGCCAGACAAGGTCTCAGACATGGGGACAAATTGACAGGCTGTACACTCGGCACTCCGGTACCAGTAACCGAAGATACAGATTACAAGAACATAAACTACCGCCAGGTAGTAGAAACCATACCAGCTATTCATCAGTCGCTTAATCATAAACAATGTGCCTATATTGACGCGGCTGAATCCCGCAATTGTATCGCGCTTGGGCAAATCGGCCAGCATATGGTCAACAAACCAACGCCCCAGCAAGTATAACCGCAGCAGATTGAGGCTCGAGAAGACGGTTTCAATGCGATACACCATGAAGTTGCCCATAAATTCGCTTCCATATTGGTAGTCAAGGCCAGGTGGACAGTGAAGACCACATAGCAAGCACTCCAATAAAAATAATGGATCCGAAAAAATGACGCGAATTCCTGCTGCTGGATCTTTAAGTTCTCGGAAGTGGTGGATGTGTGCTAAGACCTGTGGTTTTGAGGCGTGTGACGCCGACAATACACAATAAGGGACGGAAAATGCTGCGCGCACACAGAAAACGGATCTCGCCACTCAAGAGCATACTGACCAGGCATCTGAATCCCTCTTCCTTGACTAGCAACGCACTGACATTTCAGGTTTTCAGGTTGAGGGTTGAGTCGTATTTCAAAGTTTAGGGTTTAGGCTTTCTAATGCGGGTTGCTCACCGCACGAAGACGATGTTTTGTCCAGTAGATGTAGACCAGCAAGAGAACGCATATCACAGAGGACATGCTGTTGACAGCCTTGCAAAAATTGAGCGTGAAGACAGAGCCATATCCATTCATCACCATTTCGTTCTGGACTAACGAAAGACACGTGCCAAAACAGCCAACGAACGTGAGAACTCTGTTCGACAAGTGGATATATTTAGATAGGATTTCCTTGTCGCGAGACCAGTGACGTGCATCACTCAATGCTTCAACGATCTGCATCGCCTTAGCCTTTTTGGCCTCGCGCTGTATTTGCAAAGCCTCTTCCATGTCGGCCGCTGACTCATTCTTGACCTCTTTTCGAAGTCGATTCACCTTCAACCAGGCGTGCCCGGATCCCTTTTACAAAAAGCTTTAAAAAGTCAGTGGCCTAGCACATTTATATATCAAGTGACTGTAGAGACTCCTCTAGAGAATGTGACCTTTGAGTTCTTCTTTCCGCGTGCGGGAGCGCCATCCTGGAGTTTCATGTCAAAGCTGGTGTCGAAGCTGGAATTGGGCGACTTCGGGGAAACGCTGTTGCTAAGCTCCGAGGGATTACGAAGCAACGTGCTAAGCTCCGAGGGATTACGAAGCAACGCCATCGTAAACCCTAAACGCTGAGCTGTTTTGGGTCTGTTTTGAGCTTCAATGAGTGCATTCAAGAAAATGCCATCTTCCAGCCTTTCGTGGATAGACTGAACCGCATTCTCCATGTATTTACAACGCCGGTAAAGTTGATCGAACTTGGCTTCGTCCGGCTGGAGATCTGCAAAGTCTTTTGAAATAAGCATTTGTAATGCTCGAAGGCGAGCTGTGAACTCTTTTCTCTCGTGAGTGACGTAGTTCGTTTTCAAGCCGCTTTGGTCCAAAAACCCTCGGAAGAATCTTTCCAACAGCCCTTCCAAGCTCCAAGCCACGCTAGCAGCTTTGAGAACTTGTGCCCGCACAGCGTTTTCTCCTCTTTTTTTCCTTCTTCGATAATTTTCTAGCAGGGTTTTGACCCTAGACTTGAGTTTGGCAGTAGCAAATGCTGTGAGCTCGTCCTTGGCCTGACACAACTTCTCAAAAGTCAGTGCCCTTCTATGCCTTTTATACAAAGTCACTATATAGAGAACTTTTGAGAAATCTTGGCCTTAGCGTGCTCCAAAATCCGAAGGGCATGGAGTTCGGCAGGCGTCCACTCAATATTTGCCATGATTGCAGCGACCAATAAGGCGCCAAGGAGCATGCCCAAGGATGCGATGGCAGCAGCGCAAAACCGGCCCAGATGGGTTTTGGGAGTAATATCTCCGTAGCCAATAGAAGCAGTGGTGATGTACATGAGCCATAAAGAGTCCCAGATGTAGTGCTGGTTTACGTGATCAAAAGTCTTGGTGTACAGAACCCACTCACTTGCTCGAGACTCGCTGCAGATCTCTTGCAGCTTAGTCGTCTTCAAATAGCAAGCAGTGATCTCTCCCGATCTGAACCAATACCCGCACATGAGTAAACTCAGGACCCAGACACTGGTAATGAAGAATGCACCCTTCCATCCATGCAACCAGCGTTTGAAAATGTACACGTTGTCAAATTTTGCGCCTGCAAACGACGCTATCGTGTGCCGTTTGCAAATTTTTCTCAACTCGCAGTCTCGGAGCCATCGAAAAACTAAGTATATCCGAAGGGTGTTGAAGAGCGCCGTAATTGTTTCCACGCGATAAACAACAATGTTGTCGAAAGAATTCGTCCAGTACTCGTATGTGTAAAAAGGTGGGCAGTGCCCGCCAACGATAAACACTTTCAACCACAACCACAAGTTTTCAAAAGTCAGTGTCCTCGTACATTTACTATATAAGTCACTAACAAAGGACTTTTGAGAATTTGTGCCTTCCACCCAAAACTCCAAGGAGGAGAGTATGTGGCGAACAGAAATATTGGCGTCGAACCTGACTAATCTCCGACAGTGCCGATTGATCCGAAAAATAATAGCACTCAGCCAGTAGTATCGATAGATCATCACCAAACAAATCAAAGTCAAGAGAGAGTTCAACCCCTTAAGCAAATTCATCCACCAATCCTATTCCAAGTTCTCGAAAGTCAGTGCCAAGGTATCTTTACCAGATGAAACTTACTCAATAGAGGACTTTTGAGAATGAGCGCCGAGGGATCCATCTCTTGTAGCACCAACTCATTCTGAGCCATACCACAAGCACACCCCAGCATTCCGAACACTGCTGCCCACTTGGCCGCATTCACAGACTTTCTGTCAACTACGTCGCGATTCCGCCACCTGTTACATTTTCCCAAAAGTCATTGCCCTAGTACTATTAATATATAAAAGTCACCAGATAGAGTACTTTTGAGAATTTGTGCCACTCTTTTCTGTTTATCTTTTCGATTTCCTCATGACTGGATGCAAGCCCCTGGCAGAAATTCTGACATGTCAATGTCCTAGCCATATTTTATCTCAGAATTAGTCTGGGTCACTGACTTCTCAGAATTTCTGCCATGTGAACTACCCCTTGTCTACGGGCCTTAATTGCAAATTGAAATTGGTCAAAGAGCCTTGCGCCTTTGGGTCCCCCCCAAACGCCCCCCCTGGGTCTCTGGGGTTGGTCAGTAGAGTCCTTCTCGTCTAAGGCTTGTTCCTGCGATTTTTCTTCATGAATTTTCTCAATGAGCGGCCTCCTTTGAGCCTCGAGCTTCTTCTCCAAGTCCTGTACCTGACAGAAATTCTCTCAAGTCAACGACCGAGTATAGTTGCAATATGAATATGAAGTCACTATAGAAATATGTAGAGAATACTGAGAATTTGTACCTGTTCCTTGAGCAATCCGATTTCTTGTTCACAGTGTTTTTGTATGGTCTGAATGTCTCTGTCACAGTGTTCTTGTATGTTCTGAATCATCTGCTTTTTGAACCGGATCTGCTGGTTCATTTCTTCTTCTGGGTCGTCAAGACTGACAGTTTGCACACTCAGACTCGGAGTTGTGTACTTTTTTAAGCGATCGTTGGCCGAATTGGCCGTTTGGGGGCGCTCAGGCGCAGTCCATGCCTTGAGGCAAATTCTCAAGAGTCAGTGCCCTAGCACATTTACTATTCAAATCCACCATAGAGATTACTTTTGAAAATCAGTCCATGCCAGTTCCCTTCTTCGCGAATGCGCGGTCCGCGGTGGAACGTGAAAGATTGGTGTGTTCAAGGTGTGAGCTAGAAACCGACCACCTGTACCACCTCTGTTACCTGGGCATAAATTCTCACAAGTCAGTCAGTGCCATAGCACTTATACTATAAAGCCCAATACAGGAATTACTTTTCCGGACTCACCAGGGCTCGCTGCGTCGTCCTGGATGAATGTGAATGACTTGACAGTCTCTGGCCGAACAAACTCTTTCTCTGGCCTAACAAACTCTCTCTCTCTCTCTCTCTCTCTCTCTGCGCTCTCTGCGGTGTTCCGCAGGAATGTGATCGATTTCGCATTCTTCTCGGTGATATATTCAGCCTTATAACCAGCCTTATATCCAGGGCTCTCTGCGGCGTCATGGTACTCCTTACGGCTCATGTACGTGAATGACTTGCCATTCTCTGTTCCCTTCGCGTGCATGTCATCCGGCCGTATCGGCGACATGCGGCTCGCTGCATTGATGCAAGGTTTGGACCATCAAAGAGCAAAGTCAGAGTAGAGCTTCAAAACAAGACAGATAAAGGGGAAAGTCAGAGCAGAGCTCCGCCTTTGCTCAGCTCTGAGATTGCTCTTTCCTAAAAGAGGAAAGTCAGAGCAGAGCTCGCCTCTGCTCAGCTCTGACATTGCTCTTTCCTTTGACAAAGGAAATAACAATGTCAGAGCAGAGCTTCAATGTGACATTCAAGACAAAGGCAGGACATCTCTTGCTGTGGAGGCAAGACAGACTTGCTAGGAGCAAAGGAGGCCTGCATTGGACCAGGAGAGAGCAACGTCAGAGCAGAGCTTCAATACAAAGGCCATTAGTTTCAGTAGCAACAATATTATTTCTTTTGCCAATTATATATTGTAATTGTTCGTTGCTTCAAGACGAAGGCAGGACATCTCATCCGCCAACGTCTCCACTCAAAAAGCACACTTTGGTCTGTGACCCACCCGAAGGTGCGTGGCTTGGGTGGTCATCGAATTTTACTTCGCCTGCAGACGCAGAGTTATCCAGCTCTCTGTTTGTTCTTGCCAGCACTCGTGGTTCCTCGTCACTCTCGGCACTCTGCACGGGAAAACATGAGATGGATCGGTCAACGATAACAGCAGGTGGCTGGATTTGAGAGCTATGTATGTCTAGCCTCTCGTATCCACCTGCACCCGGAGGAAGTCTGTGACGATGCAATGGGGGTTTAGCAGCGGCAACGTGCTCGCCGACGCCGAGCTTGGTTCGGGCAGCTTTTCCATCGAGTTTCGTCAAATTTCCTGCTCGTGCCTCTGCGCTGTACCCGGCCGCCCCGCCTTCGGAGCCTGCGCGATCATCCTAACGGGGTCATGCCATAGAGAGATCTACAGGACCAAATCACGGTTCCACAGTTGTGTTGTAACAGTGTGTTTTATTTTCGTGTGCATTATTTTCGTGTGCCGAAATTCTCGGTCCAAAGTTATCTGAACGGACCTCGATTCCGCCCCCAA
>Ga0315899_10008964_pt1 | contig 10728 bp, 10 predicted proteins | sample LakEriMetagenome_2_FD_203518 | JGI IMG/M metagenome (GOLD analysis project Ga0315899, IMG submission 203518) | Freshwater fungal communities from buoy surface, Lake Erie, Ohio, United States - Buoy 4 MA112 | ecosystem: Environmental > Aquatic > Freshwater > Lake | place: USA: Lake Erie, Ohio...
GAATCAGGCTCCTTCCCCAAATTGCCCCACAAGTGGGGCCGAATTATATTGCGGTACTAGAAAACCCCACAAAATCAGATTCGTTTTGCTATGAACTTCGGGGCTGGGTGTGTGGTAATTGCCCTTTTGTGTTGGTTGTTTATTTTTAAGGTCACCGAGCCGAGTTCCATACCGTACAGAACCCATTCCGCGTGCGCCAAAAGGGCGGCGTACCCACGGTCACTAGTAATTAAATTTTTGTCTCGCATGTTGATGCTCGCTCAAGGCTTAACTACTAGTAGTAGTTCAAGTTTTTCAAGAGTCTTGGTGACAAAATCAGTTCGTGAGTTGCTTAATAAACGGAACTCTCTAAACAGGCTCAAACAAGTGACTAAACACATCGCCCCGCATCCCGGCAACCAGCAACCTCGCGCCGCGGGAATTGCACTGACACAGGCAGAAATATTGAGACAATACACACAGAGGCGCGCACCAACACAGATATTGACAGAACCAGAGGCACTGCCAGGTGAATTCCTCAGAGTTCTCGCTGTTCATGTGTTTGCCTGTCCCTGTCCGCGCCCAGGCGCCGCAGCTACAGCAGCATCAGCCTCTACACGGCGGTCTGTGCGGGGTTCACAAGAGCGGCAACTTCAAGGCGAGACGATTGTTGTTTATTACTGCAGGACATATGAACACGCAGGCAGCAGGCCCGCACGCTGGGGACGTGGACCCTTTTCTCGATTTGCTTAATTAAATTGATATCCACCACGGTGAAAAAAATGGGGGTGTGCCTGCATGGCGCGTGTTCTCCGCTTACACACCAAGCTCGCCCGTGGTATCCGCTTAAACACCAAGCTCAGGCTCGTCGGCGCTGCCGCGCAGCGCCGGCCACCGTCCTGTCTGTGCAACCCAACCTGCAGTCGGGCGCTCCCCGGCGTGTACGCGCGGGCTTCACACAAGCTGCTTTACACAAGCTTGTCCGTGGCGAGACCCTTGGGGGTCTTTGCCGCTTTGGCGTGGATGTCAAAGTGCTCCTGCACCATGTGCGTCATGTAGAAGCACACGTGCGCCGGCACGAGGTAGGGCCAGGCGGCGCGGAAGGCCGCGTGGCGGTAGAGGCCGAGCAGCGCGACGCACTGGGACAGGATCATGGGGTGCGGGATCACGCCGTACGGGAACTTCTGCACGTAATGCTTAGAGGCCTTGACGAAGCCGAGCTCGATCCCGAAGTAGGTCCCGTCCACACCCAGCTGGTAGGTGGCGTACATGGAGAGTGCGTAGCCGCCGACCACCATCGCGAGGTCGACCATGGGGATGGCGGAGAGGGCCGACATGTTGGACATGTTCTTCGTCACCGCCGTGACGTAAAGGGAGAGGAGCTGCAGCAGGGCGATGGACTTGTAGATGAGCACGTCGCGCTTGAAATTGCCGTAGGCCACATTCTCGCGGTGGTAGTAGGTGGTGATGTAGCGGGAGTAATGGATAAAGGAGGTGCCGAGCAGGAAGACCTTGTAATCGGTGAAGCACGCGATGATGGCCAGGATGGCGAGGTAGGCGATGTTGCTGTAGCCAAACTTCTCCTCGAGCTGGTGCACGACCTTGGTCCAGAAGATCACGTTCCACGCCGCAAACTTGTTGAAGGCGCCATTGGGGTTGATCGTGTAGAGGAAGAGGGAGCGGAACGCGCGGTTGTAGCGCGTCGACAGATAGCCCAGGAGCTTACCGAAGGGGCGGGCCCACTTGGGGTAGATGACGTGGTGCACCTTGAGCACGATGCGGAAGTCCTCGTTGGTCTTGCCGTAGTTCTTCTGGATGTAGTGCACCTCCCTGTGGAAGTCGAAGGCCAGCACATCACCGTTCTGAGCGGCGATCTCGGTGGGCACCATGGGGAACTTGGTCGTGATCTCTTCGTTGGCATCCAGGCCAATAATCATCCGATAGCACGAGGCAAACGGTATGAAGTAGTAGGGCCCGTCGATGTGCCGCGTGTAAAAGACCTATATGTATATGTATATTTATGTATGTATGTATGTACGTATGTGTATGTATGTATGTATGTATGTATATGTGTTACGTCCTAATTATTCCATCCTCACGCTGCAAACACTTCGTAAATTAGCGTACTGTTGAAATTTTGCCTCATAAGCGGGCTAACACAAGGGTCCCCCCCTTGTAACGTCCTTACAAATATTTTTTCTATTTTTTTTAAAAGTAATCACTTTATATTTTTGCGTCGTGTTGAAATTTTACTTGAAAAGAGATCTGGCCCGAGTGTCCTCCCTTGTAGGACACTCTAGTGTATCTATAGTAGATACACGAGTGTATCTACAGTACATACACGAGTGTCCTCCCTTGTAACCACCTCAAAAATGTGTTTTTTTTTTTGAATTTATGAAGCAAACACACCGACGATTTTTTTGAATAAAATTAATTGAAAAACGGCTTAAAGACACGACACCTGTATATAATATTTAGATATTAAGACCACTACCACTACCGCTTAATATTTTTAGCACATGATATAATATGCCCTGCACTCTCAAAGCCGACACGACACATCTGTAATTTGCCAATGCGGTGCTATTGTTATCAAGAACTATTATGGTGCTCAAGTTCAAACCGCTAAGCATGAGCGGTATTCAATTAGAGTGTCAACAGAGACCTACAAAGTCAAAAGAGACCTAATACTGTTCAAACCGCTAAGCATGAGCGGTATTCAATTAGAGTGTCAAAAGAAACCCTACAAAGTCAAAAGAGACCTAATACTGTATTATCGTACTCATATTCAAACCGCTAAGCATGAGCGCGACATGGTCGGTAGAGCAAATATTCAAGTAGTTGATCATTTATAAATCAAGACCTCGAAATCATTAAAAATATTTTATAGTAATGTTTTAAAAAAAAATCTTTCATCATCAAAAATATACTTAGAGAAATAAATATATATAATATTAATATATATGTATTATAATACATATATCTAAGCTATACATATAACATGCGTGTTACACAAGATATTTCAAAAAATGTCAGTAGTACTGCTTATGTGTTGCTAATGTGTTGCTAATGTCAGTAGGACAACTCGCAACCTATGTCGAAGCAGTAAGAGCTAAAAATAGAGAACACAGTAATAAAATATGTTACGATAATCAAATAAAAGGAGATCCTGAAAAATATCAGAAATTCATAGACAAATGTAACAAAAAAATTATCATTTGAACGACACAAATAATATTATATAATTTTTTTCTAAATTAAATATATATAGATTTGGAAATTATATTTTCAACAATTAATTTTTAAAAAATGATTTCAAAAATATTATCTAATATATGTGTATAAATCATGAACGAAATTATTTTAAAAGAAAAATTTGATGTGGAAGAAATTAATTTCTTGCAAAGAAATTGAAAAAAAAAGATCAAATTTATTTGATCAATAAACTAAAAACATATCCAGATATATATATGTATGTATATATATATACATACATATATATACATATGATAGATAGATGTTGCGCGATATATATATATATATATGATAGATAGATGTTGCGCGTGCAGGAAGACCTCGTCCGACGTGTTCTTGACAGTGTGGGGCGACGACACGTAGACCTCGTTCATGCCCGTGAGCACCTCAATGTCGTGATTTTCGCCGAAGCAGTCGTGGAACATGTCGCGGATCGTGTCGCACTGGGCGATGCGCGAGAACGCCTCCTATATATATATATATATTGAATGATAGATATACATATTGAATGATATATATATATATTGAATGATATATATATATATATATCACTGGGCGATGCGCTAGAACGGCTCCAATGTATATACATGTACATATACATATACATATAGTTTTAATGATATATATATATATATTACATGTATATATTGAATGATACATATGCAGCACTGCGCGGTGCGCGAGAACACCTCCTGACAGACTTTCTCTAACGTCACTCCCTAATAGCAGTATGAGGAGGAGGAGGAGTGAATGTGTGTGTGTGTGTGTGTGTGTGTGTGTGTGTGGACATTCTCGAAGAAAACCCCCCTAGTCCATGGCCTTTGAGACTCTGTGCCTTCTGCGGCTTGTCCAGAAAGAGGTTTAGGGTTTCGGCTTTAAGGATTCGGGATTTGGGATTGGGGATTAGTTTAGAGTGCCTTTTGCGGCTTGTCCAGACAGCGCTCCTTGGGGGTCTCCGGCGTCGGCGCCTCGTACCACCAATGTGTAGAAGTCGTGTTCTGTTACGACAGAGGAAAGTCAGTAGGTGTTGCTTATGTGTTGCTAATGTGTCTCGTACCACCAATGTGTAGAAGTCGTGTTCTGTTACAGACAACAACCCAACACTTAAAAGTCAGTGACCTAGCATGTAGGTGTTGCTAACGTGTTGCTAACGTGTTGCTAATGTGTTGCTCAAAAGTCAGTGTCCTAGTATATTTACTGAGTACAAAGCCGCTCTGGAACTGACTTTTGAGAATTAGTGCCCAGGGTCCCTTGGACATGGCCCACACACAAGCACACTCACGCACACACGCACACACACACACCGAAGGTCCCTTGGAGACGGCCCACGCGCGGATCAGAGCGAGGTCCTTGAGGTCCTGGGGCTTGGTCAGGCGCACAATGCACACCTGTAATATATACACACACGTAAATACATGTGTATACACATATATACATACACACGCACACACACACACACACACACACACACACATAGATATGCACATATGTAAATAACACATACACACACACACACACACGCACACACACACACACACACATACACACACACACACACACACACACACACACACACACAAGGCACACCTTGGACTGCTGGAACTGCCACGGGAACGCAAGGGAGCCAGTGGCGCTCACGAAATACATCAAGAGCATGGCCACCATGGGAAGCAGGTGCAACATCTGCTGCGTCGCCGTGGCTGTCCAGGGAAAAAAATTAATGTGAAAAAAAATTGTGAAGTTAGTGGAATTAAGAGCATGGTTACCATGGGCTGCGGTGGTGCTGGAGGATGGTGGAGGAGGGGTGGTGCAGGCGGAAGGTTCAGGCGAATTCGTTTGTTTTCAATGATAGTGTGTGTGTGTATGTGACTGTGTGTGTGTTATACTGTATTCCATGATACTGTGTGTGTGTGTGTGTGTGTGTGTGTGTGTGTTTGTGTGTATGTGTGTGTGTGTGTGTGCGTGTGTGTGTGTTAGTGTGTGTGTGTATTTTGAGGAGTAAAAAAACCTGGGTAGGTGAGTGAACCCTGGGTTAACTAATTCATTACAAGTCGGTGGTAATATTAATACTTTTTCGAGAAAAAAAATTTATGCATATTCAAATCAGGATTTCACGTTCACTATTACAGTACCAGCCACGAACTTGGCAGAGGGCGGCATCGTGCTCTCGAAGACGAGCGGGAGGAGGAAGTAGGTGTGCTCTACAAAGAAATTCTCCAACGTCAGTGGCCTAGAAAACTTACTTACTGTGTAAAAAAAAATCGTTTAAAAAAAAAGTCACGACTGACGGTGCTCTACAAAGAAATCTCGCACGACTGTCTTCTAGTATACTTACTCTTTTTTTTGTTTTTGTAAATTCACTACGGAGCTTGACTTTGAGAATTCGGAAGGTCAGAAATTCTCGAAAGTCTGTGTTCTCCACACTTACTATATATAAGCACTGTGCTAGTACTGAATTAAGTACTACACTAAACGACACTTACTATTATTATAGAGAGGCACTGTGCTAGCACTAAACTAAAGCACTACACTAAACTAAAGTACTACACTAAACTACAAAGTGTTCTAGCGCACTTACGATATAGAGGCACTTCAGAAATAAAAATAAAATTCTGATTTCTATGTGAGCTGCTCCAGGAAGTTGCCGTCGCCTTTAATGTCATTTTATTCTTATTTTTTCATTTTATTTTTATTTTTTCATCTTTCGCCCTGGAAGTCTCTCCGAACGTCTCGAGACTTGCTTTCGCCTGTAAAACTTGCTGTCGCCTTTAAGCTATTGTATTTATTTTATTTTATTTTTCACCTGTGAGCTGCTCGAGAAAGTTGCTGTCGCCTTGGTAGCTGCTCTGGAAACTGCGTGTGAGGGAAGAAAAATTAAAAAAAAAATAGGGGGGAAAAAGTTGGTTGTCGCCTTGGTAACTGCTCTGGAAACTGCGTGAGAGGCAGGGGAAGAGACGCAGTGAAAGGGGGCAGAGGGAGTGAGGGAACATGGCTATGGCTGTAGGCTTGAGGGTTTAGAGTTTAGGGCAGAGGGAGTGAGGGAGCACGGGATCTGATCCTCTGTCAACTGTCTTGCAAGCTAAACCTCTCACACGCTAAACAGTCAAAAGCTAGCTACTGTCTCGCACGCTAAACCTCTCACACGCTAAACAGTCAACTCTAAAACCTTATGTGTATATGTATATGTATATGTGTACGTATATGAACATATATGTATATTTATATTCATATGCACGTGTATTTTTATTTGTGCATGTATATGAATATACATGGGAGTGTGTGGAACGGTAGTCCATAGCGTGGGGTGAAGGGGGTGAGTACGTATGGGAGCATATCTTACGTTTGCTCGCCGGTAGCAAAGTGTGCCAGGTCCTGGCCGAAATAGCCTACAATGAACATCTGGCAGCGCGAGCGGGTCAGGGATTCGCCGTAGCGTGCAGCCGCGGAACGGCGGGCAAAAGCGGCAGCGCGGCTTGCTCACCGCGACGTGCATCGCGTAGCTGAGCGAAGCAGTGCTGGCAGCGGCCATGGCGATGCCGGTGGCAACAAACGATGTGGTGCCGAGGATGTGGAGGGGCATCTTTTCCATGATAGAGACGCAGTACACCACGGCGAGCGCCTTCGTGATCATGTTGGTGTTGGTCGCCTTGTTGAACAGCGACAGCACGCTCAGGACGCCCAGGGGCGTGGTGATGAGGTGGAAGAAGACGTTGGTGTCGTCCGAGTGATATTTACGGAACTTGACCGAGAGGTCGTTCCAGCGGTCCGCTGCCGACGTGGGGGCAGCCATGGTGGCGGCCGTCACGGCAGTGCACAGCAGCGCCGCGGCCGCCACGGCACACAGCCCGTACTTGGCCATCAGGACAGTCGAACCCTGCATTAATCCCACCAGATGTCACCACATCGCCCGCCGGATGGCATGCGCCTCCGCACAGACGGGCTTCGAGGGCGGCGTGGAGCCTCTGCCGCATGTCGAGCCCGCCGCGCGCCCGGGGGTCGGGATGCCGCCGCGAAACCACTGCGGGATCCCGCGCGGCCACGGAGCGCCGCATGCGCTCGCAGAATGCGCTGCATTCAAAACTCGCGCCCTGGCGCAAGCACGCCCGAACCCTCGCACCACTCCAACCTCTCCCCGCGCGTGCCGCGATGTCCTCTGCCCCTTGTGCAAGTCCTAAAGACCGGAACCGAAATCAGCAGGTCTCTTTTGATACAGTCTCTCAGGCAAGCTACACAAAGGGTGTTGCAAAAGACAACGCCGTGTTCCTAACCTTCAAGGTTCGTGGAGGTCCATGGCGTCGGCCGCAGTGGAAAGGCTAAAGGAGGGCGCGGACGCGATCCTGCGGGTCGCGCTGGAGCAGCGGGATCGCCCGCAACAAAGCCAGGTGCCGCAGTCTGAGCAGGAGCGCCTTGCCGCGGCTGCGCTCGCGGCCGCACGCGACGTCGACGACATCTTTGAGCGCGCAAAGCTGGCGTGCACCGCGGAGACGGAGGACGAGGTCAAGCGCGAGGTGCGGCCGCCCTATGCGAGCGCTTTGTGTGTGTGTGATGTGTGTGTGTGCGCGCGCGCGCGCGCGTGTGCGTATGCGCGCGCGTGTGCGTATGTATGTGTGTGTGTGTGTGTGTGTGTGTGTGTGTGTGTGTGTGCGTGCGTGCGTGCGTGCGTGCGTGCGTGCGTGCGTGCGTGTGCATGCGTGTGCATGCGTGCGCGTGCGTGCATGCGTGTGTGCTGTGTACGCGCGTGCGCGCTGTGCAGTGTGTGTGCGTGCGTGCGGTGCAATGTATGGTGCGTGTGCGTGTTGGTCTGCGGTGGTGCTTAGTCGCTGACGGGTGCGTGGCGCGCCGCGCAGATCACGGAGCTAGAGGCGTCCATCCAGGAAAAGGACGCCCTGCTGGCCAAGAGCCTCAAACTGGTGACGGCGTGGGAGGGCAAATTCGCGCAGCTGCGCAGCGAGCAGGAGCCGCTCCTCTTCAACAGCAGCAGCGGGGTCCAACAAGCAGCTAGCGGCCACAGCCGATGAGCAGCCTGCGGCCCCGGGGGCACGATGTGCAGCGAGCAGGAGCCGCTCCTGATCAGGAGCGCAGGTGAGCAGCAGCGGGTCAAGTGAGCAGCTAGCGGCCCCAGCCAGGTCCCGGGAGGGCCTTGTCGCGCGGGCGCGAGGTTTGCCACTGCATCGTGCACAGTGAGCGTCTGTTCGCGCGGCGAGTGCTTGGCGGGCTTTGGGCAGACTCGGAGACTCCAGACGGCAGAGCGCCAAAACATGAGACCAGCGTCTCCCCTGCGTCCCGCCAGTGTGAACTGAGTGTCTGCCTACAGTCAGTTCAGGCAGCTCCTTTACGCTCCTTTTGCCGCTTCGGCCTGGACCCCCGGCCCCGGTATGGGAGTATCGCCAGCGGTTCGCCCCCACCGAATCTTGAGAAAGCCGCAACAACGCAGAATAAACCAAACAATCCCTCCTGTCGACCGCTGACTTTGCAGGAATCTTGAGAAGGCTGCATCCCCTGTGAGCGCGGACCCGAAAATCCTCAAAGAACACCGGGGATTCTGTAAAGCATGCTGGCATGCCGTCGTGCAGGGTGGACATGGATGTCCCCGGAAGGTTGCCCGTTGCGATCACACCAACACCTGTCGTGCGCTTGAGCGTCGTCGCTCACTACAGTGACTGCAGAGAGCGAGTGAGCTCCGGAAATGATGTTGGCTCATGTCAGTCTGGGATCATTCGCGATGTAGGGCGCCTCGCTGACGCAACAACCTCCAGACTACCAACAGCAGCAAGAGAAAGAGAGCTTAGCGCCAGACATAAGTCCCCAAGGGATGACCCCTTCCTGTTTGTGAGTTTTTTACTTGTGCCTGTGCATAAAGGCCATCACATCACACGCCAATCCAATCCACCATCACTCTCCCTCATCACCGTCAGCGACTTGCAGTGCCTTGACCACGGCAAGCATGGGCTTCTCGCAGCTGCACCAGCAGGAGCGACTCGCTGCGCCCGCCCGCACCAACAGCGGCGACTCCTTCACATTGCTCCTCTGCGGGCTGCGGCGTACTAATTGCTGTCTTCTCACGCCTGTGTCAGGCTGAGCAAGGCTTTCACGGCATCCTTGACTTCGTCATCGTTCCGCTTCCCTGACTTTGGTGCAGCGGTATCCTTCGGCGCACTACCGCTGCCCACAGTTGCTGAGTCTTCGCGCGGGGTGTCTATGGCGGCAGGCTGGTCCGCGGTGGTCTCATCGCTGGCAGCGTCGCTGTTGTCAGCTCCTTCTCCTCCCACTGCCGCCCGGTCTGTTGGAATGCGCATCTCCTTGTACGGCCACTTCATGATACCTAGCCGCCTGCATACCTTCTTGATGGCTGTCTGGCATATCCCCTGCGAGCGCCGCAAGACCGACTCGTCAGGAGCGACTCGTCAGGAGGAGGTCAGGAGCGACTCGTCAGGAGGAGGCCAGGGAGAAGACCGACTCGTCAGGAGGCGGCCAGAGAGCGAGCGCGCGCGCAGAACCACACAACAGGAATTTTTTGCGTCACTGCAGGTGGCGGCAGGACAGGAAGCGTGCTGAGTGCTGTAAGAAAACAACACTTACCAGTCTGTTGGCTGCCACGTGGAGCGGCATACCGTAGAATTTCTCCAGGAGCTCCAGGTTCAGGACGACAGGCCCCCGGCCCCCTCCTGGCCGTGTTTGCCCCGCCTTCCGCCTGGGGAACAGAGTAATTATGTCGTCGCCGCCCGCACCGCCTACGTCCACCTTCATTTCCACCTTCTGGGTCTGCGAGAGCCCTGAGGACTTGGCGCTCGCGCGCGACGGAGCCGGACGGGCAAGGAGGAGGGGCGAGGGCATGGCCGGACTTGAGCCTACCGAGGCCGGGCTGTGCCCCAGCGTCAACAAGGGGCTGTCCGCCATCCCGCCCGCGGACATACCGCGAGTGCGTGCCGCTGACTCCTCGGCGCCCAGGTTGTGGAACAGGTGAAAGCTTTCGAGAGTCTGCGGTCCGTCGCGCGCTGCGCTATGTGGTGACGTGATGAGCGGAGGCAGAACAAGTGACGACCGCATCCCGTCGTGTCTCATATTGTCCGTCATGTTGCTCCCTCTTCTCTGTCTGCGCCCCCGATCCGCGACGCCGGGCTCCACGGCGTAACTTATCAATCCAGGAGGCGCTTCACCTATTCCCTCAGTATTTGCAATTTGGCCCCCTTTCTGTGTGGTAAATATTCCTTCCGAGAGTCGGTGTTCAGTTCAGTCCCCTCCATTTTACTTTCAAGAATCACGGAAAGTAGTGTGATTTTGCCCCAAAAAACAGTTTTTACCACTCCGCTAGCATTTCCACACACACATTTCCCACACGAATCGGATTCGTTAGCTTTGTAATAGGTCCTGCAGTAATAAACACACACACAAGGGCCCGCCACTTCGATGACTTTGGTCTCTCGCTTCTGCCACATGTCCTCGGTCCGAAGTACGAGTGACGGCAGAGGCCCCGTAACTCGCAAAAGAGTTCCG
>Ga0315899_10008965_pt1 | contig 10728 bp, 10 predicted proteins | sample LakEriMetagenome_2_FD_203518 | JGI IMG/M metagenome (GOLD analysis project Ga0315899, IMG submission 203518) | Freshwater fungal communities from buoy surface, Lake Erie, Ohio, United States - Buoy 4 MA112 | ecosystem: Environmental > Aquatic > Freshwater > Lake | place: USA: Lake Erie, Ohio...
GAGGCAGGCTGAGGCCGAGGCAAGTCCCTATACCTTGCGCTCGTCGTTATCCTATTTTTTGCTGGAGTCGCTGCGCCGGCTTTCCATGAAGGACATCTTCTCCTTCATGATTTCGGCCATGTATTGGTCACGGGCGCTTTCCATGCCGGCTTTGGACTTTTGGAACATCACCCGGCGGTTGGACTCGATGTTCAGGGTATCGGCCATGCTGGTGATATCATGGTCGGTTCCGTAGTAGTCAAAGGCCCAGCCTTCGGCGATCAAACCACGAATGAGGGCCCCAATCTGACTTGCTTTGTATTCCTGGCTGGCGTTCTCTTCCCCGTCGGATACAATAAAGACTTTGACCTGGTATTGCTCCTTCTGCAGGTCCAGAATGCGCAGGGATTCCTTGAGCTTGTGGATGGACATCCCGATCGCATCAAACATGGGGGTATTTGCCGATGGGCAGTATTCCGGGAATACCTTATCCCAGGAACGAACCTTCACAATGGGAATATTCTCGTTGACGTAGGGCTTCCCAAAAGTCCACATGTTGATGTATTGCGTGAGGTCGGGAATATCCTGCTGCTCCTGAATCAAGCGATGCAGATAGCCCTCAAAGACTTCCTTGGCTGCAGAGGCGATGGAACCCATGGACCCGCTTTCGTCCAGAATCAAGACATTGAAAACATAGGAGGCATCGGAGGTGGAGTTGGCGGCGGAGTTGGCTGAATTTTCGATCATAGCGAAGTGGATTAAAAGGTTAAAGGATGAAAAGAGAGAAGCGGGTGATCATCGTCTGCAGCGATGTTGGCTATCCTGCAAAGACCGTGCCAAGGCTTGGTCAAGTTGGGTCAATCCCTCACACGTACGCGCATACAAAATGTTTTACATTTTGTTTGGGAGTCATCAAAAATTGATAGGAAACTGACAGAATGTCCGTTGTCAATTTGGCTGAAAAACCTGACAAATTCCATTTAATTTATTGATTTCGTGCGTGTTAAGTGGTTTTCTAAAATTCATTCGTCAGGATGGCAGCCCAACAATGCCACGATACGCACTATTGACAGCCTGGGTCAACCGATCAAAATCAAGGGTATCCATGGTATCCGTTACCTGATGGTAATGGGGATTCCTAACAAAGGACGTATCGTTAATCATCAAAGCCGGGTATCCGAATTTCCAGTAATTCCTTTGGTCCGACATCCCGACCAAACCGCTCAAGGCCGAAGGAAAATGCTGATCGGGCAGGCCAATGCCCACCACCTCAATTTCAGAATCCTTTGCCATGGCTTGGTAAAAGGCCTGGTTGAATTCCCCGTTTTCGGGCCGGCCAATGACTCCTATAAAATTTCCCACCGTGGGTACCAGTCCTACCAGGGAAGAATCAGGCAACGGCTGGGACCCGGGTTCATCGGAATAATAGCCAATCATTTCGTAACAAATCATGCCCTTGACAGGAATGCCTGCATCGTGCAATGATTTGGCATGCACATAACTGCCCATGTCCGAACCCCCAAAAAACGGGGGCTCCTCCAGGCAATACCCCACCAACTCGATATCGTAAGCCAAATCCGGCTTCAATTTGGCCAAAAGCCGGGCTGTTTCCAACAAACCCGCCACCGCACTCGCGTTATCATCCGCTCCCGGTTGGTCTCCCGCCACATCGTAATGCGCCCCCACCACCAACAGGGGCCGTGGTTCCGACCCCTCCTTGGGCAAAGGACTCGTATAACGCGCCACCACATTGCTGTATTCCTGCCCATACACCGTCCATACCTGACGACGCGTCTCCAGACCCAAGGATTCAAAATGTTGCTCGATATACGCCGAAGCCTTGGCCAGGCTCTCGATGTTCTGGTAATTCCGAGCGGGATTTAGCTCAGTCAAGAAGCGAACGTGGTTGGTTAGATTTTGTTGGTTTGTTGTTATTGATTCCATAGGAATTGATTTTAAAGGTTAAAGAAGGTTTCCAAAAGAGATGAGAAATCCCTGTCGATGCTGTTTTCATCGATAAGCGGAACCCGGGTGGGCCCTTGGGCAGGGATCGTTAAAGGCTATGAGGCCAGGAGTTTGGCGCGTTTCATCACGTACATCAAGCCCATGACATCCTGCTTGTTGTAGTCAAGCAATTCCTTCCAACGGGAGGCCGCTAGAGGGGTCAAACGTTGGACGTCTCCTTCGTGGTTGTTCAGCAAATTAAGCACCTGGGTCAAGACCGTGGTGACCCCCTTGTGCGGATACTCCTTGTAGGCTTTGTACTCAAAGTACTTCATCAAATCCTTGAGCCCAAAAGGAGTCGGGCGGTTCTCCCGATCGTTCAAGGTAAACCAGCGACTCAACGGTAATCCTTGGGCCTTAGTGGCCAAATGGCGGGGGTTGTAGGGGTTGTTTTGACGGGACTTGTTGGGGGCGTTTTGGCGGGCATAGGCGATGGATGGGTTTAGGGCTTGAAGGCCTGATTCAGCACTTCAGCGACCCCTATCCTTCAAAAACCGTGCCAAAACAAAAAAACCTTTCAACGGCTCAGAATACTACTAAAAAGGCCTTTGTTTGTTTAGAAAATCCGCTAATTGGTAAACAGTTGTTACGCTTTGATAATAGGCCTCATTCGTTGTTTTACATTGAGAGTGAGCTTTTCTGGCATTTGAAATGGCAGAATCTAGTCTACTATGGAGTGCTAACCACATATTAGCGCCTTGAAGTATCCCTTTATCGCGATATGAATAATCATGAACATATTTCTTGATTTTTTCTTCATAATCCATGGGATTGACACGGGAATTGATAATGGAGAAGTGAAATAACCACCAAATTTCAAACGAATCACAACTGAACGCCACTTGAATGCCATTCATTTCAGCCATTTGTATTGCGAAAATAAAATGTTCAGGTGATGTTCTGTCTTTGTCAACTACCAGCCAATACTGATCATAGTTTCGCATTAGATTCTTCTTTTGGACTATCGCTTCTTCAACGATTTTCAGCATGCTACCCCCCTTGACTGTTTTGCAACGCGTTTTGAATTTTTTGAAATAACCTTCCTCTGTTTCACCCTCCGTAAATATGATGCAAGTCTGACGTGTAGGTACACGTCTATTCTTACGAATTGGATAGTGCGAATTTGTTAAATTAAACCGTAACGGATGCATCGATTATCCTTGAAGTAGATTGTCAAAATCACCCATGAAAGGCAAAGCCCCGTATTTACCTTTGAGATAGTTTCCCTCAATATCTTCGTCATTTCTGGGTGACTTACCATCCTTTTTGAAATTAACGAGAGAATAGAAATGAGAGGACCCAAAGGAATCTTTTTCAATAAAGAAAATTTGATCACGTCTCATTACCTTGGCGCTTAGTAGATTCGTATTGTTGGACGTAAAAATTAATTGTGCATTTTTCTTGTTGATTTGATGATTATGGAACAATAACACTAATCTTTCTATAAGTTCAGAATGTAATTGGGTGTCCAACTCATCAATAATCAATACGTTCCCCTTTTCCAATGCATCCAAAACAGGTCCTATAATTTGGGTGAATTTCTGAGTCCCTTCGGATTCAAATACTCCAAATTGAAAATCTTTCAGCATAGGCTGACCATGGAGGTCCATCACCATTCTCTTTGAGATTAAACCATCCATAGCCCCGAAATCTCCGTCCATGACTGACTGAGGAAACGTTGTTAATTCAAGTTTAGGTCGTTTATGAGATTGGATGGCTAAATCTTCAATTCCAAAGTCTGCGAGCTTAATCAAATCCACAACTTTTCGAGCAAATTCCTTGCTTTCTTTCATTCTACGAACGGTGTAATCCTTATAAATACGATCTCCAAAGCCAGAAATGATGTTAAGTTTTTGAAGCCAATCCAGAAACCCTGCACAAATTGGATCATTAAAATGAGCTCCAATCGTTACCAAAAATGCTTTGGAGTGAACCATCTTTTTGGAGATTAGCTCCATAAGAACTGTATTCTTAGCTGGAATATGGAATTCCTGTCGACTTCGTTGAAAAACCAAGGTTGTTCGGCTTTCCTTCACATAAAGCCATTCTTCCTCTATACCTGTTCTCTTTATACGGAGTCCGTATCGATACAACTTACCACCCCAAAAACACTCCATTTCAAAAACTGCAGGTTTGTTAGCAAATTCATCTGCAAGTTGAAAGGATGGCACCCGTATTTCTTGGCCATCAAAATTTTGATTGCCTGTTAGGACGAATTGTTGAAATTGCGCGAAAACTTTGACAAAGTTGCTTTTACCACTCGCATTCGCTCCGTACAATACTCCGGAACGTAAAACTTTGAAATCCTTCCCTGAGTCCATTGAATTGGCACGATCGTCAAACAAACGCTCATGCTTGGCGGATGCCTTCAAAGACAATTCCTGGCGTTTTGAGAAGGAAAGCACGTTTTGGAATGAAAATTTAATAATCATGCTTTTTGTGATTTTTTCACAAATTTAGTTTTTAAAATCATCAAATAAAAGGACTTACCAAGGAAATTGCCCATAAATTGGCTAATTAGAGATATAAGGGTATTTACTTCTAGTATCGAATTGCTATTCAAACTAGACCTGCAATCTCGGTTAACCTGGTTGTGGTTTGTTTTTGGTTTTGGCGCAAAATGTTTAGATTTTAGGTGACCCAACCACGATGAACGCTGAAGTAACCAACAGACCATGACCCCACTCCCCGAAGCATCCTCTGCGCCACCCGAAGCGCCACCAGCGCCCCCCAAGACCAAGACCGTAACCCGCTCCAAGGCCAAGACCAAGACCCTGGAGGAGACCGAAAGGCAGGTCACGGTGCATTGCCGATACCAAACGATTCCGGCCTCCTGGATACGCATTTGGAAGACCACCTACCTCATCGACCAAGCCACCGGCCATCGCAGCCCCCTGCTGACCCAGGTGGGGATCACCCTGTACCCCCACTTGACCCCCGTCAAGGCCAGGTCCGAAACCTTTTTTACGTTGGTTTTTGCCCCCCTACCCTCGGACTGCAAGGTCTTTGACCTAATTGAAGAAATCCCCGAGTCGGGGGGATTCAAAATTTACGATATCCGACGCAACAAAAGCGATGTGTATCGGGTGGACATTGTATAAAACCCATTTCCCTAAACCCCCTGCCTAAGCCTTCACGCGGAGGTATTCGAACATGGCTTCATCAACCGGGGCGTCCATGCTAAAGCGGAAATTCACGACCGGTGTCGGGGGTGATTCGGGTTTTTGTTGGAGTGGCATAAAGTCTTGAACAACAGAGCCCTCAATCACCTGTACATCGCCCATGTAATAAAAATCTTTGCCTTCGGCATCTTCTTTTTTGATAAACAAAAGAATACGGCGGGAGGAAATCACCTCCTGAATTTCGGAACTTTCCAATCGACGGTTGGAACGAGACTGCCAAGCAAAGGTGCTGGGGTCCACAAAGGCGTCTTTGTAATTGGTAGACTCCGTCACATCCTCCGCCTTGTGATAGGTCACAAACAAAGGTGTTTGCCCCTGGACTGTTCGATACCCGTAAACCGTGCTGCTAACATCCTTCTCCCAATGAAGGATTCGGCACACATCCTTGCGGCCGTATTTGCGGTAACGTACAAAGCCCCCCACCATTTCGCCTTGGGCCAAGTCCTTGGTAAAGGTCCTCAAAGCGTAGGATACCGAATCCGATAAAAAAGCCCGAAACGAGCTGTTCTCCAAGGCCTTTTCCAAATCCACATCCATCACCAAAGCCCCGCCCTGTTCCCGTACCACTCGATGCAGGTTATTCACAAACCCAAAATTGAGATTATTCTGCACCGAGCCCCATTCTTGGTGGCTGCATGTCAAGCCAAATCTCGCCTGCATTCGCTGATTCAAAGAAGCTAGGTCCATTACCTCGCCCCCCAACAAAGCCTCCAAGACCACAGTCTCGGTCACACGCTTGGCGTTGTTAACTTCTTGGGAGAACAATTCCAGTAATTTTTTGGGAAACGCATCCAGACGCTCCCCCGTCCACGCCTCTCCTTCAACCCGTAACACAAAATTCGCGTAGGATCGATCGTAATCCACATACAGCATTGGATCCCTCTGACCGTGCTCCAGAAAATCAACCATCATCGGAACCCGGCCCAATTGAAAACGCAGCCGCTTGTAATCGTCCCGCAGATCGCTTAGCTTGCTCATGTTGGCCTGGTCGATCGCGTCATAAATGCGTTCCTTGGCGATTGGGTCAAAATTGACCGTAGAAGTCCCTGGCAGTGTATTGCTCCCGGTCGTCAACAACTTGCGCAACGTGTCTTTGTTGTAGGTGGTATCCCCGTACAAGGCCACCGGAACCAAGAAATTCTTTTGGTAATTTCCAATAAAATCAATGACCGTGAGGTATTCCTTACCCGGAATTTTGCGAAGACCCCGGCCCAATTGTTGAACAAAAACAATGGCCGATTCGGTGGGGCGCAACAAAATCACCTGGTTCACCCGCGGGATATCGATGCCTTCGTTAAAAATATCCACCGTCAAGATATAATCCAGCCCTTGAGGGTCGGACTCCAGGGCTTGGATCGCCTGGGCACGTTGTTCATCGCTGCTGGAACCCGACAAAAAAACCGTTCTCCAACCCAAGGTATTCAGAAGATCTGAAAGTTGTTGCCCTTCAGCCACCGAGCTCACAAAAATCAAACCCCGGGTCTCCCCGTTATCAGTCCCGTAGAGGCGGGCTTTTTCGACTACCTTCATGGCGCGCTCAGGCAATCTCAACAAATTAAAATCCTCCACATCCTCCATAACATTCCCATTCACAATCAAATCCGAGACCCCGTAATAATGAAAAGGGCTCAGGATGTCCTCCTCTAGAGCGCGGTGAAGACGAATTTCGTAAGCGATTTGGTGGTCAAAAAGCTCAAAGATGTCCATGCCGTCTGTACGTTCCGGGGTCGCGGTCATGCCCAACAAAAATCCAGGACGGAAATAGTCCAGGACTTTGCGGTAAGAAGCAGCCCCGGCCCGGTGGGTTTCGTCCAAGACCATGTAATCAAAGGCATCGGGCGCTAACATCGCCAAATTTTCGGGGCGACTCAAGGTCTGCACCGTTGTAAAAACAAAGTCCGCATCTGTTTGGCGATGCCCGTCGGTAAACAAACCGTAGGTGCGGGTGGAACCCCACAACGTTCGAAACGTCTCCATCGCCGTGGCCGCGATGCGGCTGCGGTGCACCACAAAGAGCAAACGCTTCGCCTTGCAGGCCATGGCGTCAAAAGCCGAAAGGTAGGTCTTGCCCGTACCGGTCGCTGATATGAGGAGTGCCTTGCGCACCCCTTGTTGACGGAGTTGCCCCAGGCTGGCCATCGCCTCCGTCTGCATCAGATTGGGAGTCGGTTTGGGTGGTTCGGCCAAAGGGCTTTCTTGTCGAAAACGAGCTGCTTGTTGAAGCTGCTGTAGGTAGAGGGTCTGGTAAAGCAAGATATAGGCCTCGTCCACGGGCTTGGCCTTCTGGAATTCAACTTGAAACTCCCGAAGGGCGCTTTGGATTAGGTAGCTTTCGTTGGTCGCAGATACCTTGAGGTTCCACTCTGTATTGGTACTGAGGGCCGCCGCGGTCAAATTGCTGCTGCCTATGATCAAGTCGTAGAGGTTGCCCTTGCGTTGAAAGAGGTAACCCTTGGAATGAAAATCCCCGTCCACCGCGATTCGCAGTTCAAGATTGCGGAACTGAAGAAGTCGGCGCAGGGCCTCGGGCTGGGTAAAGTACAGATATTGAGAAACCAAAATTTTGCCCCGTATTCCGGCGGCTTCCAATGCCACCAAGGTTTGAATCAAGGTCGCCACCCCGCTGGTGGTAACAAAGGCTACCGAAAACCAAAACTCATCGCAGGAACGCAGTCCTGAGAGGATGGAGGAAAGGACTTTTTTGTGTTTGGCCGCGTCGTTGACCAAAAATTGGGGCAGGTATTCGTTCAAAGCCGGGTAGGTCCGGTTGACGAAACCTGCGCGCAGTCCTTGCTCCAGGTGGGGGTGTTCTTGGCTCACGATCCCAAAATACGATGAGGTTAGGAAATCAGCGTTCCATCGGTCAGGAGCCTATCCACCACGGGAATATCGGCGGCGGCCCAATCCAAGGCCCTGAGCTCGGAGGGCAGACACCAAAGGGCTTGGACATGTTCGGTCAATTGCAAGGTCGGTTCGGGTACCGTACAACGGTAACAGTGCATTCGCAGCTCAAAATCAGGATACGGATGGTCCACCGTCATCAAAAACTCGTTGACCGCTATCGTCATACCCAATTCCTCTTGGATTTCGCGGCATAGGGCCTCTTCGGGTCCCTCCCCTGCCTCGACCTTGCCGCCAGGGAACTCAAACTTGTAGGAAACGTAGTGGAATTTTCCAGCACCGCGCTGAACAGCCAGAATTCGATCACCGCAGGCAATGACAGCCGCAACGACTTCGATGGATTTCATGGATCAAAGATGAAAATGAAATCGATGAAAAATAAGATTCAGTGAAAACAAATAAATCAATTTACTACATAGGATGCAGAAGATCCCATCGTAGAAACCTTTAAAGCAAAAGGTTCACTGTTCTTGGAAACATAAATTTCTATCGTAGGGGTACCCCCTTGGTAATTGCCTATTTGAACCCTGCAAGAAAACCCCTTTTGTACAGGACCGTAGGTCTGGTTCCAAGACCGGACTTGAAGTCCACTATTTGTATAAGTCCCATTAGGAGTGGAGGCCGTCCAATTGCTAAATCGACCGTAAGGACCAGGAGCCGAAATATTATATTGAATATAATAACTATCATTTGGGGTATTATTTCCATTCCCTGGATTGGCCAAATCCTTCGATTTGTCACACGACAGCAAAGAGCAACCAATAATTACAGATAATAAAAAGAAAGTTAAACCAAAACGAGTTGATTTTTTATAGGGTAACTTCATTGAATTCTTCTTTTTTATAAGAAGCTAATTTAACTAAACTTCATTAAAATAATAGTTATGTTTTGATCTAGAACAATGGCCATCAACCTGTGACAAATAAGGTCAAAAGGAGTTGAAATATGGTTCTAAAGCGAAAATTGTTTCCCAATTAATTATCTTGTTGTTTCATAAAAGGACCCCTGTTGATTCAATAATTTCAAACAAAACAACCATGGAAAATTTTATATTTATTGACTTTGAGGGAAAAATGGATTCACCCCCTTCATTTGTTGGAATTCTCTTTGCTGGAGAATTTAAACAAATTATCCTTACAGATACCCTGTTAGGATGCGTAGGGCCGACCAAGGTTACATATCAACCTCTTAAGGAATTTCTTCAAGAAACCTTGGACCTTGCCGATAAACACCAAACAAAAATATGTGCATTTTCAACTCTCGAAAGGGATGTTTTCTTAAAAAATGGGATTCCTGAAATTGAAAAATATTATTTTAATGCGCACAAGGAATTGAAAAAATGGTTTAATGTTAACCAGCGCGATAAAAGACCAAGGCCGTTCTCTTTAAGCAATGTCCTTTTATTTTTTGAATATCCCTTGGTTTCGTACGGCGACCGACAAGCCACCCAAAGAATTAGTGCTATGGAAAGAGCATTAAAAACACATGAACAAAATTATGCCAAAGTAACTCCTGTCGTAAAGGGGAAATGGACTAAAGTACTTAACTACAATAAGCAAGATGTTGAGGGAATGAAATTTGCCCTTGAAAGAATCCACGTTTGAGGACAGTTCTTTCGTAAACAAGGTAACTACCCCCCACCGGCGATTTTGTGGATCATGCCGTTGAAGATGAAGCCGTGGAAGGGGAGGACGGCGTACCAGTAGAGGCGGCCGTAAACGCCCAGGGGGCGGAAGGTGGCGGTCTGGGTGAGGCGGTTTTGGTCGTCGATTTTGAATTCCAGCCAGGCTTCGCCCGGCAATTTCATTTCGGCGTAGAGGAGCAAGCGTTTTTCTTCTTTTTGGGCCAAAATCACCCGCCAAAAGTCCAGGGCTTCGCCCGTTAGCAGGTCGGTATCGCTGCGGCGACCCCGGCGCATCCCCACCCCCCCAAAGAGCTGATCGATGAAGCCCCGCAGTTTCCAAAGCCAAGTGCCGTAATACCAACCGGTTTTGCCGCCAATGCGCCAGATTCGTTCCAGCGCGGCGTCGGGATCCTGGAGTTGGCGTTGCCGCACGTCCACAAAACAACCGTTGGTGGGGACTTCGATGTAATTGGCAATCCCTTTGCCTAGGACATTGCTGGTTTGGGCGTCTTTCCAAGAGGACAGGACCTGGTTTTGCTCAATTTTGTCAAAGGCGAGGCGAATGGCCGTGTCGTAGTCAATCAAGGGGATGCCTAGCAATTGGGCTAGGTTATTCGGTTTGCAAATGACTTCGATTTTCATGCTGTTCACCAGGTTCTGGGCCAGCGCGTAGGATGTGGATGTAACAAAATACAGCCAATACGAAGACAATTTGGGGGTCATCACCGGGACGATGAGAATATGCCTCTTGAGACCGCGGATTTTGGCAACGCGCAAAAGCATTTCTTTGTAGGTCAGGATATCCGGTCCCCCGATATCGTAGCTCTGGTTGTAGGTTTCGGTGCGGCCGATCACCCCCGTCAGAAAATCCAAGGCATTGCGGATTGCAATGGGCTGGCATCGGGTCTTGAGCCATTGGGGGGTAATCATGAAAGGCAATTTTTCGACCAAATCCCGGATGATTTCAAAGGAAGCCGAACCCGAGCCCACGATGATCCCCGCCCTCAGCGTCGTCAAGGCATAGGAAGCCCCCGACAA
>Ga0315899_10008966_pt1 | contig 10728 bp, 8 predicted proteins | sample LakEriMetagenome_2_FD_203518 | JGI IMG/M metagenome (GOLD analysis project Ga0315899, IMG submission 203518) | Freshwater fungal communities from buoy surface, Lake Erie, Ohio, United States - Buoy 4 MA112 | ecosystem: Environmental > Aquatic > Freshwater > Lake | place: USA: Lake Erie, Ohio...
AACTAAACTCAAAAAAGAATCTATCGCACTTCGTGAAAAAGCCAAACGTGACTACAGTCCAAGTTGGGTTGGTTGCGAAGCATGGGACGAGAATCAGTTTCTGCGTTACTTCCATAGTGCTATGAAGTATTACCGCATGGAATCCACCGGCAAAGAGCTCAAAGGTAAAGTCATTGACTGGATGGGTAAGAATGGCTACGACAAGAAGACTATCGCTAGTTTTAAGAAAACCAAAGACAATCGTTGCTCCTTAACAGTGGGTTCGATTGCGGCCTGCTTGCTTAAAGGTATGCAGTCAACCCGCACCGACTTTAATAACGGTCGTGACACTGCCACTTGGTTAGGTAAAGAAATTGCCAAAATTATCGATGAAGGTAAAAACGACATTGATGAAGAAGCAGTTAAGGCTGCAGAAGCCGACAAGCCTGTAGTTTACACCCCGTCTATTCAAGAGCGTACTCGTGATGCAGCCTTGTTAATGACAGAAGAAATCGAAACAGCATACGAAGCCTTTCAAACAGATCCAGAAGCATTTGATCCAAAAGCATTTAAGATGCTTAACTTGCTTAAAGGCAAAGGTGCTAAGGCAGCTCACGCACGTATCATCCGTGACTTCTATGCAGGCGATCTTGCAGAGTTGAATGAGCTTGCTAGCGGAGAGGGTGACGAGCAGTTAAAAGAAGGTTACAAGCATCGTACTCGTAAGCAGATTAAGAATTTTATTGCTTTCCTGCAAGAGATTGAATCGGCTTGCAACATGCTCATGCAAGAAGCCAAAGTTAACAAGAAGCCCCGTAAGACCAAGGCAGTTAGCAAGGACAAGCTAGTTGCTAAACTCAAGTTTAAGAAGACTGATGAGCCCTTAAAGTTGGTTAGTGTTAACCCTGCAGACATTGTTGGTGCTCAGGAACTGTGGGTGTTTAACAGTAAAACACGGAAGTTGGGCAAGTATGTTGCTGAGGAGTTCAAAGAACTCGGCGTTAAAGGAACTACAATTACAGGTTTTAGTGAAATGAAAAGTGTGCAGAAGACTCTGCGTAAGCCTGTAGAACAGTTAGCGGCCTTTAAATCGGCTGGCAAAGTAGCACTACGTAAGTTCTTAGAAGATATTAATGCCGTAGATACCAAGATGAACGGTCGTTTAAACGAAGAAACGATCCTACTTAAAGTAGCATAACACTACCTAGGGCCGTAGATAAATACTTGAAAGAGAGTATTCTATGGCCCTAAACATTTTTGAACCACTAAAATTTAGCACTCAAGGTATAAACGACCTTGCTACAAAAACGTCTTTAATTGTTAGTGACGGTAAGATTACTGTTGACACAGTTGAACCCACAAAAGCAGTTAACTTTACAGGCGGAAGTTTTGCCGAAGTAGAAGGTAAAGGTCTTAAGTGGTTTGGCGGTACGAAGAGTAAAACCCTTGTACTTAAACAGTCTAAGTTATGGACTGATATGAGTGTTAATATTGCAGAAGAACAAGCATACGAAATCAATAACACTCCTGTAATCAGCTTTAGTGAACTAGGTTCAACTGTTACTAAAAGTAACTTAAGACAAGTTGGTGTTCTTCGAACACTTAATGTTTCAGGAAATACTACACTAGGAGATTTTGCTGTATTCAGCAGTGATTTAAATCGATTAGGTATTAATACAGAACAGCCAGCGGCGGCAATTGGTATTAGAGAAAACAATGTTGACATTGTATTAGGCAGTTTAAAATCTAATACTGCTACCATCGGAACTACTAGTAATGACAGCGTAGAAATTATCACTGATAATACTACACGAATTACTGTTGCTAGTAACGGTGATGTACAAGTACACGGCAAATTGTTTGTAGAAGAAGTTATAACAGAGCGTTCAAGTCCTGTAGTATTCAAAGAAACATCAGTTAGTTCTAACTATGGTAAAGGTATATTGTGGACAGGAATGAAAGGTCCAACTAGACAATTCGTATACCAAGCAAACCCTGACAGAATTTGGTCCAGTGATAGTATTGATCTAGGTAACTCAAAATACTTTGCAATTAATGCAATATCAGTTCTGAATCAAACTACTTTAGGTGACAGTGTAACCGAAAGTAATTTACAAAAATTAGGCTTGTTACGTGAATTACAAGTAATGGGTGATGCAGCCGTAACAAGAACGCTATCAACAAGTAGAGTTTCAATCGGTAACTTTTCTGTAACTGATCATGAGATATCAGGTTATGAAGATATCAAAGTAATCCGTAATGAAACTACAGAGATATCTATTGGGAATAATATTGTAATTGGTACTACTACTAACAAAGACAGAACAGTTTCTGTTTATGGAAAACTAACTGTTGGTGTTGCAACACCAGATGACAATGTGGCACTAACTGTCGCTGGCCCTGTAAGTTTTGATAATAAAAAATTTACAGTTAGCAGTCATGCACCTACAGGTGGGTCTTGCAACAAGGGCGATATTGTATGGAACTCGGATCCAAAAGCAACAGACTATATTGGTTGGGTATGTGTTGTTCCAGGCAGTCCAGGTGCATGGTTACCGTTTGGTGCTATTGCTAGTAGATAACCACCAATACTGTTGACTTATTATTATAAGTCTGTATAATTACATATAGCGGACTTTTAACGTCATTCATCCCGCTTTATAAACTCTGCATGTCGTCAAACTTGCTACCTTACAAAGGAGACTAGAGATGGCAAATCTACAAACCGTACAATACAAGTACACAAGCACCAAAGAATATCACGACGCCTTTCCCTGTGCATACAGACAATGGCGAGCTGATAGTCACTGTAATCTAATTCACGGCTATTCATTTAGCATGAAGTTTTACTTTGGCACCAACGATCTAGATGTCCGCAATTGGGCGGCTGACTATGGTGGTTTAAAAGAACTAAAGAAAACCCTAGAAGATCAATTTGATCATACACTTATTGTTGCACAAGATGATCCAGAAATGGCTACATATGAATTGTTACAAGAAAAGAAAATGGCCAAAGTAGTTGTACTACCAAAGTTAGGATGTGAAGGTCTCAGTGACATGCTTTACAAATATGTCAACGGAGTTTATATTCCTGAAATGTGGGGACCAGGCGAAGCGGCTCGTCTGTGGTGCTATCGTGTAGAAGTGCGTGAGACACAAAGCAATATGGCTTATCGTGAAGGTCATCGTGAATGGAATGAGGACTTGTTTGCGTGAAAAAACGTGTAGCAGTTATCGGAGCCGGTATTGCTGGCATTACTGCGGCCTATTATCTAGCACGGGCAGGATATCGTGTAACAGTCTATGAACAAGAACACTATCCTGCTATGCGAACTAGTTTTGCCAATGGTGGGCAAGTTAGTGTAAGCAATAGTGAAGTATGGACTACTTGGGGCAATGTTAAGAAGGGCATCAAATGGATGTTCAAGAAAGATGCTCCACTGTTAATTCGTCCTAGGCTAGATTGGGCACAGTGGCAGTGGTTGGCTAAATTCTTATATTATACTGCCACAGGTTGTTATAAAAAGAACACTGAAGAAACAATTCGTCTAGGATTAGAGTCTAGAGATTTGTACAAAGAAATTATAAAAGAAGAAGGCCTGGATTTTGATCAAAGTGCCGCAGGTATTTTACACTTCTATAAAGACTCTGAGTATTTTCAAAATGCTGTTGATACCAAGAATCTTTATACCAGCAATGGAGTAGAGTGGGATATTTTAGAACCACTACAAACTAAAAGTCTAGATACTGCATTATTTGATTTAAAGGGTATTGTCGGAGGTGCATGGACGCCTAGCGATTGGACTGGTGATATACATAAGTTCTGTAATCAACTTGCCGCCGTGTTAGAGAACAAGTATCGAACAAGTTTTGTCTATGGAACTACACCCAACATCGACGACCTTACTAGTTTGTATGATCATGTAGTCGTTGCCGCTGGAGTAGGTAGTGTCGAATTAGCCAAAGAAGTCGGCGATAGTTTACCTATCTACCCAGTCAAGGGCTACAGTATTACCATCAATGTCAACAACGAGGATCTACGCTATCTACCTAGAGTAAGTTTATTGGATGATCAAGCAAAGATTGTTACCAGTACACTGGGTAATAGATTCCGTGTTGCTGGTACTGCTGAACTTGCTGGTGAGAACTATGACATACGCAGGGATAGAATTCAACCATTACTTTGGTGGGTACACGAAAACTTTCCAAAAATAAGAATCAATGATTACAGTAGTTGGGCATGCCTACGTCCAATGACTCCGAATATGTTGCCCGTTGTTCAACAAAGCAAAAAGAATCCAAAAGTATTTTATCACACTGGACACGGACATTTGGGTTGGACTCTGAGCCCTGCAACAGCTAAAGAACTAGTTCGGCTAATAGGATAATTGACAAAAAATGGACATAGTGTTATAATATGCTATGTCCATTTTTATTGATTGTGTATTATGAAAAAGATTGGTTTCGCCTGTAAGTGGATTGATCATCCTGAGCAAGTTAACGGCATTGACAAAAAAGATGATGCTAAACAATACAATACTGGTAGTACTACTGTTGCTTGGTTAAATAGACAGAGCAGAGACGTAGCAGAACAAAAGCTATGGGACCTAATGGTAGGCAACATTGAGTCTACTCGTAAGCTCGTTGAACGTGTAGGAGCACTTGATGAAAATCTTAGAATGGTACGACTCAGTAGCGATATACTACCTGTATATACTCAGCAGGATTGGTGCGGGTTTTGGCGGACTCCCGATGTTAGAGCCTATTGCGAAAGAGCATTTGGAGCCGTGGGAGCTTTGGCTCGCGAGAATAACGTTAGGTTGTCTTTTCATCCTGGTCAGTTTACTGTCTTGGCAAGTATCAACCCAGGTATTGTAGAGCGTTCAATAGAGGAGTTTGAATATCATGCAGATATGGCACGATTCATGGGCTACGGTAAATCCTTCCAGGATTTTAAAATCAACGTACACATCTCGGGTAAACTCGGTCCCGAAGGCATTCGAGCTGCCTACAAACAGCTTACCCCCGAAGCCCGGAATTGTATTACAATTGAAAACGAAGAAAACGCCTGGGGTTTAAATGATTGCCTTTCTCTTAGTGATATTGTCCCTACTGTGCTTGATGTACACCATCATTGGATCCGAGAAGGGGAGTACATACAGCCGACTGATGACCGTGTTAAACGTGTTGTGGATAGCTGGCGCGGCATACGCCCTACTATGCATTATAGTGTTAGTCGTGAAGACTATCTAGTCGATCACGATACTACTACTGTGCCGGATCATGCAGGCCTATTATCAGAAGGCTACAAAAAACAAAAGCTCAGAGCACACTCTGATTTTTACTGGAATACAGCAACAAATGAGTGGGCACTGGGCTTTTTAAACACACATGATATCATGTGCGAAAGTAAAGGTAAAAATCTAGCCAGCCGTACATTGTACGAACAGGCTAAAGCTCTTACTTTGCTTTAGGAGCACGTGGCTTTTTAGGAGCAGCTACGGGCTTTGGCTTAGTGGCTGTTTTTGCTTTAGCTGGCGCACGTGGCTTCTTAGGCTCAGCAACAGGTGCTGTCGTAGGTACTGGCTCAATAACGATTGTATCTACTACTAAGTTCGGTGCAACTGCATCTGGTGTAACTACCACAGCTTCCGGAACAACTGCTACTGCGTCAACTACTGGTGCAGGTGCTACTTCAACCGGTACTGTTTCTACTTTGTATGGTGCCGCTACGGGTGACTGAACCGGGTCTTTGCCAAACAAGAAATCTTTAATTTTACTGAACATATAAGTTCTCCTTTCAACTGTTATTTATAAACTAAATATACCATGAGCTATAATTTTATAAAGAATGTTATATTAAACGAGTCAACACCTAGCAAAAATCTAGAATTGTTACCGTTACCTTACTCAAAGGGCGATTTAGAACCCGCTATAAGTGAGGATACTATTAATTATCATTATAGCAAGCTAGCCAAAGCCTATGTTGACCGTTATAATTCTAGAGAGGGCGACTTGGATTTTAACGAAGCAGGTGCATTTTTACACAACATTCTGTTCCCGCAGTACAAGAAACCTGAAGGTAAAAATGATCCAGATGGATCTGCAAGCGAGTTTATCACTAAACACTTTAAAACATTTGCTAACTTCAAAGAAAAGTTTAGCAAAGAAGCTATGGGCATACAGGGCTCAGGTTGGGCGTATCTTGCCAAGAATGGTGAGATTAAAACAATTAAGAATCATCAGATCAAGAACGATATCATCTTATTAATTGACTGGTGGGAACATGCATGGGCACTAGACTATCAATCAGATAAGAAAAAGTACCTAGAGAATCAATGGAAGATTATCAATTGGAATGTTATCAGTGCTAGAGTAGGCTTACAGTCTACTGATGTCCGCAGTACTTGATACTGGCATATCCCATATTAGGCGTCGTTCGACGCCTTTCTTTTGAGCAAAACGTTTGGCATCACAGTGTTCACAACAATGAAAGTAGTTGTTGTTTAATCGCTTGGGACTAATCTTTTCTTTGGGTCTGCGAAACCCTTCCCCACAGTTATCGCAACGAAATACGGCTACTGTTCGAGTGCGGTTATACTTGTGTTCTTGACCTAGTTTACTAGTTCTAATGTGTTGAGTAGTTTCTAATTCTGTTGTGATGAACATATTGTATTTACATTAGGGTTACAAAATTAAAAGGTAAATATTGATATGATAACAATTTCCAACTCAGCACAAGTAAAAATACTAGATATTCTAGCAGAAGAAAACAATCCCAACATAGCATTACGTACATTCGTCCAAGGCGGCGGATGTAGTGGTTTCAGTTACGGCTTTAGCCTAGAAGAAGAACAAGCAGAAGATGATTTTGAAATAGCTGTAGGTTCTTTTCGAGTACTGGTAGATGCTATGAGTATGCAGTACTTACAAGGTGCTGAAATCGACTACAAAGATGAACTAATGGGTGCGTCTTTTACAATTAAAAATCCTAATGCAACCACAACATGTGGTTGTGGATCAAGTTTCGGGGTATAACAAAATGGCAAGACAATCAATTGATATTGGCGTACAAGGTAACGACGGCACCGGCGATAGTATTCGCGAAGCGTTTCGTAAAGTTAATGATAACTTTAGAGACTTATACGCTGTATTCGGTACTGGGGATTTAATTAAATCTACTAACCTAGACGATTTCCCAGCAACATACGAAGGCAATCAAGTATTTGTAATTAATGATGCTGGCGATGCAATTTTAGCCAAGGACCTAGTTGGTGAAGATGGTATTACCATTGATAACAGCAGCGAAACAGAATTAATTATCAAAGCTACTGGCGCAAAATTAAGTGGTGATTTACAACCAAGGTTAGGTGCAGCACTCCGTGGTAATACCCTACCTATTGGACAAATTGGTGAACCATCAACTGCCAATGTTAATTTGTTTAATTCTACACACGGAACCAGTATTACCATTGATGAAATTGCCATTACTAAAGGTTATGCAGACCGCAGATACTTGCAACAAACTGGTGGTTCTAGTGCAGGACAAATTCGTATTAGAACTGAGCCGTTAGACCAAACCGAATACACTAAAGCAATTGATTCTTATGCTAGCGGTAACGCAGTATTGCTAGGGCACGGTTATGATACAGGTTCTGATGGTATTGCATTTAAATATTTCTCAACTGGTACTCCTGCAGCCGGCTTAGTTAACGGCACTACATATTACTTAAAATATGTAAATGCACAACAACTTAGTATCCATCCTACATTTGAAGATGCTAAAAGCGGTACTAATAAAATTCTTATTTCAACAGGCGCAGGTACTGGCACTCAAACATTTGTAGATGCATATTTTGATGATACTATTCCAGGTAACTTCTTAACAAATGAGGCAATGCCTAGAGTGTCGAGTGTTCGCAGAAACGGCGATGTAATGACTGGCCCGTTGTACTTAGACGATCACCCAAGTCCTTTAAACATAGACCCTATTGATAGCATTGTTGGTGCAAATCCTGATTTTCAAGCGGCTACAAAATACTATGTAGACAATAATAGTTTTGCCAGTAATATCAATTTATTCGTAGCAACCAGCGGTGATGACAGCCAAGCAAATACACCTGCCGGTAAAGAAGGTCGAGCCTACGCATATGCCTATGCCACTGTTGGTGCAGCTTGTGCAAAAGCAGAAGAACTGATTGAACTAGCAGACAACGAGCCAGGACCCTATAGACAACGTATTGGATATACTATCAGCGGTGTTACAACTAATAGTGAAATTCAAAGTATTAGCTATGTCGGTGGTACAGGTTATACTGCTGTTGAAATATTGTTAGATCTCAATAGAGAATACATTAGAGCAGAAGTTATAGGTTATATTAATGCTACTTACCCAGATTTAAATTATAGTGCAGAACTGTGTTCACGAGATGTTGGTTTAATTATTGATGCAGTAATTACTGATACTTTAGTTGACGGCAACTGGCAAAGTATTAATGCAGGTAGACAGTATTTTAAAAATGCCAGCGCAAGACTTGCTAGCACTACACAGTTAGTTGAAACACTTGCAGGTATTGAATATGCTAAGTCACTAGCAGATTACGTATTACAAAAAGTTAATCCTCCAACTAGCTATCAAACTGTTTACACACGACAAACTAATCCAATTAGTTCAAACTCTACACAGAGGGGAGTTGTTGGGGCTAAGTTTGATATTATTATAGATATTATTACTAACGGTGTTAGCTCTGCACCAACTACTGACTACGGTACTGGTTTAATTGCTTTCACTGTAGATAATGGCGGACAGGGATATGTTGACCAAGGTCTTCCTACAAACATTGATATTATTCCCGGCAAACTGGTAAGAGGTGTTAAAAGTAATGCTACTGGACGTATTGTAAGTTATACTTCCGGAGTGTTAGCAGACACTATTGAGATACATCAATTAAGTGTACAGGCATTTACTCTTACTGAAGAAGTTGAGTTTGCTGAATCTAATAAGAATTTACAAATTACTATTCGTCCAGAAAGCGGTATCTACTACGAAGACTATCCTATCAAAGTTCCGGCTAACGTGACTATTCGTGGTGATGATTTCCGCAGAACTATTGTTCGTCCTAAGGATCGAGCAAGTCAAAGTCCTTGGATCGAAACTTACTTCTATAGAGACACTACATTCGACGGCATGGCCTTAGCTGCTACCTATTACCCAGAGGCAGTTAGGTTAATTGAGGCGAATAAAGATTACCTAAAGAGAGAAGTAGTTGCGTGGATTAATGTACAAGTTAGTGGTAACATAAGTCCGTTTACTAGTGCATTCTCTTATAATCAGGGAAAATGTTCACGTGACGTTGGATTGATCGTTGATGCACTGATCCAAGATATTAAGTTTGGAGGTAATGCTAGTACATACGATGCTGCTTCTTTATATTATAATGGAGTGACATCTAAGATTACCGGACAAGAAGCAGAAACTGCTGCTGCAATTACTAGACTAAAAACTATCATCGGTAGTTATATTTTAACTAATACAGCATATACTTCTCTACAGACTTCAGTAAGTCAAACAATTCTTGCGCCAGCTGGTGAGGCTGCTGCAATTACTAAATCTAATACACTATTGACCAGTGTTGCGAGTGTTGTTTCAACAGGATTGAGCGCATTGCCAGTAACATATGAAAGTCCGAAGTACGGATATCATTATTTGGTTAATCCAGGTACTCCAATGAATGTAGGCCCTAGCTATGCCAATGCAGGTGGTTATAATAACGCAGCTAAGTTATTAGAAATTAACAAGGCATACATTCAAGCTGAGGTAACTGCATTTGTTTCCGCTCAACCGGGTGTGATAGCATTTGATACTGCTAAGAGTAATCGAGATGTGGGATATATTCTTGATGCAATTATTGGTGACTTAATAGACGGCGGTAAAGCCAATGCTGTCAATGCAGCTAGTTATTACTTAGACTCTGCTCCTACTGTTACACAAAATGCATGTATTGCTGGTATAAATTATATTAACACTATTTCACAGAGTATTACACAAAATCAGGCGCCTGCTGTTCTATATCAAAGTACTGTAACTCGAGTTGTTGATACTAGCATTGTTAGAGAAACTGCCAGCGCAGTATCGATTGCTGGATTAGTTAGTACTGTGGCATTTGCATTTGATCCTGCATTTAATCCACCAAAGAACGCTAATGATGTCGATGCTTTCTTATTCAACGATGCTGTTAGAATCAGTAACATTACAGGACAAGGCCACGGCGGGTTCATGTGTGTTCTTGACCCAGCAGGAGCAGTTGGATCTAAGTCTCCATATGTTCAAGAAAGTGCCAGCTTCTCAAAGAGTATAAATGCACAAACATTTGCAGGTGGTATGTTCATTGACGGCTTTGCTGGTAGACTTAAAACAAAAATCACTAGCGTCGGCGGTGCAGGATTAGTATTAACATTGAGTGGCTTAATTTATAGAAGACCCGTTGCACCTACTGCATTTTATTATAACGGATTCCGTTATCAAGTAGACAATATAGCATCGTGGAATAGCTCTACTGGTGTTGCGGTTATCGAGCTCAATCCAACTACACCATGGTCTAGTGGTAACTTGAATATTATTCTAGAAACTCCAGGCAATCGTTCAATGTTAGCCAATGACTATACACAGGTTAACGATCTAGGTTATGGTATTGTTGCACACAACACAGGTTTAACAGAACAAGTATCAACATTTACCTACTACTGCTG
>Ga0315899_10008967_pt1 | contig 10727 bp, 15 predicted proteins | sample LakEriMetagenome_2_FD_203518 | JGI IMG/M metagenome (GOLD analysis project Ga0315899, IMG submission 203518) | Freshwater fungal communities from buoy surface, Lake Erie, Ohio, United States - Buoy 4 MA112 | ecosystem: Environmental > Aquatic > Freshwater > Lake | place: USA: Lake Erie, Ohio...
CTTATCTGTGGTGTTTGCTAAAGGCTGATTTCCCTTAAGCAACTTGGGTTTGTCGATAGCGATAATAGGCGGCACAGGCTCCCTCGGAAGAAACCATCGGCGCTCCCAAAGGATGTTCGGGGGTGCAATCTTGGCCAAAAGCGGGGCAATCACTGGGTTTACGTTGCCCTTGCAAAATTTCTCCACTCAGGCAAATATCCTCGGTTTGGCTCTGGGGCCGGGTGGCGAGTTGGGCATTAAATTTCACCTGGGCATCCCATTGTTGAAAGGTTTGCCGTAACCCTAAGCCACTGCGGGGAATTTTCCCTAAGCCCCGCCAAGACCGATCAACGGGTTCAAAAACGGTATTAATTAACTGTTGGGCGGTTCGATTTCCTCCGGCTTGGACGGCTCGACGATAGTGATTTTCACAGCGAAATTCTCCGGCTTCCAGTTGTTGCACACAGGCCAAAATCCCCTGCATGATGTCCACGGGTTCAAAGCCGGTAATGACAATCGGGACTTGATATTGCTCGGCGATCGCCTGGTAAGCCATTTCCCCCATCACTGTACAGACATGGCCCGCCGCGAGAAAACCTTGCACCAAAGAATTCGGATCAGATAATAATGCCGCCATGGCCGGGGGCACTAACACATGGGCACAGAGTAAGGAAAAATTATTGATGTTTTGTTGTTTTGCCTGATAGACGGTCATGGCCGTTGCCGGGGCAGTGGTTTCAAAACCGACTCCAAAAAAGACGACTTGGCGATCGGGATTGGCTTGGGCAAGGGTCAAACAATCGAGGGGTGAGTAAACAATTCTGACATCACCGCCTTGGGCTTTCACACTCAGCAAATCTTCCTCGCTACCCGGAACCCGTAACATATCGCCAAAGGAACAAAAAATAATCTCTGGTTGACGGGCCAGGAATAATGCTTGATCAATTAATTCTGTTGGTGTGACACAAACGGGACAACCGGGGCCATGAATTAAAGTTAGTTCTTTCGGCAAAAAAGTATCAATGCCATATTTAACAATGCTATGGGTCTGGCCACCGCAGATTTCCATCACTGTCCAAGGACGGGTCAATTGCTTGGCGATCGCCGTTTGATAATAGGCAACAGTTTGGGCATCCCGATATTCATCAACGTATTTCATAGCCAGATGGGAATAGGGTTTTCCCAAAGGGTAACATTCGGTTCGGTAAACCAACGCCAACAAATCATCAGTGATAAAATGAAAGCCTATAAGTAGTTACGGTTACTGAATAAAATATTTTATGACTATAGAAACGCTTAAAGTTATCGATTACGATCAGGACTTCGCCCTTTGGGTTGAACAAACAATTAGCCAAATCAAGACAAAAAATTATCAGCAAATTGACTGGGAACACGTCATTGAGGAAATAGAATCTTTGGGCAAAAGCCAACGTAGTGCTGTGCGAAGTTATCTAGTTAGATTATTAGAACATCTTTTGAAACGGTGTTATGTCGCCATTCCCGATTGTTATCGTGGTTGGGAAATTGAGATTCGTAATTTTCGCCAATCGATTTTATTTGAACTAGAAGATTCCCCCAGTCTCAAAAATTTTATCCCAGAAATTTTGCCAAAATGCTATCGTATCGCTCTTGAAAGTACAAAGGAAAGTTACCCTAGCGTGAGCTTGCCTGAGCAATGTCCTTTTTTTGAGAACATAGACGACCTGTTGAGTAAAAAATTTTGGCAAGGATAAAAGTTAAGCAGGGATGAGCACCGCATCACCCCCCCCAAAAATTGTTAATGGTTAACAGATTTCCGATGCTTAAACCCAGCACCAAACGCTACAGCCGCGCTAGCTCCAAGAATGGTCAACGGTTCGGGAACTTCTGTAGAAGTAGCTTGACCATAGACAACGTTATCAAAGAGCTGTCCACTAGCAGTACTGACAGTAAATGTCAAAGAGGTAATCGGAACATCGGAAGTAAAGCCGACAAATTGAACGTAGGCGGGTGGATTATTGTTAAAAGTGAACTCGTAAGTCTCCCCTGTAGAAGTGCTAACAGTCTGTGTGTCACCAAAGCTATACGGCAAAAAATCAATACCAACAGCGGTAAAGCCCCCAGGGAATTGAGCCGTGATCACATTAGGAAAATTTCCAGTTCCCCCAACCGTGGTTGGGCCCGCCGCCTCGATCACGTTAGGACAGTTACCAAAAGAGCTAGGAAGAGTCGCGCAGTTGAGAAGAAAAGGAGAACCCCCTGTATTAGAAAAGGTCACCCCAGAAACCGTGCTGGGTAAAGCGCCTGCTGTATCGGGGGCAATCAATCCTTCAAAATCAACGGTTGTTAACCCAGTGGTCACATTCAAGAATGTCGTTTTGTCGGTAAAGATTGCTGCTTCTGCATTTCCAGTCCCAAGAGCAGTAAGGGCACAGGTTGCCCCAAGGCTGATCGCCGGCCGTAGATATTTTTTAAGCATTGACATACACTTTTAAAACTAAAAATCAAAAAATAGTTCTTTGGAATGATGCCACGATTTTTTTTGCGCAAGTGTTCTATTGAATTATTTTTTACCTTAGTCAAAACTGACGGTTCGCTCATTTTTCACAGGTAGCGTCTATTTTTTAAAGTCCCCACTACCTGTAGGGGAATAAGCTGACCTTATACTCTATATTTGGGATTTTTCAAGACTAATGACGCTACCAATAGCGTTACCGAACCGAGATTCAAAATAAACGAAATGAACTTAATTGACCTGGATCTGGTACTCAAAACAAGCAACGTTAAGGTGGAACGCCGTTTTTATTTCACAACATTAAGTCACCAACTTTTGGGCTGAAAAACTTCATCATTTAAAATCACCACCCCATCCCCTGACTGGGCCAACACAAATAACCCCTGACGATAGGCATAATCCGCCACTTCATCGGTAACGACCATCCCCGCCACAGCCCCCAATGCTTTCACATCTTGATAACGGGGCATAAACTGTTTAAATTTCCCTAACCGTTGCACATGATCATCCACATCTTTTTGAGTTAGTTTGCTTTTCACCTCAATTAAAATCGCCTCAGTTGTATTGACGACCAACAAATCAATCTCTAGTCCTCCATCCGCCCGTTTGACAGAAACGCCAGAGTAAAACTCATGGACATCAATACCCCGTTCTTGAAATAAACGCACAACTGCTGGACGAACTTGCCATTCGACAAATTCCCCTAACCGATTACCCAACTTACCAAGTTGCTGATTTAGCTGGCGATTTTGCTCCTTGATGATTCGTTCCGTCTCTTGAAAACGGTGATCGGTTTCCTGAAAACGGCGCTCCGTTTCTTTTTGAGCTTCAGCCAATTCAGCCAAGATTTTCCAAACGTCATCTATGGTGGTGGTCATGGTAATTGTGGGGGTGAGAAACGGTGAAAACGGGTGGTTAGATTAGGACAAAATAAAAATAATTCAGGGCGATCTCGTAGAGATCTGCTACGCAGTGCGTCGTTTGATAATGGGCAACAGTTTGAGCATCCCGATACTCATCAACATAATTCCCGTCGTCCTTCTAACGCCCTCGCCAAGGTAACTTCATCGGCATATTCCAAATCACCCCCCATCGGTAGACCAAAAGCAATGCGAGTCACTTTGGTAAAGGGTTGCAACAGTTTCCCCAAATATAACGTGGTGGTTTCCCCTTCCACACTAGGACTGATGGCCAAAATCACTTCTTTAATCGTGGGATCACTAGCTCGTTTGATCAGGGGTTGAATGGTTAATTGTTCTGGGCCAATACCATCCATCGGCGAAATTACCCCCCCTAACACATGATATTTACCCTTAAATTCACGGGTTTTTTCTAGGGCAATTACATCCCTCGGATCACTGACAACACAAATCGTACTATTGTCCCGTTTAGGATGGCGACAAATGTCACAAACAGGGTCAGCGGATAGATGAAAGCAAATTTGGCATTGCCCCACCCGCTTTTTAGCATCGATGAGGGCTTGGGCTAGGTCATTAATTTCTGCTTCAGGGCGTTTGAGAATATGCAACGCTAAGCGTTGAGCCGTTTTTGGCCCCACGCTGGGTAAACGCTGTAGTTGTTCGATCAAACGGGCAAGGGGGGGCGTATAAATGGGATCAATTCCTCCGCTGTGTTCTTCCCACGTTCAAGGGGGGAAACTTAATGATTGTTTCTGAACCTTAATTTTACCCGTCCCAGGCGGCGGCGATCGCCTAGGGGGATCTCTGCGAAATTACCGACGGAGAACTGCATGGGTCAAAATTCTTAAGCCCGCCTTACAATGAAAACAATGTTTTTCGGAAGAAATTGTATGCAGGATTTGGTCAAAAAAGCGCTCTATTTAGGCGTTGGCATTGCCGCCTATGCCGCCGAACAAGCCAATACGAATTTTAAAGAATTAGGCGTTAAAGCCCAAAAATTGGTGGATACCCTAGTGGAACGGGGGGAAATGAATGCTGAGGAAGCCCGACGCTATGTGGATGAATTAATTCGGGAAGCCCAAGGGGAAGCCTCAGTCCCCGGTACAGAGGAAAACCGCAGTCCTCGCCGCATTGAAATTGTGTCCGATGACACGGAGACTAATCATCAACCCTCTAGCGTGGCGGTGAACGACAAAAATCCCGAAGATGTGGACAGCTTGCGACGGCAGGTAGAAGCCTTACAGGCAGAATTACAACGTTTAAATCGTTCTTAGACTCAATTCTCTCCTGGCGATCGCCTTAATGTCGTACTAATTTCAAGCAGACAGATAAAATCCATGAATGACTGGGAAAAAGATGTTTGGGCAGTAATCGATGCGGTCACCGTAACCGTAGAAGACTGGGTTGAAGGGATCGAGCAAACGATTACAGAGGTGTCCACGGCCTTAGATGAGGAAATAAACGCGGAATGGCAAGGATTTTGGGCAGATTGGTCAACCTTTTGGGAAGACGTTGCGGAAATTTTAACTGAGTTTGATCCTGACGCCCCTAATTTCGACGATGCCCCATCGCCCCGGCCCCCGGCCCAAAACGCAGCGGCCCCTTGGTTATCCATGGATTGGGAAATGGGACTAAATCCCTACTTACCCGCCACCGCCGAGCACCAACCGACCTGCCAAGGCTGTCAGCATTATCATGGTTACGTTTATGGCGGCCAATTATTGGTGTGCGGTATGCATCCCTATGGCAGTGAAGGGGGCAGTTGCCCTGACTGGGAAGGGTCAAGCCCTAACTAAATCTAAGCAGCGTTAGTTTTCCCTTTCCCGAAAAGTGTTTTAATAACGGGTTGAATGGCGATCGCCCAAAGATCCCTTGTGACTTTTTTTGACCCCCTTTAGCCCCAACCCATGATCAAAAACGACATTTGGATTCGTGCCCAAGCCGAACAGGGAATGATTACCCCCTTTGAGCCCCAATTGATTCGTCGGGTCGAAGACCAACCGATTATTTCCTTTGGGTTAAGTAGCTTTGGCTATGATATTCGCCTTTCCCCCGCCGACTTTCGCATTTTTCGCCACATTCCCGGCACCGTCGTTGATCCTAAAAAATTCAATCCCCACAATTTAGAACAAACCGAACTCCACACGGATGAAGATGGTAGTTATTTTATTTTGCCTGCCCATTCCTACGGTCTAGGGGTCGCCCTGGAAAAACTAGATGTACCCAATAATGTAATCATTGTCTGTCTTGGCAAGAGTACTTATGCGAGATGTGGCATTATTGCTAATACAACTCCGGCGGAAGCGGCCTGGCGGGGGCATTTAACCCTAGAGTTTTCTAATTCCTCTAGTGCAGATTGTCGAATTTATGCCAATGAAGGAATTGTGCAATTACTCTTTTTTGAAGGCGATCCCTGTTCGGTGAGTTATGCGGCGCGCCAAGGAAAATATCAAGATCAGCAATTATCGGTTACGTTGCCCAGGGTTTAAGGGAGGGAATTTTGCTACCTCTAGACTTTTTGTCGCTTTTTCTAAAAATTTCTGAGGGATGTTATTCATGCAATAATTCCCTCCTTACGAATGTTGCGATAGAATGCACTATTTTCAGTTTGCCATTGTTTAAGGGTCGTAAAACAGCAAGTAATTAATCGATTATATTCCAAGCATAAATCACTGACAAAAGGACTGATTTGCTTGATTTCTTGATAATAATCAAAGTCATTTTTGAGGATAATTAAAATATCAATATCCGAATCTAGCCTAGCGTCTTCTCTAGCTTGGGAACCAAACAAAACAACCTGAACTAAATTATTTTTATATTCATTTTGTAAATAACTTTTTAGTTTTTTTAATATCGGTTGAACGGGCGTAACTAAGGGATGGGGGAGGTTTTTTGAACAGTCATAGGAGAATGGGGAAAAAGAGAATCAAAGCGTTGATTAACCCAAGCCAAGCGGAGAAGGAGGAGATGGTTAAAGCCGGAGTCACTCCAGCGCATACCAACGCCCTTAAAGCGCTGTTGAATAAGCCACTTGCAAGAACTTTCAACCATGCCAGACCCAAGGGGGAGTTGTTGCTGATGGAAGCGTTGATAGTGAATATGACGATGATGGCGCTGAAAATAGGATTGAACTTGGACAAGGGTGTTCAAGGACTGACCGGAAAACAAGTCAGTGTTGACCAAGTAGGTTAAGTCGTCTAAAACTTGATAGTGCTGCCCATGACGGAGTTGATGACGCCAACGAGAAAACCAGGCCATAGCCTGGGACGAATACTTTCCCTCAAAGAGAGATTGTGTCGCGCGCCAGAGATGCCCGGCAGCGTGAAAGAAATCTAGAATCGGGACGGCGACAGAAGAAAAGCAAGTGTGATAGACCCGCCAGAAACCCCGACCCCCGTCACTGAGCCAAACGACTTGTTGGGCAGTGTCAAAAGATTGGCGTCGGGCTTCAAGCTGAAGTGAAGGAATGAAATTATCAATATTGCCCAATACTGCCACCAGTCGGCGATTCAGTAATTTTGGTAGCTGTTCTCCTCGCTGATTACGACGAACCCCTAAGCGAGCTAGAATTGCGACCTTGATTTCTCGCCACTGAGTTTTGCCATTGGGAGTTTTGGCGACCGGACGAAAAGGCACCATGACCCCATCTGCTCCGATTGCCAAGGGTAGAGAAAGGAGTAAGTCTGATAAAAATTCGGGAGTTATTGCCTCTCCCTTCGCCTGAGCTTGCAGTTGTTCTTGCATTTCCTCCATCGCTTTTTGTCCTTTGACTTGTACCCAATTCCAGAGAGTACTTGCACTCACTGATAGTCCACTCCATTGTCCCAATAACCAACTGGCTACTTCGTAGGGTACCATCACACTCAGCAGGCAGCCCAATCTCACTAGTTCTTCACTACTCCCTTGATGAGGGGCAATTCCCAAAGCCTCGTCTAATGGCACTGAAAGACTTCCTTTACACCCTTTTGGACAACGTCCCACTCTACGCTTTCAGTGGATGCGCCCTACCAGCGTTTCTATTTCTCGTTTATGCCACCCTTTCGACTGAAGTCGGTGCCCACATTTCTGACACTCACTCCACTCCATTGACTCCTCTGCACGTCGCGTCAATTCCCCTTCCAATACCAATCGTGCTACCCACAATCCCATTTGCATCGCCACCCACACCATTCTCGCTAGGCTTGATTCGTTTCGCAATTTCTCACACTGGCTTATCCAGTCTGCGGTCTCTAGACATATTTGTTCAATCGATGTTAATTTCATGGTCTCTATTTCAATTCGACAGAGATATATTATCTCTGTCTTTTTTCCTTTTTTGAACCCATCCCCCATTCTCTGGATACGCCCGTTGTCGTCGCCATCGTTTTCGGTGCCTATGACCTATTTTTTTCCTCCCCTCTAAACCCCGGAATGTGGGATCAAGCTGTAGGGCGGTAGTACGATCCGTAGGAAATAGGAGTTACGCATTGTGGAATTTTCCCTAAGTAGTCATGCAAAATAAATTACTCATCAGACAAACCTAAAAGCCATGCTCTACAAGAGCTACACAAGCATTACTATGGGTAAATATTTTTGCCCGAGCACTTAATGTGCATGAACAAAATAAAGACATTTGAACCGTCCATCGCAATGTATTTGAACAGGTCTAATGACGAAAAGTATCGCTGTAATCCAAGCAAAAATGTAGCCTAGGTTACTAAAACATGCCTACTCACAAGTAGGGACTTTTGTCAATGCGTAACTTCTAGGAAAAACTCCTATCCCCGCTGCAGGCAACGGGGATAGGAGTTTTAGCGCTCCGCCCGTCGCCTTTTTTACTCTGATTATGAAGAAAGGGTTGGGAGAGGCCTGATATAGTTAAAAATAGTGATTGTGTGTTTTTTGACCTATTGCCATTATGCTGCTGCAAACCGTCCTTTTTGAAATTGGCACTGAAGAGTTACCTGCTGACTTTGTCCAGAGTGCGATCGCTCAGTGGCAACGGCTCATTCCTGATAGTTTAGCGACACAGTTCTTGAAACCGGCAGAGATTCAGGGGTACTGTTCCAAACCGGTCCCGAGCTGGAGTTTTGACTAAATGAATTTTTGCGCTATACACAGTGTTTTTTTGAAGAAAAAGCGCTAAGGATAGCGTATTTTAAAAATAGTCAAAACTCCAATGTCCCATTGACTGTGAAAAGACCTACAAGACTCATTTGCCGGTGTTCTACTCTCCCTCTAAATTTGTTAACTCATCCTTAGTGTGAATGCTGACAGATTCATTGACTTGCGGGGCAAACGCATACTGTCAATAATATTCTCAAATTCTCAAGAATAATGAGAATAAAATCAATAAAGACCAATATTTGGTATTTTTCGATACTAAAATTCCTGGATTACACCCAATTTAAGTGGGTATGCGTTTGCCCTGCATTGACTTGTGTTTTTTTACTTCTCAATCACCCGCTTAGGTTATTATATAATAAGTTTTTCCGGAACTTTCTAGGTGTAATTTATCTCGTTGTCCTTACTCTTGGGAACAATTGATGACACGCTCTAATCAACGCCAAAAATCAACCATAATTTCTCCCTATATCCAGGCACTTCGACCCAGACAGTGGACTAAAAACCTCATTGTTTTTGCCGCGCCGTTGTTTGCATTCCAAATCGATGCAATAACACTATTCAAAACAATACTGACCTATGTTTTTTTCTGTTCTATATCTAGTAGCTTTTATTTAATTAATGACATTATCGACGTCGAAGCAGATCGTCAGCACCCTACTAAATGTAAACGCCCTATCGCATCTGGAAAGGTTAAAGTTCCCACAGCTACTCTAATGGCAGCAATTCTGTTGGGGTTGGCAATTGTGGGTAGTTATATACTTTCACAAGACCTAGGCTTAACAATTATGACCTATGCTCTTTTACAGGTAGGATACAACTTAAAATTCAAAAGAGTCGTTATTTTAGATATTATGTCTATTGCGATTGGGTTTGTGTTGAGAGCGATAGGCGGTGGTGTAGCCAATCAAATTCATATCTCCTCGTGGTTCATTTTATGTACTGCTATGCTTGCGTTATTTTTGGGTATCGAAAAGCGAAAAGCTGAACTGAGAAAAATGAGTGGCTCTCATGGAAAAACTCGATCTGTTCTGAAACAGTATACTCATAAATTTCTGGAGCGAATGGAAGGAATTGTGACATCTGGGACAATTATTACTTATGCAATCTGGTGCTCTGGCCCAATGTTAGGAGGAGCTTCAACACGATGGATGCTCCTAACTTTTCCTTTCGTTTTATATGGATTATTTCGTTATCAACTTCTTAGTGATCCTGATGCGATAGAAGAGAAAACAGAAAAACCGGAGGAAATTTTATTAACAGATTATTCAATTCTCTTAACAGTAATCTTATGGATTATAACCATTTTTTTAATTCTGTACTGCAAGCATCTCGGCATTATTTCATGAAGAGTCGAAGACGTTTTTATCATCGGTATGCAACCCTTGCTCGTATTTCTATAGACGAACTAATTAATCAAGGCATCCAAGGAATTATCTTGGATCTAGATAATACCATTGTCTCAGAAGATGATCGCTTCTTGTCCCCCGGTGCTGAGCAATGGATTCAAGAAGCAAGATCTAAAGGATTAAAATTTTTTATTCTATCCAATGGGAAGCGAAGAAACCGTTTTCTCTATTGGTCAGAACGTCTGAATATCAAAGGCATTAATCCAGCTCATAAGCCTTCACCCTGGGTATTTGGAAAGGCGTTAAGGGCTTTGGAGGTAAAATCAGGAAATGCGGTGGTTATTGGAGATAGCTTTCATACCGATGTTATGGGAGGATGGAGTGCAGACTGTCATATTATTCAAGTTTCTTCATTACCTCACCCTCCTCGGTGGTGGGAAAAGTTATGGGGGAAATGGGTGCAAATTCCCTATCCTGCCCGGGAAGAGTTATGGGAAATGCATGAGATATAGTTATCTGAAGTCATTTATGAGAAGCCCCACGTTTAGACAGCTTACCTAGTTAGATCCCCATTTTACAGCGATCACGGCACCCGAGTGGCACAGTAAACTCTTTATAGAGTCCGCTTTACATCCGCTTTCTGTGTATCAAACGGGTACCAACTTAGGGCGGGACAGCCTACCCTGAAAGGGTTTTAGCTTTCGTCCTACAGAGTAAGCCTTACAGCCATTTTCACTAGACAAGACCCAGATCAAAGTGTCCCTACGATGCTACCATATCAAACTGATTCAAGATCCGCTGTAACACTTACTTCAAGACGGCTATAAAAATTGATGGTATGCTTCCTAAAGAACCAACCTTTTACTGTAATTTATCAAGGTA
>Ga0315899_10008968_pt1 | contig 10727 bp, 6 predicted proteins | sample LakEriMetagenome_2_FD_203518 | JGI IMG/M metagenome (GOLD analysis project Ga0315899, IMG submission 203518) | Freshwater fungal communities from buoy surface, Lake Erie, Ohio, United States - Buoy 4 MA112 | ecosystem: Environmental > Aquatic > Freshwater > Lake | place: USA: Lake Erie, Ohio...
ACTACATTTGCCGTCCCAAAATTGGGAAACCACCTGGAGAGGTGGGTGAGTGGCTGAAACCAACAGTTTGCTAAACTGTCGTAGGGGGTAACCCTTACCGGGGGTTCGAATCCCCCCCTCTCCGCAAAGCGAACAGAAAGGTTTCCGATAGAATACAATCAACTTGATTGAATCTTCGGAAAATCTTGAATCGACGAGCACTCGTGCGTATGTTTGCAAAAATTTTCGGGGTGTAGCGTAGCCCGGTATCGCGTCTGCTTTGGGAGCAGAAGGTCGTAGGTTCGAATCCTGCCACCCCGACAAAAAGTTCAAAATCTGAATTTCTACGGAAAATCGGATTTTGGACTTTGAAGTTTATAGAGGTCCCGTAGCTCAGTTGGATAGAGCAGCAGATTTCTAATCTGCGGGCCAGGGGTTCGAATCCCTTCGGGATCACAAGAACAATGACTAATGATGAGTGACCAATGACAAATCATTAGTCATTAGTCATTATTCACTAGTCACTAAATAAGAAAGCCTCCCCGTTGGGAGGCTGCCTTACTTAACCAAATCCATTAATTAACCAAAAAAACAAATCACACCTTTGGTACGGGGGGTGAAATAAGAAGGTTACATTTTCTTTTTTAGGATTATAGGAGAATAGGATTTAGGATGTTAGGGAATGAAAGGCGTTCTATGGAATTCTTGTGCCCCCCTACAATCCTATTATCCTATAATCCTGTTTCCTTGGAGGAGTGCCCTTTGTTGAAAACGCAATTAAACCGGCTACGCTGGAATTGATTCTCTCCCCAAATTTGAACCAAACACACGCCCCTATGTCGGAAGAAAAAGTTGTTGTAAAAATTGAACACGCCGAGATACGTCAGAAAGAAAACGTGATTCTCAAAGACGTGAACCTGGAGATAAAATCCGGTGAGTTCGTGTACCTCATCGGGAAAACGGGAAGCGGCAAGAGTAGTCTGCTAAAAACGCTTTACGCGGAACTGCAGCTTGCCAAAGGCGCGGCGCAATGTTGCGGGTTTGACCTTTCCAGTATGCGCAAATCGCAAATCCCTTATTTACGAAGAGAGCTCGGCATCGTGTTTCAGGATTTCGAATTGCTGACCGACAGAACCGTTTTCGACAATCTTGAGTTTGTCTTGCGTGCAACAGGCTGGACCGATGAGAAGGCCATTGTAGCTCGCATGAACAGCGTGCTCAACCTCGTAGACCTCGACAACAAAGGCCACAAAATGCCACACGAGCTGAGCGGTGGTGAGCAACAACGTGTGGTAATTGCCCGTGCACTCCTCAACACTCCTCAACTCATACTTGCAGATGAACCCACCGGTAATCTCGACCCCAAGACAAGCCATGAGATTCTGAACTTGCTGTTAGCGATTAGCCGATCGGGCACGGCGGTCTTCATGGCTTCGCACGACTTCAATACGATGCGAAAATTCAACGGACGTGTGATCGTGTGTGATGGCCAAGAAATAAAAGAAACAACCGACATCGCGGCCTATGAAGCTGTGAATGCATAATGACTCAGCCAGCCATCAGTGTAATAATACCTGTATTCAACGCCAAGCGCACGTTGGCCAATGCGCTGCAAAGCGTTTGGCAACAAACCTATCCGGCGCATGAAGTACTGGTAATTGACGGTGGATCAACGGATGGAACGATTGAACTAATCCAAGCAAATCAATCGCGCATTAATTATTGGATAAGCGAACCCGACCGCGGCGTATACGATGCCATCAACAAAGGAATTCGAAAGGCGACAGGCGACTGGATTTACATTCTCGGCAGCGATGATGTGATGGCGTCCAATGATGTCTTCGAAGTCATTTCGGAGCACCTCAACGCCAGCGTATCACTCGTATTCGGCAGCGTGCAGAATGTAAACATCCGACAATCGATGGTTCCGGAGATGCACATCAGCTCCATGAGCCCGCTTATTTATCTCAAGAACACGCTTCATCAACAAAGTGCCTTTTATCGAAAAAGCCTATTAAGCCATGAGGCCTTTGATGCATCGATGCGCGTGCTTGCTGACTACGACTTCCACCTTCAACTCTACAAGCACAAAACGCCTTTCAAGAAGCTTGATGTGGTAGTTGCCGCATGCGATGCATCGGGGCTTTCCAAACAATTCAAGTGGTCGCTTTATCAGGAAGAATTCAAGTTGAAACAAAAAAGACTGGGCACACTTTCGGCTCTTCTTCTTTCACCCATTATCGGTCTGAAATTTCTGCTCAAACAGCTTCGATGATTCAGAGAAAAGCACTGTAAACGCTTCGCACTTCTTCCTGTTCGTGCTGCCAATTGAGTTCCTTTGATGCATGAACTGCATTTTTGCTCCAATCGCCCAGCTCACCTCCATCAAACATCTGTTGCAGCGAAGCGGCAATTTCCTGGGGCTCCACTTTGCTTACCACTGCTCCAATTTTGTAAGTCTCGACCACGCGTCGCAGCTCGGGCAAATCGGAAACAAGCACCGGTAAACCGGCGTGTATGTAGTCGAACAGTTTGTTCGGTAGCGAATATGCGTAGTTCAAATGAAGTGGCTTATCGAGCGACACACCAACATCTGCAATAGACGTGTATTGCTGCAACTCCTGAAAAGGAAGCTTCGCAATAAATCGAACACGATCGTGCAAGTTCTTTTCATCCACGATGCGTTTGATGTTGTGAAGATCGCGACCAGAACCAATAATGAGCAGAAGTGCCGAAGAAATAAACTCCATGCTGAGCGCAAGCTCCATGCCGCCGCGATCAGGATCGATGTAGGCACCTTGCAAGAGAATAATTCGCTTGTCGGCTGGCAAGCCAAGTGACTCTCGCGAAGCATGTACAACCTCTTCACGCAATGGTGGCACATTGCGTACTACATGCACCGGAACATGATACAAGGCGCGATAAATACCTGCAATCGTTTCGTTGACTGTTATAACATGCTTCAGTTTCGGGAAGATTAAACCTTCAATTGTAAGCCATACTTTTTTGGGAAATGGTCGATTGGTCAACCCTTCGGCTTCGGTGAAATATTCGTGACTATCGTAAACCAACTCCTTCCCTTTCATACGAGCAATCAAAAAAGCAGGAAGTAGCGTATCGAGATCATTCGCAACGATTATGTCGGTTCGTTTGAAGAGTAAGTAGAAAAAAAGTCGAACGTTGAGCGCGACATAAAACAATGCGCCTGTTCGAAATGGAAGACGGAATCGACGCAACTCATAAGGGCGCTCGAACGAACTGCTGTCGGGCAATAACCTGCCAACCAAGGTTATTCGAAAGCCCATTTCAAGGAGGGTGTTGCACACCTTTGCCACCCGCTGGTCGTGCTGCAGATCGTTCGAAACTAAAACAGTGATATGCTTAACCCCCGGCTTCAATTCGATTGGCGCATGTTGTCGCGAATTTCCTTCAAAACCTTTTTAGTGTAAAGCGGAAAATCGGCATTCATCATCCAGCTGAAATATCCCAAATCCTTACTAAGCACTTCTTGCACTTGCATGTTTTTGTACTTCCCGAAATTAAAAACCGGTTGGTCCTTTTCATTGTATACAATATGCCCTGCAAAGTCTGCCTTTTTCTTGCGCTCGCTAAGCGTATGTATCACCTCCATATCGTTCTGCACGGGATGATAGGTATTGCCTTGCTCATCGACCATTTCCACATGCGCATAACGCTCGAGCATGGCTTCAAAAATCTCTACAGTAGCGAGTGTGTCAGGCAATGCCTCGTGCGCATCGTCGAGTTGCTTGTCGCAGTAAAATTTGTAGGCCGCTTTTAAATTGCGCTGCTCCATAAGGTGAAAAATCACCTGCACATCGACCAGGTTGCGTCCCTCTACATTGAAGTCAATGTCGGCTCTCAGAAACTCTTCTGCCAGCATAGGAATATCGAAGCGATTCGAATTGAAGCCACCCAAATCACAATCGAAAATGAATTTGAAAAGCTTGGGTGCAAGCTCCTTGAAGGTGGGTGCACTCTCTACATCGGCATCATAAATTCCATGCACCAATGAAGACTCAATCGGAATTGGAACCGTCGGATTGACCATCAACCGGTGCTCCTTTCCGCGTTGGGCAGGCATCATGCTGACTTGTCCGTCGGGCATAATTTTCACGATTGCAATTTCCACAATGCGATCTCTGGCGATGTCGGTTCCGGTTGTTTCCAGATCGAAGAAGGCCAATGGTCTTTTCAGATTGAGTTTCATTTTTTTTCGGGTCGGTAAAATAAAGGCGAGCGAAGGTAGGTTATAAAGGCACAGAGCAACGCCGACGCGGTCGGCAAAAGGGTAGCAAAAACCCCTCGGATGGGAGTATCCGAGGGGTTATTTTTTTGGTTGCTCCGACACTCGTCGAGCACTCATCATTTCATTAGCCCTGCACGCGCACTTTCACGTATTGATATTGCTCGTATAGAAGGCGATTATTCTTTGAATCATTTTCGTATTCCTTACCTTGAACAGCCTTCGTTCCCTTGCCGAAGGTGTAATCTTTTCCTTCTTCACGACCATAGGCCTTTAAAGCTGCGCGAACAAGATCGTGAGCCGCATCGAAACGCAATTGAACAAGCTCGTCATTTGATTTGTACTTTACAGATGGCACTTTCGATGCTGAAGCTTCAACTACCACCACCGGCTTCTTGCCTGTTTTAATAATTGCGTCAACGTCGCGCACGAAATAAGCGAAGTCCATTTCATCTTTCATCATACTATGCGAGCCATACACGAAATAATGCGCATATTGAGCAAAGCCTTTTTCTGGGATGAACTGGCGACCGATTGGATCCTTCTTGTCAAATTTCAATTCAACAGGTTCCATGGATTGTCCGGCTGGAGTTGCAGTAATAGCGGGCTCATCAATTTTTCCATTGAAGGTTTCCTGCTCGGCAGCAAGAGCCTTACCTGCATCCTTCTTGGCGTCGTTCTTAGCAGCAGCCGCGCCGGCAGCACCGGCAGCAGCAGCGGCACCTGCCTTAGCCGTTGTTCCTGTCTTCGAAGCGTCTGTTTTTGATGTATCACCCTTCGCACCGGCCTTCTTATCGCCTGGCTTTGCTCCCGACTTCTTCTCATCCTCAGCTGCAGGTTTCGGTGCAACAGGCTCCTCTTTGGTTAAGTTGACAGGAACAAGGAATACTTCACGTTCGATTTCCTGGAAAGAAGTTTCGCAAGGAACATTGATGTCGTCTTCCTTGATTTTCTCTTTACCCTTGTAGTATTCGATGTGGTAGCTGGTACACGGATTCAGTACTGCCAAGTAACCACCATCGCGCTTACGCGGACGGTATTCCGAAACTTCTGCGTTCTTGTCGTTCTTCACAAGGATGCGCAAATCGTCGGGCAGCTCCTCGCCTTCCGGCGTAATTACGTAACCCTTCAACACAGCAAGCTGTGTCTCTTCGGTGATGTCGGGCATATCTACCAAGTAAATATCTTTCAAACCGTAGCCGCCGTCTTTCGATGACGAGTAGTATGCTCGGCGTCCATCGGCCATAGGCACGAAGAACACGTCGTCGTCTACCGTGTTGATTGGATAACCGAGGGTTACCGGGGTACCCCACTCGCCATCCTGACCCAACTTCGAATAGAAGATATCAAAGCCACCCATTGTATTGTGTCCGCGAGAGGCGAAGTACAATGTTTTACCATCGGCAGTGAGGAATGGTGCATCTTCGTCGTAAGTGGTATTCACTTGAGTGCCTATGTTCAGCGCTCGCGACCATTCTCCATTTGGGAGTTTCACGCAACGATAGATGTCGCGTTTGCCTACTCCACCGTTGCGATCACTCACAAAAAGCAATGTGTTGCCATCAGCAGAAACCGTGGCGTGTGTTTCCCAAGCAGCGGTATTGATGTCGCTTCCCAACATGGCAGGCTCGCTCCACGTTTCCCCGATGAGCGTACTCTCCAGAAGCTGACCGTCACCAAAATTATCGCGGTAGATGAACAACGTTTGACCGTCGGGTGAAACACTGATTGCAGCATCGTGCGCGTCGGTGTTCAGGTTCAGCAATTCAGGTTCCATCCAAACTCCCTCTTCGTTCTTGAAGGTTGCATAGATATCGTCCTTGTATTGCATGGTGACGAAGTCAATAATTTTACTATTTGAAGAATCGGGGCGGATACGCGGACTCGTGAAGAAGAGCTGGCTTTCATCGAGGGATAGCACAGGGCTGTACTCGTTGGATGCAGTATTGAGAATTGGACCTACGTTGGTGATTTTGTAATTGCGCGGATTTTCCATTTGCGATTTAGCTTCCATGCACATCTCCAATTCGCGCGTAGCATCGATATACATAAGGTGCTTTTTCCCCAATTGTTTTTGGAGCTTCTGAAAAGTAGCAATCGCATCATCAATTTTCAGATTCAGTGCTTGAGCGCGACCGAGATAAAACAACGCTTGCACAGGAGCGCGTTTTTCAACCGGATCATAGGGATCATAGCTCTTGCTGAAGCGCTTGTCGCAGGCGGCTTCCAGATATTGAAGTGCTTCCAATTTGGAGTTTGCCGTTTGCAAATAGCAGTAACCAATTTTATAATTGATGTTGGCGTTATTTGGATTTTCAACCAGCAAATCGATCCAAGCATTGATGCTTTGAATCCACAAGCGTTCTTCCAGCATTTGATTAGCTTCCAAAAATTTGGATGCAAATACAAAACGCTTGGGAGGAGCCGCGCTGAAAACTGTAGAAGTAACAACGGCAAAAACGAGGAGCAACAGGATACGCTTCATTCTATTCAAGGTATAGCGAAAGGTCAATAAAATATTTGTGCCCGAAGATAGGCAACGCCTTGAATACGAAAGAAAAAAAACGCAGGGTTTCTTAAACCTCTCTGTTGATATCCCAACCCTCGAGGTAGTCGGCAACACGTCGCACGAACTGTCCTCCGAGAGCGCCATCAACAACTCTGTGGTCATAGCTATGACTCAAGAACATCATATGACGAATACCAATAAAATCGCCTGAAGGAGTTTCAATGACAGCCGGCTTCTTACGAATAGCGCCCACCGCCATTATGGCTACCTGTGGCTGATTGATAATGGGGGTTCCCATTACGTTTCCGAAAGAACCTACGTTAGTGATGGTATAGGTTCCACCACTGATTTCATCCGGTGTTAATTTATTGTTACGGGCACGGTCTGCCAGTTCATTAACGCGTTTGGCAATACCGGCGAGGTTCAGCATATCAGCATTGCGAATGACCGGAACTATCAGATTGCCACTGGGAAGTGCGGTTGCCATTCCCATATTGATATCGCCACGCTTGATGATTTTATCGCCATCCACCGAAATGTTGATCATCGGGAAATCCTTGATGGCTTTCACCAATGCTTCGATGAAGATCGGTGTAAATGTGAGTTTGGTCCTTTCCTTTTGCTCGAACTGCTTTTTGTATTTCTCGCGCCACAGAACGATGTTCGTTACGTCGGCTTCCACATAAGAAGTAACGTGCGGAGAAGTCTGCTTACTCATTACCATGTGATCGGCAATGAGTTTACGCATGCGATCCATCTCGATGATTTCATCGTTACCGCCGATGCTGATTGCTGCCTTCGGCTTAGGGGCCGAAGAAACTGCAGCGGCAGGCGCAGCGGCAGGCTCTTGCTTAACTGCAGGCGCTGCAACAGGTGCAGCAACCGGAGCAGCGCCTCGTGAGGCTATATAGTTGAGAATATCGCTCTTGGTAACACGTCCACCCTGGCCGGAGCCCGCAATAGCATCAAGCTCAGACTGGCTAATGCCCTCTGTTTTAGCTATGCTCTTAACGAGTGGAGAATAGAATCGGTCATCGCTGCTTGAAACTGTAACCGAGGCGGCCAATGGTGAAGCCATCGATGCGGCCGCAACAACTTCTGTCTGTGCTGCAGGTGCTGCAGCAGGTGCAGCGGCAGGAGCAGAAGCAGAAGCATTGGCGCCGATTCCAATCAACGCAATCGGTTGACCAACGGCTACCACATCGCCTTCCTTCACAAGGCACTTCAGCAACACACCATCTTCAGGTGCCGGTACTTCACTGTCTACTTTATCGGTTGCAATTTCAATGATGGGTTCATCAGCCGTGATGGCATCACCTTCTTTTTTCACCCATTTGATGATGGTAGCTTCCGCTACGCTTTCGCCCATTTTAGGCAGGAGAAGTTCTATCTGGGACATTGACAGACGGATTCGTTGTTTATCGGGTGCAAATGTAGTCGGTTTGGGGTTTGCTGGGAGGCTTTTTTATTTAACCGCAGAAACGCAAAGAGCCGCAGAGAATTCAGAATCCCTGCGGCTCTTTGCGGACAATGCGCTTATCCGAAACTATTGCTTTATCAAGCGCAATACTTGCGATTCACCGCCCACAATGCGCAACATATACATACCTGAAGGCTTTCCCTCCATATCGGCATTCAATCGGCCATTGAGATCGGGTAATGTCGTTGAATAGATTTGAAGAACACGTCCGTCTGCCGTCATAAGTTCAGCATTCAAACGAGTATCCGCTTCGAATACGCCATTGACAGCGATATCAAAACGATCTTCAAATGGATTCGGATAAACAACAAACTCGGCAAGCACCGGAGTAGCTAGCGAAATGGTTTCAGCGCCCTGATTCACTGTGCCTGTTCCCGATACTTGGGCCAAGCCCTCGATTGATTGAACTTGGAGTGTCCCGTGCACAAACAGATGAGCACCTTCCTCCAAGACGATTCTATCAGCAGTTGCTAAACCAACAACCGCAGGTTGAGGGAATGCATTTGACTCAATGATGACCAATGAAGTATCCACAGGAACTTTTCCTTCTTCCCAGTTATATGGATCATTCCAGTCTGAGGTGCCTCCATTACCTGTCCAAATGGATGAAGTGTTACCCGCTGTTGCAGAGTTGGCATTGGTAATGACAGCAGGAGCTTCGTACGAAACATTTACCCAACAGCGTTGTGAAGGGTTAGTATTCACGCTATTGCGAACACGGATGGTAATCCATCCCGTAAAGTTCGGGGTGTAATTTTTCGTTAGTGTTCCCAATCCTGTGTGTGAAGACAACAATGTTCCTGATGCATTGTAGAGTCCTATAAACAGTTTCTTGGTAGCATTTTCCGGATACAAAATATAGGTAACCACTTTTCCGCTTTGAACGAAAATTCTACCTACTGTTCTGAAGTTAGTCGAGTTGGCAGGGATAGCTCCGCCCTGACCCAACGAATTCACGTGGCTATCGCCTAAGTCGTTGGCCATTTCCCATTCTTGTGTTGTTCGAACATTTCGGGCAGGATTATACACCACCGCATCTTGACCGACAGGTGCCCACACACTATAACCGCGACGACCGGCAATATTCAAGGTCGGGTTTACCGGAGGAGTATTGATTGCAGCATTTCCGTTTGCATCAACTGTGACCGTTGCTGTTCCGTTTGCACCTGAATAATCTTTCAGCACTGTGCCGGCCGGGAAACCCGTGTAAACTGTGCGGTTTTGCCATGTCGACCAGTTGTCGGTTACACCGATCACGGCCTTACCGGCGCGAACAATCACCAGATAATCCTGATCGGAATAAGGCACTTGGTAAGCCCCGTCTTTAAACTTAAGAGCTTGGTGACACCATACGAGATTTGTCAAATCGGAGCGCGCAGGAAGACTGGTTGATGATTTCGGATCGTGCGTCCAGCGATTGCCGTTATATCCGATATCAAACAAATCTTCGAAGAAAAGCTGCGGATTACCATCCATCGCCATCATGATTGCGTATGCCCCAGATAGGCGAGGTTCGTTTGGCTCGATGTGGGCAGATAGTTCAGAGCCGGTATTCCAACCCGAATAGTTACCGGAATTGCTAAACTGAGGGCGGAATGTATCGTGGTTATTCACGAATGGCACCGTGCGATGAACGAATGTATTTGAACCTGCATAATAGTGCACTCGTTGACTTTGCTGTGCTCCCGGTAAGCTGGACATGTTGAAATTACCCATGCCGTAAACCATTCCATACAAACCACCGGAAGGATCGAATGCACGCAAACCGAAGTCGAATGTACCCATCATTTTCTCGCTCGTCGGAGCTGCAATGGCATTCACGTAATTATCTAAATCATTCTTACTCCCTACCCATTCCCCAACATTGAACATACCTTCACCACCACGACACCAAGTAGGAAGAATGTATTTTACGTTGTAGCTCAAATCTTCCTGCACGTAGGTTGGGAAGTGCTTCACTGCATCCCATCGGAAGCCATCTACCGACGTTTGCTTCTTGAGCCACATCATCCAATTACGCGCACCATCGCGCATGTAATTGGCACTTTGAGCGGGATTGAATCCGGTCACATTCGAACTTTGACCAAACGCGGTGCTTTCGTAGCTCACATCGGGGCCGAAGAAAGATGCGCATATATCGCCTGAAGTGCAATTGTTGTACTGGTTCGGGTAGAAGTTTGTGTAGTTCTTCGCCCAGCGGCCGCTTCGATTCCAGTAGTTGGTCTGACCTTCGTCGGTGGCAGGGGTTGAATATGAAACGTACCGAAAATTCTTGTAACCGCTTTCCGTTGCCATAGACAGCGGAGCAGGGTCAACGCCACCATTCCCGAAGGCGCTGCCGGCATCATTCACGTGGTTCAAAACCACGTCTTGAATCACCTCGATTCCATTGGCGTGCATTACTGCAATCATTCGGAGCAACTCGTCCTTTGTACCCAAACGAGTGCGTGTGTTTCCCTTTTGAAACTTATCGCCCAAATCATAATGATCAAAAG
>Ga0315899_10008970_pt1 | contig 10725 bp, 9 predicted proteins | sample LakEriMetagenome_2_FD_203518 | JGI IMG/M metagenome (GOLD analysis project Ga0315899, IMG submission 203518) | Freshwater fungal communities from buoy surface, Lake Erie, Ohio, United States - Buoy 4 MA112 | ecosystem: Environmental > Aquatic > Freshwater > Lake | place: USA: Lake Erie, Ohio...
CTCCATTCCAAACCTGCTCGTTTTCCGCCCTGCCGATCGCACCGAGACGGCGGAATGCTGGCAGCTCGCTGTCGAAGCCAAGTGGAGCCCTTCTGTTCTGGCCCTCACCCGCCAGAACCTGCCGCAGGTGCGCAAGAGCTTCACCGCTGACAATCTCTGTGCCAAGGGCGCTTATGAGCTGAGCCCCGCCAAGGGCGCTGCAAAGGTTTCGATCTTTGCCACCGGCTCGGAAGTGTCGATTGCGCTTGAGGCGCAAGCTCTGCTGGCGGATCGCGGGATTGCCGCGCGCGTTGTCTCTGTGCCCTGCATGGATCTCTTCCATGCGCAGGAGGAGGCCTATCGCAAGACTGTGATCGGCTCGGCCCCGCTGCGCATTGCGGTGGAAGCAGCCGTGCGGCAGGGTTGGGACGAAATCATCGGGGAGAATGGCATCTTCATCGGCATGAAGAGCTTCGGTGAAAGCGGCCCTTACAAGAAGGTCTATGAACATTTCGGCATTACCGCTGAAGCGGTGGCAGAAGCTGCGCAGAAGCGCCTGTGATGATCGCCGCGCAAGCGGCCAAGGCATGAATGAAAGGAACGGGAAACATGGTGAAGGTTGCGATCAATGGCTTTGGCCGCATCGGCCGCAATGTGCTGCGCGCGATTGTTGAGTCTGGCCGCAAGGACATTCAGGTTGTTGCGATCAACGATCTCGGCCCGGTCGAGACCAATGCCCATCTGTTGCGCTTTGACAGTGTGCATGGTCGCTTCCCCCATGAAGTGAAGGTCAATGGCGACACGATTGATGTGGGCTTTGGCCCCATCAAGGTGACCGCCATCCGCAACCCCGCCGAATTGCCCCACAAGGCGCTTGGCGTCGATATCGCGCTTGAATGCACGGGCATCTTCACCTCCAAGGACAAGGCGAAAGCGCATCTTGATGCAGGCGCCAAGCGCGTGCTCGTTTCCGCCCCTTGCGATGATGCTGACCTCACGGTCGTCTATGGCGTGAACCACAACAAGCTGACCAAGGATCACCTCGTTGTCTCGAACGCGTCTTGCACGACGAACTGCCTCTCGCCAGTCGCCAAGGTGCTCAACGAAACCGTTGGCATCGAACATGGCTTCATGACCACGATCCACTCCTATACCGGTGATCAGCCCACCCTCGACACGATGCACAAGGACCTCTATCGCGCACGCGCTGCTGCGCTGTCGATGATCCCGACCTCGACGGGCGCCGCCAAGGCTGTCGGCCTCGTTCTGCCTGAACTCAATGGCAAGCTCGATGGCTCGGCCATCCGCGTGCCGACGCCGAATGTCTCGGTGGTCGATCTCAAGTTCCGCGCCAAAAGGGCAACGTCGAAGGACGAGATCAATGCCGCGATCAAGAAGGCTGCTGATGGCGAGCTGAAGGGTGTGCTGGGTTACACCAACCTCTCCAATGTCTCGATCGACTTCAACCATGACAGCCATTCGTCTGTGTTCCACATGGATCAGACGAAGGTCATTGATGGCAATTTCGTGCGCATCCTGTCCTGGTACGACAATGAATGGGGCTTCTCGAACCGCATGGCCGACACGGCTGTCGCCATGGGCAAGCTCATCTGATCCTCTTTGTTCGGCGCGGCCTTCGGGCCGCGTCTTTTTATGTGAGGCCGGACTTTTCCGGACAGGGCCATGGGTTTCCGTACACTTGATCAAGCGCCCGCCAAGGGCAAACGTGTTCTCCTTCGCCTCGACCTGAATGTGCCGATGGAGAGCGGCCGCGTCACTGATGCGACCCGCATCGACCGCGCCTTGCCGACGCTGAATGATCTCATTAAGCTTGGCGCAAAGGTGATCGTGCTGTCGCATTTCGGTCGCCCGAAAAATGGTCCCGACAAAGAAAATTCACTTGAGCCCGTGGCAGCTGCTCTGTCGCAACATCTCAAGAAGCCCGTCGCCTTCGCTGCTGACTGCATTGGTGATGTAGCCGCCGCGGCCATCGCCAAGATGAATGATGGCGATGTGCTCGTGCTCGAAAATACCCGCTTCCATAAAGGCGAAGAGAAGAACGATCCCGCTTTCGTGGAAGAACTCGCCAAGCTCGGCGATCTTTATGTGAATGACGCCTTCTCGGCTGCTCACCGCGCCCATGCCTCAACTGAAGGCGTCGCGCATAAGCTGCCCGCTTATGCAGGGCGCGGGATGCAGGCAGAACTCGAAGCGCTCGGCGCCGCACTCGAACAGCCCAAGCGGCCAGTCGCTGCGATTGTAGGTGGCGCGAAAGTATCGAGCAAGCTGGAACTGCTCGGCAATCTGACAAAGAAAGTCGATTTCCTCATCATCGGCGGCGGCATGGCCAACACTTTCCTTGCTGCAGAAGGCAAGGCCGTTGGCAAATCGCTTTGCGAAAAGGATCTGCTCGACACTGCCCGCAAAATTGTCGAAGAAGCGCGCGGATCGAAATGCGAAATCATCCTGCCAGTTGATGCAGTGGTGGCAAAGGAATTCAAGGCCCATGCGGCATCGCATGTCGTCAGCGTTGATCATGTCGGTGCGGATGAGATGATCCTCGATATTGGCCCGAAATCCGTTGCCAAGATCGAAGAACTGCTCGGCGCCACCAAGACCCTTGTTTGGAACGGCCCCTTCGGTGCCTTTGAAATGCAGCCCTTTGATGCCGGCACCAATGCTGTGGCCAAGGTTGCCGCTGCGCTCACAGATGGCGGCAAATTGCTCACCGTGGCCGGTGGCGGCGATACAGTGTCTGCTGTTAATCAGGCTGGTGTTGCGCAGCACTTCACCTATATCTCAACGGCCGGCGGCGCCTTCCTTGAATGGCTGGAAGGCAAAAAGCTGCCGGGCGTCGAGGCTCTTCAAGTCTAACGGAACACCATTAGCGGCATCATCCCGGAGGATTTCATGGCCCGCATCACGCTTCGTCAATTGCTCGATCACGCCGCCGAACATGGATATGGCGTGCCTGCCTTCAACATCAACAATATGGAACAGGCATTGGCCATCGGCGAAGCCTGCAATGCGCTGGATGCACCCGTCATCATTCAGGCCTCACGCGGTGCGCGCGCCTATGCCAATGACATCATGCTCAAGCACATGATGGATGCGCTCACCGAAATGTATCCTCATATTCCGATCTGCGTACATCTCGATCACGGCAATGTTGAAGCGACCTGCATGACCGCCATTCAGGCGGGCTTCACCTCGGTGATGATGGATGGCTCGCTGAAGGCTGACGGCACGACGCCTGCAGATTACGACTACAATGTGCGCGTGACGAAGAATGTCGTTGATATCGCGCATATGGGCGGCGTGTCCGTCGAAGGTGAGCTTGGCGTTCTGGGCTCGCTCGAAACCGGCATGGGCGACAAGGAAGATGGCCATGGCGCTGAAGGCAAGCTCAGCCATGACCAACTCCTCACCAATCCCGATGAGGCAGTAAAGTTTGTGAAGGCAACCAAGGTTGATGCGCTCGCCATTGCCATGGGCACGTCACACGGCGCTTACAAATTCTCGAAGAAGCCTGACGGCTCTGTGCTGGCGATGAATGTGATCGAAGAGATCCATCGCAAGATGCCGAACCTCCATCTCGTGATGCATGGTTCATCTTCGGTTCCGCAGGAACTGCAGGACATCATCAACAAGTTTGGCGGCCAGATGAAGCCGACCTGGGGCGTGCCGGTGGAAGAGATCCAGCGCGGCATCAAGAATGGCGTGCGCAAGATCAATATCGACACTGACAACCGCATGGCCATCACCGGCCAGATCCGCCGCGTGTTGCAGGAGAACCCCTCGGAATTCGACCCGCGCAAATATCTGAAGCCCGCGCTCGAAGCCATGTCGAAGATCTGCCGCCAGCGCCTCGAAGAATTCGGCACCGCCGGTCAGGCCTCAAAAATCGGCAAGATCATTCCGGTCTCGGGAATGGCGAAGCTCTATGCTTCGGGCAAGCTGGATCCGAAGTTCTCGTAATTAAGCTCGTACCTTCCCTTCTCCAATTGGGAGAAGGTGCCCGCGGATGCGGGCGGATGAGGGGATCGGATCTCAAATAAAAGAGGCACCATCGCTGGTGCCTCTTTTTGCATCTCCCGATCCCCGCCTCGGTCAGCTCCGCTGACAGCTCCTCCCACTGGGAGGAGCGGGGGGCTTTGTGCCCTTGCCATCAGCCCAGCTTTTGCCGCATGTGGGTGCGATATCGTGCAGCAGAGAGCACCCATGGCCAAGAAACCCGTCGAAGAGCCGCTGGAGCCGCAGCGACTTTACCTCCTGACGCCGGCATTGAATGAGGCTGAGAGCTTCCTGCCGCAGCTGGAGGCCGCCCTTGATGCGGGAGATGTCGCTTGCATTCTCTTGCGCAGTGCCTCCCCCGATGAGGGCCTGATCAAGAAGCTCGTCAAAGCCCTTTTGCCTGTCGCGCAAAAGCGCGACGCAGCCCTGCTTGTGGAAGGTGATCCGGCCATTGCCACGCGAAGCGGTGCCGATGGTGTGCATCTGCGTGTGGCGAGCGAGAAAGACGAAGAGAAAGTCGAAGATGCGATTGAGCGGCTGAAGCCAGATCGCATTGTCGGCACCGGCGGCATCAAGACGAAGCATGACTCCATGACCATCGGTGAGATGGATGTGGACTATATCATGTTCGGAGATCCCGCCCCCGATGGCTGGGTTCCGCCACTGGACCAAGTGAGTGAGCGCGCAAGCTGGTGGACAGAGATCTTCACCATTCCCTGTGTTGCCTATGCACCGCGCCTCGAAGATGTCGCTATACTGGCGCAAGCCGGTGCGGATTTCATCGCATTGGGTGATGCCATCTGGTCTGACGCGCGCGGCCCTGCCGCAGCCATGCGTGATGCGCAAGCAGCACTGGTGCGCTGACATGAATTTGCGCGCGCTTCTTCTTCTGACGCTGGCAAGCCTGCCCACAGCAGCACTCGCACAAGCCAACAAGGAAGCGCCCATTGGTACCTTCCTCACGCAAGGCACCAAGCCTGATCTTGCATTCGGCGCTTACCAGCGCGGCTATTATCTGGAGGCCATGCGCGAAGCTCAAAAGCGCTTAGCAGACAATCCCAGAGATGGCGCAGCCCTTGCGCTGATCGGCGAACTCTATCGCAACGGACTTGGCGTCAATCGCTCGCCTGAAGAAGCGCTGCGCTGGTATCGCCGCGCGACAGAAGCCGGCGATATGCAAGGGGCCTTCGCTCTCGCACTGGCTTATCTGCGCGGCGACGGCATGAAAGCAGATCCCGAAGCCGCTCGTCACTTGCTGCAACAGGTCGCACAGAAAAATCACGCTGGCGCACTTTACGAACTGGGCATGCTCGACCTTGAAGGCGAGTTACAAAACCCTGCCCACGCCGCTGATTACTTTGCACGCGCCGCAGGGCTCGGACATGCGGAAGCCAATTATGCGCTCGCCCTGCTCTACAAGGCCGGACGCGGCATCACGGCAGACCGGACCAAGGCGGCCTTCCTGATGAAGCGCGCGGCCGATCTCGACCTGATCGCGGCACAAGTTGAATATGCCATCATGCTCTTCAACGGGGACGGGGTTGAGAAAAACGAGGCCACTGCTGCCCAGCTCTTCCTAAAAGCCGCCCGCACCGGCAATCCGATTGCCGCCAATCGCCTCGCCCGCCTCCATGCGACCGGGCGCGGGGTCGAGCGCAATATGACCGAGGCGATGAAATGGCACCTGTTCGCCCACCATTCAGGGCTCAAGGACGAATGGCTCGACGCGCAGCTCAACAGCCTCAACCCTACCGAGCGCCGTGCCCTTGAGGCGGCCATGAAGCCGCTGAGCCCCTTCTAAGGGTGACTTTCCGCCCGACCTTGTTTAGAAGGCCCCTCCGGCCCTCTTTCGCGCCCCGAGACCCCCATGATCCGCTCCGCTTTGATGAATGTCATGACCAGCGCCGTGATGAAGGCTGGCCGCAGCCTGAAGCGTGACTTTGGCGAGGTCGAGCAGCTCGTCGTCTCGGTGAAAGGCCCCGGCGATTTCGTCAGCGCGGCTGATCGCAAGGCTGAAAAGACCCTGTTTGAGGAACTCTCCAAGGCCCGCCCCGGCTATGGCTTCCTAATGGAGGAAGGCGGCTCGGTCGAGGGTTCCGACAAGACCCATCGCTGGATCATCGACCCGCTCGATGGCACGACCAATTTTCTCCACGGCTTGCCGATCTTCGCGATTTCGGTCGCTCTGGAGCGCGAAGGGCAGCTGATGGCGGGCGTTATCTACAACCCTGCCACGGACGACATGTATATGGCCGAGAAGGGCCAGGGCGCCTGGCACAATAATCACCGTCTGCGCGTTTCGCCCCGCCGCGACATTTCCGATGCGCTGATTGCCTGCGGCGTGCCTCATCTGGGCAAGGCGCAGCATCACCCTCGCTTTAAGGCCGAGCTGGCGGCTGTCATGGCCAAGGCGTCAAATGTGCGCCGCCTCGGCGCCGCTTCCATTGATCTGGCGCTGACAGCGGCAGGCCGTTTCGATGCCTATTGGGAGCGCAACCTGCAGCCGTGGGATATTGCAGCAGGCCTCGTGCTTGTGCGCGAGGCAGGCGGCTTTGTCACCGATCTCGATGGTGGGCAGGCGATGCTGGAAACTGGCTCGCTCTGCGCTGGCAATGAGGCGATCCATCGCGCGCTGATGGCGACCCTGCGCGGCGCGTAAGGCGCCTTACTTAAAGCAAAGTTCGACCCCACCCTTGATTGTGGCGGCCAATGCCGTCAGCTTGAAGGATGACTTGCGCGCTGCGCAGCCGGGGGAACAGGTATCCATGGCTAATGCGAATGATCCCTATCGCCTTTCATCACCGCATATATTTCTGGTGCGGATGATCGTCTTTCTGGTGCTGGTTGGCTTCCTCGCACTGATTCTCTACCGCCAAATCCTGACCGCCTTTGCCGCCAATCCCGGCCTCAATGGCCTCATTCTGGGTGTCCTTGCCATCGGCATCGTGCTCGCCTTGCGTCAGGTGATGCGACTGCTGCCAGAGATCCGCTGGGTTAATGCGCAACGCTCCGGCAATCTGCAAGGCATTCGCCCGCCTGTACTGCTTGCCCCTGTCGCCCTCATTCTGGGGGAGGGACTCGCGCGTCGTACCATCTCGGCTCTCACTTTGCGGGCCGTGCTCGATTCCATCGGCACGCGACTAGATGAATCGCGCGAGATCGCGCGCTATCTCACGGGCCTGCTCGTCTTTCTTGGCCTGCTTGGCACTTTCTGGGGCTTGCTGGAGACGGTCGGCTCCATCGGCAATGTCATCAAGGCGATGCAGACGGGTGCTGACGCAGCCGTTATGTTTGACGATCTGAAGAATGGTCTTGCGGCGCCCATCGCAGGCATGTCGATCTCCTTCACCTCATCACTTTTTGGTCTGGCCGGCTCCCTCATCCTTGGCTTTCTCGATCTCCAAGCAGGCCAAGCCCAGAACCGCTTCTTCACGGAACTGGAAGACCGCCTCTCGCTCAATGCAGTTGACGCGCCGATCTCGATTGATGATGGCGATCCAGCACGTGCAACGGCTGCGATTGCCAATCTCGCTGAAGGTGTGCACGGCCTCGTGCAACATATGCGGCAAGAGCAGCAGCAAATCCGCGATTGGGTGGAAAATCAGGCACAGACCCAGCGCGAACTCAAAGCCGCCCTTGATCGCCTCTCATCAGAGATGGAGCGTCGCTGATGGCGCTTGGTCGCAACCGCCGCGCACAAAGGGGCTTCGACTATTGGCCGGGCTTTGTCGATGCACTCTCGACCATGCTGCTTGCGCTGATATTCTTGCTCAGCGTCTTCATGCTGGCGCAATTCTTCCTCTCGCGTGACATCAGTGGCAAGGATGCAGCGCTTGCCAAGCTCAATCGCCAGATTGAGGAACTGACCTCCTTGCTCGCGCTTGAAAAAGCCGGCAAGACCGATAGCCATTCGACCATCGCCGCTTTGCAAGCCACGCTTGAAGCTGCCAATGCAGAGCGCAACCGGCTGCAAGGCCTGTTGAGCGGCAATTCAGCCGCCGCCAACGCAGCCAGCGGGCAAGCCAGCGAAGCCACACGCGCCTTGTCGGCAGAGAAAGAACTCTCCGCACGCGCTCAGGCACAAGTCGAAATTCTCAATCAGCAGATCTCGGCCCTTCGTCGCCAATTGGCAGCACTCGAAGAAGCGCTGTCAGCCTCCGAGCAAAAGGACAGGGAATCGCAATCGCGCATTGCCGACCTCGGTGCCCGGCTCAATGTGGCACTTGCCCAGAAGGTGCAGGAACTCTCGCGCTATCGCTCGGACTTCTTCGGTCGCTTGCGTGAAATTCTGGGCGCGCGACAGGGCGTGCGCATTGTGGGAGACCGCTTCGTCTTTGAAAGCGAAGTGCTGTTTGAATCAGGCCGCGCGGAAATCAATCCCGCAGGCCGCGCGCAGATGGATCAGCTTGCAATTGCCTTGCAAGATCTGGAGCGCATGATCCCGCCAGAATTGCCTTGGGTCATGCGTGTGGATGGTCACACCGACAAGCGGCCCGTCACAGGCACCTTCCGCTCCAACTGGGAATTGTCATCCGCACGCGCGATTGCGGTTGTGCAATATCTCATCAGCAAAGGCGTCTCACCGCAACATCTCGTTGCTGCTGGCTTTGGCGAGTTTCAGCCCATCGACACATCCGACACCGAAGACGCCTTGCGCCGCAATCGCCGCATCGAGCTGAAACTGACCGAGCGATGAAAATCATCGACTATCGCAGCGAGCTATGGCCGCAGCTCGAAGAGCTTTGGGTCAAGAGCTGGAGCAAGGCCATGCCGCAGATTGACTTTGAAGCGCGGCGCGGTTGGTTCAATGCACATGTGGGCGAGCTTCTCGCGCGCGATTCTGCCATCTTCTGCGCAACAGAGGGTGAAGAGCTTCTGGGCTTCGTGATCTTTGACCCGGAAAGCGGTCATCTCGACCAGATTGCCGTCGCGCCCGCGCACGGGCGCAAAGGCATTGGTGGCGCGCTTCTGAAACAGGTGCGCGCCCGCATCAATGAAATCACGCTTGATGTGAATGCGGACAATCACACTGCGCGCGCTTTTTACACGCGCGAGGCTTTCCATGTGATCGGGGAAGGTGTGAACGAACGCTCCGGCCTCAAGACATTGCAGATGCGCTGGCGCGCGGGCTGATCATTCAGCCGCCCGCGTCCCTGCCAGAGCCGCAGCACCCGTCTCAAACTGCAATCGCGCAAGCCGCGCATAAAGGCCGCCGCGCGACACCAGATCAGAATGGGTGCCTTCTTCCACCACACCGCCCTGATCCATGACGAGGATGCGGTCAGCCGAGAGCACAGTGGCAAGCCGATGCGCGATGACTAAGGTGGTGCGTCCCTTCATGACATTCACCAGCGCTTTTTGCACCAAGGTCTCATTCTCGGCATCCAGCGCAGAGGTGGCTTCATCGAGCAGCAAGACAGGCGCATCCATCAAAACCGCGCGCGCAATGGCAAGGCGCTGACGCTGGCCACCTGACAGGGTTACGCCACGCTCACCGATACGCGTTTCATAACCGTCCGGCAAAGCGCGAATGAACTCATCCGCTGCAGCGCGCTCAGCAGCCTCGCGGATTTGCGCCTCGCTCGCATCGGGTTTGCCATAGCGGATATTCTCCGCGACGCTCGCTCCAAAGATCACCGGATCTTGCGGCACCAAAGCCATGCGACGACGCAACTCTGCTGGGTCAGCCGCGCGCAAATCAACGCCATCAAGCCGAATGCTGCCTTGTTGGGGATCATAAAAGCGCATCAGCAATTGGAAGACGGTTGATTTGCCAGCGCCTGAGGGACCAACAATCGCCACCGTCTCACCGGGCTTCACATTGAGCGAAAGCGAACCCAGAGCACGATCATCCGGGCGCGTGGGGTAAGAAAAACCCACCGCATCAAATTCGATGCGGCCTTTTGCAGGCACTGGTAGCGCAACGGGATTGGCGGGCTTGGTGATGGAGGGCTTTTCTGCCAGCAAATCTGCGATGCGACCTGCAGCACCCGCAGCTGCCGACAATTCGCTCCACACTTCCGAGAGCTGACCCAGCGCACTGGCGCCCAGCACAGCCGACAACACGAATTGCGAAAGCATACCACCGGTGATGCGCCCTGCAATCACGTCCTGCGCGCCAAGCCACAATACCGCAACGACACTCGCAAAAGCCAGGAAGATGGCCACCATAGTGAGCAAGGCACGCGCCAAAAGCGCATCACGCGCGGCGCGAAAGGCAATTTCTACGGCTTTTTGAAAACGCGACACAGTAGCCAGCTCAGCCACAAATGCCTGCATGGTGCGCATCGCCCCCAAGTTCTCGGAGGCAAAGGCCGTGGCATCGGCCAGCGTATCTTGTGCAAGCCGCGAACGCTGCCGCACAGAGCGGCCCGACATCACCAGCGGCAACACGATGATGGGAATCGCAACCAGCACGAGGCCCGACAATTTCGGGCTTGTATAAATCATCATGCCCACCGCGCCGACGAACATGAAAAGATTGCGCAAGGCGATGGAGGCTGACGAACCAAAGGCAGATTTCATCTGCGTCGTGTCGGCCGTCAAACGCGACACAAGCTCGCCTGATTTTGCCGTGTCATAGAAAGCCGCATCAAGGCGCGTCAGATGTGCAAAAACATCCGTACGCAAATCAGCCACCACACGCTCGCCCAGTGACATGACGAGGAAGTAGCGGGTGCCAGAGGCAACCGCGAGCACAGCCACGACGCCCAGCATGGCAACAAAATATTC
>Ga0315899_10008971_pt1 | contig 10725 bp, 8 predicted proteins | sample LakEriMetagenome_2_FD_203518 | JGI IMG/M metagenome (GOLD analysis project Ga0315899, IMG submission 203518) | Freshwater fungal communities from buoy surface, Lake Erie, Ohio, United States - Buoy 4 MA112 | ecosystem: Environmental > Aquatic > Freshwater > Lake | place: USA: Lake Erie, Ohio...
GGCGCGGCGCAGGCGCAACCCCGCTACGGCTATGGCCATGGCTGGGATCGGGGGGGCTGGGATCGGGGGGGCTGGGATCGGCATCATCGGCGTGGCGATGGCTTTGGCGTGGGCGACGCGATCGGCGTTGCCGCGCTGGTCGGCGCGGTCGCCATCGTCGCCTCTTCCATGGCGAAGGACAGCAAGGCTCGGAATGGCGGCAGCGCCGACCACGCCCATGGCGACGATGATGCGCCGCCGCCGCGCGAGGGCACCGATTATGGCGCGGATGTGCAGAACGGCGCGCCGCCGCGAAACGATGCCGACTTTTCCGACATCGCCGACGCGAACAGCCGCGACGATGCGATGGCCGACGCCTGCGCGATCGCGGCGCGTGAAGAGGCGCAGCGCCAGCGGGCCGGCTATGCCGAGGTCCGCCAGATCGGCGCGCCCCGCGCGACAGGCCCGGATGCCTATAATATCGACGGCGAGGTGGAGAGCCGCGCCGGCTATCGCGCGACCGGCGGCACCACCCATCGCTTCACCTGCGCGATGAAGGATGGCCGGGTCGCTGAGGTCTATCTGAGCCGCGACGTCGCCTCCCGCTGACGCCCCACCGATAGGAAGGGACGCGTCAGCGAGGCTTCGCGGGCGCGTCGGTGCGGCGTCCGAAGCGCTTCGGGAGCGCGTCGCGGAAGATTCGGCGCTTTTCCGGGCAATGTCGGTGTGAACTTCGGAGGCAGGCGCAAAACGCCCTTCCGGTCCTTGGCATCGCCCGCCCCGCAGGCTAGCCCCTTTCCCATGTCCGCTCCGCCGCTCCCGCGCCGCACCGCCGCGATCGCCTTCATCCTGGTGACGGCGCTGCTCGACGTCATGTCCATGGGCATCGTGATACCGGTGCTGCCGCCGCTCATCGAAACCCTGTCGGGTTCCAGCACGTCGGCGGGCGTGTGGAACGGCCTGTTCGTCGCGCTGTGGGCCGGGATGCAGTTTCTCTGCTCGCCCATAATCGGATCGCTGTCGGACCGGTTCGGGCGACGCCCGGTCATCCTCGTTTCTGTCGCGGGGCTCGCGCTCGATTATATGCTCATGGCGCTCGCCCCCAATCTCTGGTGGCTCGCCCTCGGCCGCATCCTCGCGGGCGTCACCTCGTCCAGCTTCACCTCCGCCTTCGCCTATATGGCCGACATCACCCCGCCAGAGGCGCGGGCCAAGGGCTATGGCCTGATCGGCGCGGCGTTCAGCGCAGGCTTCGTCGCCGGACCATTGGTCGGGGGCGTGCTGGGAGAAATCTCGCTACGCGCGCCTTTCTGGGCGGCGGCCGCGCTGTCGGGCCTCGCCTTCCTCTACGGCCTGTTCATCCTGCCCGAATCGCTCGCCCCGGATAAACGGATGGGGTTCAGCTGGGCGCGGGCCAATCCCTTCGGCGCGCTCCGTCTGCTTCGGTCTCATCCCGAACTGTCCAGCCTGGCGATGGTGAACTTCCTGCTCTATTTCGCCCACCACCTCTTTTCCGCGGTCTTCGTGCTCTACGCCGGCGACCGGTACGGCTGGGGGGCATGGCAGGTCGGTGCGCTACTGGCGCTGGTCGGCGTCCTCGACATGGGCGTGCAAGGACTGCTCACTGGGCCGGTGGTGAAGCGGCTTGGCGATCGCACCACGATGGTTGTCGGCCTTTCGTTCGGCGCAATCGGCGTGGCGGCCATGGGCCTTGCCCCCGACCAGGGCCTGTTCATCGCCGCCATGTTCCCCAACGCGCTCTGGGGCCTCGCCATGCCGACCATCCAGGCGCTGATGACCCGCCATGTCAGCGAATCCGAACAAGGACAGCTTCAAGGGGCGAACAACAGCGTCGGCGCGATCGCCGGCATCGCATCGCCCCTCTTCTTCGGCACCGTCTATTCGCTGTCCATGGGCGCGCATCCTCTCCTGCCCTTTATCGGCAGCGCGTTCCTGATCGCGGCGGCGATCCTGGCTGGCGCGGCGTTGATCGGGTGGCGTGCGGACAAGGGGGCGACGGCGCAACTGGACATATCGGGACCGGGCGACTAACCGGGCGCGAAGCCCTTCCCATCCATCCAGAGGCGATTCCCATGACGCTGCCCCTTCAGGATAATATCCTCATCGTGGACTTCGGCAGCCAGGTGACCCAGCTCATCGCCCGGCGCGTGCGCGAGGCCGGGGTCTATTCCGAGATCGCCCCCTTCAACACCGCCGCCGAAGCGTTCGAGCGGTTGAAGCCGAAGGGCATCATTCTGTCCGGCGGCCCATCTTCGGTCATGTGGGACGACAGCCCCCGCGCGCCGCAGCATTTCTTCGACGCGGGCGTGCCCGTCCTCGGCATCTGCTACGGCCAGCAGACGATGATGCAGCAGCTGGGCGGCAATGTCGAAGGCGGGGAGAGCGGTGAGTTCGGCCGCGCCTTCATCGAAGTGAAGCGCGAATGCGCCCTGTTCGACGGCCTGTGGAGCGAAGGCGAGCGCCATCAGGTATGGATGAGCCATGGCGACAAGGTGACGCGCCTCGCGCCGGGGTTTGAGGTGGTCGCGGTCAGCGAAGGCGCGCCCTACGCCATCACCGCGAACGAGGAAAAGCGCTTCTACGCCACGCAATTCCACCCCGAAGTCGTTCATACGCCCGATGGCGCCAAGTTGCTCGCCAACTTCGTCCGCCATGTGTGCGGCCTTGCCGGCGACTGGACGATGGCGGAGTTCCGCGCGACCAAGATCGCCGAAATCCGCGAGCAGGTGGGCGTGGGTCCGAATGGGGGCCGCGTGATCTGCGGCCTTTCAGGCGGCGTCGACAGCGCGGTGGCGGCGGTCCTCATTCACGAGGCGATCGGCGATCAGCTGACCTGCGTGTTCGTCGATCACGGCCTGATGCGGCTGGGCGAAGCCGAGCAGGTCGTCAGCCTCTTCCGCGAACATTATGGCATTCGCCTGGTCCATGTGAACGCGGAGGACCGCTTCCTGGGCGGCCTTGCCGGCCTCACCGATCCCGAAAAGAAGCGCAAGTTCATCGGCGGCGAATTCATCGCCGTGTTCGAGGAAGAAGCCAAGAAGATCGGCGGCGCGGACTTCCTGGCGCAGGGCACGCTCTATCCCGACGTCATCGAATCGGTCAGCTTTACCGGCGGTCCGTCAGTGACGATCAAGTCGCACCATAATGTCGGCGGCCTGCCGGAACGCATGAACATGAAGCTGGTCGAGCCCTTGCGCGAATTGTTCAAGGACGAAGTGCGCGCGCTGGGCAAGGAACTGGGGCTGCCGGACATTTTCGTCGGCCGCCATCCCTTCCCCGGCCCAGGCCTCGCCATCCGCATTCCCGGCGAAGTCACCAAGGACCGGTGCGATATCTTGCGCAAGGCCGACGCCATCTATCTGGAGGAAATCCGCAACGCCGGCCTCTATGATGCGATCTGGCAGGCATTCGCCGTGCTGCTGCCGGTGCGGACCGTTGGCGTGATGGGCGATCACCGCACCTATGACAGCGTCTGCGCAGTGCGCGCCGTCACCTCGACCGACGGCATGACCGCCGACATCTATCCCTTCGACGCCGCGTTCCTCAGCCGCGTCGCGACCCGCATCATCAACGAGGTCAAGGGCATCAACCGCGTCGTCTATGACTATACAAGCAAGCCTCCCGGCACGATCGAGTGGGAGTGACGGGTCGTACGTTCGGATAGCGTCGGATACCGCAATCCGGCCGAGATGTAACGGCGCGTCGGGTAGTCAAGGTAGAGCCGGTCCTCGGGCATGATCCAGTCGGCGAGGCAGGATATCAGCCGCCCCCTCTCGATATGCGGATGCGCGCGGTCTTCCCACACTTAGGCGAGCGCAACACCGGCCAGTGCGGTCTCGATCATCAGTTCGTGATCGTGGAGGGCGACCGGCCCCTTCACCTCGACGTCGATCTCCTCGCCATCCCGCCTGAACGACCAGTTCCATGCTGTGCGAAGGGCACGACCCGCGCCGGGGCGATGCCCTTCCTGGCGGCTCGGAATCAACCCAGCAGCTTGTCGAGCGTGATCGGCACCTCGCGCACCCGGATTGCGGTCGCATTGTAGATCGCGTTGGCGACTGCGGCGCCGACCCCGGTGATACCGATCTCGCCGACGCCGCGTGCGCCCATGGGTGCACGCGGATCGGGTATGTCGGTCCACAGAATCTCGATCGCGGGCACGTCGAGATGCACCGGCACATGATATTCGGCGAAGTTCGGGTTGACGATCCGGCCCGAGCGCTCGTCGAACAGCGTCTCCTCGGTGAGGGCGAGGCCAAGTCCCATGATCATCCCGCCGCGCAGCTGGCTCGCGGCGGTCTTGGGATTGATGATGCGCCCGCAATCAAAGGCGCCGAGCAGCCGGCGCACGCGCGGCTCGCCGGTCACGGCACTAACCGCAACCTCGCAGAACAGCGCGCCATGCGAGTGCATCGACCATTGTTCCAGCTCCATCGGCGGCGGCGCCTCCGCCTCGATCGCGAACGCCTCGCGTCCAGCGCGCGCGAGGATCGAGACATAGCTTTCGTGTCGCCCGGGCTCGTCGATCTTGGCGAGTCCGCCGTTGAGCCCGGCCACCTCGTGAGCCTCGAGCCCGGCGATGGGCGAGTCGTTCCCCGCGAGCTTGATCAGTTCACCCACCAGCGCGCGCTCAGCCGCCATCACCGCCGAGCCGATCGAGGCGGTCTGCTGCGATCCACCCGCGATCACCACCCCCGGCAGCGACGAGTCCCCGTAGGCGAAGGTCACCTGCGCGGGCTCGAGCCCAAGCCGCGCGGCCGCGACCACGGTCTGCGCGGTGGCCGTGCCCATGCCCATGTCGTGGGCGGCGATCTCGACCAGTGCGGTGCCATCCTTGCGGATCGTGATCCGGGCCGCCCCGCCGGGCATGCGATGATAGGGGTAGGTCGCCTTGGCGCAGCCCAGCCCGATCAGCCATTCGCCCTCGCGCGTCGCGCGCGGCGTCGGGTTGCGCTTGGTCCAGCCGAACGCCGCCGCGCCGTCGCGCCATGCCTTGACGATGTCACGCTGCGAGAAGGCGCGCCCAGTCAGCGGGTCCTTCTCAGGCTCGTTGAGGATACGCAGTTCAATCGGGTCCATGCCGAGCGCGACAGCGAGTTCGTCGATCGCGCTTTCGATCCCGAAGGTGCCGACCGCCTCGCCCGGCGCACGCATGGCCGTGGTCGACAGCATGTCCATCCGCGCGACCTGCACGTCGAGCTTCATCGTCTCCGACGCATAAGATGCCTTGGTTGGAAGGATGAACCGCTCGGGGATGGCGTTGTGCGGCGTCATGGCGCTGAAGCCGGTGTGGATGATGGCCTTGAAGCGACCGCTGCGGTCGGCGCCGATCGCGACATACTGCTCGGTGAGGCTGCGTCCTCCGATCAGCCGGTAAACGCCCTCGCGCGAAAGTGCCATGCGCACCGGCCGCCCGACCATCTTCGAGGCCGCCGCCGCGAGTACCTGATGAACCCACAGGCATTTGCCGCCAAAGCCCCCGCCGACATAGGGCGAACGCACCTCGACCTGCGCCTCCTCGATCCCGAAAATCTGCGCGAGCGACCAGGCCGTGTTCGCCACGAGCTGCGAGGCATCGTGCAGGATCATGCGATCGCCGTCCCACGTGACCGTCACCGCATTCGGCTCGATCGGATTGTGGTTGTGGCGCGGCGTCAGATAGATCTGCTCGACGCGCACCTCGCAGGCGGCGAGCGCCGCCTCCGCGTCGCCGACCTCGAAGTGCATCGGCTGTCCGGCGAACACAGCAGTCTCGGTTCCATTGGCCTTGGCTTGAGCAAAGGTGGTCACCGCCGTCTCGGGCACATAATCGACGCGGATCAAGGTCGCGGCATGGTCCGCCTGCTCCTGGGTCTCGGCCAGCACGACCGCGACAGGCTGACCGTTCCAGCTGATCCTGTCGTCCTGCAGGATCGGTATGCCGTCATTGCCGCCCGCCTTGAGGCTGGTGAAGACCACCGGCATCGGCGCGAGGCGCGGTGCGTTGTGATAGGTCATCACCAGCGCGACGCCGGGCGCGGCCTCGGCCGCACTGGTGTCCAGTCTCGCTAAACGGCCCTTGGCGATCGTCGCGAAGACGATCTGCGCATAGAGCATGGCGTCCATCGCAATCTCGGCCGCGAAGGGCGCCTTCCCGCTCACCTTGAGCGGGCCGTCGATCCGCGAGACCGGCTTGCCGATCAGGCCGTGCTTTTGGTGGATCAGGGGATCAGGCGTGCCGCCCGCCTTCCAGCTGTCGGATTTCTTTCCCATGAGACCGTCGGTGCGCGCCTGCGCGCCATTCTCGGGATCGTCGAGGATGCTCATGCGGCGTCTCCTGACAGCCTGCCGAGCACGGCCGTGATCGTGCGCTTTGCCAGCTCGATCTTGAATGCGTTGTCCTTGAGCGGCACGGCTCCGGCGAGCGCGGCTTCGGCTGCCGCGCGAAAGGTCGTCTCTCCGGCGGCTTGCCCCTTCAGCGCCTCCTCGGCGGCCCGCGCCCGCCAGGGCTTATGCGCTACGCCGCCGAGCGCGATCCGCGCATCGCGGATCGTCCCGCCATCGAGATCGAGCGCGGCGGCGACCGAGACGAGCGCGAAGGCGTAGGAGGCGCGATCACGCACCTTGCGGTACTCCGAGCGCGCGGCGAACGGCAGCGGCGGCAGCTCGACCGCGGTGATCAGCTCGCCGGCGGCGAGTTCGGTCTCAATCTGCGGCGTGCCGCCCGGCAGCCGGTGAAGTTCAACAAGGGGGATCGTCCGCGCGCCGCCCGGTCCTGTGACGTGGACGATCGCGTCAAGCGCGGCAAGCGCCACGCACATGTCCGACGGGTGGGTCGCGACGCAGCTGCTCGAGGCGCCGAGGATCGCGTGGATGCGGTTGAAGCCATCGACCGCGTCGCAGCCTGCGCCGGGGGAACGCTTGTTGCAGCGCGCGGCATCGTCGTAGAAATAATAGCAGCGGGTGCGCTGGAGGATGTTGCCGGCGACGCTCGCCATGTTGCGGATCTGGCCCGACGCGCCGGACAGGATCGCGCGCGCGAGAACCGGATAGCGCTGGCGCACCAGCAAGTGCTCCGCAACCGCCGTGTTCTTAACCGCAGCGCTGATCCTGAGGCCGCCGCCGGGGGTCTCTTCGATCCCGCCGGGCAGCGCCGTGACGTCGATGAGGTGGGCGGGCGCCTCGATCGTCTCGCGCATCAAATCGACGAGGTTGGTGCCGCCACCGAGATATTTGGCACCCGCGCCGACGCCGAACAGCCCGAGCGCCTCGGGCGCATCCTTGGCGCGCGCATAGCTGAATTCGATCATTCCGTGGCCTCCGGCATTTCCGCTTCCGGCAGCAGCACCGCGCGGATCGCATCCACGATGCCATTGTGGGCGCCGCAGCGGCAGAGGTTGCCGCTCATCCGTTCGCGCAGTTCGTCATGATCAATCACCAACGTGCCGGCAGCAAGATCGGCGGTCAGCGCGCTCGGCAGGCCGCGTTCCCATTCGGCTTGCGCGCCCATAGCCGAGCAGATCTGGCCCGGCGTGCAATAGCCGCACTGGAAGCCTTCATGCTCGATGAACGCCTGCTGCAATGGATGCATCGCGTCCGGCGCGCCAACGCCCTCGATGGTGGTAATGGCGCGCCCCTCATACTGCACCGCAAGCGCAAGGCAGGAATTTATCCGCTCCCCGTCGACCAGCACGGTGCAGGCCCCGCACGCCCCCTGGTTACAGCCCTTCTTGGTACCGGTCAGCCGAAGATGCTCACGCAGCAGATCAAGGAGCGACGTCCGGATATCGGCCGTTACCTCGATCGATGCGCCGTTGATCGTGAACTGCATTGCCGGCCTCCGTCCCTGAGATCCCCCCGCCCAGGGGCGTCGTTCGAGCGAACCGCTGATCGGGTTCCGATACCAAGCGTGATCCAATAGTCATCGGGCAGTCCGCAGATACCGGATCACGCTCCGCGTCGTAGGATGGGCGGCGTGGCGACCGAGCCGGGGGGTTGATTCGTCCATCCTTCCGGCAACGCACTCGCCTTCTGGAAGGCCGGGCGCGCCTTCATCCGTTCAGCATAGGCTTGCACATGCTTCGTTTCGCTACCGTCCACAGCGTTCAGCATCGTGGCTGTCAGCATGCCGAAGTAGACAGCGATATCGGCAAAAGTGAATTTGTCGCCCAGAATATAGGGGTGGTCACTCAAGATGTTGTCGAAATGATTCCATATGTTCATTATCTTGGCTTTTGCGGCAGCCATCGCCTGCTCATTGGGCGGTGTGCCGGTTCTGATCCCCGTCGAAGCGATGAACGCGTCTATCATCGGCCAGAGGGTCGCCTCGGGAAAGTGCATCCACTGCAGATAAGGTCCACGCGCCGGATCGGTCAAAGCCGGAGAAAATCGATTGGCGGTGTCATATCGATCCGCCAGATACTGAACGATCGCGCATGACTCGTGGAACACGACATCGCCGTCGCGGATGACCGGGGCGGTTCCAAGCGGATTGACGGCGATGAAATCAGGTAGCTTCAGTTCGGCACGCTGCTTGATGATCGCTTCATAAGGAAGCGCGAGTTCCTCGGCTGCCCAAATCGCGCGGATGGAGCGCGTTCCCGGCATATGATAAATCTGCGTCATAACCTCTCCAGGGATAGTCATATTCCATAGCAAGATCTTCCCGCTTTCCACGGCGCCGACACATCGACGCCGTTTCGAGCGAGAGGCTGGAGCTTGTTTATCGCCCGCCCGCGACAGTCAGGCACTGGCCGGTCGTCCACTCCGCTGCGGGAGACGCGAAGAACAGCGCCGCGGCGCCGATGTCGGAAGGCTGACCTACGCGCCCGATGGGCGCTGCCCAGCGCGGATTGGTCTGCAGATCTTCCGGCGTGCTATTGAGCGACTTCACGATACCATTGGTGAAAACCACGCCCGGCGTGATGCAGTTTACCGTGATCCCGCGCGGCGCGAGTTCCGCGGCCAAGGTCTGCGAGTAGGAGATGATCGCCATATTCGCGGCCGCGTAAGCGGCAAAGCCCGGAGACGCATGCAGGGCCGAGCGGCTCGAGATATTGATGATCCGCCCTCCGTCGGGCATGCGAAGAGCCGCCTCTTGCGAGCCCCAGAACTTCTGGCGCGCATTATACGCCATCTGCGTGTCCCAGTTCTCCGGCGGCATAGGCCATGTATATTGCGCGTCCTCGCCGCTCCCCGCGTTGTTGACCATGATGTCAATGGCGCCAAACTCCTTGACGACTTGATCCAGGGCGTTCGGGATTGTCGATCTTTCATTGACATCACCACTGATGCCCAGCACGCGATGACCAAATTTTTTCAGATCCTCGACGGTCTCGTCGACCGCGCTCTTGGTGCGGGAAATGATGGCGACGTCAGCTCCGGCATCGGCGAACGCCAGGGCGATGCCCCGCCCGATGCCGCCGGATCCGCCCGTGACTACCGCGACCTTGCCATCCAGCCTGAACTTATCCAGAATTGCCATTATCCATCTCCATTACTGTTCGGCCAATTTTTATTCTAAATTTTATTGACTGCGGTCATTCAAAAGAGAGGTGAACCCGGGACCGGCATATACAGATTGCTTATCATCCTGGCGGGATCGAAGAAGTGAATGCCCGATGGCGTGGGCCAACCCTTGCATTCGGCAAAGACCTTCGCGCGAATATCGGCGCGTTGCTCAAGCGTTTGGTAAGGCCAGATGCTGACTGCACGCGAGGACCCGTCCAGCGAGCCCATCACCATCATCGTGAGCGAAAAGCGATCCCGCTCCGGCTTGATCGCCGTCCATTCAGGCCTCAGCGGATGGAAGCCGCCCGGCTTCACCTTGTAGCTGCGCATCTCGAAAAACGGCCCGACGGACCCGACGGGGAATTCAAATCCATCATAGGGTTCATAGGCTTCGAACGATAGGTCGATCAGGTCATCGCCACATCCAAAGGGGTTCGAGCTGGTCGAAATTCGCCGCCGCTCGCTATACCATTCGCCGGCGTCCTCGAATGTCCGAATGAGCAGTAAATGGCTGAACGGACCGAACTCCGGGCGCCAACAGGCCACGAGTTTCCCCGGCTGCGATTCGATGTCATGCATTGCCGCTTCCGCCACGCTATTCGGCCCCGCCGGGCGCGCGGTGAGCTTCAGATTCAGGTCCGCAATTTCAACAATCATTGCTCACTCCTCATCCAGCAGCAAGAACAACGCAAATTACCAACCTTGATGCCTTCTCTGGAGCACAATTGTCGGCGGCAGTTACGTCCGAAGACGGCTTACGGTACGCGTCTTGCATCGTATATTTTGTCGAGCCTTTGGAGATATGCCATCGACTTTTCGCCGAACTTTGCATGACTACCAAGACTGTACGTGGGATACTCCGGTACGCGACTGTGTTCATGGGAATAATGCGGATCTTACCGCTTGTTCACGCTCTTGAAATTTGAGGCACAAAGACGGCTAAACACTGCGAGATCTGCACCCCGCTTCCTCCATCTCATAGGGGGCCTGATCCAACGAAGGCGCGGACCGATGCGGAAGAGCCGTTTAGCGAGGAATAGATCATCGGCATGGTCGAGGCGCGCCAAACAGCTCCGCCGATGGCCAAGGTCATCGGCTATCCTGATATCAGGGCCAGTTTCTCATCATATCCGGAGGGCATTTTAGGGAGTAGCCCGGGTGAAGCGTCGGGAAACACTCACGCCGGGCCGCATCGAGACACACTGGTGAAGGATAGAGTTTTATAAAAGCCGGGTA
>Ga0315899_10008973_pt1 | contig 10719 bp, 6 predicted proteins | sample LakEriMetagenome_2_FD_203518 | JGI IMG/M metagenome (GOLD analysis project Ga0315899, IMG submission 203518) | Freshwater fungal communities from buoy surface, Lake Erie, Ohio, United States - Buoy 4 MA112 | ecosystem: Environmental > Aquatic > Freshwater > Lake | place: USA: Lake Erie, Ohio...
AAAAAAGGTACCATATATGAAGAATTAGAATTAGAAAATGGGGAGATTGGTCCGAATGGCATGCCCTTGGTTGGAAAAATAAGCTCTCACCCTGACCGAATTTCCACCTTTGAGCGGGCCACGTACAAGATGAATGTGACTGGATTCAGTCTGAAACGTTCAGATGAAGAAATCTTCCAAGACAAATATGAAATGATGAATGTGTTTCAAATTGGAAGGGCAACGGATTCTATCCAAAAGCGAAGGGCATCCTTAGACAGTACATTTTTAGCGAGCATAAAAGGCAGTTTTGCAACCTTTCATGTGATTGACAACAAGATAAAATCTATGCCTAACATTGACCCGAGCATACAAACACCTGCTGTTCGATATATGGCATTCTCATCCATTCCATTTGCAGAGAAAAAAGTACTCATGCAGGATGTAATTACCAAGCTATATCAGATCAATGAGAACGTTCGAAACCAAGAAACTTTCATGGAAACCTTACGGCATGAAGAAGATCAGTTCTGGATTGAATTTCATAGAAAATTCGCCTTGACTTATGCCATTATTGTGTTGTTCTTTGTTGGCGCCCCGCTGGGTGCACTCGTAAAAAAAGGTGGCTTTGGAGCGCCGGTTGTAATCGCTGCACTCATTTTCATGATCTATTTTATTATACTAAGTATCGGAGACAACCTAGCAGACACTTACGTAATTTCTCCATGGTTAGGCATGTGGCTCTCAGGCATGTTCTTCACGCCTATTGCAATTTTAGTAAGCTACACGGCAAATAACGACATCCCCTTAGCCAGTTTTGAAACGTGGAAATCCTGGATGAAACGAATAAGAAAGCGGGCATGAAACGCGTACTTTATATAACGCAAAAGCCCCACTCCCCTGTGGTTGATGGCGGAACACAAGCGATTGCATCATGTTATTACCTTTTAAGTAGGTGCAAAGACCTTGAACTAACCTATGCGCCAATTTGTACGCCAAAACATCCTGGTGATTTTTCGGGAGTTGATCAGGCCATCCGACTAATTCCGCTTCGAATTGAGCCAAAGGTCTCCCTGAAGGTCCTATTGGAATCCATTTCACACCCTATGAACGTACTGCGATATATACATTCGAATGCGGCTTCGCTCCTCCAATCGGAAGACTCAAACAATCCGTTCGATGTTGTCATTTGCGATGGATTTTATGCCCTATCAATCATCCCTCGAACTTGGTTTACATCAAAGCATGTAATTTACCGTTCTCACAACCTAGAGTATCTGCACTGGAAACAACGGGCAATGCATAAACCTTGGTATCTGCGATGGTTTTACAATCGAATAAGTCGTCAACTCTATGCACTCGAGCAAACGTTGGTGAGCGCTTCAAACGAGGTACTCAGTATTTCACATGAGGAAACGCAGCGATTAACTCAGTGGAATATAAACACACGAACGTGGTATCCACGAATCAATTCAAAACAAGCATTAACCGAGCACATAGTGCATGAAAAACGTATTGGATTTGTAGGGAATTTCGAATGGTTTCCAAATGTTGACGCCATGAAGTGGTTCATAAGTGCCATTTGGCCTATTGTTTTAAAGGAACAAGCGTCCGCAACCCTAGAAATTGCTGGAAAAGGATCCGAAGTATTCAATAACCCGTCGCAACAAATCGCAGGAATTGGATTTGTAGATTCACTGGATGAATTTTATATGCGACAAACCGTTATGATAAGTCCACTGCGCTATGGCACCGGACTAAACATGAAAATATTAGAAGCCTTGTCCTATGGAAAGGTAGTGGTAACAACCTCTACTAGCATCCAAGGATTTGAAAATAAAACACCATTTATTATCTCAAATTCACCGAGTGATTTCGCGAGATTCGTGATTGAACTGTTAGCCAATGACTCAGCGCGATTAAATAAAGAAGCCGAAATCTCTGAATATGTAAGCACTGTATTCGATGATACAACGCTCTTAAATCAACTTGAAAAACGCATTCATGGATAAGGATAAGCGACCAAGCCTCGTATTCATTGCCTCTCGGTTTCCATATCCGCTGGAAAAAGGGGATAAATTACGCGCATTCAATTTATTGAAAGGGTTATCTAAAACACATCAAATACATTTAATTGCTTTAAGTAACGAAGACATCAAGGAATCCTGGTATAATGAAGTGAAGCCTTTTACATCAGAAATCACTGTATATAAGCTAAATCCTATACTCCAATGGTTTCGCATCATTTTTTGTTTATTCACAAATCAACCGTTTCAACTGGCTTATTTTACCTCATTCACAATCAAACGAAGCATCAAAAAACAATTAGCGTCACTCGCCCCCGATCATATATTTTGTCAAATGATACGTCCTGCAGAGTATGTAAAGAATTATCACCATTGCAATAAAACCATCGATTACATGGATACGCTATCCGTTGGTATGGAACGTAGGGCCCAAAAAGCGCCTTGGGTAACGCGTTGGATCTATAAAATGGAAGCCCAACGCTTGAAAGAATATGAACAGCGAATATTCAATTACTTTGAATTTCAAACCATGATTAGTCAGCAAGATGTGCACTACATTGCGCATCCTGACCAACGAAAAATACAGGTGATACCGAATGGTATTGATACCGATTTTTTCTACCCAATGAACCGTTCGGAGGCTACTTATGACCTCGTGTTTGTTGGTAATTTATCGTATGCTCCAAACATCGATGCTATGCAGTGGTTTGCTGAACATGTATTAACGCACGAACCGAATTGGCGCTTACTAGTTGCAGGAGCTAACCCATCTGCCGCGTTTGTACAATCCTTGAAAAAATATCCTAACATTTCAGTTGAAGGTTGGCAACCTGATATTCGTACAGCCTATGCTCGTGGAAGCGTATTTATTGCACCCATGCAAATCGGTACTGGAATGCAGAACAAACTCCTTGAAGCCATGGCTATGGGAATCCCTTGCATAACGACACCTTTAGCAAGCGAAGCACTTGACGTAATTCCCGGCAAGGATTTGTTAGTGGCAAGAAACGAAGAAGAGTTTTTGAAACACATTCGCTTCTTACTTAACAATCAGGAAGAGGCTAAAGTCCTCGGAGGGCAAGGAAGAATTACGGTAACTAAAATCTATAGTTGGGAACGTGCGATCACAGCGCTGGATGCCTTGCTTATTCCCCTGCGTTAAAACGTTTGAAATGCTCGTATTTATCCTTGATGTAAGTAATCAACTCTAATTCTGACGCTGTTTTCAAGAAATCCACATCCAAGTTCAAAAACAACAAAAAGGCATCAAAATCTGCCTCAGGGAGGTCAATAATGTCATAAGCCACATACAAGCGTAAGAGCTCTTGTACCACCTTACGTTGGTCATCTCGATATACTTGTTCCGCAATCCAACGTTTATTTTGCTCTTTTTTAGAAAACGCTTGATACAGGGCCGTAATTGGACTTTCCAAGATGTTTATTCCAGACACCATCCGAGTATCTACCATGGCTAAGGCGGCACGCTCCTCTTTAATTTGTTCCAAGGTTTTCAAGGGTTTCACAACAACTTCTGCAACCTCTTGCGGAAGCCGATCAATATAAGCCAATACTTGACATTGGCAATTAGAATCGGGAGTTACGATAAATTCATAAATCGGATATTGCTTAACCGAAAGCGCAATGCGTTCATTAGCTAAACCATATACACTGAATGAGCCGTTGGGTTGACCAAAACTCGCTTTTCCGCTGCTTCGGTTCACGACCATAATATTGTAAAAACTTTGCGGACGCAAGGAATCAATCACTCTTCCTCGAATTAACACCTTATCGCATTGAGCCTGAATCAAGGAAAACAGGCATAACGCAGAACAAAGTAATATGGCATTAAAGCTTTTCAAAATACCAATTAAAATTTAAGGTCAACATCAAATAAATGGGTATGGCAAACAATAAAATCCATGCGATAAACAAGGAGATTTTACCTGTCCAACCTAAATCTTTATGAATTGGGGCAATTAACAGTTCACTCACGTGGGAAGCTAATATAGTGTTCCCTTCTTCAACAGAAAACTCATCTATTTCAGCTAATATCGGTTTATCTTTTATCAAAACTTGTTTAATTAGGTGATAATCTCGGTTGGACAACTCCTCATAGGTAGAAATATAATTCACGTTTAACTCATTTAACTCTTTTCGAAGTTGGTAATTCTTTTGCATGGCTCGAACCCTTATGCCCATTAAAAATCCAAATCCGGCAACGAGCCAATCCTCCATCAAGAATCCGACCACAATTAGCGTCAAGGAAGAAATCAATGCAAAGATCATCAGATACAAATCGCGTTGACGAATAACGATAAGTTTTAAAATCTGTCCGCCATCCAAGGGATCGATGGGTAATAAATTGATGGCATTAACAAAAATGAAAATAAACGACAGTAACAAGAGCCAATCCAACTGATACACACCACTCAGGTAAAGACCAATAGAACCTAATAAGATTCCAGGAAATGGTCCAAAAATAACGACCAATAAACTTTCTTTTTGGGAATAACGTTCTTTGCTTCCTTGAACAAAAGCACCCATCAAGGGAATAAAAAGCATGCGCACATTGTCATAATTAAAGCGCTTCATCATGCTAAAATGACCGAACTCATGAATGAGTAAAACCAAGACTAAAAAAAAGACAAAATCAGCACGGTCACTGTAAAGACTTAAAAAGACCGCAATAAATAGTACAATGGTAAATACGGTGAGTCCCCAATTACTTCGAACAACCTGTTTTTGAAGTTGCGGTTTTTCAGGGTATAATTCAAATTCAGCCATTAACTAGCGAAGGTTTTTCATTTGTCCCATCATACTCGCCATATTTCTCGGATTGCTCATCATTTTCATCATCTTACGCATGTCCTCAAACTGCTTAATGAGCTTATTCACATCTTGTATGGTGGTACCACTTCCACTGGCTATTCTTGCCTTTCTGGAAGGATTTAAAATGGCCGGCATGGAACGCTCTTTCGGTGTCATGGATCGGATAATTGCCTCAACCCCTTTGAATGCATCCTCAGGAACGTCAACTTCTTTCATGGCCTTTGACATGCCTGGTATCATTCCCATGAGGTCTTTAACATTTCCCATCTTTTTAATTTGCTCCAATTGTCCTAAGAAATCATTAAAATCAAATTGATCTTTCATGATTTTCTTTTGCAACCTTCGCGCCTCCTCCTCATTAAACTGTTCTTGCGCCCGTTCAACTAAGGAAACAACATCTCCCATTCCGAGAATACGATCTGCCATTCTGGACGGATAGAACACATCCAAGGCATCCATTTTCTCGCCTGTACCAACAAATTTGATGGGCTTATTCACAATGGACTTGATCGACAAGGCTGCACCGCCTCGCGTATCACCATCCAATTTAGTCAATACAACCCCATCAAAATCGATTCGTTCGTTAAATGCTTTCGCGGTATTCACAGCATCTTGTCCGGTCATGGAATCTACCACAAACAGGGTTTCTGAAGGCTGAATCGCTGCTTTTACTTGCGCAATTTCATCCATCATCGCTTCATCAACAGCCAAACGTCCCGCGGTATCCACGATAACTACATTAAAGCCTTTTGAGCGTGCATGAATTATTGCTTTGGTGGCTATATTCACCGGACTTTTTTCTTCCCGGTCAGAAAATACTTCAATGCCTAATTGCTCACCGAGTACATGCAATTGGTCAATCGCTGCCGGACGATAGACGTCACACGCTACAAGCAGGACATTTTTACCTTTTTTTGATTTCAGGTAGCTTCCAAGCTTTCCAGTGAATGTTGTTTTACCCGAACCTTGAAGTCCCGACATTAAAATGATAGCAGGGTTTCCTTTGAGGTTTATTTCTGCCTCGTTTCCGCCCATTAATTCTACCAATTCCTCATGACAAATCTTAACCATGAGTTGTCCCGGAGAAACGGCGGTTAAGACATCCCTTCCAAGTGCTTTTTCTTTTACGGTATTGGTGAACTGTTTCGCTGTGTTAAAGCTAACATCGGCATCCAGTAAGGCACGACGAACCTCTTTCAAGGTTTCAGCGACATTAATTTCTGTAATTTGACCTTGACCTTTCAGGACTTTGAACGCACGTTCAAATTTTTCCGTTAAATTTTCAAACATAATCTTAAGCTATTGAAGCCACAAAAATAAGGAAATGTAAGCAAAAACAGAAGATTAATCTTCGATAAGCGCTGGTTTAGCCAATTTAGAATGCGTCCTTCCGTACCCGAAATAAATAAATAAACCCAAAGCCAACCAAATCGAGAAATACAACCAATTTTCAGCCTTGATTTCACTCATCATGTACAAACAACTTAAGAGACCGAGTAAGGGAATCATAGAAAGGTTTTTTAACACGGTCATTACGGTTATGAAGATGGTGAAAAGGATAAAAATCCATGTTGGGATTTTATGAGCAAAATGCTTAAAGCCATACTGATAGAAATGCGACTTAGGTAAATTTAAAAACTTCAAATCCTCAACTAAGGCTACTTTACCATGCAGCTCATAATATTTATCAATGTTTCTTTTTGAAAATGAAAACGCTTGATTTTTATCATGAATGAGGTGGTTTTTTAAGGCCATGATTTGATTCGGATTCAATCCTTCAATCATTTCAGCCTTGGTTTTCAATTGTTCTTTGTTGCTTACAAAATCCAAGGTTTGTTGTTTAAACGCCGTAAATAATAGGACAATGGTTCCAATTAGCAATACAGGCATGATGTATTTCCCATTCAAATAGGGTGTTCTGAATTTACCACGCGGTATATCCGTTCTATTCTGTAGCATGAGCACACCGCCACACACGAGCACAAAGGCAAACAAGGTTCCAATGCTACAAAGATCAGTCACCATGGTTAAATTCATGAAAAGCGCGGGCACTGCAACTACAAATCCAACTACGATGGTTGCAAAAGATGGGGTCTTGTATTTTGGGTGAACCTTTGCAAAACGACTTGGCAACAAGCCATCACGGCTCATGCTCATCCAAATTCGCGGTTGTCCCATTTGAAAAACCAGAAGCACTGAAGCCATAGCAACGACAGCACTAACGGAAATAATTCCACTGAGATAAGACAGATTAATCTTATTAAAAACAAAGGATAGTGGTTCACCAACCCGTAAGGTTTTGTATGATACAACACCCGTTAAGACTAAGGCAATCGCAATGTACAAGATGGTACAAATGATTATCGCCCACATCATTCCGCGGGGTAAATCACGCTGTGGGTCTTCGCATTCTTCAGCGGTTGTAGAGATGGCATCAAACCCAATGTAGGCAAAGAAAACCGCAGAAACCCCTTTCAATACGCCACCAATTCCCTTTGGGGCAAAGGGATTCCAATTGGAAACATCGATATAAAACACCCCTACTCCAATCACCAATAAAATAACGGCTAATTTAATAACCACCATGGCATTCGATGCGTTTCGACTCTCTTTAATTCCTCGATAAACTAAGGCCGTAATCAAAATGATAATAAATAACGCAGGCAAGTCTAATATCACATGAAACCCTAATAACGTGGGACTTTGCTCGTACGCGCTGTAGGCAGTTTGGATTGCTTCAGGTATATCTTTCAATGATTTTCCCGACTCTAATAAAATCATCGCTTGCTGGTGCCCTTTAAATGCGGAGAAATAATCCATTTGAGACCACAAGGGAATATGAATCCCATCGATCCCCATAGCCGCAATTTTTATATTACTGAGCATGTCGGTGAAATAATCCGACCATGAAATAGCTACCGTAATATTACCAATCGCGTATTCCATAATCAAAGCCCACCCAATGATCCAGGCGATAATTTCACCAAAAGCCACATAGGAATAGGTGTATGCACTTCCAGAAACAGGCACAATCGATGCAAATTCAGCATAGGCAAAGGCGGCAAAACCACAGGCAATCGCTGTGAATAAAAACAAGAAAATAACAGCAGGTCCCGCCTGATAGCTTGCCTCACCAATGGTACTAAAAATCCCCGCACCGATAATCGCTGCTATACCAAATGCGGTTAAATCCCTAACCTTCAGGTGCTTTCCAAGCGCACCATGTCCATCCGCTAATTGATTTGCTTCAAGTTGTTTTAAAATATCTGGTATTTGTTTTCTTCGAAATAAGGTTCGCATAATCTGAATTGAGCCTCTAAAATAGAAATATTTTTAGGATGAACCCTTTTTACCTACAAGTGTTACCTTTGTATCGTGTCAAGATTCATCGAAATAAAAGGGGCTGCAGCAAATAATTTAAAGCAAATTGATGCGCAGATTCCACATGGAAAAATTACCGTTATCACCGGGGTTTCAGGTTCTGGGAAATCAACCCTCGCCTTCGACACACTCTACGCAGAAGGACAACGGCGTTTCATTGAATCCATGTCTTCCTATGCGCGTCAATTTCTCGGTAAATTGGAAAAACCTAAGGTTGATTACATCAAAGGGCTTTCCCCCGCCATTGCGATTCAACAAAAAGTAATTTCCTCCAACCCAAGATCTACGGTCGGGACGACTACAGAGATTTATGACTTTTTGAAATTACTCTTCGCTCGAGAAGGAAAAACCTATTCACCCGTTTCAAATCAAGAAGTAGTAAAAGATACGCCGTCAAGTATTCTGAACGCGATTCTTTCTCAAGAAGATTCCTCCTTTGCCGTACTTTCACCGATTAAAGTAAATCCAAAACGAAGCGCAACCGAAGAATTGCAAATAATTGCTAATGAGGGATTTATTAGGGTATATGTAAATAATAAGATAACCTTAATTTCGGATATAACTGAATTAGCGCCATGCGAAGAAATAACCGTTGTCGTTGATCGATTCAAAACAACTCAACTAAACGAGCAAGAACAAGCGCAATTAATTGACTCCATTCAAATGGCCTTTGCGAAAAACGGTGGAACCTGTGGGATTCTTAATATGACGAACCAAGAAATCACCTGGTTCAACAACCGATTCGAACGCGACGGCATGACCTTTCAAGAACCTAGCTTATATTTCTTCACCTTTAACAATCCCTTTGGAGCGTGTAAAACGTGCGAAGGATTCGGTAGCGTTTTAGGTATTGATCCGAACTTAGTAATTCCTGATCCAAACTTAAGTATTTATGAAGGCGCCATTCATCCTTGGAAAGGTGATGTGATGGGAGAATACCTTCAACAGCTATTGGTTCAAGCGCATAAATTTGAATTCCCTGTGCACAAACCGTATCGGTTGTTAACCACTGCGCAGCAAGAATTACTTTGGAAAGGAAACAACTATTTTACAGGTATCCAAGAGTTTTTCAAGTTCTTAGAAAGTCAAACCTATAAAATTCAATACCGCGTGATGCTTTCTCGGTATAGAGGAAAGACCCAATGTCAAGAATGCCAGGGTACGCGACTAAGAGGCGATGCTGGTTATGTTAAATTCTATGGCAAATCACTCCAAGAGGTAGTCCTGATGCCCGTGAGTAAATTACAGGGATTTTTTGAAGAAGCAGAAGCGTCCATACCAACAAACAATGTACTTAAACGCCTACTCCCGGAAATCATTCAACGCATTCGATTCTTAAACGAAGTCGGCCTCGGCTACCTTACCCTAAATCGCTCAACGAATACCTTATCCGGCGGAGAATCTCAACGCATTCATTTGGCAACCTCCTTAGGCTCAAGCCTTGTGGGTTCTACCTATGTGTTAGATGAACCATCGATTGGACTTCATCCAAGAGACACTAAAAACTTAATTCGCGTATTAAACTCCTTGAAGGAAATTGGAAATACGCTCGTGATCGTGGAGCACGAAGAGGAAGTTATTAAAGCTGCAGATCATCTGATTGATATAGGTCCTTACGCTGGAGAAAACGGGGGGACCGTTGTTTTTCAGGGTAATTTAAGCGCATTTAAAAAGAATAAGGGCTTAACAGCAAACTATTTTAATGGCACAACGCGTATTCAAGGTCCGAGTACTCGCCGAAAAGCGAGTTATTCCATTACCTTGAGCAATGCTAACCTACACAACCTAACAAATGTTTGCATCGAGATCCCGCTTCGGCAATTGGTTTGTATCTCTGGGGTGTCTGGATCTGGAAAATCTACCCTCCTTAAAACCTTGTGCTACCCGGCGATAAAGCAAGCGTTATTTGATGCTAAAAATACCTTGTACCGTGGGTGCACGCTATCCGGAGATATTAATAAAATCAAGGAAATTGAACTCATTGATCAAAATCCAATTGGAAAAAGCTCACGAAGCAATCCGATTACATACCTTAAAATCTTTGATGAAATTCGGGACCTTTACGCACGGCAGCCCTTAGCTAAAAATCGGAACTACAAACCCGGTTTCTTTAGTTTTAACGTGGAAGGCGGACGCTGTGATGCCTGTGATGGCGAAGGGCTGGTAACCATTGGCATGCAATTCATGGCGGATATTCAACTGAAATGTGATTCCTGTCATGGAACTCGATTCAAAGAGGAAACCTTGGAAATTGTGTATCGCCAAAAATCTATTGCCGATTTATTGGAAATGACCTTAGACGATCTTTCTTCATTTTTTCATGAAAGTTCCGATAAAAAAGAAAAGCACATCGCTTCAATGATACAACCCTTACTGGATGTTGGATTGGGATATTTACGTGCAGGTCAAGCATCGAGCACCCTTTCCGGTGGTGAAGCGCAACGAATCAAACTCGCATCGTTTTTGGCGAAAGGAAACAACCAAGCTCCTACCCTCTTTTTAT
>Ga0315899_10008975_pt1 | contig 10719 bp, 4 predicted proteins | sample LakEriMetagenome_2_FD_203518 | JGI IMG/M metagenome (GOLD analysis project Ga0315899, IMG submission 203518) | Freshwater fungal communities from buoy surface, Lake Erie, Ohio, United States - Buoy 4 MA112 | ecosystem: Environmental > Aquatic > Freshwater > Lake | place: USA: Lake Erie, Ohio...
CCCTTCAGCGGGGTGAAGGCGGCCCCACAAGCGCAGGAGCGAATCCCTTCCCCCCCTCGCATCACAAAGCCAGCGCCGCTGAGATCTCCCCGGTAGTCCAGTTGAAGCCCGGCCAAAAGATCCTGTTGGTGGCTGGGGGCATAAAGCGTGATGCCATCGGCTCGAGCCACCGGACTGCCGGCCAAATGGCCCGCCCGAAGCCGAAGCACCCACTGTTCACAGGTGCCCGCCAGCAGATCAAGGTGCATCATCCCAGGTGTGCCGGCCACCGCAGCCTGGCGACAGAGCTCAGCCGCGGCGGCCGAAGTGAGACGGAGGGTCTGGCCCCTGGGCACGGGCATCGGAAGCGCTGCTTCACCAGTCTGGCAGGAGAGTCTTCAAGGGTTTTGGGTCCCGCCCCATCGACCGTCAAGGGCTCGCCGCTGGAGCTGAACCCTCCGCTGCGACGGCAGGCCGGCCCCTCTCAGGGGCTGGGCCGGTCGGGGAGGCAGGGGCAAAGCTGGCGGTGGGGAGGACCGCCCTGGGAACCAAGCCCAGGCCGTTGTGCACCAAGGAGGTCACGCCGCGGCCTTTGACCGTGTGCATACCTCCCATCACCAGACCGGTGGAACTGCCGCCATCGAGGTTAAGGGCATCCTGCAAGCCAATGGACTGCAACAAACGAGCCACCTCAGCCAACGTCGGCCCCTGGTTGTCCAACCCTTCCACGGTGAGCAACCACAGATAGCGACCATCACTGCCGATCACGGTGCGCGGAGCGCCCTGCTGGAGGAAGGCGGGACTGAACCCTTCGGCCAGCCCATCCAGGACAACGCGTCCCCCCAGGAGCAACAACGGGCCACCGCCCATCACATTGGCCGCCAAACCGAGTTCGTTGCTCGGGCGGCTGGTGAGCTGGAGACGCTCCCCCGCGTTCCCGGGCAGAGGGGCGCTGCCCCGGGCCACCAACAGCTCCTCCCCGGGCAGCAGCGGCACACCCATCGCCAGAGCCGTGCGGTCGTAGCGGCGCTGCACCAGGCCGTCACGCAGGGCCACGGCCTGCTCGGTTCCAGCCAGCGAGCGATATTGCGGCCCCCAGTCTGCGGTGTAGCGGGCCAATCCCCGCTGCACGTAGCCACTGTTGACCGCCACCACCGGCCATGGCCTGCCGCTGCCATCGCTCAGCCATTCCTGGAGGGAGAGCCGGCCAAAACGGGGCAGGGTGCCAAGGTCCCAGGCCACAACGCCGCGATTCAGGATGGGCCCGGACAACCATCGTCCCTGGTCGCGCAGGGCTCCGAGGGGCAGGCGGCGCACCCTGTTGAAATAGCCTCCATTGATTGCCACCAGGGCGTCGTAGCGCCTGGCCAGGAGGGGGAGAGAGGCCAGCCCCTCCATGCCGGCTCCCCGGCTGAGGCTGCGCAATTCGAGGGAGCTGCTCTGGGGATCGATCCGCACGCTGTTGATCCGCAGCCGCCGCCCGCCGAGAGAACGCACGTCTTGGCTCCAGAACACCTCCGACCCCAGCAGCGCCTGCAGGCGGGGATCCAGGCCGGGGCGAGCGGAGGGGGCCGCCCCCGTGGCCGACGATGACCTTGCCACCGTCAGGTCGAGCACCACCCTGGCGGGTTGGCCGAGAGTGAACACCCGCTCGGGAGCGGCAGAGGCGACAAACGCCCATCCGGCCCCCTCCCGTTGGGGCTGGAGGCCCAAACGACGCAAATCCTCCGAGAGGGAATCGGGCACCTGCACCGCCAACCAGATCCGACCCTCTCCGCTGCGCACCACGGCCGGAGCGCTCAGATCCAACACCACCCGGCGACGGCCTGCCGGAGCAGCGCTGGCCCTCACCCGACGCAGCAGGGAAGGCGGCCCCTGCAGGTGAAGTTCACCTCCCTCCAAGCGGGCGGACAGTCCATCAGGCGACAGAAAGGGCGCCACATCCACCGCCACCTCATCAGCCAGAGCCCTCTGCTGGGCTGGCAACACGGTCTGATTTCGGCCAAACCACTCCAACTCCAAGCCCCCATCCGCCCGGGTGCGGCTGCTAAATCCCAACTGTCCCTGCAACACCTCAAGCGGCAACCAGAGCTGGCGGGGCCGTTGATCAGACGGGCCTGACCAGAGCCAGGCCGCCCTCTGGCGCAGGCCGTGGATGCTCAACAACTGACCCGCCAAGACCCCCTCGACCGGCCCCCCAGGGATGGCTGCATCAGCGCGGGGCCGCCCCCCCTGGGGTGTGGGTAGATCGGCCTCGACCGGCGAGGGCACAGGGGGTGGCGGCGGGGGGAAGGAGGCCGGCAGGCCACCTGGCCCTGGGCCTGCCGACAGGGGGATCGGCCATGCGGTGGTCAGGGCGCAGAGGGCAGCAAGTCCAACCAGCGGCTTGCGCATCGTCTCCTCCTCCCCAACCAGCTCACATCCAGAAAGGTAGACCCGGTGAACGGCGCACGAGTGCTGCTCCCTAGGATCCTTTATTGAACACTTTGTACAGGGGCTCCCAACGCTCCTGCAGCAGGCCAACCTGCTGGCAGCGGTAGCCCACACCAGCCCATGCCACTTCCCTCCGACGCCAACCGCTCAAAAGCCCCATGGCCCCAGAGCGACAGCCTGCCCCCCGAGGCGGTGAGCGGAGAGAAGGATGCCTGCGGCGTGGGGTTCATCGCCCACATGGAGGGCGAGGACAGCCACTGGATCCTGCAGCAGTCCCTCCGGGGGCTCCGTTGCATGGAGCATCGCGGCGGCTGCGGCGGCGATGCGGATTCTGGAGACGGGGCAGGTCTGCTCACCGCCATCCCCTGGCCCTTCTTCGAAGCGGTCTGGCCAGAGGTGGGGAGCATCAGCAGCGAGAGCGTCAGGGGGCTGGCGATGGTGTTTCTGCCCCAGGACGAGGAACGGCGCCGCCAGGCGAAAGAGATCTGCGAGCAGGAGGCGAGGAGGCTGGGGCTCCGCAGCCATGGCTGGCGAACGGTGCCCGTCGATGAGTCTGTCCTTGGCCCCCTCGCCCGCCAGACGGCCCCCGCTATTGAGCAGTGGCTCCTTGAGGCCCCCGAGGCGTCCAGGAGCGTCACCGATGACGTCGACGCGGTGGAGGCCCTGCTCTTCCGCCTGCGACGGCTAGCGGTCGACCGGGTGCGGGAGGTGTGGGGTAGCGGAACCACCGAGCTGTATTTCGCCTCCATTAGTACCCGCACCCTCGTTTACAAGGGGATGGTGCGCTCAGAGGTGCTGGATCTCTTTTATGCCGATCTTCGCGATTCACGATTCAGCGTCAATTTCGCCGTCTATCACCGCCGCTTCAGCACCAACACCCTGCCGCGCTGGCCCCTGGCCCAACCCATGCGGCTGCTCGGGCACAACGGCGAGATCAACACCCTTCTCGGGAACATCAACTGGGCCAGCGCAGCCGAGGCCAACCTGGAAGTGGTCTGGGGAGAAGCCGCCGCCGACCTTCGTCCCCTGGTGAATGCGGCCTTCAGCGATTCGGCCAACCTTGATGCCACCCTGGAGCTGATGGTGCGAAGCGGCAGGCCCATCACCGACAGCCTGCTCACCCTGGTCCCCGAGGCCTATCAGGGCCAGCCGGATCTCGATTCCCGGCCCGCGATCCGAGCTTTCTACGAATACAACGCCTGTCTTCAGGAACCCTGGGATGGACCTGCCCTGCTGGTGTTCAGCGATGGGCGCATGGTGGGAGCAACGCTCGACCGCAACGGCCTGCGCCCTGCCCGCTACTGCATCACCCGCGACGGCTTTGTCGTCATGGGTTCGGAAACGGGAGTGGTGGAACTCGAGGAGAGCCAAATCCTGGAAAAGGGCAGGCTGGGGCCGGGCCAAATGCTTGCCGTCGACTTGCCGAGGCGTCGCCTGCTCCGCAATTGGGAGGTGAAAGCGGAAGCGGCTGAGCGCCACCCCTATGCCGCCTGGCTCGCGGAGCACCGCCGCAGCCTCCCCCAGGGCCCCTGGCGGGAGGAGCGGCTCGTGGGCGAACTCGAGCTGCTGCAACTGCAAACCGCCTTCGGTTTCACCGCCGAAGATCTGGAGCTGGTGATCGAGGAGATGGCCGCTCAGGGCAAAGAGCCCACCTACTGCATGGGGGATGACATCCCTCTAGCGGTGCTCTCCAACCGTCCTCACCTTCTCTACGACTACTTCAAACAACGCTTCGCCCAGGTCACCAACCCGCCCATCGACCCCCTGCGCGAACGGTTGGTCATGAGCCTGGAGATGCACTTGGGTCGTCGCGGCTCCGCCCTGCGGCCCGATCCAGCGGGTGCTGCCGTGTTGCATCTGGCGACGCCCGTGCTCAACGAATCCGATTTGGCCACCCTGGGCAGCCAGGGGCTAGCAGTGGCCACCCTCTCCACCCTGCTGCCGGTGGCCGAGGGGCCTGCAGGGCTCAAAACATGCCTAGATCGTCTCACGTTTGAGGCGGAAGCAGCCGTGCGGGGCGGCAATCAGATTTTGGTGATCTCTGATCGTGCCGGAGGGGGCATCACGGCCTTGTTCAGCACGATCCCTCCCTTGCTCGCGGTGGGGGCGGTGCACCACCACCTCTTGCGCAAGGGATTGCGCTTGCAGGCCTCCATCGTTGTGGAAACGGCCCAGTGTTGGAGCACGCACCACCTGGCCTGCTTGATCGGATACGGGGCGAGTGCCGTCTGTCCCTGGTTGGCATGGGAGACCACCCGCCATTGGCTCGCCCATCCGAAAACCCAGTCTCTGATCGAACGCGGCAAAATTCCCGCCCTGACGGTGGAGAAAGCGCAAAGCAATGTGCGGCAAGCCTTGGAAGATGGTCTGAGAAAAATTCTCTCCAAGATCGGCATCTCACTTCTGGCCAGCTATCACGGTGCCCAAATCTTCGAAGCCATCGGCATTGGTGCCGATCTGATCGAGCTGGCCTTCCGAGGCACCACAAGCCGCATCGCAGGCTTGAGTCTGGCTGATCTGGCAAGCGAGACCTTGGCCTTTCACACCAAGGCCTTTCCCGAGCTGAATCGCGCCAAGCTGGAGTTCATGGGCTTTGTGCAATACCGCACCGGCGGTGAGTACCACATGAACAGCCCCGAGATGGCCAAGGTGCTCCACGCCGCGGTTGCCGCCGGTCCGGGCTACGACCATTTCGCCACCTACCAGAAGCTGCTCGAGGGCAGGCCGCTCACGGCGCTCCGCGATCTGCTTGAGCTCGCCCCCGCCCCCACACCCCTGCCGCTGGAGCAGGTGGAGAGTGTGGAAAGCCTCTGCCGTCGCTTCTGCACAGGCGGCATGAGTTTGGGGGCCCTCTCCCGGGAAGCTCATGAGGTGCTCGCCGTGGCCATGAATCGGATTGGCGGCAAGAGCAACAGCGGTGAAGGGGGCGAAGACCCCGTGCGCTTCGCCGTGCTGAACGATGTGGATGGCGCCGGCCATTCCGCCTCCCTGCCCTCGGTGAAGGGCTTGGTGAATGGGGATACGGCCTGCTCCGCAATCAAGCAAATCGCCTCGGGTCGATTCGGCGTCACCGCCGAATACCTCCGCAGCGGCAAGCAATTGGAGATCAAGGTGGCCCAGGGGGCCAAACCTGGCGAGGGTGGGCAGCTCCCTGGCCCCAAGGTGGATGCCTACATCGCTGGGCTGCGGCACAGCAAACCGGGGGTCGCGCTGATTTCACCGCCCCCCCATCACGACATTTATTCCATCGAGGATCTGGCCCAGCTGATCTTCGACCTCCATCAGGTGCATCCGGCTGCCAAGGTTTCTGTGAAGCTGGTCGCTGAGATTGGAATCGGCACCATCGCCGCAGGAGTGGCCAAGGCGAATGCGGACGTGATTCAGATCTCCGGGCACGATGGCGGCACCGGCGCCTCACCCCTCAGTTCCATCAAACATGCGGGAAGCCCGTGGGAGCTTGGCCTCACCGAAGTGCATCGGTCTTTGTTGGAAAACGGGCTGCGGGATCGGGTGCTGCTGCGGGTGGATGGTGGCTTAAAGACAGGCTGGGATGTGGTTGTCGCCGCCATGCTCGGCGCCGAGGAGTTTGGCTTTGGCTCGGTGGCGATGATCGCCGAAGGATGCATCATGGCCAGGGTTTGCCACACCAACAACTGCCCCGTGGGCGTGGCCACCCAGAAGGAAGCTCTGCGCAAACGCTTCACCGGCCTGCCTGAGCATGTGGTGAACTTCTTCCTCTTCGTCGCTGAGGAGGTGAGGCAACTGCTCAGCGTGCTTGGCGTGGCCAGGTTGGATGACTTGATCGGCCGCAACGACCTGCTTCGCCAACGCCAGGTCACCCTGACCAAGACGTCATCGCTGGATCTGTCTTCCCTGCTTGGGCCCATGCCCCAGGCCACAGATCGCTCCTGGCTCCTGCACGATCCCGAAGCCCATGGCAACGGGCCGATCCTGGAGGATGGGCTCCTGGCCGACCCTGAGGTGCTCCAGGCCATCGAGACCCATGGCCGCGTCTCCCGCAGCTTGGCCATTGTCAATACCGACCGCAGCGTGGGCACGCGCTTGGCTGGCGAAATCGCCGGGCGCCACGGCGACACTGGATTTTTAGGAGAGCTGGATCTGACCTTGATTGGAGCCGCAGGCCAAAGCTTCGGTGCCTTCCTGCTCCAGGGGATGCACTTGCAGTTGGTTGGAGAAGCGAACGACTATGTGGGCAAGGGCATGAACGGGGGCACTCTCACCCTGATTCCTCCGCCTGGCCGCACCGACCCCGAGGATCAGGTGATTCTCGGCAACACCTGCCTTTACGGGGCGACAGGCGGCGAGCTCTATGCGAGGGGCCGGGCCGGTGAGCGCTTCGCCGTGCGCAACAGCGGGGCCAAGACCGTGGTGGAAGGCACCGGCGACCATTGCTGCGAGTACATGACCGGGGGCGTGGTGGTGGTGCTGGGAAGCACCGGCCGCAACGTGGCCGCTGGCATGACCGGCGGAGTGGCCTTCCTTTTGGATGAAGAGAACAGCCTCGGCCGCCTCCTCAATCCCGACACCGTTGCCATCCACCCCCTGAGCACCCCCGAACAGGACGCTCTCCTGCGCCCCCTGCTGGAGGAGCATGCTCGGCGCACAGGCAGCCACAGGGCTGCAGCCATCCTCAAGGATTGGGCCAGCTGGCAGGGTCGCTTCAAGGTGCTTGTGCCCCCGAGCGAACTTGCCACCGTCGGACTGGCCCAGCGGGAGCAAGTGGTGGTCTGAGGGAGCAGGGCAGCGTTAGCGGGGGTGCTCGCGCATCAGGCGGTGCACCTCCCCGGCGTGATAGCTGCTGCGCGTGAGCGGACTGCTCACCACCTGCAGAAATCCCAGGCCATGCTCCCCCTCGCAGCGGAACGCCTCGAATTGCTCCGGCGTGACAAACCGCTGCACAGGCAGATGCTTCGGTCCAGGTGAGAGGTATTGACCAATCGTGACGATATCGACGCCATGGCGTCGCAAATCGGCCATCACAGCGCTCACCTCCTCATCCCGTTCCCCGAGACCGACCATCAACCCGGATTTCACGTAGACCCTGGGCCAACCGTCGTGCACCTGCTGCAACAGGGTCAAGGAGCGGGCGTAATCACCCTGGGGCCGCACCTGCCGGTAGAGGCGAGGCACGGTTTCGATGTTGTGGTTGAGCACGTCGGGAGCCGCGGCCATCACCCGGGCCAAGGCCGAGGGATCGCCGCAGAAATCGGGAATCAACAGTTCGATGGTGGTGAACGGCGAGCGATGTCGCACCTGCTCGATGCAGGCCACAAACTGCTGTGCGCCCCCGTCCTCCAAATCGTCCCGGTTCACGGACGTAATCACCACGTGGCTGAGCCCGAGGCGCTGAACAGCCTCAGCAAGCCGCTCCGGCTCGCTGGGATCGAGGGCGCGCACGCTCCGATCAAAGTCGATGTCGCAGTAGGGGCAGGCCCGGGTGCAGCCAGGGCCCATGATCAAGAAGGTGGCCGTGCCGCCTGCGAAGCACTCGCCGATGTTGGGGCAACTGGCCTCCTGGCAAACCGTGTTCAGATGCAGATCAGACAGCAGATCCGCCACCTGGCCGATTCGCTCGCGCTGCGGGGCTTTCACCCGCAGCCACTCGGGCTTGGCAGCGGGTCCAGAGCCCTGCCGCGATGGGCTGGCCGAGTGCAAGGGGGGTCTCCCAACAAACCGAGCAACACTCAACCTTAGACAACCCGAACCAGACTCGAAGGACCGGTGCTGCTGATTGATCTCCTACACTGGCCCCACGGGATGTAGCGCAGCTTGGTAGCGCACTTCGTTCGGGACGAAGGGGCCGCAGGTTCGAATCCTGTCATCCCGATTCGCAGCTCCTGGCCTCCAGGGGGTAGCCCCTGGGGGTGAGCAGGCGGCCTGCCTGCTCACGGGTTTGGCTGTTGCCGACCAGCACCAGGGTCACCATGTCCACCGCCTCGCAAGGCAGGGTGGCCAAGGTGTATGTGGCGCAGCTCTCGCCAGGGCGGGACAACTGTCGGGCCAACAGCACGGGAGTCGTTGGGGGACGGTGCGCCAAGAGCAGCTGCCGGGCCCGCTCCAATTGCCAGTGGCGATCTTGGGATCGGGGGTTGTAGAGAGCCACCACGAAATCCGCTTGCGCCGCGGCGCTCAGCCGGCGTTCGATCAACGGCCAGGGGGTGAGGCGGTCGCTAAGGCTGATGGTGCAGAAGTCGTGCATCAGGGGAGCCCCGACCCGGGCCGCCGCCATCTGCAGAGCCGACACACCCGGGTGCACCTCGAACGGGGGGCGATCCAGCTCGGGCAGGGCCCACCAAAGCTCCAGGGCCAGACCCGCCATCCCGTAAATGCCGCTATCTCCGGAGGAGATCAGGGCGACGGTCAGTCCCTCGCGAGCCAAGGCGAGAGCTTCGGCACACCGCGCCAACTCCTCGGTGAGGCGACCATCGACGCGGAGTTGATCGGGGCGTCGCAGGGGTTCCAACAGGTCGAGGTAGGGCCCGTAGCCCACCCAAACGCTGCACTGGGCCAACACCCTGCGCACCTCTCCGGTGAGCAGGGACAACGCTCCGGGGCCACTGCCCACCAGGTGCAGGTTGCCCCGCTGGGGCGCCCATTGCCGTTCCGCCAGGGCGATCGCCAGGGTGGCAGCCCCCCGCTCCTGGGGGCCCGCCCGGGCGATTCGCTTCGGCACCAGAAGACGATCAAGGGGGATCGCCAAGGGGGCCTTGCCGAGGTCCGCTTCAGCCTGGGCGGCGGCCAGCAAGGCCCCAGCTTCAGCCACGCTGGCGGTTCCCATCTCCCGCTCCACCACGGTGGAGGGATGGGGCACCGCAACGGCGGCCAACTGCTCGGCGGAGTAGAGCCGCAGGGGCCAGCCGCGGCGGACCGCCAGGGCCAGCAGAGCCTCCTCATCTCCTTTGCGGGTGCAGCTGGCGAGCCCTGCCACCGCCTGAGGGGCCAAACCCTCCAACGCCAGGGTGGCATCCACGAGCCCCTCCAATAGCGAGAGGCTGGTGTGCCTCTCACACCCCATCCCCAGCCAAAGGCAAGGGGGGTGCCAGCGGCAGTCCTCGCCCCTGCGCACGCTGATCGCCAGCGTGCCTGGAGCCACACCTTCCCCGGCGGGTGGGGAAGGTGCGCAGGAGAGGGTCTGGGCGGCCTGCAACTGCTGCCAGCGCACCTCTCCGCAGTCCTGGCGCACAGGCCAGGATCCCGCCTGCCCCTGCCGGGACGCCGCCACCATCAGGGCCGACCAGTCGCCCTCGCCCTGGCGCCACCCCCATGCGGTGCCGAAGGCATCGAGGGCCAGAAGACCCTGGCTTGCCGACTGTCCCGTGACCACTGCCGTTCCATCCAGAAGAGCAGCCAGCTCTCGAGCCAGAGCCTCTCCCCCGGCCCCATGCCCGCCGAGCAGGGGCACCACCCAACGCCCCTGCGGATCGAGCACCAGCAAGGCGGGGTCCGTGTGTTTGTCGGCCAGAAGGGGCGCCACAAGGCGCATCACCATCCCGCAGGCGCCAATGGCCAGAATCCCTGAAACCTCTGGCCAACAGCGGCTGAGCCAGGCCTCTGGACGCTCTTCGGCATGGGGCCAGCGGATGAGGAGCCCATCGAAGGCCTGTTGGAGTTGCTCCAGCAAAGGCACGGCCGAGGGGCTGAAGCCAATGGCCGCCAAGGGCTTGGGGTCTTTGCGCTCGATGCTCATCGCTTCAGGCGCTCCCGCAGCCTCTGCAGGGGGCTCGGTTGGGGCTGCCGTTTCAACGTTCCATCGGGGTTGACCTCCTGCCTGGCCGTCAACGGCTGCGAGGGAGTTTCTGGCGGCAGCTCGCCCCCGGTTGAAGGCCCCTCGGGAGCCTCGGCCGGGGCAGGACGGACGGACACCGTCGGCCCTGAAAGCTGGCTGGCTGGAGCCATCGGAGCCGTTTCCGTTTCCGGTTGCGGCGTGGGCTTGGGCTCGGGCTCGGGCACAGGTTCAGGTTCAGGTTCAGGTTCAGGTTCAGGTTCGGACGCCATCGGCGGACCGGGGGGGGGCTCTGCCCTCTCAACCCTCTCCTCCTCGGAGCGCGGCAACGACGCAGCGTTCACCTCGGGCGAGTCAGATGCATCGGTGCGATCAGCGACGGGCGGTGGGGGTGGGGGCGAGTCCGGCAGCGGGCTCTCTTCTTCCAGGGCGTCCTGGGGTGGCGGAATGGGCTGAGGGGGGGACAGCGCTGGTTGGGACTCAGGCAAGGGCACATCACCTGGCGGCAGTGCGTCGGCCGGGGCAGGCAGAAGGACCGAAGCGGGCTTTTCCCCAAGAAGAAC
>Ga0315899_10008976_pt1 | contig 10718 bp, 10 predicted proteins | sample LakEriMetagenome_2_FD_203518 | JGI IMG/M metagenome (GOLD analysis project Ga0315899, IMG submission 203518) | Freshwater fungal communities from buoy surface, Lake Erie, Ohio, United States - Buoy 4 MA112 | ecosystem: Environmental > Aquatic > Freshwater > Lake | place: USA: Lake Erie, Ohio...
CGGGGTCGCGCGCGGCTCGGCCGGCGCTGCAGGACGCGGCGCGGGCTCGGCCCGCCGTTCGCGGTTCGGCGCGGCGCGTGTCGGCGGCGGGGGCTCCGGAGCGGGCGGCACAGGCATCGCCACCGGCTCCGGTCGCGGCGCCGGCGGCTCGATCAGGCGGGCGACGATCGGCGTGACCGGCGCGGCCTCGCGCGACGTGCCGGCCGCGCCCGCGAGCAGCGCGCCGGCCGCCAGCGCGTTGATCGCCAACGCCCCGGCCGCAGCGACGAGGCGGCGCGTTTCCATGCGCGGAAGTATAGTCGGCGAGCCCTCGCGGACCGCGCCGCGGCGCGGCGCACTCGGCCGGTCCGCTGTAACCGGGTTGCGGGCGGGGTGCGCCGCCCGGGGACCGGACCGGTGCCGCCACGTCGGGCGGCGTGCCTCGATCCGGCGCGTGGCGCCCCGTGCTGGTGCGGAGTGCTGCCGCTCAGCGCGGACGGCCGAGCACCAGGGTCCAGTACACGCCGTAGGCGTCGTTCGGGCTGTCTGACTCGATCCGGGCGAGGCCGAACTCGGTGTAGCGCGCATCGAGCAGCGCCGCGCAGTGGCTGCGGCTCGCCATCCAGCCGGCCACTGCCTCGTCCAGGTCGGCGTGTCCGGCGGCCAGGTTCTCACCGATCAGCTGCCACCGGTAGCCGGTCGCGCTGACGCGCTCGCGGACCGTCGTGCCGTCGGGGCCGACGTGGTCGAACAGCCGGGTCCGGGCCATCGCGCCGGAGTGGCGCGCGGCCGCCTGCGCGAGCAGCGGGTTCCAGCGCAGCCTGGACCGCTCGGGCGCCGCACCCGCGCCGGGCGCCCCGGAGGCCACCGTCGTCGGCCCGCCGCCGCAGTCGGCCGCGCGGGCGCGCACCGCGTTCAGCACCGCGTCCGCCTTCGCGCCGAGCGCGTCGTCCGAGGCCCGGACGCCGCCCGCCGAGAGGGCGAGCAGCAGGCCCACGCCCGCGGCGGTCGCGATCCGTCTTGCCGTGGCGCCGGTCGCGAGGGGCGCGAGTCGTGAGCCGTCGATGTCCATCGCGTCGGGTCGCCCCCGTCGAGGGGGCCGAATGGCGATGGACCACGTTGTATCGAGGCAACGGCGGCGCCGCGACGCGGCGCCGATGGGCGTGTGGCGCCCCGGGATGGACGGCGCGTCACGACGTACGAGCGGTCGCCCCGGCAACAGCGGGCGCGGGCCGGCGCTTCTCCGGCGATCGGGCCGTGCGCGTCAGCGGGTCGGGGTGCCGCGCAGCCCGAGCACGTCCTGCATGTCGAACAGCCCGGCGCCGCGCCCGGCGAGGAAACGGCACGCCCGCAGGCTGCCCTGCGCGTAGGTCGCGCGGCTCGACGAGCGGTGGGTGATCTCGATGCGCTCGCCGGTGCCGGCGAAGAGCACCGTGTGGTCGCCGACGATGTCCCCGCCGCGCACGACCGAGAAGCCGATGGTGCCGGGCTGCCGCTCGCCGGTGTGGCCGTGGCGCGCCCAGGTCGCCATCGACTCCAGGTCCTGGCCGAGGGCGCCGGCGATCGCACGGCCCATGCCGAGCGCGGTGCCCGACGGCGCATCGACCTTGTGCCGGTGGTGGGCCTCGGTGATCTCGATGTCGTAGCCGTCGCCGAGCAGCCTGGCCGCGACCTCGAGGAGCTTCAGCGTCACCGTCACGCCGACACTCATGTTCGGCGCGAACACGATGCCGATCCGCGCCGATGCCGCCTCGATCGCGCGCCGGCCGGCTTCGTCGAAGCCGGTCGTGCCGATCACCATCCCGACGCCGCGCGCCGCGCACTCGCGCAGGTGCGCGAGCGTGCCCTCGGGCCGGGTGAAGTCGATCAGCACGTCGGCCCGCTCGAGTGCGGCCCCGACGTCGGCGGTGACCGCGACGCCGGTGGGCCGACCGAGCAGCTCGCCCGCATCGCGGCCGAGGCCGGGCGCGCTGCCGACGTCGAGCGCGCCGACCAGCTCGGCGTCGGGCGCGTCGAGCACCGTCTCCACCAGCATCCGCCCCATGCGCCCGGAGGCCCCGGCGACCGCGACGCGGATCACCGGAAGCGCCCCTGCTTGCGCCGGTAGCCGGGCAGCGCCGGGTCGGCGCCCTCGTCGGACTCGGGCAGCGCGTCCGACGCCACCTTCTGCACGCGGCCCTCCGCGAAGAAGACCGTCGCGCGGCGCAGGTCGGCGCTGCCGTTCGGGTGCTGGAAGCGGAACACGTAGTCCCAGCGGTCGGGGCGGAACGGGTCGACCAGCAGCGGCGTGCCGAGCGCGAAGCGCACCTGGTCGCGCGTCATGCCTTCCTTCACCTGCCGCAGCATTGCCATGTCGACGTAGTTGCCCTGCGGCACCTCGATCTTGTAGGGCGAGAAGATGCCGCTGCGCTGCCGCGGATCGCCCTGCGCGCAGCCTGCCGCGAGCGCCGCGAGCACGACGGCGCACAGGGTCGCGGCGACGCTGCGGGAGCGGTGAAACGGCCTCGGGTGGGGCATGGGCGCGGGGGTCGGAGCGTGCTGCAAAGCCGCTATGATACGCGCTCGCCCGGGCACCTCCTGCCGTGCGACCCTCCCCGGAGCTGCGCGGTGCCGACCCCCAACGAACTCAAGAGCATGGGCCTGAAGGCCACGTTGCCGCGGCTCAAGATCCTCGAGGTCTTCCAGGTCCGCCGGCACCGTCACATGAGCGCCGAGGACGTCTATCGCGAACTCCTCGCCGAGCAGCACGACATCGGCCTCGCGACCGTCTACCGCGTGCTCACGCAGTTCGAGCAGGCGGGGATCCTCAAGCGCAGCAACTTCGAGTCGGGCAAGGCGGTCTACGAGCTCGACGAGGGCCAGCACCACGACCACCTGGTCTGCCTGCAGTGCGGCCGGGTCGAGGAGTTCTTCGACGCGGAGATCGAGCGCCGCCAGCAGGCGGTCGCCGAGGAGCGGGGCTTCCGGCTGCAGGACCACGCGCTCGCGCTCTACGCGAACTGCACCAAGCCGGCCTGCCCGCATCGCGGCTGACGATCGGCCGTGGTGCGGCCCATCCCCTCGGACGGGGCCGAAGACTCGCGCGGCGGCATGGTTATTGCTAAGTTAGGGTGATGAGCGCGCCCGACCTGACCCCGCTGCCCCCGCCGCCCGGCATCTTCGACGAGATGCTCGATGCGGCGCGCGTGCCGCGACCCCACTACGCGGCCTACGCCGACTGGCTCGCGTCGATGACGCCCGATCAGATGGCCGGCAAGCGCGCCGAGGCCGACCTGATCTTCCGGCGCATCGGCATCACCTTCTCGGTCTACGGCGACGAGGGGGGCACCGAGCGGCTGATCCCGTCGGACGTCGTGCCCCGGATCATCGCCGCCGACGAGTGGGACCGCCTCGAGCAGGGCCTGGTGCAGCGGGTCACCGCGATCAACCGCTTCCTCGCCGACATCTACCACGGCCAGGAGATCCTGAAGGCGGGCCTGATCCCCGAGGACCAGATCCTCGCCAACGACCAGTTCGCGGTCGCGATGATCGGCACGCGGGTGCCGCGCGACGTCTACGCGCACATCGTCGGCGTCGACATCGTCCGGCACGGCGACGGCAGCTACTACGTGCTCGAGGACAACCTGCGGGTGCCCTCGGGCGTGTCGTACATGCTGAGCAACCGCAAGATGATGATGCGGCTGTTCCCTGACCTGTTCCGCCGTTACCACGTGCGGCCGGTCGAGCACTATCCGGCGCTGCTGCTGCAGACGCTGCGCGCGGCCGCCGAGAGCGACTCGCCGACCGTCGTGCTGCTCACGCCCGGGCGCTTCAACAGCGCGTACTTCGAGCACGCGTTCCTCGCGCAGCAGATGGGCGTCGAGCTGGTCGAGGGCCAGGACCTGTTCGTCAAGGACGCATGCGTGTTCATGCGCACCACCGACGGCCCGAAGCGCGTCGACGTGATCTACCGCCGGCTCGACGCCGACTTCCTCGACCCGCTCGCGTTCCGCCCCGACTCGATGCTCGGCGTGCCGGGCCTGCTCGCGGCCTACCGGCTCGGCAACGTCGTGATCTGCAACGCGGTCGGCACCGGCGTCGCCGACGACAAGTCGATCTACCCGTACGTGCCGGACATGGTGCGCTTCTACCTCGGCGAGGAGCCGATCCTGAAGAACGTGCCGACCTGGCAGTGCCGCAAGGCCGAGGACCTCGCCCACGTGCTCGCCAACCTGAAGGACCTGGTCGTGAAGGAGGTCCACGGCGCCGGCGGCTACGGGATGCTGGTCGGCCCGACGAGCACCAAGGCCGAGATCGAGCAGTTCCGCCAGGTGCTGCAGGCGAACCCGGGCAACTACATCGCGCAGCCGACGCTCGCGCTCTCGTCGTGCCCGACCTTCGTCGAGGAGGGCGTGGCGCCACGCCACATCGACCTGCGCCCGTTCGTGCTGGTCGGGCGCGAGACGCGGATCGTGCCGGGCGGGCTCACGCGGGTGGCGCTGCGGCGCGGCTCGCTGGTGGTGAACTCGTCGCAGGGCGGCGGCACCAAGGACACCTGGGTGGTCGACGCCGACGGCGACCCCGGCAGCGCCCCGGCCGACGCGCCGGCGGGCGCCTGAGGAGGAGCGCGCCCATGCTGTCACGCGTCGCCTCGCACCTCTACTGGCTGTCCCGCTATCTCGAGCGCGCCGAGAACATGGCGCGCATCCTCGACGTCGGCGCCTCGCTCGCGCTGCTGTCCGGCGAGGGCGACGCGCTCGCCGCGATCGAGCCGCTGGTCATCACCGACACGCTCGACGCGTTCGACGCGACCGGGCTGCCGCGCACGCCCGAGCACGTCGCGCGCTTCCTCGCGTGGAGCCCGTCGCACCCCTCGACGATCGTCAGCTGCCTCGAGGCGAGCCGCGAGAACGCGCGCGCGGTGCGCGGCTCGATCACCTCCGAGATGTGGGAGAACATCAACGACACCTGGCTGCAGCTGGTCGCCCGCCGCCGCGCCGGCGCCGAGCCCACCGACGCCGCGTTCTTCGACTGGGTCAAGGAGCGCTCGCACCTGTTCCGCGGCATCACGTTCGCGACGATCCGGCGCGACCAGCCGTATCAGTTCATCCGGCTCGGCACCTTCCTCGAGCGGGCCGACAACACCGCGCGGATCCTGTCGGTCAAGCAGGCGAGCCGCAGCACCTCCACCGGCGGCGACGGCCTGACCGACTACTACCGGCTCTCCGCGGTGCTGCGCTCGGTCAGTTCGCTCGAGGCCTACCGCGACACCTATCGCGACGCGATCGACGCGCGCCGCGTCGCCGAGCTGCTGATCTTCGACCCGACGCTGCCGCGCTCGCTGCGCTTCTGCTTCGACGAGGTGGTGCGCAACCTCGCCGAGCTGCCGCAGGCCCCCGCGCGAAGCGCGCGCCGGCTCGCCGCGCACATGCTCGCGCTGCTCGAGCACGGCGAGCTCGAGGACGTCTACGGCGTCGGGCTCGACGCGTTCCTCGAGCGCTTCCTGCGCAACAACATCAGGCTGGGCGAGGCGGTCCACGCCGCGTACATGGAGACCAAGTGAGATGCTGCTGTCCGTCTGGCATTCGACGGTCTACCGCTACGCGGCCGAGGTCGCCCGCAGCACGCAGTACATCCGCCTGAGCCCGGCCTCGAGCGCGCGCCAGCGCGTCGTCGACTGGCGCGTCGAGCTGCCGGTGCCCTCGGTGACGATGACCGACGCGTTCGACAACCTGACCCACGTGCTGACGCTCGACGCGCCGCACCAGGAGATCCGGCTGATCGCGCGCGGCCGGGTCGAGGTCGACGACGTCGACGACGGCGAGCCCGCGGGCCGCATCAACCCGCGCGTGTTCCTGCGCACGACGCCGCTGACCCAGGCCGACGGAGCGATCCGCGAGTTCGTCGCGCCGCTGCGGGCGATGGTCCGCTCGCGGCCGATGATGGGCGTGACCGACCTGATGGACGCGCTGATCGAGCGCATGCCCTACGAGAAGGGCCACACCTCGGTCGAGTCGACCGCCGCGCAGAGCTTCGCGGCCGGCCGCGGCGTGTGCCAGGACCACACGCACGTGTTCGTCGCCTGCTGCCGCGAGCTCGGCATCCCCGCGCGCTATGTGAGCGGCTACGTCTACACGCCCGACCGCCAGAACGTCGCGAGCCACGCGTGGGCGGAGGCCTGGCTGTCGAACCGCTGGATCAGCTTCGACGTCAGCAACGCCGGCAAGGCGGGCCAGGCGCACCTGAAGCTCGCCGTCGGCCTCGACTACCTCGACGCGTGCCCGGTGCGCGGCGTGCGGCTGGGCGGCGGCGAGGAGGAGCTCAGCACGAGCGCGCGGGTCGAGGCCGCGCCCGCGGCGGACGGCGCGCCGTCCGCCTCCCAGTCCCAGACGCAGTGAGCGGGCCGACCGGCGGCGCCGGGCGTGCGGCCCGGGCCACGGGTGCGGCGGTATCATCGCCGCGGACTCCGCGTGCCCGCCCATGACCTACTGCGTCGCGATGGCCCTCGACGAGGGCCTGCTCTTCGCCTCCGACTCCCGCACCAACGCAGGCGTCGACCATGTGTCGACCTTCTCGAAGATGACGATCTTCGAGGCGCCGGGCGATCGGGTGCTCGTGCTGCTGAACTCCGGCAACCTCGCGACCACGCAGACCGTGGTCAGCACGCTGAGGAAGGCGATCGGCACCGACGCGCCGAACCTGATGTCGTCCCCGAGCCTCTTCGACTGCGCGGCGCTGGTCGGCGGCACCGTCGCCGACGTGATCTCGTACCACGGCTCGCGCCAGCCGCAGCAGGCGAGCGTCGACTTCAGCTGCAATTTCCTCGTCGGCGGCCAGATCGCCGGCGAGCGGCCGCGGCTCTTCCTCGTCTACCCCGAAGGCAACTTCATCGAGGCGACCGAGGACACGCCGTTCTTCCAGATCGGCGAGAGCAAGTACGGCAAGCCGATCATCGACCGGGTCGTGAAGCCGCAGACCTCGCTCGACGAGGCGCTGAAGTGTGCGCTGGTGTCGTTCGACTCGACGATGCGCTCGAACCTCTCGGTCGGGCTTCCGCTCGACCTCGCGATCGTCAAGACCGACGCGCTGCGGGTGACCTTCCGCCACCGCGTGGACGCGCAGGACGCGTACTTCGCGTCGATCCGGCAGGGCTGGAGCCAGGGCCTGAAGAAGGTCTTCAACGAGCTTCCGGGACCCGACTGGCTGAAGCTCGGTTAGGCGGGCCGCGGCCCGCCCCGTTCAGCCGAGCAGCTCGCGCGCGTGCTTGCGCGTGGTCGCGGTGATCGCGACGCCGCCCAGCATCCGCGCGATCTCCTCGACGCGCCGCCCCCGGTCCAGCCGCTCGATCAGGCTGGTGGTGCGATCGGCGTCCTGCTGCTTCGACACCGAGAAGTGCTGGTTCGCCTTCGCGGCGACCTGGGGCAGGTGGGTCACGCACAGCACCTGCCGCGACTCGCCGAGCCGGCGCATCAGCTCGCCGATGACCTCGGCGACGGCGCCACCGACGCCCGAGTCGGCCTCGTCGAAGATCAGCGTCGGCACCGGGTTGGCCTCGGCCGCGAGCTCGCTGATCGCAAGGCTGATGCGCGACAGCTCGCCGCCCGAGGCGACCTTGCCGAGCGCGCGCGGCGTCGCGCCCGCGTGGCCGGCGACGCGGAACTCCACGCGATCGATGCCGTGCGACGCCGGCTCGCCGCGCTCGAGCACGATCTCCAGCCGCCCGCCCTGCATGCCGAGCCGGCCGATCCGGTCGGACACGCCCTTCGACAGGGTCGCGGCCGCCTTCGCGCGGCGCTTGGACAGCGCGCTGGCGAGCTTCTCGTAGTCGGCGCGCGCCGCATCGACGCGGCGCTCGAGCGCCTCGACGTCCTGCGCGCGCGCCAGCGACTCGAGCCGCGTGCGCAGCGAGGCGAGCTCGTCGCCGAGCCGCTCGGGCGGCAGCCGGAACTTGCGGCCGGCCGCGTACAGCACGCCGATCCGCGCCTCGACCTCGGCGAGCCGCGCCGGGTCGAGGTCGACGCGATCGGCGTAGGCGGACAGCGTCGAGCCGGCCTCGCCGGCCTGGATCGCCGCGGTCTCGAGCATCTCCAGCACCGGCGCGAGCGTGGGGTCGAGCGCGGCGAGCGGCTTCAACTTCTGCTGGATCGCGTGCAGGCGGTCGGCGATCGCCTCGTCGTCGTCGGACAGCGCGTCGGCCAGCCCGCGCGCGCCCTCGATCAGCGAGGCGGCGTTCGCGAGCCGCTTCTGCTCGGCGGCGAGCTCGTCCCACTCCCCGGGCACCGGGGCGACCTGCGCCAGCTCGTCGACCTGCCACTGCAGCCGCTCGCGCTCGAGCACCAGCTCGCGCTCGCCGGTGCGCGCGCGCTCGAGTTCCTTGTCGAGTCCGCGCCACGCAGCGTGGGCCTGCGCGAGCGCGACCAGCTCGCCGGCCGCGCCCGCATAGCGGTCGAGCAGGCCGCGCTGCCCGTCGGGCCGCAGCAGCGACTGCGACGCGTGCTGGCCGTGCACCTCGACCAGCGACTCGCCGATGTCGCGCAGCTGCGCGACGGTGGCCGGGTGGCCGTTGACCAGCGCCCGCGAGCGGCCGTCGGCCTCGACGACCCGGCGCAGCAGCACCGCGCCCGGGTCGCCGCCGAGGTCGCGCTCGGCGAGCCATGCGTCGAGGCGGGCGTCGGTCGAGAACTCGGCGACGATGTCCGCGCGCGGCGCGCCCTCGCGCACCACGCCCGAGTCGGCGCGCGCGCCGAGCGCCAGGCCGAGCGCGTCGATCAGGATCGACTTGCCGGCGCCGGTCTCGCCCGACAGCACCGTGAATCCGGGCCCGAACTCGAGCTCGACGGCCTCGACGATGACGAAGTCTCGCAGGCGCAGTGCGGTCAGCATCGCTCGGGCGGGACGGTCAGGCGCGCGGCGCGAGGCCGGGCATCTCGTGCCAGTTCAGCTTGGAGCGCAGGGTCGCGTAGTAGCTGTAGCCGGACGGATGCAGGAAGCGCACGCTGTAGGCCGCGCGGCGCACCTCGATCACGTCGCCGATGTGCAGGTCGGCGAAGGTCTGCATGTCGCAGTTGACGCGCGGGTCGCGCCCGTCGGCGACGCTCATGCTGATCACCGACGACGAGGGCAGGACGATCGGACGGTTCGACAGCGCCTGCGGTGCGACCGGCACCAGCACCAGCCCGTCGAGCGTCGGGTGCAGGATCGGGCCGTCGCACGACAGCGCGTAGGCGGTCGAGCCGGTGGGGGTCGCGACGATCAGCCCGTCCGCCCGCTGGCTGTACATGTAGAGGCCGTCGACGTGGACCTGCACGTCGATCATGCCGGCGCGCGAGCTGCGGCTCACCACCACGTCGTTGACCGCGCTCGCCTCGAAGACCACCTCGCCGTCTCGGCTGACCCGGGCCTGCAGGATCGCTCGGTCCTCCGCCTCGTAGTGCCCGTCGAGCACCGCGCCGAGCGCATCCGACCACTGCAGCAGCGGGATGTCGGTGATGAACCCGAGCCGCCCGAAGTTGATGCCGACCAGTGGCACGCCGTGCGGCGCGAGGTCGCGGGCGATGCCGAGCATCGTGCCGTCTCCGCCGACGATCACCGCGAGGTCGGCCTGCTCGCCGATCGTCCGGACGTCCGCGGCGTCGACCCCGTTCCGGCCGAGCGCCTCGGCGATCCCGGCCTCGAACAGCACGCGGAAGCCCCGCTGGTCGAGGAAGGCACCGATCTCGCCCAGCGTCTGGGCCACGCCCTCCGACTGCTGCTTGCCGAACAGGGCGACGGTCTTGAACGGTGCGGACATGGCGCCATTTCACCACACTTCACCGACTGCTCCGTGTCGGACGGCCTATGCCGGAAGGGCCGGAGCGGCCCGGCGCCCGCCGGCGCTCCGGCGTTGTCCAATGCCGAGATCCGGGCTATAACTCGCTCCCATGCTGGACCCCCGCGCGCGGACACTCCTCAAGACCCTGATCGAACGGTACATCGCCGACGGCCAACCGGTCGGCTCGCGCACGCTGTCGCGGTACTCGGGCCTCGACCTGTCGGCCGCGACGGTGCGCAACGTGATGGCCGACCTCGAGGAGCTCGGGCTGATCGCCAGCCCCCACACCTCGGCGGGCCGGGTGCCCACGCCGCGCGGCTACCGGCTGTTCGTCGACACGATGGTCACCGTGCGCCCGCTCGAGATCGAGCAGGCCGAGCGGCTGCAGGGCCAGCTGCTCGCCGACGAGCCGCAGCGCGTGCTGACGCAGGCGGCCCACCTGCTGTCGAACCTGTCGCATTTCGCCGGCGTGGTGATGACGCCGCGCCGCAGCTCGACGTTCCGGCAGGTCGAGTTCCTGCGCCTGTCCGAGCGGCGCGTGCTGCTGATCATCGTGACGCCCGAGGGCGACGTGCAGAACCGCATCCTGCACGCCGACCGCGAGTATTCCGCCAGCGAGCTCACCGAGGCGTCCAACTACGTCAACCAGCACTTCGCCGGGCTCGACTTCGCGACGATCCGCGAGAAGCTGCAGCACGAGCTGGTCAGCCTGCGCGACGACATCACCGGGCTGCTGCACAAGGCGGTCGCGGCGGGCAACCAGGCCGCGGCCGAGCAGGCCGAGACGCTGATGATCAGCGGCGAGCGCAACCTGGTCGCCGTGCACGAGCTGTCCGACAACATGGACCGGCTGCGCCAGCTGTTCGGGCTGTTCGAGCAGAAGACCGGCCTCGTGCAGCTGCTCGACGCGAGCAGCCACGCCGAGGGCGTGCAGATCTTCATCGGCGGC
>Ga0315899_10008978_pt1 | contig 10717 bp, 8 predicted proteins | sample LakEriMetagenome_2_FD_203518 | JGI IMG/M metagenome (GOLD analysis project Ga0315899, IMG submission 203518) | Freshwater fungal communities from buoy surface, Lake Erie, Ohio, United States - Buoy 4 MA112 | ecosystem: Environmental > Aquatic > Freshwater > Lake | place: USA: Lake Erie, Ohio...
GACCCGACGCCGTGGGTGGCAGTTCGACGTGCGTGTGACGACAGAAGGCGTTGAGCGAGTCGCGGTCGAGGATGGACATGGCGCAAGTATGCGCCACGAGCCTGTCACCGGGCCAGTCTTTCGCGAAGGCGTGGCTATCTTCCCGGCATGGCCGAGAACGCCCGCACGCGCATCACTCCCGAGTCGCACCATATCGAGCAGCAACGGGCCACGGCGCACGCGCGCGCCTGGGCGGGGCAGGTGCGCATTACCGGCGACCTCGGCACGGTCACGGTGCCCGGGGTCTGGCATCTCGAACTGCCGCAGGAGGCAAGGCCGCTCCGCGACCCACGGAGCGGTGCACTCACGCTACCGGCAACGGCGGATCTGCCGGCGTGGCGTGAACATCTCCTGCGGCTGGTCACGCTCAGCGTCCCCGGCATGCAGTTGCGTGTGCACGCTGGATCCACAGGAGGGTGGCACTCCCTCGAACTCGCCGCGCCCACCGTGCCGCTCTCGGTGGTGCACATCGATCGTGACGGACTCCGCTCGTTGCTCGGGCCCATGGCGCAACTCGAGATGTCCGTCAGCCTCACATCCGCGGACTGAAGCGGTCAGGGTCGATGTCAACGTCGGTGTGGGGGGCGGCAACACGCCCCCACGGAGCACACTGAGGCGGTCGAAGGCACCGAGCGCTGGCGCGCATCGGACACGGACCGCATGTGCTGTTCTCCGTGCCCTCACGGCCCTCCGTGCGCTCGGTGTGCACGCTGGTCGCGACCCGAACCTCGACCGCGCCGCAGACCCCGACGCAGACCCCGACCCAGACCCAGACCCCGACGCAGACCCCGACCCAGACCCCGACGCAGACCCCGACGCAGACCCCTACCCAGCCCCCGACGCCACCCCCGACCGCTTACCCGTTCGCGCCGCCACCACGTAGAACAGCGACGCGGCCCCGATGGTCAGCAGCAGCACCGTCCACTCGGCCTGCGTGATGCTCGTGAGCAGCCAGCCAATGAGCGCGATCGTGATGAACGGCACCAGCGGACCGCCCGGAACCGCGAAGGGCACGGCGCCCTCCTGACGGATGCCGCGCTGGCGCAGCATGAACGTGGCCGCAGCACACCCGGCATACAGCAGCAGCGCGGCGAGATTGGAGATCACCGCCAGCTGCTCGAACGAGTTGAACACCGCGAGAGCGCCCACCAGCGTGGTCTGGATGACGATGGCCACGTGCGGCGTGCGATAGCCCGGATGCACCGAGCCCACCACCTTGGGCAGCAGGCCATCCTCGGCGAAACGGAAGAGGGCCCGCGGCACGGCGAGTGTCATGCCGCTCACGTAGCCGAACATCGAGATGGAGGCACCCACGAGCAGGAGCAGGCGCCCCGGGGTACCGAGAACGCTCTCGGCCGCAAAGGCCAGCGGCGCCGCCGTGCTCGTGGCGAGCGCGTCACCGAGCAGTCCCGCCGCCACCAGGTGCACCGCCAGGTAGAGCAGCGTCACGCCGATCATGGCAATGGCGAGCGCGCGCGGCACCGTGCGCGCGGGGTCGCGAATCTCTCCGCTTGGCACCAGCGCCGTCTCCACGCCACTGAACGCGAACACCAGCACGATGGCCGCGCGTGCCAGACTGGAGGGGCCTGGCATCTCGCGAATGGCGAGATGGTCCGGCTGAATGAAGAACACCCCGATGGCCACGAACGCGATGAGCGGCAGCAGCTTGGCCACACTGGCCACGACAATGAGCTTGGTGCCCTGCTCCACGCCGCGGATGTTCACCCACGCGAGCAGCACGAACATGGCCACGATGACCGGCACCCGAATGGACGGCAAACCGAAGAGCGCCCCCAGCCCCTCCGCAAAGGCCGACGCCACGCCGGCCACGGCGGTGGTCCCCAGCATCCACAGCAGCACGCCGGCCAGAAAGCCCACATAGCGGCCAAAGACCGCCTCCACGTACGCGTACGGGCCACCGGTCAGCGTGATACGGCTGCCCGCTTCGGCGAAGCAGAGCACCACGAAGCCCATCACCACCGCGCAAATGAGGTAGACGAACGGCGCGGCGGCCCCGGCCGCGGCGGCGGCGCCGGCCGGCAGGCGGAAGATGCCGCCACCCACCGTGACGTTGAAGATGCTGGCCGCGAGGGCCCAAACGCCAACCGCGCGGACCAGTTCCGGTCCGCGCGGCGACGCTGCTGAGGGAGCAGTCACGTATCAGGCCTTGGAGAGCAGCGGAATGAGCAGCAGGGCCACGATATTGATGATCTTGATGAGGGGGTTGATGGCAGGGCCCGCCGTGTCCTTGTACGGATCGCCCACCGTATCACCCGTCACGGCCGCCTTGTGGGCATCGCTTCCCTTGCCGCCATGATGTCCTTCCTCGATGTACTTCTTGGCGTTGTCCCACGCGCCACCGCCGGTGCACATCGAGATGGCCACGAACAGGCCGGTGACGATGGTGCCCATGAGGAGACCGCCCAGTGCCGCGCCGCCAAGCACGATGCCCACGATGGCGGGGATCACGAGCGGCAGCAGCGAGGGCAGGATCATCTCACGAATGGCCGCCTTGGTGAGCAGGTCCACCGCGCGATCGTACTGCGGCTTCTGCGTGCCCTTCATGATGCCGGGCAGTTCCTTGAACTGACGACGCACTTCCTGCACGACGGCACCCGCCGCGCGACCAACGGCAGTCATGGCCGACGCGCCGAACAGGTACGGAATCATACCGCCAATGAGCAGACCAATGACGACCTTCGGATCGTCGATGGAGAAGTTCACCGGCGAGCCGAGGTGCTCACCCAGCTTGCTGCTGTAGTCGGCGAAGAGCACCAGCGCCGCGAGACCGGCCGAGCCGATCGCGTAGCCCTTGGTCACCGCCTTCGTCGTGTTGCCCACGGCGTCGAGCGCGTCGGTGGTCTTGCGGATCTCGGGGCCGAGATGGCTCATCTCGGCAATGCCGCCGGCGTTGTCCGTGATGGGGCCGTACGCGTCGAGGGCCACGATCATGCCGGCCATCGAGAGCATCGAGGTGGCGGCGATGGCCACACCGTAGAGGCCCGCGAACTGGTAGCAGGCGTAGATGGCGGCGGCCACCACCAGCACCGGTGCCGCCGTCGAGCGCATCGACACCGCGAGACCGGCAATCACGTTGGTGCCGTGCCCCGTTTCCGACGCCTTCGCAATTTCCCGCACCGGCCCGTACTCCGTGGCCGTGTAGTACTCGGTGATCACCACCAGCGCGGCGGTGAGCACGAGACCAACCATCGCACAGAGGAACAGGTTCGTGCCCTGTTCGCCGGGGAACATGCTCTGCGTGACGAAGAAGAACGCAATCGCCGCGAGCACGCCCGACACGATCAGGCCGCGATAGAGCGCGTTCATGATCTTGCCGCCCGGCTTCACGCTCACGAAGAACGTGCCGATGATCGACGCGGGGATGGACACCGCGCCAAGCACGAGCGGATACAGCACACCGGTGTTGCCGTACGTGGAGTAGCCGAGCCCCGCCACGAGCATCGCGGCGATCACGGTGACCGCATACGTCTCGAACAGGTCGGCCGCCATACCGGCGCAGTCACCGACGTTGTCGCCCACGTTGTCGGCGATCACCGCCGGATTGCGCGGATCGTCTTCCGGGATCCCCGCTTCGACCTTGCCCACGAGGTCGGCGCCCACGTCGGCGCCCTTCGTGAAGATGCCGCCGCCGAGGCGGGCGAAGATGGAGATGAGCGACGAGCCGAAGGCCAGGCCGACCATCGGCTCCAGCGCGTGCTTCACCGCTTCCTCACCCGTGGCATCGCCGATGGCCACCATGTAGAAGCCCGCCACGCCCAGCAGGCCAAGTCCCACCACCAGCATGCCGGTGATCGCACCGCCCTTGAAGCTGATGTTCAGCGCCGCGTTGAGTCCCTTCGTCGCAGCCTGCGCGGTACGCGAATTGGCGCGTACCGACACGAACATGCCAATGAACCCGGCCACGCCCGACAGAATCGCCCCGATGGCGAAGCCGATGGCGGTGAGCCAGCTGCCGAGGCCGAGGCCGACGGCAAGGAAGAGCACAACGCCGACCATGGCGATGGTGGTGTACTGACGCTTCAAGTAGGCATCGGCGCCTTCCCGGATAGCGCCGGCGATCTCTTGCATGCGCTCATTGCCGGCGGGCTGGGCAATGATCCAGCGCGCCGACACGATGCCGTAGACGATGGCAATGGCCGCGCAGCCGAGCGCGAGGAAAATGGCGTACTGCTCGAGCACGTGTGGGTGGGTGGGAGGAATGGCAGACCGGCCGGACCGCAGCCGGTTCAGGGGTATCCTGCGGAAAATCACTGCCGGAGCGGGATGTCGCCAGTAGCGGTCCCTTTGGACTCCCCCCCCGCGCCTGCGCCCCAGCGGGCTCGGCGGCAGCGTCACCGGGCTTCATGACGGGCAGATGCTAGATTGTGCTGCCATCGCCCGCTGGGCTCGCCGCACTTCTCCCTCCGCACCCTGCCACATGCCTGCCGCGCGTTCCACGTTGCGAGTTCGTCTGGTTGCCCCCCTGTTGCTCATGGGCATCGCGAGTGCCTGTCGTTCCGGCGGCGGGTCGGCCGCCGGTACGCCAGTCGGCAGTGTGCCTGCCGGCGGTGCGCCGGTCGCCGGGGCGACCGTACCCGCCCCGTACGTCATTGCCGATGGGCAGTCGCAGGTCACCCCCGCCTTTGCCGACTCCTCCCAGTGGGTGCGGGAGCGCCTGTGGGTGGAAACGGAGTTCGACTCCGACTACGACGGCCGGAAGGACCGGGTGCACGTGGACGTCACCCGGCCGGGCCCCACGGCGAGCGGCCTCAAGGTGCCGGTGGTGTACGAAACCAGCCCCTACTTTGCGGGGACGGACCCGAACGAGGACATCTTCTGGCCCGTGAAGCAGGAACTGGGGGCGCCGCCGCCGTCGCGGACGCTGGGCAAGGGGGCCGCGTACAACGCGGGCCGGACACGGATTTCCAACTCCCAGGTGCGCACCTGGGTACCCCGCGGCTTCGCCGTGGTGCATTCCGAATCGCCGGGCACGGGCCTGAGCCAGGGGTGCGTCACGATCGGTGGCATGAACGAATCGCTTGCCCCGAAGGCCGTCATCGACTGGCTCAACGGGCGCGCCAAGGGATACACAACCGCCACCGGCGGCACGGAAGTGACGGCGACCTGGGCGACGGGCAAGGTGGGGATGACCGGCACCTCCTTCAACGGCACGCTGCCGGTGGCCGTGGCGACCACCGGGGTGAAGGGGCTCGAGGCCATCATCCCCGTGTCACCGAACAATTCCTATTATCGCTATTACCGGTCGCACGGGTTGGTGCGCAGCCCCGGTGGCTATCTCGGGGAAGACGTGGACGTGCTCTACGACTTCGTGCAGAGTGGTGACACGGCCCGCCGGGCACTCTGTCATGCGCGCGTACGCGACGACATCATGCGCAACATCGATCGGCGCAGCGGTGACCTGAGCGACTGGTGGGTGCAGCGCGACTACATCGCGCAGGCGAAGGGCATTCGCGCCGCCATGCTCACGGCGCACGGCTTCAACGACTGGAACGTGATGCCGTCGCACACCACGATCATGGCGGAGGCGGTGCGTGCCAACGGCACGCCGGTGCAGATGTATTTCCATCAGGGTGGGCATGGTGGCGAGCCGCCGCTGGCCATGATGAACCGGTGGTTCACGCGCTACCTGCTGGGCGTGCAGAACGGGGTGGAACAGGACCCGCGGTCCTTCGTGGTGCGCGAAGGCGCGTCCCGTCAGAGCCCCACGCCGTATGCGGCGTACCCGCATCCCGAGAGCGCGCCGGTGGAGCTGTATCCCCTCAAGGGCGGCGCGCAGGTGGGCGGGCTCGGCTTGGCGCGTCTGGCCGGCCAGGGAACCGAGACGCTCACCGACGAGGTGTCCCAGAGTGGCGCGCAACTCGCCATGGCGGCCGCATCACCCCATCGCCTGCTCTACGCACTGCCCACGTTCACGCAGCCGGTGCACCTCAGTGGCACCGCGCGCGTGACGATCCGCGTGTCGTCCACCAAGGCCGCAGCCAACCTGTCGGTGTGGCTCGTGGAACTGCCGTATCCCGCCGGCACCAACGGCGCGATGGATCCGCGCGGAATCGTGACTCGCGGCTGGGCCGACCCGCAGAACGCGAAGTCGCTGCGCCGCAGCGCCCCGCTGCGCGCCGGCGAAGCGGTGTCGCTCACCTTCGACCTCGAGCCCGACGACCAGATCATTCCCGCGGGCAAGCGCCTCGGCTTCATGATCTTCTCGAGCGACAAGGAGTTCACGCTGTGGCCGAGCGCGGGCACGCAGCTGAGCGTGGACCTCGATGCGACCACCCTGGTGCTGCCGGTCGTCGGCGGCACCGCGGCGATCTCGCGCGCGGTGCCGTAAGCACGGAATCCTCAGCATGCGGGCCGTTGGGACCGTACTGGGGGCGCAGTGATAGATTGCGGCAGCAGGCCGGAGCGTCGGCGCGAGAGGCGTCGGCGGGTCCGGTATCCGTTTCCCTCCGTTTCGCTCACCATGGCGCGTGCCTGGCTTCTGCCCCTGAGCACCGTGCTGGCGGTTGGTTGTGCCGCCGCCGGTTCGCGTAGCTCCACTGATCCGGCGGCCCCGGTGCCCGCCCCGGTAGCGGCCCCCGCCGAGCGCGGGGGAGGCGCACCGGCGGCTGCCGGTCGCGCCACCAGCACGCGTGCGGCATGGGTCGATTCCGTGCTGGCCACGCTGAGCGTGCGCCAGAAGGCGGCGCAGATGGTGTGGGTATGGACACTGGGCGATTACACCGCGGCGGATGCCCCCGGGTACGCCGCCATTGCCCGGCAGATCACGGAGCTCGAACTGGGTGGCGTCATCGTATCGGTGGGTGGCCCCCTGGACATCGCCACCAAGCTCAACGCGCTCCAGCGCGCCGCCAGGCTGCCGTTGCTCGTGGGCGCCGATCTCGAGACGGGCGCGGCCTTCCGCGCGCGCGGCGGCTGGTTTCTGCCCAATGCCATCGAGCTGGGCGGGGCCACGTCGTTCCCCTACCAGATGGGAATCGGTGCCACGCGTGACCCGAAGCTGGCCTACGAGATGGGACGGGTCACGGCGCAGGAGGGGCGGGCCATGGGCATTCACATGGCGTTCGCCCCCGTGCTCGACGTGAACAACAACCCCAAGAACCCAGTCATCAGCGCCCGGTCGTTCGGTGAGGACCCGGCACTCGTGTCGGAGATGGGGGTGGCCCTCATGCGCGGCATTCAGGAGCACGGCATGCTCGCCACCGGCAAGCACTTTCCCGGGCACGGCGACACCGAGCAGAACTCGCACCTCGAACTGTCACGGGTGAACGTGTCGCGGGCGCGTCTCGACAGTGTGGAGCTGCGTCCGTTCCAGGCGGCCATCGACGCCGGGCTGCGAGGCATGATGACCTTTCATGGCGATCTGCCCGCTCTCGACACCACGAAGACGGCCGCCACACTCAGCCGCCGGGTGATGACCGACCTGCTCAAGCACGAGATGAAGTTCAGCGGGTTGCTCGTGACGGATGCGCTGGACATGAACGGCGTGCTGGGCAACATGACCATGGCCGAGGCCACGCTGCGCGCGGTCGAGGCCGGGAACGATGTCCTGCTCATGCCCACCGACGCCAAGGTGAGCATCGACGCGGTCGTCGAGGCGGTGGCCACGGGGCGCATCACCGAGGCGCGCCTCGACGAATCCGTGCGCAAACTGCTCGCGGCCAAACACGAGTTCGGGCTGCACCGCCAACGTCTGGTGGATGTCGAGGCGGTGCGCACCACGGTGGGGACCACCGCCAATCAGGCACCGGCGCGCGACGCCGCCGCGAAGGCCATCACGCTCGTGCGCGATTCGCTCTCCCTGGTGCCGTTCACGCTGCCCCGCACGGCGCGCGTGGTGAGCATCACGGTGTCGTCGCGGGTGGACTTGAGCGCCGGTCGCGGCTTCGACGCGGAGCTGCGCAGCGCGTACCCCAATCTGCTGTCGCTGACGCTCACCCCCGAAGTGGTGGCCGAAGCCACCGCCGGTGCCGCCGCCGGCAACACGGGGGGGTACCGCATTACCCCCGATCCGGCGCTGCTGCCGGCGTCGGTGGAGAACGCGCTGGCCATTGCGCGGGGCGCCGACCTCGTGCTGGTGTCCAGTTACATCGGCGCCGCGACGAACACGGCGAGCATGGTGCCGACCAAGGGACTGCCGGAGCTGCTGGACGGGCTGCGTGCCGCCAGCACGAAGGTGGTGCTGGTAAGCTTCAACAACCCGTACCTGCAGCTTGGACTGCCGCTCACCGAGGCGCATCTGCTGGCCTGGAGCCCGTGGACCGCGTCGCAGCGTGCCGCGGCGCGGGCGCTGCTGGGGCGCGCGCCCATCACCGGCAAGCTGCCCATCACGCTGCCCGGTGTCGCCGCATTCGGCGCCGGACTGACCCGCTGACCGTCACGGTCACCTCACCAGGCGCTTTCTGACATGATCACCACCTCTCGCCGCACCCTGGCCACGCTGGCCCTGTCCGCCGCCTCGCTCGTTGCCGTCGGCACCGCCGTGGCCCAGCGCGTGGCCACCGATCTCACCGGCATCTGGAACTTCAAGGTCGTCACCGAAAACGGGACCGGCACCCCCACCGTGACCATCAAGCAGCAGGGCGATTCCCTCACCGGCACCTACGAGTCGGGGCGCATGGGCACGCTCCCCTTCAAGGGCACCACCAAGGGGAACAGCTTCAGCTTCGCGGTGAGTACCAGCGGGGGCGCCACGCTCACCTTTGCCGGCACCATCGTGGACAATGACACGGTGAAGGGCGACGTGGACTTCGGGGGGCAGGGGGGCGCGACCTTTACGGGTGAGCGCCGGAAGTGACGGCACGCTGCGCCGCGGGCACGCCGCAGTCGGGGCAGTAGGGGAAGAACGCGTTCTTGCGCACGCCACAGGCGCCGCAGCTGTCGAAGAGGCGCAGACCGCAGTGCACGCAGAAGTTCACGTACCCCTGTGGCCCCTTGTTCACGGCGCGTTCGCACCCCGGACACACACCGCCGTCGATACGCTTGATGGCCGCCTCGTAGGGCATGGCCCGCCGGCGTTCGGCATCGCTCTGCTGCTCCACTTCCTGCCGGCGCGCCACGTAGCGGCGCATGGCGCGAATGATCCACACGCCGCAGACGCCCGACGCCACGATCCCCACGCCATAGCGCACGTAGCCGCCATAGCTCGGCAGATACGGCACCAGCTCCACGAAGAAGGCGAACAGCGCGAAGAGCACGAAGCCACGCAGCAGTGGCCAGTATTCACTCGTCCGCTTGCGCGCCACGAGCCACCCGGCCACGAGCAGGAGCGGCAGCGTCAGCGCGAGGCGAATGGCAAAGGTCACCAGCTCCTGCCGGAAACGCGCCTGCGCGTAGGGACGTGCGGCCTCCTCTTCGAGCTGCACTTCCGCACTGCGCGTCGCCTCCTGCGCCTGTGCCACCGCCAGCAGCGTGGCATCGTGCCCCTCGACCCGGCGTTCCGCCTCGCGCTCGAGGGTCTTGAGCGAGTCCAGCGACCGCGTGCGCCGCAGCACTTCCGGATCCTGCTGCGGATCGGTCGTGGCCGTGCGCGTGATGATCCAGGCGTCGAACTGCGTGCGCGCCGCGGTGTACCCGTTGCGCGCCACGGCCAGCTGCTGCGTGGCCCGGTCGCGCGCCTCCTGCGTGCGCCGGTTCGCCTCCAGCAACGAGTCGCGCCGCGCCCGCAGCGGCGCCATCCGGGTCCCGTCCACGAAATCCTGCAGCGACACCGGTCGATCGGTGCCCGGCAGTTCGCCCACGATCTTGCCGCCGAGGCCGATCAGGAACGAGGCGAACACCATGGAGACGGCCCACATGGCCATCGCGAACAACCGCTCGGGGACGCGCAGGGCACGAAACATGGGTCAGCCTCCAGATGACAGTCGCTGGGCCAGATCACTCACTTCGCGGGCAATGCACGCTACGTCCACCTGCTCGATGGGATGTGGCGTATGGGCAAGCAACGACGCTCTGGCGTGCGGCAGACGCGAGGCGGCGTGCGCCGTTTCCCTGAGCGACACGGAGTCGTCGCGGTCACCGACGAGCAGGTGCACGGGGCAGTGGATCGCGGCGAGCGTGTCGTCGGTGAGCGGCGGGGCATCCCCCAGGCGGCGCAGCAGCCGTGCCGTGTGCGCGAGCACCGTTTCCCAGCCGCCTGCTCCCTGGTGTCGTTCGGCGAGGGTGGCGGCAAAGGCTGGCACCTTCTCGCGAATGAGGCTGGCGTCGAGCCGGGCGGCCGCGCGCGCGGCGATGGCCGGCGTCCAGTGCAGCACGGTGCCCAGGGTGACCACGCCGCCAATCGTCCCCGGCGCGCGCAGTTCCCGCACCAGCGCCGCGTAGCCGCCCATGGAGTAGCCAAAGACCAGCGGACGCGTGATGGCGGCGCGCGCCATGGCCTCGCCAAGGGCGTCGGCCAGCGCGGTCATCTCGAAGGGCTGACCCGTGGCGAGCATGGTCTCCCCGTGGCCGGGCAGCTCGACGGGCACCACCTCGGCAAACTGGCGGAGCGCGCGCAACGCCTCCACCACCGGCGCCATCTGCCGGGCACTGCCCAGCGCACCGTGCACCACCACCACCGCCGGCACCAGCGGGGTGGCGGGGCTCATTTGCCCTTGAAGCTGCTGATGGCCCGCCGGGTGAACTCCGACAGCACGAGCGACCCGCTCATCCCCGCCCGTTC
>Ga0315899_10008979_pt1 | contig 10717 bp, 6 predicted proteins | sample LakEriMetagenome_2_FD_203518 | JGI IMG/M metagenome (GOLD analysis project Ga0315899, IMG submission 203518) | Freshwater fungal communities from buoy surface, Lake Erie, Ohio, United States - Buoy 4 MA112 | ecosystem: Environmental > Aquatic > Freshwater > Lake | place: USA: Lake Erie, Ohio...
TATCAGCCGGGGAGGGGGTTTATGCATATGCGCCTGTGGAGATTCAAATTTCGAACCTAACTGGGACTCCAGTGCCTGATGGTATCTTGACAGTCAACTGCGATGCGAGTTCGTGGGGGATATGCCACGTGGGTATTCCCAAAATTGCATTTGGGCCCAACGACGAGTCAGAGCATGCGACCGGCGGAGAGCCACAGGCTGCTGATAATTCAACAAATCCAGGCATGGCCATGATGATTTTATGTTGGCGGACGTGTTCTAGGAGCATGCATGAGCTCGGGCAAATGCAACCCAAGCAATTGAATTCTTACGCATACGTTGTTGCTTGCGCAGGGTCGGAGACGGAGGACACGCCTGGAGCACAGGCAAGAATGTGGGCTACAGTCACGGATGAATTGCTACGATCCAATCGGCATCTTCTTCAAAATGTGGCTACAGGTACTTTGTCAAGGTGGTGGGGTTGTTGCTGTCTATCCTCTAGACAGCAGGCATCATGCTTCTGAACCCTTTGGTCCACTTGTGATGGCTTGAGATTACTGATGCTAAGTTCCCTCTGAAACAGCTCAAGACGACGCAACCAACTCTACCAATGCGACCTACTCTACAGACGCTCAACACAAGCCCACCGAATATTGGAGACGGTCGGCAGCAACTTGGGAACGTGCGAGCGGTACTCTCAAATTCTTCATCCTGGAAGATTTGCCCGCTGGCGCACAGATGCGGGTCACGATCCCGCTTGTGAATCGTGACGTAGCGCAGCCTCCGCGTTTGGCAAGGATCAACGCCTGTGCTCGTACGAAACAGGTGGACGCCAGCCCTGGCGTTCTTGCTTCGAATACTGTCACCGTCTTTGGGCCTAGTGCTGGAGTTCCAAACGAGGGAGCGTCATCTGGTGCGAATTACTCTGTGTGCATCAGCTTTCCTTGTAAGTACACTTTGCGCCAAGCTTCCGAACACGGAGACACCGCTGAGATTGCAGATGTGGTTCTTCCTGCCCCCCCGCGCGACGGTTCTGTGCTCAGGATCGAAATGTGGACGGACCTTAACCAAGGTCTTGGAAGATCGGAAAGCGTGCAGCTGAAAGCGCTCATGGAAGGAAGGCTTCAAAAGGGAAGTGCTCTGGCAGGATTTAACGGGGCTATCTTGGGCCTGTATTGGAGCGGTAAAGCGGTGGATGTGCAAGTAACGCTTCGCGTGGACAGCCGCACAGTTCGTCGGCAGGCAGGCTGTCGTACAGTAGTGTTTCATGAAAAATCAGAATCTTGGGACGAGGGTCGTCTCGAGCTTTGCCTGGGCGGGAAAGTAGCCCTGCACACGTTCAGCATGCAATCGAAGATGTGGTCTTCAGCAACAGAATATACTACCAATCTGTCGGAGGTGCTGACCGCGAATATCACATATTGGAGTGCAAGAGGTCAAAGCAGCGGAGAATCTCCGCAGTCGGAAGTGGTCACAGGCAACCCAACGTTTGTTACTGCTGTAGTGAGTCTGAGATGCTGTAATGGTCGTTCATGTGGAGACGCAGTTTGTCCATCTGCAGCAGCTGCTGCGGAGGCGTTGCAGGCAGCCCAGTCTGTCGAGGAAAAAACAGAGAGCCGCGTCAAGTTAGGTGGCGGTGTGGCGATTCGAATGCCCTTAATTCAACCGTCGCAAAGGCCTTCCTTTGACACCGTGCAGGGCCTTCAAGAGTATGTCACCAAGGCCGGGTCAGGAACCCAGGATGCTGCTCAGTCACAGCTATATCTGACAGCGTCAAATTGGACCCAGTTGTGTCCAACATTTCCCACTCCAAACTCATTTGCCGTTACTGCAACACAAAATCAGACGTGTCCGACTGCCTTGACCACCACAACTGTGGACAAGAACAGAGAATGGCCGCCCTCGCGTTACGCTCACGCTATGCAAACTTCATTACGTCATTCAACTGTGTTAATCTACGGCGGCGTTGGATGCGCACGCTATGCGGAGGATGCAGTCAACGGTTTCTGCTTGACGAGCGAGGTGCTTGACGATCTGTGGGAGTTTGACGCGTCGAAGCAAACTTTCAGAAAGATTCACTTTGATGACAAACTTGCGCCATCCTTCGGCCATCTTCTGGTCAAAATCCCCGAAGGCGGTGTAGGAGGAGGTCGAGGAAGCGCTGATATCTTGGTGATAGGTGGTTCCAAATCATTCAATTCTTACGAGCCATTGTGGGGAAAGCCAAGGCCAAGGACCGTGAAAACGACGGTCTTGCCTATCACGCCCTCGTCAAAGCCTACGAGTATAACCGTGAGCAAGGCACCAGACACTGGTCACTTCGTCCTGCGACACTTGCACCTGCTGGAAAATCGTTCCATTGCAGAAATCTTTTCCCCAGCGCAAGTAGGTGGTTTGTGGGGAGGTACTGTTGTCACAAACTCAACTCACGCATTCATTTTCGGGGGATTTGAAGCAAATGCGCTGTCGAGTGCTGTGTACATGTACAATCTGCGAGAACCGCACCAAACGGACGGGCAGGTGAGCGGAATACAGAAAATTGTGTCAGCTGCACCTCGTCCACCAGCCTCCGCATTTTCCGCCGTTCATCGCGTAAATTCTACATTTGCAGTATGGACAGGCGGTGTCGTCCGAGGTCCCTTCTCGAGCTCACTCATAACACGAAGTGATATCTGGGCACTTTCGACAACTGGCACAGAGTTTGGGATCGGAGCGAGAGTGCCGCACTTTTATACGCCATCCAATCTGCCGGCGTCTTACCCTTTATTCTCGGCGTCCTTTGCCTTCGAAGTGGATGGGTTCGTGCTGCTGGTGTCGCACGGTGGTCTTGTGGGCAGATATTCACTGTCGCAAAATGCCTCAGCCAACATTTTCACTCACGCTGATTCTCCCATGGACTTGGATGGGTTCCGCGTGTTTTTGCTTGCACGTGCTGATGGATCTACACAAGGCTGGGGGTATAAAATCATCGATGGAAAGCCTTGCCCACTGGATCAAGTGGCCGTGGAGAGCAATGATTGTATTCGCGGTGCACCGGACTTCAATGAAGAAGGCTGGGTGTGCGCTAATGCTGGCTCATCATCCGAGGCCTACTGCTCTTACGATGTTGGGCTCTCTGCGTGTGCGAGATGCAAAGATACCGGTGGAACTGCTGGCGGCATATCTGCTGGGATTCGTGCAATGACCCTGATATGCCCTGACACGCACATACAATACTGCACGAATGGTGCAAAGGAGGACAATGCGGCTGATCAATATTTGTCACATGCAAAAGATTCTCAACATGATGCATCACGTTGCGCTCCAGCAGCGCGCTTCATGCAGTCGCTCACTCGAGGCACTTTTCTCGGCGGAGATAGCGCCGTAATGTACGGAGGTCTTGATCGCAACGGATCTGCACTCTCCGATCTATGGCTGCTGAATTTGGCTGAGGCACATCCGGGGCATAGCGTTGATCTTGAGTGGCGGGGTTCCAACTCGTCTAGATTCAACGCGTCGGATTATCTCTCGAGCGTTGCAGGATGTGAACGGATTGATGCTCACATTTCACATCTGAAGTTTTACCATGTCTATCGGTCAGAGGGAGGTCTCATCGCATTTCAATGTTTGACTTGCGGGGAGGACACGTTGGGAAATAACAACAGACGTGATGCAAACACTATCGGTAGGCGACTAACGTTTATCGTGAAGTCGACCAAGGTTCAGTGCGTGAATCCGGGAAAAGCAAAAGCGTGGGCGGACAAGCAAAAACTACAATTGGACATGGATATGGACATAGCTTTTGCTTGGACTGCCCGCAAATTGCCTGATACTCTGACCGTTCCGATGTGGCAATATGCTCAGCCTGTTAGTTCCAACCAATCTGATTCTTCGAACCCCTGCGGTGTACATGGTGCGCTGCCCGGTCCCCGTCACGGACACGTGGCAGTCGCAATCAAGCTACAGCAGCTACAAAACAGCGCGCTGCTCATCTACGGGGGGGAATCTACTGACTTGGACGCGACACACGCACAACTCTCCTCCGACTTGCACATGGCAGTGTTCGGGACGAACGAAATTTCGGTCACTCAGCCGACGCTAGTAGACGATTTAGGGCAATCGTGCAATTCTGGTGGAAATTGTCCAGAAGCACGAAGAGATGCAGCATCGCTCCTGATCGAAGCCGCTCGAGGTCACACCGGACGTCTCTTTGTATTTGGAGGGCTGACTCATAAGCATGGTGACTCGCTGAGATCTTCAACATTTTCCTCACCACTTCGCGCATATTTAGATGGTGATATCTCGATGATCAAGTCCCTGGATGATCTTTGGTACCTCGATCTTTCGGATCTCACGTACGCGTGCAGTGGTGCGCGCACTCGTGCATTGTGCCCTGGCACCATTCTTACGTGGAATCGTGTTCTTGTCTCGGCGCCTTATTTTGCAGCCGAAAACGGTGGTCACACACTGAGTCGATGGGGCGCTACTATGATCATGGATCCCTCTGCAGATGCTCTCGTGCTTGTTGGTGGTGCCTCCATAGAGAACGCATCAGCCTCGAATGATGGAGATAATAGTGGTCGCAGGGGGTTGGGAATGGGACAATCAATAGTGGAGCATGCTGATGCCTTCACATTGTCTTTGCACCAGGCAAGTCGCTGCCGTGTTCAGGAAGCCCCCACTCGCTCGCAGACGGGTGCAATCACCTTGTTCAAAGTGCGATGTACCGATGTGCTGGGGCATCCAGCGTCGTCTGCAAGCGTCAGCGCCAAATTCATGGGGCCGCAGGATCTCGAGTGTCTATGCGAATCCACATTATCACCTTCGGAGGAATCGGGCCTGTATGTTTGTCGGGTGTCTGCACTGGTGGCTGGTCTCTATCGAGTGTTTGTTTTCGTTGCCGAATCGAAATCGGCCTCTGAAGACAGCACACAACTTGCACCGTTTTCAGTGAATATCGAGGCCAGCTCTGCTTTCTGGCCGATGTCTGAGGTTCGGACAGCCAGATCACAGGATTTGCGTGCAACTGCTGGGCAAATGGCAGATTTCATCATCGTAGCCAAAGATCGTTACGGCAATTTGGCACGTGAAACTGGCGTCCCTATTGACTTCATGCTCGTTTTATATCTTGCAGATTCTGCCTCCCTCCAAGATGGACCCAGACGGTCAACAGACAGGGTGGAAGAGGATGAAAGGGTGGAAGAGGATGCAATTGTTGGGTCCGCGGCTGCCGCCTTGGATGCTGGATCGCTTCTGAACTGGTTCATTGATAGCGAGGGTGTATACAGGGTGAATTACTGGGTTACGCGATCAGGGTCATACTCTGTTCATGCTGTGTCTCCATCGGGATATGCTCCTCACTCTATCGTTGGCCCCTCTCCTGGTGTTTTGGGCGTTACTTCTTGCTCGGCCGTCATTGAGAATTCGTACGTTTTTGGTCAGGTAGCAAATGCTGTGTCGGGACAGCCCTCGGTATTGTATGTGCAGATGCGTGACAGGTTTGGAAATCGCGTCGATTATTCTGAGGTCACACCCTATGAAGATGTGCAGGTCAATCTGTGTCTCAAGATTGGCGGTGTTCAGGGACAGACTTGCGGCGGAATCGATGGCTTCCAAAATAACGACATTACTGTGTTGACTGAGCACGTGAATGAATTGGAGTCTAGAGACTTCACTGGAGTATATAAGCTGACGCTCAATTTTTTCAATGACGGCAACTTCATCTTGCTGGTTCTTCACAACATGACTATTCTCAACTGTTACTTTGACTTTCCTCACAATCCAGGACATTTGATGGCTGATATGTGCACAAAACAAACCACGATCGTTCCAACTCGACTCCAGGCTGTGTTGGGAGCCAAACTCACTGCCGACGGTGAGGAGATTACTGCGAAGCCCGTCACCGGTGGTGCAAAGAATGACCGAGGGCTTGAAGACGCAAATGCCACCCGACGCCAGTCTGGTGCGGGGGCGTGGGCACTGGAGGCATTGGACGTTGATCCTGCTGCAAGTCGCAGCCCCTCATGGCACTCAAACCTGGCGGGCGCAACATATACTCTGAAACTTTATACTCTTACCAACATTTCCATGTCCGTCGAACCTGTCTTTGCCCCACCGAACCTGGGAGGAATGGTGCTTCTCTTTTATGTGCCCCTTGGCGCTGCCTGTGTGGCCCTGCTGCTGCAGGGCGTATGCTACGTTTATTCGGCTGTCCGGGAGCGGGATTACAGAGAGGCTCTTCAAGACTTCGATCCTCGCCGGCCAACTAAACGAAACGGGTCCCCGCACGAAGGGGTTTCGTTCGATTCTATCAGTTCAACAAAAAGAACCCCCGGCACTGTAGAAAGAAACAAAGGGCAAGACAAAGAACAAGAAACTTTCTACGGTGCCAGACTAGGTCTGAAGCCGATTGAGCTACCCACCCCTTTCAAGGGCTCCCTGCGTCAGAGCGATCCTGCTGCAGGAGTTGTCCCGAGGGGCGTCTCAAAGCAGGAGGTCGCTGATGCCTTGCGAGCGCGAGGAATGCCTTGCTCAATAGAGGACGTCGAAAGAATTTTTAAGCGCGTCGACGGCGACGGCGACGGGACCATTGATGAGGCGGAGTTCCACAAGTTTGACATCGAGCGTGTCAGCGATGGACGCGATGGAGATGCCAGGAAGAGTGCGCGTGTAACTCCTGGGCAGAAGTCCCCATCACAAAGAGGCACTTCTTCTGCATCACAGCAAGGCACTTCTCCGGATGCGTACCCGGAACCCTCAGAAGTTGACAAATTTCTTTCGCGCTCGCTGTCGCCAGAAGCCCTCCGCACGTTGCAGAATATCAAGGGGTTCTCCCTGCGCGCGCCCGCCGCCATCGTAGCCACGACAACCCCGGGCAGTAGACTTTTGAAGACAAATGCAACTCCTCTACAGGCGACTCGGATCAAAACGGACGTGCGTGCCAAGCCAGACAGCTCAAACGAGGCACAACAAGCTGCTACAAGCCTGCATTTGGCACGTGCGCAGAGGAACGGCAACAGCCAGGATGCCGCCGGAGCCCATGTGGCAGGACAAAACGATGACATGGGGAGTGGAGCTGGTGTTGCTAATACGGGGGCAGAGGTGGGTGGAAATAATCCAAAAGCTATGTCGCCAAAGCGCAAAAAATCACCGCAAGTGGTGTTCAAGCCGGATATTCTGCGAACGCCTCCGTCCCCCTCCTCCTCCCCCCGCCGCACTCTGCCCACCTCCCCCCGCCGCACTCTGCCCTCCTCATCTGAATCAACTCTGTTGGACATCGATAGTGGCCTTGACTATGTGACGCTGCTGGAAAATGACAAGGTGATGTACCAAACCGATCCTCAAAGCGAAGGGTAGGGAGGGAGGTCTTACATCCGCCTCGCGCACATGAACACATGCAGTACCGCCTCGACGCACTCACGCACATGAACACATGCAGTACCGAATGACAGAACATGCGCACGCGCGTCACGCACACACAATCACAGGTGATCTCCGCAGACGAGGCGATCCAAGGACGCCTAGCAGTTCTTCGGGGAGACCCGACGATCACTTCCGTCCTGACGGATACAAAAAGGCAAGTCTGCGCGTGCGTGGGCTTGCGTCTCCATGCCGTCGTCGCTCTCGCCCTCTCTCACCGATCTTGTATTGAAGGCGCCTACAAAAATTCATACACCCTCACCCACGTTCAGTTTTGATGTTCACACGTGTATGCGTTGTGTGTGTGTGTGTGTGTGTGTGTGTGTGTGTGTGTGCATGTGCGCGCGCTTGCTCGTGTGTGCCTCGTGCAGTGGTATTCAAGAGAGAGAGCTGAAAATAGCGGCAGCCATCCGGAGACTCCACGAGGAATTGTACCGACAACACCCGACCATGTACCCCGCTTCTCAACCGGACTCTACTCCTAACGGTGGAGGGGGGGGGGTCTCACTTTCCTCGCGGAGGCGACTCACTGATTTCTCGGGCGTGGAAGGGGCGGGAAAGGGTGAAAAATCAGCGTAAGTTGGCAGATGAGAACGGAGGAAGATGATTGGCAGCAGGTCGTGTGCGATACGACGAGCCGATACTAGGCCCGTAGGTGCCAGAACGCCGAAGGAGAAGTTGAAATCGGTGGAAGGTTAAGGTCCACCATGCATCGGTGGAGAGAGATAAGCTTTAGGAAGGGCAGCAAGAGCGAAGAAGACAGAACGAACAAAGGCAGATATCCAAAACAGATGTCGTAATAACACTTGGTGAGTGCTCAGGGGAGCCATTGTTTTTGGCCACCAGGGGATGGATCAATCTGCTCGCATCCCAGTCTCCGTTTCAGCCGTTTCCTGGTGATCACGTTAGGCCGCAGCTCCCTAGTGTCAAAAATATTTTCATCCAAACAAGTTCTTCACAGGCCACTGAATCACGGGGCTCGTCGATAATAGAAAAGTTGAGCTAAAGTCTTGCCCTCGAGGTCTCAGGGCATAGTTCAAGCCTGCTTATGCCTGCACAGGAGTGGTGGCGCGCGTAAGCCCCGCCAGCTGACTCTGTGATGGGGCAACGCGGAGCACGTCCATCGTCCGCAGCGCGTGAGAAGGGGGATCAGCGCCAGGTGCGCACCGGCTCCAAACACAGCGGCAGCCGCGCGTTACGAACCCCGTGACCGATAGACACTTTTGCTTGTCAAGTCAACCCCTTGTAATCGGACACTCGTACGTATTCAAGTTGCCCTCTCTCTCACACACGCGCTTGTCTCTCTCACTTCCTCTCTCTCGCGCGCGCGCAAGATATAGGCATCAGCGTGCCGCTGATGCCGATATTCTCGCGAGAATCCAACGATATCAAAACGCTTCATACCCTCACAACCATACTTCGCCTCTGCCCACGATACCTACAGCACAGATTTGACATTGCCGCACAGATCTGATATTACCCCACCCCCGACACGTCATCACCACCTGACGCCCCTCATATACCTCACCGCCCCCCCCCCTTCACGTCTTGGACCATTACTTCTTCTTCGCCTTGCCAGCAGCACTCTTGGAGTCCTTACCCCGTCCGCCCCCCTTTCCCCCCTCCGCTTCGCCCACGGCCGCACCCGCCCCAGCGCTCACGCCGGCCTTTGCTTTCGTAACCTTAGACAACGGTGTGGCACCCCCTCCGCCTCCACCCTTCCCCCCGCCGGCATCACCAGCACTCTTGTCCGTACTTGTGTCATCCTGGTCCCCAGCCCCACCAACTTTCGCCGCCCCGCCCCGCGTACCCCCTGTCCTCCCAGCCCTCTTCCCTCCTTTCCCCTCAGCCACCTCTCCACCAGCTCCCTCGTCCGCACCTGTCTTCCTGCCCTCCTTTCCCTCACCCGACGCCTCCGAGGCGCCTTTGCTAAGCTTGATCGCGTCCGTAAGGTCACGACGTGACTTTGCATCCCCTCCACTTCCCCCGCCCTCCCCCTCCTCACTCACACTCCCAGCACCACCGGCATTGTTGGCACTGCCTTTACCCTTACTCGCGCCAAAAGGCGTCTTTGGAACTCCTGCTGCCGTATATGTATGTGTATGTGTATGTGTATCTGTATATGCATACGTATATTCGTATGCACACTATATGTTTATGTACATAAACGTACGCACACTATATGTTTATGCACATGTACATATATACGTACCACTTGCAGGCGCGCCATTTATCAAAGCTGACGCTGGCCCGCCCGCCGAGTCCGCCGTCTCACCGTTGCCCGCCGCCGCGTCGCCCGCTGCTGGACCATACGGAAAAGGGTCAAAAGAGACCTAGAAATAGACATAGCACGGAACGGAATAGCCCAGCTGACAGTGGCAGGCAATGACGTCGCAACCGCCGTTGTAGGCATGCCTGGCGCTATATACATGTATATTGTGCGTGTTTTTGTGTGTGTACATATATTGCCTGCTTGGTTTATCTCTCTACATACACGTACAAATAAATCTCTCTCTTATACCACTTGCTCCTGCTGGTTTGTCCTCCTAAAAAGACAAATACACACATAAATATTTATTATCTCTCTACAAAAATACGCATCTCTCCCATATCAGTTGCTCCAGCTGGTTTGTCCTCCTTAGTAAAGTTAGTATACAATAGTTGAGTAAAGTCATTGTAGTATAGTTGACTACAGTTAGCATACACATCTCTCTCATATCAGTTGCTCCAGCTGGTTTGTCCTCCTAAAACATAAAATAAACACAAATATATTCATTATCTCTCTACACAAATAAGTATCTATCTCTCATACCAGTTGTTCCAGCGGGTTTGTCCTCCCTAGTAAAGTTAGTATACAATAGTTGAATACAGTCATTATACTATAGTTGACTACAGTTAGTATAGTATAGTTGACTAAAGTACCTGTTGCTCCAGCGGGTTTGTCCTCCCTAGTAAAGTTAGTATACAATAGTTGAGTAAAGTCAGTGTACTATAGTTGACTAAAGTTAGTATACTATAGTTGACTAAAGTACCAGTTGCTCCAGCTGGTTTGTCCTCCTTAGGCGGAGGGGGCACGTAAGGCTGAGTGTGCAAGTTATGCGTGTTGCAGAAGCGCGCCGACCAGCTCTGTGTGTCAGGAGGGGGCGGAGGGGGGGGGTGTCAGGGTGGGGGGGGAGGGTGTGTACACACGACCTCATACGGTACTCTCACATACACACGACCTCATACGGTACTCTCTCTCTCCCTCTCTCCCTCACACACATACACACGACCTCTTACGGTACTCTCACATACACACGACCTCATACGGTACTCTCTCTCTCACACACACACACACATA
>Ga0315899_10008982_pt1 | contig 10715 bp, 10 predicted proteins | sample LakEriMetagenome_2_FD_203518 | JGI IMG/M metagenome (GOLD analysis project Ga0315899, IMG submission 203518) | Freshwater fungal communities from buoy surface, Lake Erie, Ohio, United States - Buoy 4 MA112 | ecosystem: Environmental > Aquatic > Freshwater > Lake | place: USA: Lake Erie, Ohio...
GTCTGGTGGGTCTGGCCAAGCGCTTGAGCCGCAAGGTGGTCGTGATCATCCCGAAGCCGACTCCGTATGGACTCTTCGGGGCGATCCGAAGAGTCCTCGAGAAGTTGTTCCGAAGCCGATCACAGCCGGCTGGCACCTCGACGCCCTCCTGAGCGTCCCCCGAACCCCATCGGAATTCGCGTTCTCGTAGACTCCCGGCGGGGCAGAATCCGCTGTCCCGGACATGGCACCCCGCGGTGCCGATAGTGGGAGGAAAACCTGTGAAGCGCACGACTACTCGCGTCTTCGCCTTGGCCATGGCGGGCGCGTTGACCATCGCGGCCTGTGGCGGAGACGACGGCTCGACCACATCCGAAGCCCCGAGCACCGAGGCACCCACCTCGGAGGCCCCGACGTCTGATGCTCCGAGCACCGACGCTCCGGCCGCCGACGCCTGGGCCGTCGACACCGCCGACTGCGTCGATCCCGATGGAGCCGAGGCTCCCATCGAGGGCACCATCAAGATCGGAAGCGCCATGCCCCTGTCGGGTGGCGTGGCCGCCACCGCCTTCGCTCCGGTGAAGGACGGTTTCGAGGCCTACATCGCATGGGCGAACGAGCAGAAGTTGCTCGGTGACGTCACCATCGAGGTGCAGATCGAGGACGATCAGTACAACAAGGACCTCACGCCCGCGGCCGTCGAGAAGCTTCTCGACTCCGGTGCGAACGTCTTCTCCGGCATCATCGGAACGCCGAACAACGCCGCGGTTCGTGACCTCCTGAACGAGGAGTGCTACCCGCAGTTGTTGGCCCTCACCGGTTCGCCCTCGTGGGGCAACGCCGAGGAGTACCCCTGGACCACCGGATTGCTCATTCCGTACACGGTCGAGGCCAAGGCCTACGCCGCCCTCATCGCCGAGCGCTTCCCCGACGGTGCCGAGGTCGCGGTGTTCGTGGTGAACAACGAGTTCGGTCAGGTTTACGCCGAGGCCTTCAAGGAGATCGCTCCGGAGTACGGCATCACCATCGTGGACGAGCAGACCATCGAGGCCACGGATAGTGCCCCGCCGGTGGCTCAGGTGAACGCCATCGCCGCCAAGGCGCCCGATGCCGTTCTGGCCGTTCCGTTGGGTGCGGGTTGCGCCTCGTTCCTGTCCGAGGTTGCCGCCGCCAAGGCCGCCAACGCCGGCTGGGCTCCCGAGATGTACCTCACCAACACCTGCTCGTCGTCGCTGATCCTCGGATTGGCGGGCGCCGCCGCTGACGGTCTCTACACTTCGAACAACCTGGTGGACGTGCTCGATCCCGAGACCGCCGCGTTGCCCGCGGTCGCCGAGTACCTCGCGTTCATGGAGAGCCTCGGCAAGAGTGACATCGTCACCACGGCGACCGCCGGCTGGCATGCCGCCGAGATGACCGTGGCCATCCTCAAGCAGGCTCAGGAGTCCGGTGTTCTGTCCCGCGCGTCGATCATCAACGCGGCCCGCAACTTCGATCAGGTGGGCTCGCTCACCCGTGAGGGCGTGCGCATGAAGATGGCCGGTGTCGCCGACCAGTTCATCGCCGAGTCGCTGCAGGTCGTCCAGTACGACGCGGACACGAAGCTGTTCACCGACATCGGAGAATTGATCACCGAGTTCGAGAGCTGATTCGGCTCGACGATCGATCGGTACGTCCGAGGACGGCCCGCCCTTCGGGGCGGGCCGTTCGCATTATCCGTTCACTTCTCCCGAAACGATCACGATCTCGCGGGTGCCGGTGATCTCGGCGATGAAGGTCCAATCGTCGCCGTCGTTGTCGGTGGCGCCGCAGGCGAATTGGGTTCCGATCGTGGTCGACGTGGGCGTTTCGCACTCGGCGTCGCGATAGGTGTACCCGGCCTCTCGCGCCAGGTCCTTGCTCTCGAGGAACTTCTCGGCCTCACGCTCGAAATCGCCGGTCGTGGTGGAGCACCCGGACAGCGTCAGGAGGGTCAACACGCCCACGGGCACGAGGAGCGCGGTTGTACGAGTCATCGCCTCGACACGCTAGACGAGATGCGGGCCCTGTTCAGCGAGTCGAACGTCACGATGACGAGTGCGATCCACACCAGCGCGAAACCGATGATGCGACTGGTGTTCAGTTTCTCGTGGTACACCAGCCAACCGAGCAGGAAGTTGATGATCGGTACCGAATACTGCATCGGTCCGAGGACGGTGAGAGGAAGCCTCTGTGATGCATGGGCGAAGAGCAGCAACGGGATCGCCGTGATGACGCCGGTGAGGGCGACGAGAACGAGTTCGGTCGCCGAGGCCGAGCGGAAAACCGAGTTCTCATGTTGGACGTGCCAAGCCACGAGAGCCAACGCGGGAACGACGAGGACGATGGTCTCCGAGGTGAGGCTCTCGAGGGGAGACAGGGGAACCTGTCGTTTCAGGAGTCCGTACACGGACCAGGTGGCGGCCATCGCCAGGGCGTACACGGGAAGTCGTCCGTAACTGACGGTGAGCACCACCACGGCGATCGTCGCCAGAGAGGCGCTGACGATCTGGATCGGGCGCAGTCGCTCGTGGAGCACCTTCACTCCGAGAAGCATCGTTCCGAGTGGGGCGATGAAGTAGCCGAGGGCGGCTTCGATCACCTTTCCCTCGTGGACGACGATCACGTACGTGGTCCAGTTCACGGCCAGCAACGCCGAGGCCAACGTGACCCGCCCCCAGAGCGATTCGTCGCGCAGGCGCCGGAACATGGCGAGTAGTCGTGACTTCGCGGCGAGCAGGGCGACGAGGAGAACCACCGACATCACGATGCGGAAACCGATCAGTTCGAGTGGCGCGAATTCCTTCAGGGCCTTCCAGTAGATGGTGATGAAACCCCAGAGCAGATAGGCGCTGATGCCGGAGACGATGCCACTTCGGTCGGCTCCATCGCCGACGGGGCGTGTCCGAACGCCCACGTTCGTGTCGAGATCGGCATCGGAGGTCACGCCTTCTTCCTATCACTCGGCCGATCCGAACTCCGGTTCTCCACTAGCGTCGGGTGCGTGACGGGAATCGATGCGTCGAAGGCGTGGAACCAGTTGCTCGCCATCGAGCGGCCGCGGTCGATCGCTCGACTTTTCGCGTCCGATCCCGATCGCGTGGACAAGCACACCCTCTGTCTCGGTGATCTGATCGTCGACATCTCCAAGAACCTCGTCGACGACCGTGTCACCGAGGCGCTTTTGGCGGTGGCGTCGCAGGCGCGCGTCGACGAGGCCACCGACCGGTTGCTGAATGGATCCGTCGTCAACCTCACCGAGCAACGTGCCGCGGGACACGCGTCGTTGCGTCGGCCGAACCATCTGCCGTCACTCGTGAACGGTGCCGACGTGACCGCCGACGTGCAAGGCGTGTTGGCGCGAATGAGGGATTTCGTCGTGGCCGTTCACGCGGGTCGTCGACTCGGTTCGACGGGTCGACGTTTGACCACCGTGGTGAACATCGGGATCGGGGGAAGTGATCTCGGTCCGGCAATGGCGTACGAGGCGCTCAGGTCGTATCGAGTCGCGGGTGTCGAATGTCGGTTCGTCTCGAACGTGGACCCCGCCGATTTGGCCTCGAATCTCGACGACCTCGACCCCGCCGAGACGCTCTTCGTCGTCGCATCGAAGACGTTCACCACCGCCGAGACGTTGGCCAATGCCCGTGCGGCCCGCGACTGGTTGGCGGCGTCGTTGGGGGAGTCCGCCACATCGGGGCATTTCGTGGCGGTCAGCACCAACCTCGAGGCCGTGCGCGCGTTCGGCATCGCCGACGACGAGATGTTCCCGTTCTGGGACTGGGTGGGTGGACGGTATTCGCTGTCGTCGGCCATCGGTCTGTCGTTGATGCTGGGAATCGGTGTGGAGGCCTTCGATCAGATGCGAGCCGGCATGCACCTCATCGACGAGGCGGTGCGCTCCACTCCGGCCAGAAACAACGCCGCCGTCATGTTGGCGCTCGTCGGAATCTGGAATCGCAACGTTCTCGGGTTTCCCACCAAGGCGGTGCTCCCGTATTCGCACGACCTCCGGAGATTCCCGGCCTATCTGCAGCAGCTCGACATGGAGTCGAACGGGAAGTCGGTGCGCGTCGATGGCACGCGCGCACCCTACGAAACCGGTCCGTCCGTCTGGGGTGAGCCGGGCACGAACGCCCAACATGCGTTCATGCAGTTGATACATCAGGGCACGACGATCGTTCCCGTCGATTTCATCGGCTTCGCCGAACCGAGCACCGGAGGGGTGGGAGCGGGTGCTGGTGACGACTCGCGCCAGCGCACTCTCTTCATGAACATGTTGGCCCAAAGCCGGGCCATGGCGTTCGGTCGAACGATCGAGGAGGTCCCCGCTGGTCCGTTCGCCGAACACCGGGTGTTCGACGGTGACCGGCCTTCCACCACCATCGTGGCGCGTCGCCTGACGCCATCGGTTCTGGGTCAGCTGATCGCGTTGTACGAGCACGTGGTGCACGTGCAGGGTGTCATTTGGGGCATCAACAGTTTCGACCAGTTCGGTGTGGAGTTGGGCAAGGAAATGGCACTCCGTTTGGAATCGTCCGACGGCGACCACCGCGACGGCGACCCGTCCACCCACTCACTGCTCCGTTGGTTCGAGGGGTCCGCGTTCGGATCCGACGGAGGTTGAGGGTCGCGATGCATCAGTTGGAGCGAGTCACGAACCTGTTGACACTGTTGCTGTCCGCCCGGCGGCACGTGACGTTCGACGAGATTCGCAACGAACTGCGCGGCCAGTACCCGGACAACTTGGTGGCCGCCAGAGCGGCTTTCGAGCGCGATAAATCGCTCCTGCGAGACGAAGGCATTCCCATCGACTCAGTGGTTCTGGGAGGCGATCAGGCCGGAATGACCGGTTACCGGATCCTGCGCTCGGAATACGAACTCGGCGACATCGATCTCGACCCCGACGAGGCGGTGGCACTTCGGGTCGCGGTGTCCACCATCCGGATGGGTCAGTCGTGGGGCGTCGAGGCACTTTGGAAAGTGGATCTGGACTCGATGCCCGAGGCTGGTGATGGGCCGTCACCGGTCATCGCCGCGAATCTTCCGGTGGACCCCCGACTGCCGTTCCTGCACCGATCGTTGGCCACGCGGTGCGTGGTCTCCTTCGAGTACAACGGCAAGTCGCGCGACGTTCGACCGTACGGATTGCTGGCTCGAGACGGCTGGTGGTACCTCGTCGGACACGATGCCGGCATCGACGATCTGCGAACCTTCCGTGTCGACCGCATCTCCGGAGAGGTCGAGGTGGGCGACGGCGGTGCGTTCGACATTCCGGTCGACTTCGACGTGACCACGGTCTTCCCGTCCGACCCGAAGCTTCTCCCCGACAACGTCGACGTGGGTGCCGATGTGGCCGAGGTCCTGGTCGATGCTTCCGACGTTGGCGTCGTGCTCTCCCAGTACGGCCCGGAGGCCGTGGTGTCGGAGCGCACCGACGGTTCCACGGTCTTTGCGATCCCCTGTTCCAACGTGCGGGCTTTCGATCAATGGCTGTTGGGCTTCGTCGAACGGGCCGAGGTGTTGTCGCCGCCATTGCTTCGTGCCCACGTCATCGAATGGCTCGAGTCGATGGGAGCACTCCCATGACGCGCCGCGGACCGCGCCCGGTCAATCTGCGACTCCGCCGTTTGTTGGTCATGCTGCCGTGGCTCCAGGAACGGGGAACCGTGTCCACCGCCGAGATGGCCGAACACTTCGGCATGACCGTGCCCGACTTGATGGCCGACCTCACGCTGGCCTCGTTGTGCGGAGTGTCCCAGGACCCGCGCGATCTGATTGACCTGTGGGTCGACGAGGAGGCCGTGCACTTCGGCATTCCGAAGTACTTCAACCGTCCCTTGCGGCTGACGGCGCCCGAAGCGTTCAGCTTGGTCGCGTCGGCGCGCGCCGCGGCGAACCTCACGGGTTCCGAGGTGGGCGGAGCGTTGAACCGTGCAGTCGCCAAGGTCGCCGCGACCATGGGTATCGACGATGCCGACGGTTTGGTCGTCGAGATGGAGGCTCCCGACCGGGTGAACGATTTCGCCCGAGCGGCCGAGGAGAGTCGTGAGGTCGTCATCGTCCATTGGTCGCCGTCCTCGGGCGAGTCGGTCGAACGTCGCATCGCTCCGGTCGAGGTCTTCGCGGAGTCCGACCATTGGTACGTGCGGGCGCTGGATCTTGGCGTCGGGGCCGAACGCATCTTCCGGCTGGATCGCATCGAGAGTCTCGCGGTGGGCGAGATCCGAGAGCGCGTCGAATTGGGGCCTCGGCGTCCGTGGTTCGCAGATTCTGCGGAGACGACGAGGGTGACCATCGAGATGGACCCGGCGTGGATGTGGGTGCTCGAGCAATACCCGGGGGTGACCATCGACGAGGGTGCCAAGCCGAAGCGCAAGAACTGGGTGAGGGTCTCCATGCCCGTCACCAGCGAACGCTGGTTGCGCAGAGTGCTGTTGCGACTGGGCAACAACGCGCGTGTGGTGTCTCCCGACGAATGGGTCGATCTCGCGCTCGACACCGCGCGCAGTGTTCGAGCTCGTTACGAGACGAAGTAGTCGCGCGTCTGATCGATGGACACGATGGAGTGTCCGCGCAACAGGTGGGGGAGAAGTTCCGCCGTGGCGCGGGCGTCGTGCAGGGCGTCGTGCGCCTGGTCGAGCCGGATTCCATAGTCTTCGCACAACGAACCGAGCCGGTGGTTCTTGTGGCGGTTGGGGTCGAGTCGTCGCGACAAGTCGAGAGTGCACAGCACGCCGGCCCAGTCCAATGAGACGTTCACATCCTCGGCGGCCAGACGCAGGAATCGGGTGTCGAAGGGTGCGTTGTGGGCCACCACGATTCGGCCGGCGGTGAGACGGGCCAAAGCGGTCATGGCTCGGGTCAATCGAGGGGCGAACAGCAGGTGCCGACGTCCGATGCCGTGGATGTGTCGGGGGCCGAGATCGGCCGACAGGAAACGGGGCGGGCGCACGTGGGTGCTCCATTGACGCGACACGCGACCCTCCTCGTCGGTGAGAACCACCGCCATCTGCAAAATGGTGTCGGTCGGTCGCAGGCCGGTGGTCTCCAGATCGACCACGGCGAACCCGGGGTGGCCGGAGGGAGACGGGGGTGACGGCATCGCCTTCACCCTAGGTCGGGGGTGTTGACGTTCAGCTGGCTGACCGCAGACCGCGCGCTCGCACACCGATCGGTGCGGCCACGGTGTATCCGGCCAGATGCCGTTCTTCCTCGGACTCTCCACCCCAGAAGCCGTATTCGCGGTTGTCGCGGGCGAAAACCTGGCACTTGTCGTTCACGGGGCACGTCCGGCACAACAGGCGGGCCTGGGCTTCGCGGCGCACCCGAGCCTGAGGACGCTCGGCCTTGGGCGGGAAAAACAGGTTCGTCTTCCCTTTGCACACCGCGTGGTCCATCCAGTTGAGGGAAGTGGACAACTTCAGTTCGGACGACTCGATGGCTGACACGGTGACCGCCTATCTGCGAGGTGCTCGGTTGTGGGGGGAGAACTTGGGCGGCAGGGCCAGGAGGGGGGATTGGCCCTGCCGCACGCATTTAACACTAAACATGAAAACGGCCGTCGTCAAGAGAAATCATCGCCGGCGATGTCGCCCGTGTCACACGGGCGGGGCGGGGCCGGAGCGGCCCGGAATCAGAGCAGTTCGGCGGCCAGAGAGGCGACTTCGCTACGTTCGCAGGCGGTCAAAGTGATGTGGCCGAAGCAGTGCTGGCCTCGGAAGGCCCCGATGAGCACGGCGAGGGCGTTGTTCGATTCGCCGAGATACGGCGCATCGATCTGACTGGTGTCGCCGGTGAAGATCACCTTGGTGCCCTCACCGATGCGGGTGAGGATGGTCTTCAGCGTGGTGGGTTCGAGGTTCTGGGCCTCGTCGACCACCACGATTTGGCGATGCAACGATCGGCCACGCAGGAACGTCACGGACTCCAAGGACAGCTGATTGCGCGCGATCAGCTCGTCGATCATCGTGCGTGCCTCACGATTGGAGCGCTGATCGGTGAGGGCCACGATGGCGTCGTGGATGGCCGACATCCACGGGTCGAGCTTTTCGTCGAGGCCACCGGGAAGGAAGCCGACATCGGCACGCCCGACCGGGACGAGCGGGCGGTACACCGCGAGCTTTTCGTAGCGACGCTGTTCGACGACCTGTTCGAGACCGGCGGCGATCGCCATCACGGTCTTGCCGGTGCCGGCTCGTCCGTCGAGGGCGATCACACTGACGTCCGGGTCGAGCAGCAGTTCGAGGGCGAAGCGCTGCTCCTTCGAGCGCGCCCGAAGTCCCCACGCCTCGGGCGAGGTCTGCGGGATGAGGTGCAACGCGTCGTCGATGCACCGAACGAGCGCGGACTGCGAGCCCGCGCGTAGGACCGCGAACGAGTTCTCGGCCAACGTACCACTCGACGTCACGTCGTTCGGATCGACCGAGACTCCGGCGTAGACGGAGTCGATCAGGGTCGGATCGCAATCGATCGTGGTCCAGCCCAGCGGTCGTGTCGACGCGTGCCGGCCCGCGAGTTGGTGTTCGTGCGCGGTCAATCCCAGGTGCGCGGCCTTCAGTCGAAGGGCCGCGTCGTTCGACACCATGCGCGTCGGTGCGTGGGTGGCCTGTCCGAGAGCGGCACCGATGATGCGATTGTCGGGCTTGGCGGCGTCCAAGCCGTGTTCGTTCAACAGGTGCTTCTGGATTCCGTTGATTTCAATGTGCACCGTGGAGGAGCGCGGCTCGTCGGTGAGGGGCACCGGTCGGGCGAGCGAGCCCCCGGCGCGGGTGCGCAAATCCTCCAACGAACGTAGGGCGGCTCTGGCCGCCCGGCCGACGTCGTCGGGCCGGCTCTTCAGGCCGTCGAGCTCCTCGATCACCGTCAAAGGAATGACGATGGCACATTCGGGGTAAGCCGCCAGACAATTCGGATCGGCGATGAGGACCGAGGTGTCCAACACGACCCGGGTGGCGTGTTCGTTGGTGGTGCCGAGCGCTTCGAGGTCGTCTCCGGTCCGGCGATCGTCCGCCGGGTGGTGATCCGTGTACCGCAGCACTTCAGTCACTCGAACTCCTCATATGTCGAAACGTCGGGCCGAAACTCGACGTGGCCTGGCGAGCATTTCCGAGGGGCAGGAGTGCTCGACAGGAATCCTTGCCCACCACGGCAACCCCGTGGTGGATTCTCGGGGCGAATTCTTTCTGAACTTCCGGGGTGTCATCGTCCGGGGATCCACCACCACGACGGGCCCATTTGCGAAACTCTCGGTGTGGCCACGGCGTCCGTGTGGCCGAAACTCTCGTTGTCGTTCTCGTCCTCTGTCTCGTTCATGGAGTCGGGTCGCGGAGTCGGGTCGGTCCGTCTCGCGGTCCGTCTCACGGACGGTCGAGAGGGCGTCGGAGCCATCTCGAGCAGTGTCCATCGAAGCGATCGAAGACTCCCGTTGCATTTGCAATAAAACCAGTACTTGTAATAACTCGAAAAATCCAATCGAATGTTCTCGGTTCCACCCGAGAACTGATCAGAAATGATCCGACAAGAATCGAAGTGCGTGGAAGACCCCGGTCCGAAGCGACTCGAAAGCAAGACACAGCAGTACCAAACCAAACCAGAAAGGGACACTCCCATGGCAGCAAAGAAGAAGGCTCCCGCCAAGAAGGCTCCGGCCAAGAAGGCTCCGGCCAAGAAGAAGGCAGCCGCCAAGAAGGCTCCGGCCAAGAAGGCCCCCGCCAAGAAGAAGGCAGCCGCCAAGAAGGCTCCGGCCAAGAAGAAGGCTGTTGCGAAGAAGGCTCCGGCCAAGAAGAAGGCTGTTGCGAAGAAGGCTCCGGCCAAGAAGAAGGCAGTTGCCAAGAAGGCTCCGGCCAAGAAGAAGGCAGCCGCCAAGAAGGCTCCGGCCAAGCGCAAGGCAGCCGCCAAGAAGAAGTGATTCTTTCCGATCTGTGATCGGGCAGGAATTGAACGAGCGGGGGGAAACCCCCGCTCGTTTGCTTTTCCCGGCCAACTCGGGAAAGGTTCCCTCATGAAGCATCTGAACGTTCTCGAGGACCTCGCCGCCGAACACTCGGCCCTCGGCGCGGTCCTGGGTGAACTCTCCTCCAGCGACGGGTCGCTGCCAACGCCCTCGGTGGGTTGGTCCGTGGCGGATCAGATCAGCCATCTGCGCTTCTTCGACGAGCGCGCCACGATGGCTCTGTGTGATCCCGATTCATTTCTGGTGGACCGCGAACGGATCATCGCCGGTGCGCCGCATGACCCCTCGGTCGACGCCGGTCGATCACTGTCGTTCGCCGAACTCGCGCACGAGTGGCGGCACCATTCGCAACGACTCCGAGCGCATGCCGCGGAGGTGGAGTCGGACCAGCGGGTTCCGTGGTACGGCCCCGCGATGTCCGTTCCCTCGTTTTTCACGGCGCGACTGATGGAAACGTGGGCGCACGGCCATGACGTGTGCGTGGCGACAGATCGACCGCCGATCGTGAGCGATCGTCTGCGACACGTGGCCCACATCGGATACTCGGCCCGTCCGTTCAGCCTGCTCATCAATCGACTTCCCGCCGACGACCGACCGATCCGTTTGGAGTTGACGGGGCCCGGTGGGCAGACGTGGGCATGGGGCCCACAGGACGCCGACGATCGCGTGACCGGTGACGCCTACGACTTCTGCCTCGTCGTCACCCAACGACGTTTACCGAACGAGTCCGACCTCGTGGTCACCGGTGAGTCGGCTCGTCGGT
>Ga0315899_10008983_pt1 | contig 10715 bp, 11 predicted proteins | sample LakEriMetagenome_2_FD_203518 | JGI IMG/M metagenome (GOLD analysis project Ga0315899, IMG submission 203518) | Freshwater fungal communities from buoy surface, Lake Erie, Ohio, United States - Buoy 4 MA112 | ecosystem: Environmental > Aquatic > Freshwater > Lake | place: USA: Lake Erie, Ohio...
TTGAAATAAGTTTTGGAGATCAAAATCAAAGTATATTCAAAACCATTCAACTCGATCAACAATCAATTAAAAATACATCTGAATCCTTTGCGGTTTTAGAAAATTTAGGTAGATCTGAAAGTGGTGCTGGCACATATAATGTAGACGTAAGTTTATATGATTATTATAAAACGGCATCATATAGTTGTTCAGTTACATGTATGGGGAATGTAATGATACAACCGACTATGTTCTTCTATTTAAAAAATGTACCCATGTTCAGAGGTACATATTGGATTACTGAAGTTTCACATAATATAAAAAATAATAATATAGTAACTTCTTTTAAAGGTACAAGAATTCCATATACTAATTTACCCGACCCAAAAGATTCATTCTTATCAAGTTATAGAGTATTCTTTGATAAGTTAATGAAAAAAGCGGTAAGTAGAGTGGATGCAAATAGTAAAACAAATACATCGACAACAAAAAACATAACAGTAGACGGAATAAACTACTCTGTGGATATTATTAAACAATTACCAAATGAAAATTTTGTATCGGCATCTTCTTTAACAAGTTACGGTATTCCATTTAACGGATTCAATAACGAGAGATACATTCAAATGGTTAACCATGATGGTAAGGATTGGTTGAGAGCTGCGGTTGTGATGATGGGAGGTTCAAATTATTCTATTTCACCAAATACGCACATGTCATTGATTGATAAATTATCAGAAACCACACCATTTACTATAATAAAACCCAAAGAATTATTATGGAAAGACATACAAAATTCGGGTCAATTATTTTATTCAAGTAAATTTAAATTAGGTGGTGCGGTTACGGCTAATAGTATTTTACAATTAAAAACACTATTTTATAATCCACAAACAAAAGGACCGATATACACACTCGAATCTGATTTTCAACTTGATGAAGATGCTGGACCAAGAAGATTTAAAGGACCTATCGATGTCGGACCAACAGGAATATATGGAATTGCAATGTCAAAAGAATTAATGAAAGAATTGAATATAGATAAAGAGGGTGATATTATATATTTCAGACTTGAGTAGAAAAATACATTTATTTAGATATTTATTATAAAAAAACTATGAGTAACTTAAATATACATAATTCTTTGGATCAATTTTTAAATCCTAAGAAATATAAGGTTATTTCTAATGACAGTATGTCTCAAGAAGTTTGTGATTTACAAACAGGTGAATGTTATGTTATTAGATCTAAAGATGGTATAGTGGAAAGAATAAATAAAAAATATATTACCGAAGACGGTAGACAACTTTTACAAGATTAATACTATGAGCTTAGAAAAAAAATTACACGAAGAATTACAGCGTTATAAGGAAATTAACAACTACACTAAGAAATTAGTAGTAGAACAAGACGCACCTCCTCCCCCTCCCCCTGTTGGTGGTGAACCAACAGACGCAGCGGCGGATACCGGAGGATTAGATACACCCCCACCACCACCTCCATCTGGTGGAATGGATACCCCTCCATCATCTTTAGGTGAAACCACACCTTCAGATACCGAAGAAATAGATATTACTGATTTAGTTAATATGACTAAAAGTATTAAAAAGGATATCGAAGATAATAAACAAGAACACGGAACTGTTTTAAGTCAGATGGATGCGGTGTTTTCTAAATTAGATGATTTAGAAGCTAAATTGGGTCAAATGGATTCAGTTATAGCTAAAATAGACGAATTGGGATCTAAGGTTCAAGATATGAAACCCCATACACCACAAGAAAAACTTGAATTGAGATCATTGGATTCTTATCCATTTAACCAAAAACCTCAAGAATTTTTTGCACAAAAGCAAGGCGAAATGCAAATGACCGGTAAAAATGAATACGTATTAACAAAAGATGATGTTGAAAACTATTCAAAAACCATAACACAAACATTTAATCCCGAATTAGAAAAAGATGAATTTAAATTCTAACGTAAATTTACTATTAGGGTTACACGCTCAATTAAAAGTATTTCATTGGCAAACTAAAGGTTTTGCGAGACATGAAGCATTTGCAGATATTAGATCAACTATTGAAGATTTAATGGATGAATTTATTGAACAAGCTATGGGTCAATACGGAAGATTTGTTTTGGATGATGAAACAAAAGTTATAAACTTAATTAACTTATCCGAGGCTAAACCATCTCAAATGGCCGAAACCATATGTGGTGCTTTAGTTCAATTAACAGATCAAATAGATCCTAAGGATACCAATCTTTTAAATTTAAGAGATGAGTTATTAGGTGCAGTTCAAAAATTAAAATATCTATTAACCTTAGAGTAAAAATATTTTTAAAAAATTTGTAACCCGGAATTTTCTTTCCGGGTTTTTTTATGTATATTATATCTATAACTTATTATTAATTTAAATTTCAATTTTATGTCAACATTTGATGCAGTACTTGCACAGTACGAGAAAAACAAACAATCCGCAAGCGGTAACGGAAACAAAGTTTCGCAAGAAGACAGAATGAAAAAGTATTTCACTACTGTTCTTCCTAAAGGTTCTAAAGGTGAAGAAAGACGAATTCGTATTCTTCCTACTACAGATGGTTCCTCACCATTTAAAGAGGTTTATTTCCATGAAATTCAAGTGGACGGTAAATGGGTAAAATTATATGACCCAAAACAAGAAGGAAAACGTTCACCATTGAACGAGGTTAAAGAAAGTCTTGAAATGACAGGAGTTCAGTCAGATAAAGAACTCGCTCGTCAATATCGTTCTCGTAAATTTTACATTGTAAAAGTGATTGATCGTGATCACGAACAAGATGGAGTTAAATTTTGGAGATTTAAACATAATGCAAAACAAGACGGTGTTTTGGATAAAATTTTTCCAATCTTTCAAAAGAAAGGGGATATTACGGATCCAACAAAAGGTCGTGATTTAACATTATTTTTAACTCTTACAAAATCAGGAACAGGTAAAGAGTATACTACAATCAATTCAATTATTCCTGAAGATTCTTCACCATTACATGAAGACAAATCAACTTCAGATTCATGGTTAAATGATGAATTGGTTTGGTCTGATGTATATTCTAAAAAACCCGAAGAGTATCTTGATATGGTAGCAAAAGGTGAAGTTCCTCGTTGGGATTCAGATAGTAAAAAATGGGTCTCTAATTCACAATCAGAGGAGACTATGGGAAACACAACAGTAAAGACGACAACAATTGAAGATCCACAAGAAGATTCAGAAGTTGATGACGATTTACCGTTCTAATTAATCAAGGACACTTTCAAGGACATATTGTCTTCGAGAGTGTCCTTTAAATTTTAAAAATATGGCAATTAAGAAAAACGATTTTAGTTCAATAAAGAAAAAATTTTCAAAGGAGGCGGAGTATAAACCTGATCGTTTCTTTGATTTAGGTGATGCGTTTTTGGACGCAACAGGTATACCGGGTCCCGCTGTTGGACATTTAAATATGTTTTTGGGGCATAGTGATACAGGTAAAACTACTGCACTTGTAAAGGCGGCAGTAGACGCACAAAAAAAAGGTATTTTACCCGTGTTCATTATTACTGAACAAAAATGGAATTGGGACCACGCAGTTTTAATGGGTTTCAATAAGGAAGACGATTTCTATCTATTCAATAGTGATTTTGAATATATTGAACAGATTACAGATTTTATTAATGAAGTATTGGATGCACAAGAAAAAGGTGAAATCCCACACGACATTCTTTTCTTATGGGATTCAGTTGGTTCTGTTCCTTGTAAGATGACATATGACGGCAAAGGTGGTAAACAACACAACGCATCTGTATTAGCTGATAAAATAGGTATGGGTCTAAACCAAAGAATCTCTGGTTCAAGACGTGTCGATAAAAAACATACAAACACATTGATCATTGTTAACCAACCTTGGGTAGAATTACCTGATAATCCTTTTGGACAACCAAAGATTAAGGCAAAAGGTGGAGAGGCAATTTGGTTAAACTCAACTCTTGTATTTTTATTCGGTAATCAAAAGGGTGCAGGAACAACAAAAATCTCAATCACGAAAGATAAGAGAAAAGTCAAGATTGCAACAAGAACAAAAATTTCAATAATGAAAAACCACGTAAATGGTTTGGGTTATGAAGATGGAAGAATTCTTGTTACAGCACATGACTTTATGAAAGGTAGAGATGATGTTGAAGAAAAGAAAAGCATTGAACTTTACAAATCAGAACACGGAGATTATATTAGTAAAATGTTAGGCGTTAATGTTACAGACGCAGAAGATATTGAAGTTGTAACTGAGGATGAATAATTTATAATAAACATTAATGTCCGTTTTATTAGTTGATGGAGATAATTTACTTACGATTGGTTTCTATGGTCTCAAAAACCATTTTTACAAGGGAAAACATATTGGAGCAATATATCATTTTATTAATACTCTTCGTAGAGCGTTTGAGACATACCATTTAGATAAAATAGTTGTTTTTTGGGATGGAGAAGAAGGTTCTCAAACAAGGAAACAAATCTATCATCTATATAAAGAAAATAGAAGATCTCGTTTAAGAACTGAAGAAGAAGTTAATTCATATCAGTATCAAAGACAAAGAGTAAAACAGTACTTAGAAGAACTATTTGTTAGACAAGGTGAGTTTCAATATTGTGAAACGGACGATTGTATTGCTTATTATGTACAAAATTCATTATCAGAATACAAAATAATATATTCTGCGGACGGAGACCTTACTCAATTGGTTTCTGAATCAACACAAATATTCAATCCAAGTCATCAAAAATTATATAAACATCATGATAAAATTATGTATGATCATGAAGAAATATGTATTGAGAATGTGAAGATTGTTAAGATGTTGTGTGGTGACCCATCTGATAATATTTCAGGAATAAAAAACATGGGTATCAAGAGATTAATATCATTGTTTCCTGAAATAAAAGATAAACCAATTAGTTTAAATGATATAAAAGAAAAAACTAATATATTATTTGAACAGGATAAAAATAATTGGTTGATTAAAAATTTACTTACGGGTGTAACTAAACACGGAGTATTTGGAGATGAATTCTTTTATGTAAACAATAAGATTGTAAGTTTAGATGAACCATTTTTAACTGATGATGCTAAAGAAAATATACATGCATTGATTAATGACAACTTAGATCAAGAAGGGAGGTCATATAAAAACGCAATGAAAATGATGAGTGAAGACGGGTTATTTCAAATACTACCCAAATCAGATGACGCATTTATAAATTTTTTTAATCCATTTTTAAGATTAACAAGAAAAGAAAAAAATAAAAAACCAATTAAAATCAAAAACAATGACTAATCAAGAAAACGTAACAAAATTCGAATTTTTACTGACACTCGAAAACAACATTGTGTGTCAAAGATTCTTTAATGTTAAAGACCACGAACCTCGTTCAAGACGATCTATGGATCTTCACTATTATGTAAAAAATATTTGTGAAGAAATTTCGGAAGATTTGAAAATAAAAAGTTCCAATTACCTATGTGAAAATCAAAATTTTTTCCTAAATTCTGAAGTTGTGGAAGAATCAAAAGCAACTGAAAAAGAACATTTTTTATTGGAAATTAAGCTTGGTGACGACGTATTTATTCAAAGAATATTCCCCGCGTATTATTACCACCCAAAGGTTAGGTACACGGTAGATATTCGTCCAAAACTGAAGAGAGTACTGTCAGATTTGACTGACATTTTATCATCTGAGGAATTGGAGACAAGTTATTTGCAATACGAACTGTAAAATATATATAAATTTATTATGGAAGAAAAGAATTTTGGTTACTTAGGATTATCATTTCAACAATCGTTAATTAAATCTATCGTAGAAGATAAGAAATACGGCGAAACTATTATAGACGTATTAGATAGTAAGTATTTTGATAATGTATCCTTAAGATTCATAATGGAAAATATTAAGGAATTGTATAGAACATATAATTTTATTCCTGATTACAGTACCATTACACAAAAAATTATCGCAGAAGGTGGTAATAATAGAATTCATACTGATACATTAGATGTAATTAGAAAAGATGAAAAAGAGGTTCCATACGTAAAAGACACTGCTTTAAATTTTTGTAAACAACAAAATCTGAAAAGGGAACTTAAGATTGTTGAAAATATCATTCAGAATGGTGAGTTTGAATCTTATAGTAAGATAGAAGAAATCATAAAAAAGGCGTTACAAGTTGGAATTACAAACGAAGAGGCAGTTGATGTTTTCCATAATATTGATGAGGCTCTTGAAAAAGACAATAGACATCCCATTCCTACAGGAATTGTAGGTGTTGACAATTTATTGAATGGTGGATTAGGAAGAGGTGAATTGGGTGTTGTTTTGGCTCCAACAGGCACAGGTAAAACAACCTTGTTAACAAAATTTGCCAATACTGCTTTTAATCACGATTTCAATGTTGTACAAATATTTTTTGAAGACAACCCAGGTAATATAAAAAGAAAACACTACACCATATGGTCAGGTGTTGCTCCAGATTTACAACCTGAATTCAAAGAGGATGTAAAATCAAAAGTAGACGATGCACAAACAAGATCTAAAGGGTCAATCAAATTATTAAAATTACCATCTGATAATATTACTATTTCAGAAATAAAAAGTAGATTGAGAAAATTGATCAGTGATGGTTTTAAAGTTGATTTATTGATCATAGACTATGTGGATTGTATATCACCTGAAAGAACCGCATTAGGTGAAGAATGGAAGGGAGAAGGGTCTATCATGAGAAGTTTAGAGTCTATGACTGGTGAGTTCGATATTGCTATTTGGACAGCAACACAAGGTAATAGAGAATCAATATCATCTGAAGTTGTAAATAGTGACCAGATGGGAGGATCAATTAAAAAGGCACAAATTGCACACGTAATACTTTCTATAGCTAAAACATTAGAACAAAAAGAAAATAATTTGGCAACTTTAACACTTCTTAAATCTCGTATAGGTAGAGATGGTGTAATATTCCAAAATTGTAAATTCAACAATGAACTATTGGTAATTGATACCGATTCACAAAATACTCTTCTCGGATTTGAGCAAGAGCAAGTTCAGAAAAGATCAAATAGAGCGGCAGAAGTCTATAGAAACAGACAACAAAGAGTTAATAATAATTAAAAAATAAAATAAACAAAATGCAGAAAGGTAAAAAATTTTTGAGCGACTTAAAATTACATTCCGACTATTTCAAATGGATGGAGGATAAAAGTAGATACGAAACATGGGAAGAAGCATGTGAAAACATAATTGATGGACACAGAAAGAAATATGTGAAATATTCAAAAGAAATTGAATCATATTTACAATCTGCGGTAGAAAGTATGAAAGACCAAGTAGTTTTGGCATCACAAAGAAATCTACAGTATAGACATGAACAGATTATGAAACATAATACAAGAATGTTTAACTGTACATCAGGACACATTGCACGTAATAGAGTATTCCAAGAAATTTTTTATTTGGCACTTAGTGGATGTGGTTTTGGTGGAGGTCTTTTAATTCCATTTGTTAATAATCTCAGTAGATTACATAAAAGAACAAAAGGAACAAAAACATTCGTAATTCAAGATAGTATCGAAGGATGGGCAGATTCACTTGGAGTTTTAATGTCATCTTATTTTGTTGATGATCAACCATTTCCTGAATATGCTGGATATGAAGTAAGATTTGATTATTCTCAAATTAGAGAAAAAGGATCATTCATTAGTGGGGGTTTTAAAGCACCAGGACATGAGGGATTGAAACAATCATTAGAAAAAATTGAAACTTTAATTGAAAAGTGGATAGTAAATGAAGGTGATAAAATTAGACCGATTTTAGCGTTTGATATTATTTGTCATTCAGCTGATGCGGTATTATCAGGTGGTGTTAGACGTTCGGCACTTAATATGATTGTCGACCCTAATGACGATGAAATGATTCATGCAAAAACAGGTAACTGGTTTATTGAGAATCCACAAAGAGGTAGAAGTAACAACTCTGTATTATTATTGAGAAGTGAAGTAACTAAAGATCAGTTTGAATACTTGGTTAAATTAAACGATGGTGCAAATGATATTGGATTTGTTTTTGCAAACAGTTGGTTTGATATGTTTAATCCTTGTTTTGAAATTTTGAAGATTCCTGTATTAGATAATATCGACTTCTCAAAAATTCACTATGATGATATTGAAGAATATGTAAAGACAAATAAAAATAAGTTCGGTATTCAAGGATGTAATCTTAGTGAAATTAATGCCGAAAAGTGTACAACAAAAGACAAATTTTTGAAGGCATGTAAAGATGCATCGATTTTAGGTACATTACAAGCGGGATATACAGATTTTCCTTATTTAGGTGAAACCTCAAAAAAGATTTTTGAAAGAGAGGCATTACTTGGCGTTAGTATCACAGGTTGGATGAATAACCCTAAGTTATTTAACGCAGAATTATTAGAAGAAGGTGCTCAAGTTGTAAAAGACACAAATAAAGAACTCGCATTTTTAATTGATATCAATCAAGCAGCAAGAACCACTTGTGTAAAACCATCAGGTAACGCTTCAGTTGTTTTAGGTACCGCTTCAGGTATTCATCCTGAACACTCTGAAAAATATTTCCGTATCATGCAATTGAACAAGGAGAGTAACACGGCTAAGTGGTTAGAAGAGAATATGTCATTTTTATTAGAAGACAGTGTTTGGTCATCTACCAAATCGGACTATGTTGTTTTCGTACCTGTAGAAAATCCAAAAAATGGATTGTTTAAAAAAGATATGAAAGGGGTAAAACATCTTGAAATTATTAAACTGGTACAACAACATTGGGTAAATGCAGGCACTAACCCTGAATTATGTACATACTCACCTGTAAATCATAATACGTCTTGTACTGTTATTATTGATGATAAGGATTCGATAATTGAGTACATATGGAGAGAAAGAGACTTCTTTACCGCAGTTAGTTTCATTTCTGATTACGGTGACAAAGATTTCAACCAAGCACCTTTTACATCAGTTTTAAATCTTGATGAAATTGTTTCGGTATATGGTAAAGGATCAATACTTGCTTCAGGGTTGGTTGTTGATGGATTACACTATTTTAATAATAATTTATGGTCCGCATGTGATCATCTATTAGATAGTTCCAATCCTATTACAGGTAATAGAGAACAAGTTCTATTGAAAAAATATTGGATAGAAAGAGCTAAAAAGTTTGCTAAGAATTATTTCAAAGGTGACTTAAAGAAAATGGTATATTGTTTAAAAGACATCCATTTATTCCACAAGTGGGAAACTGTTACTCGTCAATTCAAAGAAGTGAATTTTGGTGAAATTTTAGATAAACCACAATACAAAGACATCAGTGATTTCGCTTCTATGGCTTGTAGTGGTGGATCATGTGAGATTACTAAAATATGAGTAAACTAATAGAAGGAATAGATTATGAAATTGAAAAGAAGTCGGGACTAATGATCCTGACTTCTTCTTTTTTAAGTAAAAGAGGTTATTGTTGTGGTAATAAATGTAAAAATTGTCCATATGAACCTAAAGGACTAAGAGGTAACAAAATATTAGGTAACCCCGACTCACTTAAGGATCAGAATAAATCCACCTAAGACTCGATAATATTTGGGGTGAATATCGAGTCACTATTTTATTTATTACCATTTTTCTAATCTTTATATTTATTAATATGATTAAAAAATTTGGTATTGATTTCCCATTTAGAGACAGCGTCAGGGGTGATTTTTTCTCTATGACAGAAACACCTGAAAGAGAAATCAGAGCCAATCTAATACATTTATTATTAACGAGGAAAGGAAGTAGATATTTTTTACCTGAATTTGGAACAAGATTATATGAGTATATTTTTGATCAAAATGATATGGTAACACATACTTTAATAGAAGAAGAAATTAGAGAGGGTGTTAAAAAATTTATACCAAACCTTGATATAAATTCTATAAACATAGTATCAGCAGATCAAGATCCTGATGAAGATAGATTATATTCGGAGGATGAAGACCAAAGATTATTCAGAGTTTCGGATGCTTCAAATAAACCATATACAGCTAAAGTGAAAATAGATTATACCGTAAATAATGGTGCATTTTCATCTTCTGATTTCATAATTATTAATATATAAAATGGCAAGTAAAAAAATATCATATTCGGTAAGGGATTTTGCAGGATTAAGACAAGAGTTAACAACACTCTTTAAAAATTATTATCCTGACTTGGTTAAAAATACAAATGATGCGTCAATTTTTTCTGTGATGCTTGATTTGAATGCTGCGGTTGCGGATAACTTACATCATCATATTGATAGAGTTTGGCAAGAAACAATGTTAGATTTCGCACAACAGAGACAATCTTTATTTCATATTGCTAAAACATATGGAATAAGATTACCTGGTGTTAGACCATCTGTTGCATTATGTGATTTTTCAATAAGCGTTCCAGTTAAAGGAGATAAAGAAGATGAAAGTTATTTAGGTGTTTTAAAAGCGGGTGCACAAGTATCGGGGGGAGGACAAATATTTGAAACGATAGAAGATTGTGATTTCTCTAATCCATTTAATAGTAAAGGAGAACCAAATAGGTTGAAAATTCCAATATTCGATGCAAATAATAGATTACAATCATATAGAATCACTAAAAGAGAGGCTGTTGTTAATGGGGTTACAAGAATTTTTAGAAAAGTAA
>Ga0315899_10008985_pt1 | contig 10714 bp, 9 predicted proteins | sample LakEriMetagenome_2_FD_203518 | JGI IMG/M metagenome (GOLD analysis project Ga0315899, IMG submission 203518) | Freshwater fungal communities from buoy surface, Lake Erie, Ohio, United States - Buoy 4 MA112 | ecosystem: Environmental > Aquatic > Freshwater > Lake | place: USA: Lake Erie, Ohio...
GCAGGCGGAAGATTCGGGAGTAAAGCTCTTACTTCCTACAGATATCGTGGTAGCTCCTACTTTCTCTGCAGATGCAACGCCCACCTTGGTGAGCGCTGATGCAATTCCTGCAGATCAGATGGGTCTCGATATTGGGCCTGAGACTGCGGCAGCATTTGCGGCTGCAATTAAGGGATGCAAGACAGTATTTTGGAATGGCCCAATGGGCGTCTTTGAATTCCCTAACTTCGCGCATGGCACCAAGGTAATTGCTCAAGCGCTCACAGAAGTCGATGGAATCTCCGTTGTCGGCGGGGGAGACTCAGCTGCTGCAGTACGTGCACTTGGCTTTGCAGATAACCAGTTTGGGTATATCTCAACTGGTGGTGGAGCTTCACTTGAGTATCTTGAAGGAAAAGAACTACCAGGGCTCACCGCTCTCGATCTCTAAATTTAGCCATGAATTTTATAAACCAATTTCTAAGGAGTAGATAATGCGTAAACCGCTAATGGCAGGCAATTGGAAGATGAACCTCAATCACCTTGAGGCGATTGCAGTTGCACAGAAGCTTGTCTACTCACTTGAAGATAAAGATTACGATGCCGTAGATGTAGCCATCATTCCTCCATTTACAGATATTCGTTCGATTCAAACTATGGTCGATGGTGATCGTCTCCGCCTCCAATATGGAGCGCAGGATCTCTCTCCTGAAAGTTCTGGCGCATTTACTGGTGATATCTCAGGATCGATGCTTGCAAAGCTTGGCTGCACATTTGTTGTGATTGGCCACTCAGAGCGTCGCGCAATTCATCATGAAGATGACGCCCTTATCAATCGCAAAATCAAGGCAGCACTTGCCAATGAGTTAACACCAATCTTCTGTGTCGGTGAAGAACTCGCGATCCGTGAATCTGGAACGCATGTATCTCACGTCATCCGTCAGGTTCGTGCCGGACTCGAAGGTTTCCATAAGCCAGAGCTTAAGAAGATTGTTATTGCCTATGAACCTGTCTGGGCTATTGGTACAGGAAAGACTGCAACACCTGAAGATGCTCAGGAAGTTTGCGCCGCTATCCGTGAAGAAGTTGAGCAGATTGGTTCAGCAGAAATTGCTGCAAATATGCGCATTCTCTATGGCGGCTCAGTGAAATCTGCAAATATCGCAGAAATCATGAAGCAAGCAGATGTCGATGGCGCCCTCATCGGGGGAGCGAGCCTTGATCCTGAGGAGCTTGCGAAGATTGCGAAGTTCCACGCTCAGGCGTAATTCAGGAGTTTGAGACCGATTCGGGTATCCTGTACCCCTACCTCTTAAGGAGTTTTACCGTGGCTTTAGCGCTTTCAATATTCTTAATCATTACAAGTTTGGTAATGATTCTTCTTGTTCTTCTCCATAAAGGAAAAGGCTCAGGGCTCTCAGATATGTTCGGTGGCGGTATCTCATCAAATTACGGTGGTTCATCAGTTGTGGAACGAAATCTTGATCGCATCACAATCGTCGTCGGTGGACTCTGGTTCGCAGCTGTTGTCGGTCTCTCACTCGTTTTGAAGGGTTAATTCATGGCAAGTGCAATTCGCGGAAGTCGTGTCGGCGCTGGCCCAATGGGCGAGGCTGAGCGCGGAGATCAGATTGAACGCGCATCGGTCTCATATTGGTGTGCAAAGGGACATGAAGTCCGCCCATCATTTGCCGTTGAAGAGACTGTAATCATTCCTGATTCTTGGGATTGCCCAAAGTGTGGACTTCCAGCTGGGCGCGATAAGAATAATCCGCCAAGTGCTGTTGTAAATGTTCCTTACAAGACACACCTTGCATATGTTAAAGAGCGTCGCACTGATAAAGAAGGCGAGAAGATTCTCGAAGATGCTCTACGTAAGCTACGCGGAGATGATATCGAGTAGTTAGATTTATTAAAGACTTCTTGCAGCTGCAAGAAGTTGATCAATACCCGCACTTCGGTTCTGTAGATGCAGACGAAGTAGCGGGTATTTTCTTGTCGCAAGCGCTCTGTTATCTCCAATAGCTTGAGCAAAGAGGAGGGTCTTTAAAGTAAATGGGCGACCAGGAATTTCGTAGTCAACAGAGGTGCCCCCGGTAATCTGCAAGAAGGAGCCATTCTTCTGCCCACCTTTATGGAATTGACCTGTGGAGTGTAAGAAGCGAGGACCCCAACCGAAGGAGGTAGGTCTCCCAGATTTCTCAGAGAGTAATGAGCGAAGTTCTGCAATCTTTGCATCATCTCTGCGATCTAGATAAGCCATGATGGCGATATATCCACCCTCTTTAACATCTTCGATAAAGGTCGCAAGTGCATCTTTCAGTGATTGTCCATCGCCGAAAATTTCCGTTCCGCTATCAATGCAATCTGGTGTGAATGCGGGCAATTGATTTCCCCATTCGCCTAGGCATGCAGCGGTCTGCTCTTTAGCTTCAGTGACATTTGGTTGGTTGAAGGGATCAATCTTTAGGCCAACCCCGATGAGTGCAGTTACCCACTCCCAGAAAATAAACTGAGCTCCAAGCTCTCCTTCAACGAGAAGATCAGTGCCAGTTCCTGCAAAGGAAACTGTCAGAGCTCCACCAATTTTTGCAACCTTCGCATTCTCAGTTGCGATTGGAAGTCGTCCTATGGAGTCTTTGCCAGTTGATTCAGCGATAAGTTGCTCAATCCAATCTGAAAGTCCTGGGAAGTTCGATTGATTATCGGTAAATGCGATGTACTGCTTCGTCTCTGCGATAAGTAGATAGGCAATATCGAGAATTACTGAAGGATCTGTCAGGAATCCTTCCTTCTCTTTCTGGGCATCATTTAAAAGCTTCTCAATATCGACACCAATAAGCGCGGATGGAAGAAGACCAAATGCGCTGAGCACACTGAATCGACCACCGACATTGGGATCAGCATTAACTACGGTAAATCCTGCAGCACGGACTTCGAGATCTAACGGTGAACCAGGGTCGGTCACGAAGAGAATATGTTCCTTGGGATCAAGTGCTGCATCGATGAACTTGCCTTCGAAGAGTGCGCGTTGTGAGGATGTTTCAATCGTAGATCCAGATTTTGAACTTACGATAACGAGGGTCTTTGAGAGATCTTCACCTATTGCATGCTTGGCATAGTGAGGATCGGTTGAGTCAAAGATAAAAATCTCTCGCCCATTGCTCTGCGCAATGACCTCAGGGCCGAGTGAAGATCCGCCCATTCCGCAGAGAACGAAGCGGTTGCGATCTTTGAATTTCTCGCCAAGTGCGGAAATCTCGGGAAGGAGTGAGAGCGAGGCTTGTGGAAGATCTACCCAATTGAGACGAACTGCCGCTTCTGCCGCAGCTTTTGAGCCCCAGATAGTTGAATCTTTCTGAGCAATCTTTGGATGTGCAGTGGCAAGCTTCTTGTAAAGGTCAGAATTTCTATCAACCTTCTTAAGAAGCGGGCCAGAAATTTTCATTAGCCAAGAGCCTTTTGAATATCTCCAACTACTCGCTCTACAGTAAAGCCAAACTCAGCGAAAAGTTTTGGAGCAGCAGCTGATGCTCCGTAGCGATCGAGCGAGATGATCACGCCAGTATCACCGACATATTCACGCCAACCGAGAGCGATGCCAGCTTCGATACTCACACGCAGTGAATCCTTAGGAATCACTGAAACCTGGTAGCTCGTTGGTTGATCGCTAAACCACTCAAGACAAGGGGCGCTGACTACGCGAGTCGAAACTCCTTGCGCTTCGAGAGCGATCTGAGAATCAAGGGCGAGGGGAACCTCTGAACCTGTCGCAATGATTGTTACCCGTGGCTTACCTGATGCCTCTTTAAGAATGTATGCACCTTGATTTACTCCAGAGACAGCTCCATGAGTCGTGCGATCTACAGTCCTTAGGTTCTGACGAGAGAGTAAGAAACCAGCTGGCTTATTACGCTCCAAAACGGCCTTCCAGGCTTCTGCAACTTCGTTTGCATCTGCTGGTCGAATCACCGCAAAGTTAGGAATGGCGCGAAGCGCTGCGAAATGTTCAATTGGCTGGTGCGTTGGACCATCCTCACCAACACCAATCGAATCGTGTGTCCAGACAAATGTAGATGGAATATCCATGATCGCGGCTAAGCGAACAGATGGACGCATGTAATCGCTAAAGACTGCAAATGTTCCGCCGAATGAGCGAGAAAGTCCATGCAATGCGATGCCATTGATTATTGAGCCCATCGCATGTTCGCGGATACCGAAGTGGATGATGCGTCCATATGGATCAGCGTTCTTCATCTCACTTGTTGCTGGCAAGAATGAATTTCCACCTTCTATGGTCGTCATATTTGAATCTGCTAAATCTGAAGAGCCGCCCCAGAATTCAGGAAGTACCTTTGCAATTGCATTGATGACATGGCCTGAAGCTGATCGCGTAGCCATATCCTTTCCAGCTTCAAATACTGGAAGACTTGCTTCCCACCCTTGAGGAAGTTCGCGTGAAGTTAGTCGCTTGAGAAGTGTTGCCTTGTCAGGATTTGCGCTCTGCCATTGGGCGAACTTTCCGTCCCACTCTTTACGAAGAGCAGCGCCACGAGTCTTAACTGCACGCACATGTGCAAAGACATCATCTGGCATCGCAAAACTTTCCTCGGGGTTGAGACCTAGCTCTCTCTTCGTTGCTGCGATTTCTTCATCACCGAGCGCAGATCCGTGCGACTTTGCAGTTCCACGTAGCTTTGGCGCAGGCCATGCAATCACAGAGTGCATACGGATAATTGAAGGTTTCGAAGTTTCTGCCTTAGCTTTAACCATCGCAGCATCGAGTGCAACGAGATCGATATTTCCATCCGAAAGCGCGGCAACTTCTTGAACATGCCAACCATATGCGCGGTAGCGAGCAGCGACATCTTCAGTGAATGAGACATGAGTGTCTCCTTCAATTGAGATTCTGTTGTCGTCATAGATGAGGTTGAGATTCCCAAGTTCTTGAGTTCCTGCAAGAGATGATGCCTCACCTGAGACACCTTCTTGCAGATCTCCATCCGAGCAGATAACCCAAATTGAATGATCAAAAGGTGATTGCCCAGCAGGAGCGTTTGGATCAAGTAAACCGCGCTCGAAGCGCGCTGCCATAGCAAAACCAACAGCTGTAGCAACTCCCGCGCCCAATGGACCGGTAGTCATTTCAACTCCTGCAGTATGTCCAAATTCAGGATGACCTGGTGTGAGCGAATCCCAAGTACGGAAAGATTTCATATCTTCCATCTCAAGACCGTAACCACTGAAGAAGAGCTGAGTGTAGAGAGTCAGTGATGAGTGTCCGCAAGAGAGAATAAAGCGATCACGCCCCAACCACTGTGGGTCAGATGGATCATGAATCAGATGACGCTGGAACAAGTTGTAGGCAACAGGAGCAAGAGCCATAGCGGTACCTGGGTGACCATTACCAACCTTCTGAACGCTATCCATTGCAAGTGCGCGAGCATATGCAACTGCTCGATCATCTAACGCTGTCCAACCTGCAATCTGTGTCATGGTTACTCCCTAATTTGATTTCATTTGTCTTGGATTTAAGCGGGCTTTCGGATTACTGAAATTCGGATTCGCCACGCTGCGATCCAAACAAGAACTGAACCTAATAAATGGAATCCCACGAGAACTTCTGGGACACCATTGAAATACTGGATATAACCAATAGCTCCTTGTAAGAGAGCGATACCGAAGAAAATCTTTAGCCATTTCTTCGTCTCATATCGCAAGTCAGGGGAGCGGAAGAAGTAGATAGTGATTGCCATAAGCAGCCATACTGAAAGGCTGTGAAAACGGGTAATTGAGACAATTGAAAAATTCAATCTTGGCGAATCGACATCGCCAGCGTGTGGACCCGTTCCCGTTACAAGAGTTCCAATTGCGATAGCAATAAATGTCATGTTCACATGCAAGAGCGAGACTCTAGAAATTCTGACTTTGGTTGAGGAAGTTCGAACTTGCGGGGCTCGTCTACGTGAATGCAGCGATGTTGCAGCACCTATAAGAATTGTGGAGAGCAAGAAATGAGATGCGACCGAGAGCGGATTGAGATCAGTTAGAACGGTTATTCCGCCAAGAACTCCTTGTGCAAGAATTCCAAGAATCTGCGTTGCAGCTAAAAATCGCAGATCGCGTCTTCCTACTCGCAAAACTGCAATCATCGTGGCGAGCGCTGCGAAGAAGAGCGCAAAAGTTAAGAGACGATTTCCAAATTCAATCCAGGCATGCAATTGCCCTTCTGCTTGGCCTTCGACTGGAAGATATGAGCCAGGCACGCATTCAGGCCACGTAGGACAACCAAGACCAGAGCCAGTAAGGCGGACGGCGCCACCGGTGATTACCAGGGCGCTCTGCAGAAAGAGCAATAACCCCGTGAGCGCAGGTAGCGCACGCTTTGCAATCGCCCCGTAATTACTCACGCCCTTAGCCTATGACCTACGCCTGGGTAGGACACGCTCCTACGATTGGCGAGGGAGTGCGAATTAAGACACAATAGTGTTGTGAAATTCGATGACCTCAGTACCCGCGAAGCAGTAGCTCGCTCGGTCCTGGAAAATGGCCCATCGACTGCGGTAGTTCTGGGAGAGCGTCTCGGTCTGACTCCTGCAGGAATCCGCCGCCACCTCGATCTCTTAGTAGCAGATGGAGTCTTGGAAGCGAGGGAACCGCATAGCGCACTCTCTCGTGGCAGAGGTCGGCCTTCTAAAGTCTTTGTCATGACAGATAGCGGCCGCCAGCAATTTGAACATTCTTATGATGATTTAGCGGTTGCCGCTCTTAAATTTATGTCGGCACAATCTGGCGAACATATGGTTCAAGGATTTGCAGATAGTCGTGCTGAAGATATTCGACGCAAGGCCGAGATTGCTATCGCGAAACGTTCGCATAAATCTGAAGCGCTGGCAACATTTCTGACCGAGCAAGGTTACGCAGCGAGTATTGAGGTTCGTGCAAATGGAGAAGAACTTTGCCAGCACCACTGCCCGATTGCTCACGTAGCTGCTGAGTTCCCGCAGCTCTGCGAAGCGGAGACGGAAGCCTTCTCAAAATTACTAGGAACCCACGTCCAAAGACTTGCAACTATCGCGCATGGCGATGGAGTTTGCACAACTTTTATTCCAAATAACCTCAAGAAAAGTCCTGCACCATCAAAGAAACTAACAACAACCGCTGGAAAGGCGAAATAATGACAACAGCACATCCAGAACTCGAAGGCCTCGGAAATTATGAGTACGGCTGGTCTGATGGTAATGATGCAGGGTCTAATGCCAAGCGCGGTTTAAGCGAAGAAGTTGTTCGTGATATCAGTGCTAAGAAGAGTGAACCTCAATGGATGCTCGACCTTCGCCTCAAGGGACTTGATTTGTTCTACAAGAAGCCGATGCCATCTTGGGGTTCAGATCTATCTGGAATATTCTTCGACACAATCAAGTATTTCGTGCGTTCAACAGAGAAGCAGGCAACAACATGGGATGACCTGCCAGATGATATTAAGAATACCTACGATCGTTTGGGTATTCCTGAAGCAGAGAAGCAGCGCCTCGTTTCGGGTGTAGCTGCGCAGTATGAATCTGAAGTTGTTTATCACTCAATCCGCGAAGATCTAGAGAAGCAAGGCGTAATCTTCCTAGATACAGATAGCGCCTTAAAGCAGCACCCTGAGCTCTTCAAAGAGTACTTCGCAACTGTTATCCCTGTTGGTGACAATAAGTTTGCTGCTCTCAATACCTCTGTTTGGTCAGGTGGTTCATTTATCTACGTACCTAAGGGTGTTCACGTAGATATCCCATTGCAGGCTTACTTCCGTATCAATACCGAGAATATGGGTCAGTTCGAACGCACACTGATCATCGCTGATGAAGATTCATATATTCATTATGTAGAAGGTTGCACAGCGCCTATCTACAAATCAGATTCACTTCACTCTGCAGTTGTTGAAATCATCGTGAAGAAGGGCGCACGCGTGCGCTACACAACCATCCAGAACTGGTCTAACAATGTTTACAACTTGGTCACCAAGCGCGCTACATGTGCTGAAGGTGCAACTATGGAGTGGGTCGATGGAAATATCGGCTCAAAGGTAACGATGAAGTACCCAGCTGTTATGTTGATGGGTCCACATGCAAAGGGCGAGACACTTTCGCTTGCCTTTGCAGGTCCTGGCCAGCATCAGGATTCAGGAGCGAAGATGGTTCACGCAGCTCCATATACATCTTCATCTGTGATCTCGAAATCTGTAGCTCGTGGTGGTGGACGTACTTCTTACCGTGGTCTTGTACAGGTACAAGAAGGAGCTCACCATTCAGCAAGCACAGTTAAGTGCGATGCACTTCTTGTTGACACAATTTCACGTTCTGATACATATCCGTATGTAGATATCCGCGAAGATGATGTATCGATGGGTCACGAAGCGACTGTTTCGAAGATCTCTGATGATCAGCTCTTTTACTTGATGTCTCGTGGACTCAATGAGGATGAAGCGATGGCGATGATTGTTCGTGGCTTTATCGAACCAATCGCACGCGAACTCCCAATGGAGTATGCACTCGAACTCAACCGTCTCATCGAACTACAGATGGAAGGCGCAGTCGGCTAATGACAACCCTTCAATCAAATCTTTTAGAGAAGCACACCCCCACGGGTCGCGAAGAGGCATGGAGATTTACTCCGCTCAAGCGCCTTGGTGGGTTGCACGATGGATCTGCCAAGCCTGTTCTTCGTAACTCGCTTGCAGCGAAGTCAGCTCTACCTGCAGGTGTTACCTTCAAATTTGAAGAGATTTCTGCGCTGACTGAGACAGACGATGCGATTGTTAATCGCGTTCGTGAATTCACAAAGACTGGTGCAGTACTTAGTATCGCTGCGAACACTGAAATCAGTGAACCAATCTTTCTCAATCGCTCATCTGGAGGAACAGATCAAGCAGAGTTCTCCCGTGTTCTTATCAAGGTGGGAAACCATTCAAAGGCGACCGTTGTCCTCGAGAACACAGGCGATACTCATCTCGCTGAAGATCTTGAAATTCTGGTGGAGCCAGGTGCAAGCCTCACATTTATCTCACTCCAAGAGTGGGGTTCTAAGACTATTCACGCAGGGCGTCATCACGCCGTTGTCGATAGAGATGCAACCTTTAAATCGATCGTTGTCACAGTAGGTGGAAATTTAGTTCGTCTACTGCCAACTGTTGATTTCATTGCACCTGGTGCATCATGTGATCTATCGGGTGTTTACTTTGCAACAGAAGGTCAATTCTTCGAACATCGCATGTTTGTTGACCATAAAGTTCCGAATGCAAAGTCTCGCGTTAACTACAAGGGCGCGCTAGCAGGGGATAAGGCCCACACAGTCTGGATTGGCGATGTCTTTATTCGCGCAGCTGCTGAAGGCACAGATACCTACGAACTTAACCGCAATCTTCTACTCTCTGACGGAGCTCGCGCAGATTCAGTGCCAAATCTTGAGATTGAGACAGGCGAAATTGTTGGAGCAGGACACGCATCAACAACTGGTCGCTTCGATGATGAACAGCTCTTCTACTTAATGTCACGCGGAATCAATATGGAAGATGCACGTCGCCTTGTTGTGCGTGGCTTCTTCAATGAAATTGTCTCCGAGATCGGAATTGAAGAGATTCAAAATCGCCTCATGGATCGCATCGATAATGAACTCGCAAAGGCGGCAAAGTAAATGTCAGATATCTCATTGGCAACACTTGCTGAAGGAAAGCCAGTTCGCATCGAAAAGAATGGCGAAGCTATCTGTGTCGCAAGAGTTGGTTCGGAAGTCTTTGCAATTGGAGATACCTGTAGCCACTCTGATGCATCTCTTTCTGAAGGCGATATTTCAAATTTCAAGATCGAGTGCTGGCTCCATGGAGCGGAATTCGATCTACGTACAGGTGAAGCACTGACTCCGCCTGCTGTAGCACCTGTTAAGACATATCCAGTAACCATCGACGGAGACTCCGTCACGGTAGAGATGTAACGGAGAAGAATATGAGCACTCTAGAGATTCGTGGCCTAAAGGTTTCTGTCGATACAGAACAAGGCCCAGTTGAAATTCTTAAAGGCGTTGACCTGACGATTAAGTCAGGGGAGACACACGCAATTATGGGACCAAACGGTTCTGGTAAATCAACTCTTGCATACTCAATTGCAGGACATCCAAAGTACACAATCACATCAGGCACAGTTACTCTCGATGGCGAAGATGTACTCGAGATGTCTGTAGATGAGCGCGCAAAGGCTGGTTTATTTCTTGCGATGCAGTACCCAGTAGAAGTACCTGGCGTATCTGTCTCAAACTTCTTGCGCACAGCAGCTACAGCACTTCGTGGTGAGGCTCCTAAGTTGCGCGAATGGGTAGGCGAAGTAAAGAAGGCGATGGAATCTCTCAAGATGGATCCATCTTTTGCACAGCGCAATGTCAATGAAGGATTCTCAGGTGGTGAGAAGAAGCGCCACGAGATTATGCAGCTTGAGCTTCTCAAGCCAAAGTTTGCAATTCTCGATGAGACAGATTCAGGCCTCGATGTTGATGCACTTCGTGTGGTCTCAGAAGGCGTTGTTCGCGCAAAGGCTGCAAACAATCACGGAATCCTTCTCATCACTCACTACACAAGAATTCTTAAGTACATCAAGCCAGATTTCGTTCACGTATTTGCCAATGGCAAGATTGTCGAAGAAGGCGGACCAGAGCTTGCAGATAAGCTCGAGGCTAATGGGTATGCGGAGTACGTCACCGC
>Ga0315899_10008986_pt1 | contig 10714 bp, 11 predicted proteins | sample LakEriMetagenome_2_FD_203518 | JGI IMG/M metagenome (GOLD analysis project Ga0315899, IMG submission 203518) | Freshwater fungal communities from buoy surface, Lake Erie, Ohio, United States - Buoy 4 MA112 | ecosystem: Environmental > Aquatic > Freshwater > Lake | place: USA: Lake Erie, Ohio...
CACCAGCCACCAGGCGGTGACCAGGCAGATTGCCAACAATAGGAACGCGAATGGGCGCGGCATGGCTACAACTCTCTCCCCCTCGCCCCGCCGGAGCAACCGCCATATCCTGCCGCTATGACTGATTCGCCAGTGCCCCCCGATCCGGTGGCGGCCGCCCCCGATGCCTTCACGCTCTTCGACCTGCGCGTGGAGGTGATTGCCACCGACCGTCCCATGGTGTGCAACCACCGGGCGGGCGATTTCTTCACGCTGCGCGGCGAGAATCTGGAGTTCCCGCCAGGGCAGACGTTCCCGCTCTATCCGCTCGCGGCGCTGCTGCCGCTGCTCCCCGCCAAACAGCGCCCCACCCACCCCAACGACTGGATGACCACCGACGCCGACATCGCGTGCCCTGATCCGCACTGCGGGGGGCGCTTTCGCATCTCGCGCATCGGGACGAGCACCTTCCGCCACGCCGACGTCACACTGGTCCCGCTGCCGAGTCCTCAGCCGTGAGCGTCGTGCCCCAGCAGCTGCTGGCACCCGGGTACGCCATCCCGCGGCTCATCAAGGGCGGGTGGCAGCTCGCCGGCGGGCACGGGCCGGTGGACCGCCGGAGTGCCATCGCCGACATGATGGCCTTTGCCGAAGCGGGCATCACGGCCTTCGATTGTGCCGACATCTACACCGGCGTGGAGGAGCTCATTGGCGAGTTCCTGCGCGCGTGGCGGGAGCGGCATGGCCCCAACGCCCCGCCCGTGCGCGTGCACACCAAGTGCGTGCCCGATCGCGACCTGCTGCCGGTGCTCACCTTCGCGCACATCGAGGCGCTCATTGATCGGTCGCTGCGGCGGCTCGGCGTGGACACGCTCGACCTCGTGCAGTTCCACTGGTGGGATTACGCGGCGCCGCGCTGGCTGGAGGCGGCGGGGCACCTGGCCACCCTGCAGCGAGCCGGCAAGATCCGGCATATCGGCCTCACCAACTTCGATACGGCGCATGTGCAGGCCATCGTCGAGTCGGGCGTACCGGTGGTGTCGCATCAGGTCCAGGCCTCGCTGCTCGACCGGCGCGCCTTGCGCGACATGGCCGCCTACTGCCGCGCCCATCAGATCGGACTGCTGGCCTACGGCGCGCTGGCGGGCGGGTTCTTTCACGAGCGCTGGCACGGGGTACCGGCACCGGCCGAACCGCTCGAGAATCGTTCGCTGGTGAAGTACCGGCTCATCATCGAGGAGTTCGGCGGCTGGCACGCCTTTCAGCAGCTGCTCGATTGCCTTACCGAGGTGGCGGTGGCGCACGACACCACCGTGGGCGCCGTGGCCATGCGCATGATGCTCGACGAACCGGATATCACCGCTGTCATCGTGGGCGCACGGCACGCCGCGCATTTGGCGTCCACCTGCGCCGCGCTCGCGCTCACGCTGAACGACGACCAGCGCCGTGCCATTCTGGCGCTCGTGCACGCCGCGCCCGGCCCCGGCGGCGATGTGTACACCCTCGAGCGCGATCCGACCGGCCCGCACGCCGGCATCATGCGCTACAACCTCAACACCGCCAGCGCCCCGTAGGCACGCCGCGAGCGGGCGGGGCACCGTACGCCGGCGCGGCTACCGCTCGCCCCGATCCACGCGCTCCTGACGCTCACGCGCCAAGGCCCAGTCCACGGTGGGCGCCACGTGATGGTCGGCAAGCGCCAGCGACGCCAGGGCGCGTTCGACAACGGGCGCGCCCAGCTCCGGCGGCAGACGGCGCCCGAACGACAGCTCGGCGCGGCGGCACAGGCGCTCCTCGCGCGCCATGTCGTCGGCCGCCGGTACGCCACGCCCGACCCGCGCCCGGAACGCGTGCACCCGCGCATGCACCCCCTCGTGCAGGATGCTCGATGCCACCGGCGCCGCACTGATGTCGCGGCGCGCCAGAAACGTGAGTTCGGTGAGGATGACCCGCTCGCCGGGCAGAAAGGCACCGCGGGTAGGGAATCGCTCCACCCGAATGGCACGCACATCACGCTGCATGTGCCGCAGGCGCTCCGGCGCGTACGTGGCCACCAGGGCCAGCGATTCGGCCAGTCGCTCGAGGACCGCCTCGTCGGCGATCGCGGGGTGCGTGTTGCGCAACGCGACCGGGATGCCGTGCAGCCGAAGCGGGGCGGCCGGCGCGCTGCCGCCCAGGAGACGCGATAACCACGAGGCCATGCGGAGAATATAGCCCGGAAAGCGCGGGCACCGACCCGCGCGTCAGGGCCGGGCGCTGGTCACCCAGGCCGTGTACCAGAGGTCGCGCAGCATCGTGGCCCCCGCCGCCATGCGCGACACGGCAAAGGCCTTCTGCTCCGGGGTGGCCGACTCCTCGCGGAACGGCGTGGCCGTGTCCAGCGCATAGAGCGAATCCACGTACTGATGGGTGCGCTGCAGATACGTCACGACCGCACCGCGCACATCGGCAAACACCTGTGGCGCCGCGGTGGCCGCAGCGCGCAGGTCGGCTTCCTTCACGTGCGCCTGCACGAACTGCGATTCGAAGCGGCCGTGAAACCGCGTGTCGGTGGTGTAGCCCTTGGGGTTCTCGCCCACCCAGCCGTTGAAGTGCTTCGTGGTGTGATGCGGATTGGACCCGTCGGCCACGAAGTGCCCCAGGATGCCGGCGTCATCGATGATGCGCTGCTCGATCCACGCGCGCACGGTGCTGTCGGGAGCCACGCGCCACAGACGGAACGCCGTGCGCAGGCGCGAGAGGTACTCGAGCATCGTGAAGGGCAGCACCCCCATGACCTGCGGCGACACCCCGTAGCCACGCAGCGAATCGGCAAACGCCCACCGGTCGCGCGCCGCCAGCGCGCGCGACAACTGCTCGCTGGTCACCAGATCGCTGTCAATGAAATGCTCCGGCGAAGAGCCTCCGTCGAGCGCCGGGTCGAGCTGGCGTTCCGCGCGATTCTTCCAGCGGTCGGGCTCCGGGTTGAGATACGCCAATCGTGGCGCCGCCTCGCGAAAGAATGCCGGCATGTCGGCGGGCATGGTCGTGGCCGCCACCAGGCCAATGAGCCGATGGCCATGATCACCCCACGCATTGAGGGGGCGCGGAACGAGCACGGACGCGAACGCGACCAGCGCCAAGGCCGACAGGAGGCGCGCCACCGCGTGGCGATGTGCACCACGCGCAGGGCGGCGAACAGAGCGAGACATGATGAATCCCGGTAACGGAACACCCGCAGGCAGGTACGGCCACGGCGCAACGCCCGGTGGCACCGCGGTACCCGACCGCGCGGAAGATATCCCATGGCCATACACCGCACCGCGGCATCGGTGGGCGGGCTCACCCACGACGTCTACCCCCAGGCGGCCGGCCCGCGCCGGCACCTCCACCTCGGCGGGACCTTCACGACCTGGGCGCTGGAACGGCGCCCCGCGTGAGCACGCGGTCGATGACATCGCACGCGGTACCCACCCCGTCTTCGCGCTGCACCACCGCAGCCAGCGCCTGCGCGCGCTCCCGATACGACGGCATATCGAGGAGCGCGCGCAGCTCCGTGGCCACCCGCCACCCGCGATAGCGCGGCGGGTACACGGTGCGCGCCACGCCCAAGCGGGTGAGGCGCCAGGCGTTGTCGGGCTGATCGTTGGCGTGGGGCACCGCCAGCTGCGGCACCGCCGAGGCGAGCGCGGTCCCCAGCGTCCCCATGCCGCACGGATGCACCACGGCTGCGGCACGGGGAAAGAGCTGCGAATGCGGCGCCGCATCCACCACGAGCGCCCGGTCGGTGGCCAGGCGCGCCACCCGTGGCAGCTCCTTGCGCCCCACCAGCAGCACCCCGCGCCGGCCCAACCGCTGCAGGGCATCGAGACTCTCTTCCCAGAAGCGTCCCGCCATCTCCACCGCCGAGCTGCCCAGGGTGAACACCAGCGGCGGATCACCGGCGTGCAGGAACGCCTCGAGCTCCGGTGAAAGCGCATCGCCGTGCGGGGCGTCGTAGCGCAGCTGCCCCGTGATGGTGACCTGCGCCGGATAGTCGGGGTACGGCCCCCCGAACACGCCGGAATACAGCGCCAGCACCGCGTACGGCGAATGCTGCCCCTCGAACAGCGGGTCCTTGCATCGCGGCAACCCCAGCGACGCGCGGAATTGTTGCACCGGCTCCATCCACCGCGCCGCCACCTGGCGACCGCCGCCGGCAATCCAGTCGGCGTAGCGCAGATGCACCGCATACGGCACGTGACGCAGCCACGGTGCCATGGGGGGCAGAATGGGGTCGTACGCCGACATGAAGTTGAGCGGCGAGAGCACCGTGCTCACCCACGGCAGGCGCTGCTGCGCCATGACGATGGGCGCCGCCAGGGCGCCGGGGTGCGTGACCACGAGATCGGCCCCCTGCACCGCCGCCGTGAGCCGCTCGTGCGCCTCGCCCAGCGCCGGAATGAGCACCTCGCGAAAGATCGATTCGGCGCCGCGATAGGGATGCAAACACTTGCGCACCATGTCCGGATCGAGCGCCGGGTCGGCGTCGGGGGCCCCCGGCGCGAATGCCAACCCCGCCTGGCGAATGACCGGCTCGTAGTACGGCGGCATGCACAGCACCGGCTCGTGCCCCCGCGCGCGCAGCCCGAGACCGAGCGCCAGGTAGGGATTCACATCGCCGAACGAACCCCAGGTGGTGATGACGATTCGAGCCATGCCGATCAACGAGTGACGCCCAGCCTGGTTCCGATCGCCTACGCGATTACCCCACCTGCGCGCCCGCCACGTCCCAGTTGATGCGGGCCAGCAGTGCGTCCACGTAGTCGGCGCGGCGGTTCTGGTACTTGAGGTAGTACGCGTGCTCCCACACGTCGATCCCCACGATGGGCAGCTCCCCCTCGAGCAGCGGTGAGTCCTGGTTGGGGAGTCCGCGCACCGCCAGACGATTCGTGGCCGTCTTCACCAGCCACGCCCAGCCGCTGCCGAACTGCCCCACGGCTGCGGTCTTCATGGCCGCCTTGAGTGCCGCCACCGACTCGAAGTCGCGCGTGATCATCTCCGCCAGCCGACCGGTGGGCGCCGCGGCGCTGGCCGCCCCCGGCGCCAGCAGATTCCAGAACAGCGCGTGATTGGCGTGCCCGCCCCCGTTGTTGCGAATGGCCGTCTGCACCGGCGCCGGCCAGCGCCGCAGCCCCATGAGCAGTTCGCCCAACGTGTACTGGTGCAGCGCACTCTGCGACGCGAGGGCGGTGTTGAGATTCGTCACGTAGGCGGCATGATGCCGGTCATGATGAATGCCCATGGTCTGCGCATCCACCGCCGGCTCCACCGCGTTGGCGGCATACGGCAATGGGGGCAGCGTGAAGGGGTACCTCTGGTTGAGCACCGCGTCGGGCGCGACCAGCACGCCGCTCGCCATGCCCGGCGCATTCGCCGCCGACGCGATCGCGCTCGGCAAGGCGCCACTCACGGCCACGCCCGCTACCACCCCGGCGCTCTGCTGCAGAAAACCACGACGGTCCATCACGACCTCTTGGGCTCACAAGTTGTGCGCGCACGCGCGATTCGCAGCCAAACTAGCCGGTGTGCGCAGTGGCTGCTCACTGCCCCACTGGAGTGACTGCCGTCTGCCGTCTGCTGGTCACCCATTCCGCAGCACGAACCTCACCCGCCACCTCACTCAGTACCGCGCCAGGTACCGGTCCAGCTCCCACTCCGACACGCGCTGGTTGTACTCGTTCCACTCCGCCCGCTTGGCGGCGAGGAACTGCTGCGTAATGTGCTCACCCAGTGCGGCGCAGATCACATCGTCCTTCTCCAGCTCATCGCACGCCTCGGCCAGCGACGTGGGCAGGTCGTCGATGCGCAGGCGCCGGCGCTCGCGGAAGCTCAGCTCCCAGATGTTCGTGTTCACCGGTTCGCGCCAGTCGGCGTTCGTGGCCAGCCCGTCCAGGCCGGCCGCCAGCATGACCGTGAGGGCGAGATACGGGTTGGCCGCGGGGTCGGGGGTGCGCAGCTCGAGCCGCGTCCCCGCGCCGCGACGCTCCGGCACGCGAATCATGGGCGACCGGTTGCGCATGCTCCACGCCACGTTCACCGGCGCCTCGAACCCCGGCACCAGCCGCTTGTAGCTGTTCACCAGCGGGTTCGTCACCGCCGTCATGCCGCGGGCATGCCGCAGCAGCCCGCCAATGTAGTGCAGCGCCGTGAGGCTCAAGGCCCATTCGCGCGACGGGTCCCAGAAGCTGTTCTGCTGCTGGCGGAAGAGGCTCTGGTGCGTATGCATGCCGCTCCCGTTCTGCCCGAACACCGGTTTGGGCATGAAGCTGGCAATCAGCCCGAACTGACGCGCCACCTGCTTCACCACGAAGCGGAAGGTCGCGATGTTGTCGGCGGTGCGCAGCGCGTCGGCGTAGCGGAAATCGATCTCGTGCTGCCCGTGGGCCACTTCGTGGTGCGACGCTTCCACCTCGAACCCCATCTGTTCGAGCGCATCCACGATCGCGCGGCGCGCGTCTTCGCCAAGGTCCATGGGCGCGAGGTCGAAGTAGCCCCCCACGTCGTGCGTGTCGGTGGCGGGCCGGCCGTCGGCCATGGGCTTGAAGAGGAAGAATTCCGCCTCCATCCCCGCGTTCATCACGTACCCCTGCTCCGCCGCCGTGGCGAGCTGGCGCTTGAGCGCGCCGCGCGGATCTCCCGCGAACGGCGTGCCATCGGGCATGGTGATGTCGCAGATCAGCCGCCCCACGCGCGCCGCCGGATCGCCCCACGGGAAGATCTGGAAGGTGGACAGATCCGGGGCGAGCAGCATGTCCGACTCTTCCACCCGTACGAAACCGGCGATGGATGAGCCGTCGAACATGATGTCCCCCTGCAGCGCCTTTCTGAACTGCGAGCTCGGAATCTCGACATTCTTGATGACGCCCAGAATGTCGGTGAACTGCAGGCGGAGGAATCGCACCTGCTGCGCTTCCGCGAGCTCGAGAATGTCCGCAGCAGTCGCACCCGACAAACTGCCGGGAACGAGGGAACGGCTTGGCGTGGGCATGCCGTATAGTAGTAGCTTTCGGAACTCATGACTTCTTCGAACGCTTCCGCCGGCGCGGGGTTCTGCGCCGCCTGCGGCGCTGCCCTGTCGGCCGGCGCCCGCTTCTGCCATCGGTGTGGAACCCCCATGGGCCAGGGGCTCCCGGCCATGCGCCCGGTGCCCGCCTCCGGTACGGCCGCCGTGCTCCCGTGGGGCGTGGCCTTCGTGGCGATGCTGGCGCTCATTGCCATGGTGGCGGGGCGCAACTTCGGCGCCGCCAAGGGCTCCGGCATCGATGGCTCGGCCAACTCGCTCCCGACCTCCGAGATCGATGGCCCTGCGGCCGGAGCCCCGGCCGGCGGCGCCCCGTTTGCCGGTGGCGCCGGTGGCGCGCCGCCCGACATCACCAACATGTCGCCCAGCGACCGGGCCAATCGGCTGTACAGCCGTATCATGACGTACGCCGAGGCGGGCGCCGTCGACTCGGTGGCCTTCTTCTCGCCCATGGCGCTGGCGTCGCATGAGATGCTCGAGAGCCCCACGGCCGACGAGCGCTATCATTTCGGGCGCATTGGCGAGGTGGCCAACAACCCCGAGATCGCCAAGGCGCAGGCCGATACCATTTTGCAGGGGCAGGCCGATCATCTGCTGGGGCTCGTGCTCGCCGCCCGCGCTGCGCGCATGCGCAACGACGAAAGCGCCGCCCGCGCCTTCGACCAGCGGCTGCTGAAGGCCCTGGCGTCGCAGCTCGCCACGCAGAACGAGGAGTACGTGCAGCACCGCGCCGAGATCGACCGCGCCGTGGCCGAGGCGCAGCAGAAGAAGTAGACCGCCCCACGCGATACCACAGCCGGGATGGCCGCGCGACGTTGCCGGCCCCCCTGGCAAAGGGGCGCGCGCCACGGGTAATCCGGCTGGTCTGTAGAGCGCAGGCACCAACGTGGAGCCACGCAGCCCCCGGTCGGCAGGCCACCCCCCGACCCCGACCCCGACCCCGACCCCGACCCCGACCCCGACCCCGACCCCGACCCCAGCTGGCGCAGCCAGCCACCCCCGACCCCCGTTTTTGCCACGCGTCGTCACCCGCGTAGGCGCCCGCGGTCCTCCACGTTGGCGCCAACGCGTTCGTGCCATCGCGTTCGTGCCAACGCGTTCCTGCCAGCGCGTGGTCGCTCGCGCGTCGTTTCCCGCGTCGTTTCCCGCGTCGTTCGCCGGGCCAGGGCTTGACTGTGCGCCCGCGTATGTGTACTAGGAGCAGGTGATTTTCGCGGGCACTTTCCGCCCGCCCGATCCGGTCCTGTACAGCGCTCAAGAGGAGGCGTCATGCGGCGTGGCGACGAGTTGGAGAAGCTCCATCTGATCGACGACGATATGGATGATCTGGGGGGCTACGGACGCTCGTCGTACGACGAAGATGACGACGATGACGGCTACGGCCTCCCGTCGGAGGACGGCGATTCGCTGTGGGACAGCACCGACGACGACGACGACGAGGACGACGACGACGAGGACGACGACGGCTTCGAGGACGACGGCCTGATCGACGACGAGGACGACGAGGACGACCTCTTCGGCCGCCCCATCGTGCGTCGTGGCCCCGGCCGTCCGCCCAAGAATCCAGGCGCCCCGCGCCCTGCCCCCAAGGCGAAGAAAGCGCCCAAGGTCGACACCCCGACTCCGGAACCCGAAGCGCCGGCGCCGGCACCGGCCGCCGACGCCCCGGCCCCCGCGGCCGAGAAGCCGGCCAAGGCCCCCAAGGCCCCCAAGGCCCCCAAGGCGCCGGCTGCGGCACCCGCGGCCAAGGCACCGGCCAAGGCACCGGCCAAGGCACCGGCTGCCAAGGCGCCCGTCGCCAAGGCCCCGGCGGCCAAGGCGCCCGCCAAGGCCCCGGCGGCCAAGAAGGCGGTAACCAAGGCCGCGCCAAAGGCCGCGCCAAAGGCCGCGCCGGCCAAGGCCACCAAGAAGGCCGCCCCCAAGAAGGCGGCGAAGGCGCCGGCCAAGCCCGCCAAGAAGGCGGCGCCCAAGAAGGCCGCCAAGCCCGCGAAGAAGGCGGCCAAGCCCGCAAAGAAGGCCGCCCCCAAGAAGGCCGCCGTGAAGAAGGCCGCCCCCAAGAAGGCGGCACCCAAGAAGGCGACCAAGGCCCCCGCCAAGGCGGCCAAGAAGGCCGCCCCCACGAAGGCCGCCAAGAAGGGGACGAAGCGTCGGTGAGTGGCCGGTGAGTGCCACCCACGGGCAGCCGTCGTTCTCGCGACGGCTGCTCGATGCCCTCCCCTTCACGATCTGGTCGGTCGATCTCGAAGGACGCATCACTGCGGCAAACAGCGCCTGGTCTCGGTTTGCCGAGGAGAATGGAGCACCCGACATCGCGCCCGAAGCGGCGGTGATCGGGTGCTCCGTCTTTGACAGCGCGAACGACGAGGCCTCGCGGCAGCAGATCGCCCGGGCCATGGAGATGCTCAGCGACGGACAGGTCACCTCCGTGCGCTGGGAGTTCCCCTGCAGCGCGCCCGACGAAGAGCGCGTGTTCCTCATGCAGGTCACCGCGCTGCGCGAGGACGAGCGGGTCACCGGCTTCGTCTTCGCCACCGTCGACATCACCCCCAGTCACCGGTCGCGCGAAGCGCTCATCAACACCGGCATCGCGCTCGCCGAGGCCATCGCCCTCGACCGCGTCTACGAGCAGGTGGCGCTCCAGCTCAAGCGCGCCATCCCCAGCACCGGCTTCGTCATCGCCATTGCCGACGACGAAAGCGGCCGCTTCGAGATCGCGCACCGGCAAGGGTACGCCGCCTATACCCCCGAGGAGATCGAGCTGCGCCTCACCCGCGCTTGGCTCGATGCCCTCGCCACCAGCAACGTGGTGCGCGAGGCCACCCCCAACGGCCTCGAAATCACCGCCCCCCTGGTGAGCGCCGAGGGGGTGCTGGGGGCCCTCACGCTCTACGCCGAACCCCTCGAGTCGGAAAGCGCCATCGAGGAGACCGAGCGCGTGCTCGCCGTGATCGCCGCGCAAACGGCGGTGGCCATCGAGCGCGCCTGGCTGGTGCGCCGGGTGGAGTCCAAGCGGCGCCTCGAAGCCATTGGCGAGGTGGCGGCGGGCGTGGCGCACGAGCTGCGCAATCCGCTCTTCGGCATCTCGTCGGCCGCGCAGCTGCTGCGCTTCCGGGCCCGTGAGGACCCGGTGGTGGAAAAGAACGTGGGGCGCATTCTCCGCGAGGTGGAACGACTCAACAAGATGGTCACCAGCCTGCTGGAGTTCGGCCGCCCCAATGCCGTGCACCTGCAGCCCGCCGACCCCGAAGTGGTGTGGGACGATATCCTCGAGGGGGAGCGCGCGCGCCTCGACACCCATCGCCTCACCATCCGCCGCACCCGTCCCGCGCTGCCGGTACGCAGCATGCTCGACCCGGAGCAGCTGGGGCAGGTGTTCCGCAACATCCTCGTCAACGCCTGCGACGCCGCCCCCGAAGGGTCCGAGCTCATCCTGGCCAGCCAGGTCTCCCCCGTGGGCGGGTGGCGCTGCCGCCTCACCAACGGCGGCCCGTCCATTCCGGCGGAGGTGCTGCCGCACGTGTTCGAGTTCTTCTACAGCACCAAGGCCGGTGGCACCGGCATTGGCCTCGCCCTCTGCCAGCGCATCATGGACGAACACGGCGGTACCATCAGCATCGATTCGCAGCCGGAGCAGGGCACGACGCTCACGCTCACGCTGCCGGCGACGGCGGCGACGTGAGGGGGGGATCTCGT
>Ga0315899_10008988_pt1 | contig 10712 bp, 5 predicted proteins | sample LakEriMetagenome_2_FD_203518 | JGI IMG/M metagenome (GOLD analysis project Ga0315899, IMG submission 203518) | Freshwater fungal communities from buoy surface, Lake Erie, Ohio, United States - Buoy 4 MA112 | ecosystem: Environmental > Aquatic > Freshwater > Lake | place: USA: Lake Erie, Ohio...
ACCGAGCAGCGCCTGGGGGAATTCGGCCGGCGGAAGACCGTCCTGTTCAACGGCTATGCCGACCAGGTGGCGCACCTGTACGCGGGCATGGATCTGCGCCGCTGGTTTTAAGTGGCCCCGCGCCGGGAATTCCGGCATATTTCCCCTGCCATCGACTTTCTGCCGAGAATCGCATGTCGTCCGAGATCCAATTCATCCGGCTGCTGGTGTTGCTGAACGGAGCCGTCCCCGCCGCATTGCTGGCGTGGGACGCCCTGCGGGGAGAGCTGGGAGCGAATCCCATCAACTTCGCCATCCGCACGACCGGGACGCTGGCGCTGATTTTCCTGGTGCTGACTCTGGCGGTGACTCCCCTGGTGCGGCTGGCCGGCTGGAACTGGTTCACCCCCAACCGGCGGGTTTTGGGGCTCTACGCCTTCTTCTACGCCCTGGCCCACTTCCTCATCTTCTTCAGCCTCGATCGAGAACTGTCGCTTTCCAGCACTCTTTCGGAGATGGCGCTGCGTCCCTACCTGGCGGTGGGCTCGCTGGGGTTGCTGTTGATGGTTCCCCTCGCGGTCACCTCCACCAACCGCATGATCCAGCGGTTGGGAACTTCCCGCTGGAAACGGCTGCACCGCCTGACCTATGTTGCCGCGATCGCCGGGGTGGCCCATTACACGATGCTGGTCAAGGCCGACCTGCGTTGGCCCCTGGCGTTCGCGGCACTGCTGATGGTGCTGTTGGGTTGGCGGGCGTATACCGCCGCGACCGGTCCCGCTCCGCGGCCTCCGGGCCCGGCGGGGCGCACGCCGCGTCGTTCCGCCCCTCTGCCCGACACGGCCGGCTGAGTTTCGCAACGCCAGGGCCCGGGCGGGCCAGGTCGCCCCTCACGAAATTCTGCGGGGGTGCATCTTGTCTACGATGCCCTCGGCATACGCGAACAGGGCGGGTGTTCCACCGGTGTGGATCAGCACGATCGACTCCCCGGCCCGATACCGCCCCGCCCGCACGTCGGCCATCAGCCCCGCCAGCGCCTTGCCGCTGTACATCGGATCGAGCAGGATCCCCTCGGTGCGGGCCAGTGTCTCGATCGCCTCGATCCCTCCCTCCGAGAGCTTGCCGTAACCGGGGCCGATGCAGTCGAACCGCACGTCGATGTCGGCGGAGGTCATGCCCAGATCGAGCCCCACCAGCAGCCCCGCCTGTTGGGCAATCTCGGCCATGTCTGCCTGGGTGTCGTAGGGCCATTGGATGGGGGCCACGCTATGCACGGCACAGTCGAGCCCCAGGGCTTTTTGCGCCAGGGCCACTCCCGCCCCGGTCGAACCGGCCGAACTGGTGTAGATGGCCCGCGGGGCAAACCCCTGGGAGGCTCCCTGTTCGACAATCTCGGCCACGCACAGCAGATAGCTGACCGCCGCGAGGGGTTTGCAGATGTGTTTGTCCCATCCGTAGACCTTTCGCCCCCGGGCCCGGTGCGCCTCGGTCTCACGGGTGATGCGGGCGTCGAGCTCGGGACCGATCTCTTCTTCGACGATGTCGACCTGGGCCCCCACCAGGTAATCGAGCAGCAGGTTTCCCTGGATCTTGTCGGGGCCCTGCGCGGGGCCGCCCCGTCCCAGCACAAGGTGAATCTGCAGCCCCGCCCGGGCACAGGCGGCCGCGGTCTGCCGACAGTTGTTGCTCTGGATGCCCGCCCCCCACACCAACAGATCGGCTCCCTTGCGCAGGGCGTCGGCAATCAGGAATTCATTATGGCGGGTCTTGTTTCCCCCCATCGCCAACCCAGTGCAGTCGTCCCGCTTGATGTAGATCTTCGGCCCCCCCAAGAGCGCGGTCAGCCGGGGACAGTATTCGAGCGGGGTGGGATAGTGCCCCAGCAAATAGCGGGGCAGCCGGTCGACATGGGCGCGCAACTGCGGGGTCGAAAGAGAGGCACGGGTGGCCATGGCGGGAAGACTCGCGGAAGGTGAACACTACGGGAGGTCGCGCTGTCGTTAGCCTATCGACCCGACACCGTCTGGCAAAACGTCAGTCCCCGATTTTCCTGTGACCCCCACCGCGGACACTGACGATCGGATAGAATTCGGCAGTGTCCCCTCTGCCGTTCCTTCCCCGGACATCCCGTCATGAACAACCTCCCCTCGGTCGAACTGCTCGAGCAAATGCACGCCTTTCCGTGCCAGTTCACCTTCAAGATCATCGGCAAGACCGAGGATGGATTTGTGGCCCGAGCCCTGGCGACGGTTCGTGAACAGCTGGAATTCGAGGTCGATCCCCCCTTTCGGGTCCGGCACACCGCGGGGGGCCGCCATGTCTCGCTGACCATCGAGCCCGAGGTGCAAAACGCCTGGGAGGTCCTGGGTGTCTACCAGGCCGTGAGGAACCTGCCGGGCCTGGTCTGCCAGTTCTGAGGCCAGGCCCCCTTCAGGCGATCACGGCGTCGATGACCTGGCCGGCCACGTCGGTCAGGCTTTCCTGGCGTCCCTGGTGGAAGTAGGTCAGCCGGCGGTGGTCAAACCCCAAGAGGTGCAGAATCGTGGCGTGAATGTCATGCAGGTGAGCCCGGTTTTCGACCGCCTCAAAGCCCAGTTCGTCGGTGGCCCCGTAGTTCATTCCTGCGCGCACGTTGCCCCCCGCCAGCCACATCGAGAAGCCATAGGGGTTGTGATTGCGCCCCGGCTCTCCCCTCCCTTCACTGAACGGCATGCGGCCGAATTCTCCTCCCCAAACCACGAGCGTGCTGTCGAGCAACCCGCGCTGGGCGAGGTCGGCCAGCAGGGCCCCGATCGGCTGGTCGACCTCGCCAGCGTGTTGTCCGTGGTTGGTCTCGATGCTCTGGTGGGCGTCCCAGGTCTCTTCGAGGTGGCCGCCTCCCGAGTAGAGTTGCACGAACCGCACTCCCCGCTCGACGAGCCGGCGGGCGACGAGGCAGTTGCGGCCGAACTCGTCGGTGGGGGCCTTCCCCACGCCGTAGGCATCGAGCGTCGCCTGGGTCTCCTGCGCCAGATCGACCGCTTCGGGGGCCTCCGACTGCATGCGGAAGGCCAGTTCGTAGCTGTTGATGCGGGCGGCGAGTTCCTGCCCGCCGGGGCGTTCGTCGAGGTGCCGCTGGTTCAGCTCGGCCAGCAGGTCGAGCTGGCGTCGTTGCGCCGTCCGGTCGAGGTGGGCAGGACCGCGCAGGTCGAGCACCGGGTCTCCCACAGGGCGGAAGAGAGTTCCCTGAAAGGCCCCCGACATGAAACCGCTCGACCAGTTGGGCTGTCCCGAAATGGGACCGCCGCGTTTGTCAAGAATCACCACGTATCCTGGCAGATTCTGGTTCTCTGTGCCGAGGCCATACACGGCCCAGCTCCCCAGCGAAGGACGGCCGATGAAGGTCTTGCCGGTGTTCATCGCGACCAGGGCCGAGCCGTGCGCGTGGCTGTCGGTATGGCAAGAATTGATGATCGCCAGCTTGTCGGCATGTTCGCGGACGTTCGGGAAGAAGTCCGAGATCATCAGGCCGCTCTGTCCACCGGGGCGGAACGGGCGGAAGCTGGGGGTCAGAAAGCCCACTTTCCGGCCCCCCGAGTTGATGAACTTTTTCCCTTCGGGCAACGGCTGCCCGGCGAATTTTTCGAGCACCGGCTTATAGTCGAACGTGTCGACCTGGCTGGGGGCCCCGTTCATCATCAGAAAGATCACCGACTTCGCCTTGGCGGAGAAGTGCGGTTGGCGTGAGGCGAGGGGATTGAGCACGGCCTGACCCTCGGCCGCCTCGGCCCCCCGGACGGAGGTTCGAAAACCATCCTGCGCCAGCAGGGCGGCCAGGGCGGTCCCGGTGAACCCGCCTCCCATCTCCCACACAAACTCCCGGCGGGTCAGCCCGCAGGGGAACCGGGAGGCTGTCGACGCGGAGGGAACACCGGGGCGGGACATGTCAGAATTCCCGAAGGGGCAACATCGGAACCACACGGAACTACGGACCACACAGACGATAAGCTGACCTCACCCGGGTGGGGGCGTCAAGCGATGGCTCCACGGCCTCTCAATCTGCCAGCGAGAGTGAGGCGTGCGATGGCCAACCGCACTCTGGCTGAGCAACCTGGGGGGTGGTCAACAACTTGAATCAGCCACCGGGTTGTCGACGCGACCGGTGGTTGCCCCCCCACCCGCGGCAGAATCACGCCGATTCCTCAGGCCCCAGACTCTGCTGGGCAACAAGACGCAGGCGGGTTCGCGCCGGCTCCCGCACCCGCGAATAGCCAAACAGCCGGGCCACCTCTGTCACCAGGGCGTCCATGGGCAGTTGCCCCTGCGCCGTCAGCACTCCGCGCACCGCCGCCGCCAATTCCTCGGGAGCCACTGTTTGCAGGTCCCGCTGTTGACCCGCAGCGGGCAGGCGAAACCATTCTCCCACCGGCTCGGCCGACCGTCGGATGAACTGATCGGGAGAAATCTCCAGTCCCAAACGCTCCAGCAGTTCCTCGACCCGTTCTTCGGCCTTGCGGGTCACGCGGCTCCAACCCCACGCCTTCACCACGCGGGTGGTCAACTCCTCCACATGGATGGGTGCCTCTGCCGACACCAGTGTCTCGATGTCGGCCCGCAGCAGCCGGTCGCTACTGCGCGAATGGAATTCGCTGGACGGGCGCCGTTCGTCGGGCAGCGTCGCCAACACGTAGGGCCGCGCTCCGGGAATCGGCAGCGGATCGACATCGGTGTTGGTCAACAGATCGGCCAGTGGACGGGCGGCGGGAATCATTTCTCCCGCAGTGGACTCGGCGACGGCTGCTGCCGTTCCCTCGCTGGCCGGGGCGGGTGGTGTCTCCCCCTTCGTCTCGCCGGGCGTGTCGACGGGGGCCGCGCAAAGTGCCTCATGGGCCGCGTCGATGGCCGCGACCAGCCTTTGCTGTGCCTTTCGCCGATCGCGCAGCCAGTCGGTCGACCAGACTCGGTGCAGCCGCCACCCCAGCCCCCGCAACACCTCGTCTCGCAGGCGGTCGCGGTCGCGGGCCGAGGCGGCGTCGCGGTAGCCCGCGCCATCGCATTCGATACCCAACAGGTATCGACCCGGCTGCCGGGGGTCGCGAATCGCCAGGTCGAGGCGATAGCCGCTGCAGCCCACCAGAGTGTCGACGGCGTACCCCTGCTCGCACAAGAAGCGGGCGACAGTCGCTTCGAAACCCCCAGGAGTGGGATCGGCGTCGGTTCCCGACACCACCTCGCGCAGCGCCTCGGGTCCGCGTTCGGCGAAATCGAGAAATGCCCGCAGGTCGGCCACCCCGCGCGAGCGAGTGCGGGACAGATCGATCTGCCTGGCCTGGATCGAGCTGAAGACCACCACCTGCACGCGGGCCCGAGTGATCGCCACATTCAGTCGCCGTTCGCCCCCCTGGCCATTCAGCGGACCAAACGACATCGACAACCGGCCGTTCGCTCCGCGTCCGTAGCAGATCGAGAACAGAATCACATCCCGTTCATCCCCCTGCACATTCTCGAGGTTCTTGACGAAGACGTATTCGGGCTGTGCGGGATCGAAATACGACTTGAACTCGGGGCGTCGGGCCAGCTCGGCGTCGATCAGATCTTCCACCAGTTTCTGCTGGACGGCCGAAAAGGTCACCACTCCGATCGAATCCTGCCCGGTCTGTTCCAGCCGAAGGAAGATTTCCGCCACAATCGCCTCGGCCTCTCCTTGGTTCTGACGGGTCCCGCCCCGGTCATACACCGCCTCGGGGAGGTATCGCAGCGAGACACCCAGGCGCAGGGTCGAGGCATCGGCCGAGGGAAACGTATGCAGTCGATTGCCATAATATTGACGGTTCGAGAAGGCGATCAGGCTTTCGTGCCGGCTGCGGTAATGCCACCGCAGCCGCAGCTCGGGAATGTTCGAAGCCACGCATTCGTCGAGAATGCTCTCGAGTTCCTCCAGGGCGAGCTCGTCGTCGCCTTCCAGCGCCTCCTGTCGTTGGAAAAAATTGGTGGGGGGCAGTTGCCGCGAGTCTCCCACCACCACGGCCACCTTCCCCCGGGCCAGCGCGCCGATGGCGTCCCAGACGGGAATCTGCGATGCCTCATCGAACACCACGAGGTCGAAGGGGGGCGTGGAGGGATCGAGAAACTGGGCGACCGACAGCGGGCTCATCAGCCAGACCGGTTTGAGCTTGGGCAGGATGGTCGGCAGCTCGCGCACCAGCCGCCGCACCGACTTGTGACCCCGCTGCAGCTGCAGTTGCCGCCGGAGCAGCCCCATCTCCGAAGCGGCGTTGGCGTGGGCGAGGCTCCCCGCCGGGCGTTGCCCACCCACCAACTGGGCCAGAACGCGGCGCGACAGCTCCATCACACCCCGGTCGGTCGACCGAAACTCGTCGATTATTCGGGTGTGGCTCTCCTGAGAGAATCGCTGCAAGACCGGGCTCGCGGTAATCAGCGCGCCCAGCCAGTTGCGGGCGTAGGCCCCCTCGAATGCGTCCCGCAGCCGGTCCGTCGTCAGTTCCCCCGCCATCAATGCGTCGAGCAACGGTCGCAGGGTCTCCGCCTCGGCCCCTTTCATCACCCCCTGCCAGGCGATCCATTCGGGCAAGGCCTCCAGACCCTCCCGCCACCGCTGCAGCACCTCGCGCAGGGTGGCCAACACCGGGGTGGTGTCGTTCCCTGTCATGTCCCGCTGCGGACATTGCACCGCCTCCTTCAGTTCCTGCAACACCTGGTGCAGGTGCTTGACTTCCCGCAGAAACTGCTCCGCAGCGACCCGCCCCGGACGCCCCAATCCCAAGTCGCCACCCGACAGCAGTCGCGACAGCGCCGTCCGCAAACGCGTACCGGTCTCTGCCGATTGGGTCACTCTTTTCAGGTGCGGCAGCAGTTCGGCCACCCACTGTGCCTCGGCCTCGAGTTCGCGCCACTCGCCGTCGTGGACTGCTGTACCAGCCAACTCGCGTCCCAGCAACCTGGCCTGGGCCCCCTTGCGGCAGTCGGCCACGAAGATTTCGAGGTCGGGCTTCCCCCCTGGGCGTACCAGCGCTCGAATCGAGCGCATCAAGGCCGGTTTCTGGAAAAGCCGCGCAAAAAAGCCCAACTCCCGCACGCGCTGAACCTCGGCGATCAGAGCGGCATGGTTCGCCTCCAGAAACTCGGGACGATACACCGGATCGAGTTCCCCGCGCAGGGTGTCGAATTGGCGCGCCCGATCCACCAGCGCTGTGAGCGAATTCAGATGCCGCGACAGATCAGGCTGTGCGAAATGGTCGCAGCGGGTCCCCTCGCGCCGCAGCAAGACGCGGGTGAAGTCGTAGAGCACCTGCAAAGGTCCCACCCTTAGGGCGTCGATTTCTACGTGGGTCAATCCCAGGTACGCAAGCCAGCCGTGGTTCGCCTGTTCGACCGTGTCGAGCACCGGGCGCGCGCGGTCGATTTGACTGGCGATCTCTTGGGCGAGGTCAAGTCGCCACTCGGTCAGGCCGATGCCCCGTAGCGGATGGTCAGTCACCTGCCCCAGGGCCTGGGCGGCCCGCGTGGCCAACTCGATGGTCGAACGCCAACCCTGCAGTTGGGCGGTGGTGGTCCGCAGCACTTGGGGAAACGGACAGCGGACCACTGGTCCCGGGGGAAGGGCATTCAGTCGCGAGACCACATCGTACACCGTCTCCCCACTGGGGTGGCGCGTGTGCAGCGTCTCGACATAGCAGTTCAACTGCCGGCGCAGCTCGTGCAGGCGGGCGACCTCCCCCCGCCATTCGATCGGTTCCCCCAGAGGCGGAGCTTCCAGAGCCGCCCGAATCTGGTCGAGCACAGCCTTTTTGCTGGCCTTGTGAGAATGCAGTTCCAGCACGAAGGGCCCCAACCCCACCCGGTCCAGACGGCCGCGCACCACGTTGAGGGCGGCCAGTTTCTCGGCAACGAACAACACCCGCTGTCCCGCCGCGGTCGCCCGGGCAATGAGGTTGGTGATGGTCTGTGACTTGCCCGTCCCGGGTGGTCCCTGCAACACGAATGTCCGTCCGCCGCACGCCGCCTCGACCGCCACCTGCTGCGAAGAGTCGGCATCCAGCGGGCACAGCGAAGTTTCGGGAGCCAGTTGATCGATGTCGCTCTCGCTCGGGAACTCTCCGAACGCGCTGTGTTCCGCGTTCCGTGTGAGGATGAAATTGATCGTGGGGTTCTGGACCACGTCGGCAACCCGCTCGTCCAGATCGGCATACAGCATGAATTTGGCGAACGAGAAGTGCCCCAGAAAGGCGGTCTCGCGCACCTCCCAGCGGGGAACATCCTTGATGATCTGTCGCAGCCGTCGTACCAGTCCGGGCACATCAATTCCCGAATCGTCCTCGTCCAGCTCGAGCAGGCCCCGGGCATCCAGCTGGAAATCCTGCCTCAGCTTCTCAATCAGGGTCACGTTGACTGTGGGGTCGCCATCCCCCGCAGCCAGCCGAAACTGTCCCGCCTGAGGACGCTCGAGCCGCGCGGGAATCAAGAGCAGCGGGGCCAGCCGGGGCGTGCCATGATCGGGACTTTCAAACCATTTCAGGGCCCCCACCGCCAGGTACAGGGTTCCCGATCCGGTTTCCTCCACCGTGGTGCGGGCTTCGCGATACAGCGCGGTCAGCCGCCGCTCAAACCCATCCCCCGCGCCAACCCGCAGCAGCCCGCGTTGAAACTCCTCGGCCAACACCTCTGCGGGCAGGTCCCGACCTGTCCGCTGTCGTTCCAGTTCCACCTGGCGCGGACCGTCCGCGTCGAGCAACGGTGTGCGCGGGGCCAGCGAGAACGTGGTCCCGGCCATCAGCCGATCCTCGAGTCGGGCGATGTCTGTCGCCAGCAGGGACACGCCCCGGCTGGAATCTTCCTTGAAGTTCAACAGGGGATTCCGCAGCGACAGATCGAGCAGCCGCCGTTTCCACTGTTGCAGCCGTTCGATCGCATCCGGAGGCAGACCGGCGGGCAACGGGCGGGGGGCTTTCGCGCGGGAGGGACGGGGGGACTCTCCCGTGGCAACCTCGCGGACCGGTCCGGCCAGGGCGCCTTCCCGCAGCTCGAGCCGTCCCGTCTCGACCACCACGTAACCACTCCCCGACTGCACCCGGGGAGGCAGGGGGAGCACATTCATTCGCCGGGCGGCCCCCACGTCGATCGCGAACTGGAAGTCGGTGCCCCGCTCGAGATGCGCCAGCCCCGCCTGCACGGCCGCCTCAAACGGAGCCTCGGTCCCCTCCACCAGCAGGGTCGTCTCGAAAACCACCATTTCGTCGAGACGCACCCGATTGGCGAGGCGACTGGCGTCGTCCAGCACTGGCTCGACCGACTGCGTGTCGGTCAGCCACGCCCCCACGAATGCATGTCCTTTCGGGAACAGCAGCACGGGATGCAAGCCGATCTGTTCCAGCAACGCCGCAGCCACCACCGACAGATCCAGGCAGGTGCCCGACCGGGGCTGCCGCAGCACCTCGTCGGGAGTTCGGATCTTCTGCCCCTCTTCGAAACTCGCCGGCGGGTTGATGTACCGGATCCGACATGCTTTCAGGGCGGCATAGACCGCAGCCACCATCTTTCGCGACCGGTTGGGCGAGTTCGACTGGTAGCCATCCAGTGACGGTGTGCCCGTCAAGTGCCTGAAGGATTCGTGGACCGCATCCAGAGTCGCCTCGATGGCCGGGTGATTCGGACAGACAAACGCGCTGATGATCTCTGGGAGCACCCGCGCGCCCGGCCACTGGTTGAATGCCAGCACCTCGATGGGATGGTCTTCAGCATGGAGCATCTCCCCGTTCGACAGCACGGTCAGCAGCAGCCGGGTCCGGTCGCGCTCCAATTGGTTGGCCAGACGGCCGCCATCGAGTCGCAGATCGACAGTGGTGAAACGGCGAATCTCACCAGGCCCCAGACGTTGCAATTCCACCCGCCAGGGCCGGGCCACCCCCGACTCGACTTCGACACACAGGATGAGATCCCGGAGTTCCCCGGAAGAGTCGTTGGTGATGCTCAACTCACGGATCAACGGAACATCGTTCTGCTGGAACGCATAGTTGATCTTGCCGACATGCTGCACCTGCAGTCGCACTTGCCTCTGGTTTTCGGCCGGCTCAGTCATGGAGTTCCCCGCAGGCAACACAACCCGACAGGCTCCCCATCCCGGCAATGGAGTGCTGACCGATGGCAATTCGATTCCAGAGCAGACGGCCGCCAGCGGTATCTCACGGGATTCACAATGTCACACCTCGGGAACAACAAGCGCGATTTTCCTTCTCCGAGTCGAATGAGCTGTCACGCGGTTCCGAAACGCCATCCCGCCACCGACATTGTAATTGAATGTCCATTCGATACAAATGAGAAGACTCTCGTCGAAGGTCGATCGTGTCGGTCATGCTTGGTCCGAACGAGGCCTGCTCTCACCAAGGTCGAGCACTGGCGCGGACGCACTGCATCCGTCGCATCCTGTCTCGTTGCGGGCAGAACTCGGACTGCGTGCAGGGCTGCAGCGGCAGCTCAACCGGCCCCCCCCAGGAAAAGCGGTCAATACAGCGGTCTCAAGGGCTCATCTCTGAGGGTTGGAAGAAAAGCGTTCCCTGGTCACGTGCTTATCTCCGCCCCGGGATTGACTGGCGATGACCCAATGATCTGAACCTGGCCCAACGCAGAGCATAATCCGGCGTGATGTTCTGGCGCCCACGCACAGAGGACGGGGGGCAGTCGGTCGTCAAGGGAATCGGACGGTAAGCCTCTTCGCGTCGGCAGCATCCAACATCGCC
>Ga0315899_10008991_pt1 | contig 10710 bp, 27 predicted proteins | sample LakEriMetagenome_2_FD_203518 | JGI IMG/M metagenome (GOLD analysis project Ga0315899, IMG submission 203518) | Freshwater fungal communities from buoy surface, Lake Erie, Ohio, United States - Buoy 4 MA112 | ecosystem: Environmental > Aquatic > Freshwater > Lake | place: USA: Lake Erie, Ohio...
AAAGATAATGAGCGATTTGATGTAAAACGATTTCACGAAGCGAGTGGGTATAATGTTCCTAACTTCACTTCAAGATAAAGTAAAACGCATTCAGGAATTGCGTCGCAGTAATGCGGCGCAACCTGTTCGCAATAAAAAAAAATACACACGCAAAATAAAACATAAAAATAAATTCGATCAATAAAATTAATTTGTCGACAAAGCGCCCACATAGCTACGGGGTCGGGCGTGTCGTTAAGGGTGTGATCTAAAACACCCTGGAAATTTGCGTGTCGATTAGCAAATGTCAGTCTAACCTGCTATAATTCCAATATCTACTAACGAAAGAGGTCCATTATGGAACTATTTACCGTCGCTTGCCTAAACTCTGAAATTTGTGGCACAACTATGACTTTTGATTCTGAGTCTGATTATGAAGTATTCGGTGATGACTATATGTGTGCAGAATGCTATGATTCTGAAGAAATGGAATTCTATGAACTAACGGGCTGGTCCGATTCCGACGCTCTTGCGTCTGCAGGACACGGAATGGATGAGGATTACTAATATGTCAGATCTAACCGCTATAATTACCCCTATGAAACTAAAACGTTCTAATGATAGAAAGGTGGCTAACCTTGTCACAAAAAATGGAAAGCAAGCCGCAATTGCTAACACGTTCGGTCTCCCCGCTGGAAAGGCTTACTCATGCCCTGGTGCCACTAGTATTTGTGAGAGTGTTTGCTACGCAGGAAAACTCGAAAAGCTCTTCAAGGGAGTAAAGGCTAATCTTCTGCACAACTGGGAATTGCTACGCAATGCAGATACCGATACTATGCTTATTCTATTAGATGAGATGATTGTAGAATTTGTTGCAGATTGTGAAAAGAAAGACGCTCCTAAGTTATTCCGTATCCACTGGGACGGAGATTTCTTCAATGATATTTATACCTATGCCTGGAAGACTATTATTTCTAACCACCCCGATGTTCAATTTTGGGTTTATACACGTGTAAAGTCTGCAGCGCTTATTCTTAAGGATGTATCTAACCTATCTCTTTATTATTCTACCGATGATGAGAATAAAGAAACGGGCCATGATTTGAAAGTTAATTCTGGTATCCGCCTTGCTTATCTAGGAAAGACATTCGCCGTAACTGAGAGCACAATGAAAGAATTGACTGGCAAGCCTGGTGCTAAGTGTCCAGAGAATATGAAAAGCATTCCGCTTATTAGCAATGCTGGGTCCGCTTGTGTATCTTGTGGCTTATGTGTCTACGGTAAAGCGGATATTAGATTTTCTGCGAGTAAAAAATAATGGCAGATACTCTCGGATCAATTCTTGCAATTATATTTATTAGCGCTATTGTACTTCCGATTCCAATTGCTATATGGGCCGTACTTAAAGGCTAACGGCGTGTCGACTTGACAAGATCAAGCTGGCCCGCAAAGGTGGCGGCTTATCCACAGGTTTACGGCAGTTATCCACAACCCCCCAAAAATGTGAGTATTATCACAAAAGCTGCGACACGCCCATAATGGATTAGGTAATGTCAGTGGCCTATGCTAAAATACTCTTATTCCAACAACGAAAGGTAACAAATGTCTAATCAAATAAAAGTTCCACACTCCATAGTATTCGAGGCTATTATTGACCTTGATAAAATACCTGCTAACTTATTACCTGCATTACTAAAACTAACTGAAACAGATTTACTAACGATGTGCAAGGGTGCAACACTACACGCACTTGCTGAGGCTAAGGTATTGCAAATTGCAAATGAAAATAACACTTGGGCTGAAGTAACTATCAAGGAAGGTAACTAATAATGGGAAGTAACTTTGCAACAGAATTAGCGGATAATGATTTATTCGATTTAGATTTAGAAACCGCTATCGGTTATCACTTACAAGGTAATCATTACCCACCCGTTCCACTTTCTATGGTGCAACCTTGCATAGATGCTATCGATGCATACTATGACGAGGACTATAATAAACTAATCGAAATGCCTGAAGGCGTATTGTATCGTGGAGAAAAGTTTGCACCTGCCTCCGCTATTATTGAACAACATCACCTAGACGCTTGGCTACCTGAAAGCGAATACTGAGATCAAAACTAGGCGTGTGAGTTATCTCACACGCTTGGTATCTCGCATAATGAGATTGGGGTAGAAAATGTCAGACCCCTTTGCTATAATAGGACACTAACAAGAAAGGAAGCAAAATGACAATAGATAACAAAGTCTATCAGGTCGGTGATTTATTCACTACCCTGAAGTCTAAAGAAACAGGCGTAATCAAAGAGATTATTCCTAACTCATCTGGCTCGGTGAGAGTTCGTCTGGAAACAGACAACGGAGAACGCTGGACAACAGTTCTTGCCGATAGTCTAGCATAACTAAATAAAGGAAACAGGGGCAGTTTAGAGAGTGTTCTCGCCCAATGTCCTAAGTAAGAACTCTCACCCTTCGGGGTAAATGTCAGACCCCTATGTTATACTACTCAAACAACCAACCAACGAAAGGTAATAAATAAATGAGCAGACAAATCACAGTAAAGGTAGCAACTACCAAAGTAATCAAGGCACTAGAGAACCGCCTTGCTGAATTGGAAAAGAACTACGCAACACAAGGTGCTAACGAAGCAAAGTTCCAAAAGGCACAAGAGGCTTGGCGTAAGGAAATCGGCAAGTGGGCTATGACTAAGTTCTCAAAGGCTGAGAACCTTCGCACAAACTATCGCTCTTGGAACAAAACCCTCAATGTTGATTTTGACCTTACAGTAAGCGAGGGAGATTTCCCTGCTGAACCTGAAAAGGACTTTGAGGTAATTCACACTCACACATACAAGGAAATGAAAGAGGACATTACAAATGCTCTCACAATTCTAAAGATGACAGATGAGGAAACAGTAAATGCTTCCACAATGAAGCAGATTGCTAAGTATCTCTAACTAAACTTAGGGGGGCAACCTAAAGTCCTGAACCCTAACAACCTGAGCAAGTTGCTAAACTGCTCAACCAACCAACTAACGAAAGGAAATAAAATGTCACCAATTCTAGATACCGCTAAGGGTCGCTTCTATCGCAAGGGCGATGTATTCACAACTGGCAAATCAGGAATTACTGGCACTATCACGGAAATCGTTTCTATTCGTCCAACTCTAACTAAACTTGGATTGAATACAGAAAATGGTTTGCGTTGGGCTATGGTAAAAATCGGCGCATAATCTTATGGGGGCTAGACAGAAACTAGCCCCAATGTTATAATTCTTATCCCTACTAAAGAAAGAATAAAATGAAAAATCGTTATCGTGTAGAAATCTATGACGCAAACAAAGCAAATGATGTAACTATTTATTCAGAGCAAGGTGTTGATAGAGAATACCTAACTGAATTAGTTTTTTCTAATTTGCGTAAGTTTAGCGGAAGAGTAAATGCTTACGTGTATGACAATGTAAAAAAGAAAAAGGTTACAGCAATGTTCCTTGATGAAAGTATAACTAATAAATTCCAAACAAATTAAAAGCTGGGGCGGGATCAATTTAAAATCCCGCCCTATCTATTTGTCGACAATGCCCCCAAAGCTGCGGGGTTATCCACAGGCTTACGGCTTCCTGTGGAAAAGCCCTGGAAATTTGTGAGATTACTCACACGGATCAATTCGGACATATAGTAACTAATCCTAGACAATGTCAGTGCCACCTGTTATAATAAACCTAACAACAAACGAAAGGTAAAAAATAATGGCTCATAATCTCGAAGTCGAAAACGGCGAAGTTGCATTTGCTCTTCGTGGCACACCTGCTTGGCACAACCTTGCAAACCGCATCTTTACAAAAGATGAGGAAGTTACAACTCAAACAATGCTTGATGAAGCAAAACTTTCTAATTGGAATGTTCGCTTATCTCCATTGACCGACCACATTTCAGAATCTTGGAATGATGTATCTCAGGCATCTCTTGTCATTCGTGATAACCCATTCAATAAGGGTGTAGATGTTCTTGCTACTGTTGGAAAGCGTTACAAGCCTGTGCAGAATGAAGAACTATTTGCATTCGCTGATGCAATTCACGATGCCAATGCTGATTGCCGTTGGGAATCTGCTGGCTCACTAAAAAAGGGTAAAGTTGTTTTCGGAACTGTGGACATTCCCCGCACAATGGTTCTTGACCCACAAGGCGCTAACGATGAGACAAAACTTTATCTTATCGTATGGACATCACACGATGGTTCTGTTGCTGTTCAAGCAGCCGTTACACCTGTTCGTGTAGTGTGCCAAAATACTCTAAACCTTGCAATGAAGAATGCTAAGCAATCTTTCAAGATTCGCCACACGCAATCTGTTGAAGGTCGCATTCAAGTTGCTCGTGAAACTCTTGGGCTTGCTCTTGGATACTTTGATGAATTCGAAGTTCAAGCAAAAGCGCTTTACTCTCAGGCAATTACTGATGCTGAATTCTCTAAGTTGATTCAGACAATTTATCCTAAGCCAGATAAAGATGCAGCAAAAGTTGCGCTAACTAAGTGGGAGAATAAGGTTGTTCTACTTGATGACCTTTATCATAACTCACCAACTAACGCTACAATCAAGGGAACTAAGTGGGGTGCGTTCAATGCACTAACTGAGCGCCTTGATTACTATCGTTCAGGTCGTGGCAATTCTGAAACACTTATGGCGGGTGCATCGGGCTTCGACCCAATTCTTACCGCAGAAAAAAATAAGTTGTATCGAATGGTCGCAACTTTCTAAATAAATAAAAATCCTGAGCAAGATTTAAAACTGCTCACCATTTTGATCTGTTAGCTCAGTTGGTTAGAGCGCTACCCTGTCACGGTAGAGGTCGTGGGTTCAAGTCCCATACAGGTCGCCAAATAGATTTGTCGACAATGCCCGCAGTATTGCGGGTGTGATATTGATCATACGGCAATGATAAAAAATTCCCTGGAAAAGGTTGTATATGTCAGTGGGCCCTGGTACAATTCTCTTTATGACCAACGAACTAGTATCAACTAAATATACATTTGCCTGTGACCCAGACAACTGTGATGTACTAATAGAACTAACATCATCTGACGGTTTTGGATTCCCGTCGGGTGTGATGGAAATCACTTGCCCGTGTGGCCGTAAGCCAGTCTTATTGTCAGTGGTCAATGCTACAATTGCTCCAACAACCCAAACGAAAGAGGAAAAAATGGAAACAGAAACACCTGCAGTAACAATTCCCGATACATATAACCCTAATCTTTTGGTTACCTATAAAGTAATCAAGGGATACTCAGATGCGGAATATGCAACTGATAAGGTTACATCAATTGAGTGGGACCTACACAATGCACGTCAATCACAGAAGCGTGTCGGAGTATTTGAAGACAAGATTAACACAGTCAAAGATATTATCACTGAGGCATATGAAGACTCAGAGGATAAAGATACACTTCGTGCAATTGCTGAAGCGCTTTCAATTGAACTCGTAAGAGAAGTTCTATTCACCGCAACTCTTGAAGTTAGCGGAACATACACATACAACATTCTTGACTCCGACTATGAATTAGACCTTGATTCAGAAGTTACAGATGCTCTTTATGCTGAATCAAATAACGGTAACATTCAAATTGATGACACCGAAGTTTGCCACGTTAGAGAAGCATAATGTATTTTGAGTTGACTGCTCCCGATAGGCTATCTATGGAGATGGCCTATTGGGATGCACAAATCACAGGGCTCGACCCCGAAGCAATGTCACCGTTGACATTCAACATTGGAACTGGTAGTATTGAGAAAGTAAGTCGCATTCGTGACAAGTATAATCTAACTGAAAGTTACTGGTCAGACAGAGAAGCAACAGGATACAAGGAGAAATAATGTCAGATTACAAAGATGGTTTTGATGACGGGTATAAGTTTGCTCGTGAAGAAATGATGGAAAGACTATCAGAGATTGATATTAATGATATCGATACTTGGATTCTTGACCGTCTTTGTGAAATGATAGAAGGCGGGAAACTATGACAACTGAAGACCTAACAAGATGGATCGGCTGCGACCAATGTGGCACAGCTCAGGCTATGTATTTAATTAAACTAGTAGATGGTGAACTGTTCTTTTGTGGCCACCACTACAATAAAAACAAAGCAGGCCTTGACAAGGTCTCATACGAAGTGATAGAATTAAACAAAATGGAAGAAGCAATACCTCAACTAGAAACGGCGGAATAAAATGGGAGACAGAGCAAACTTTGGATTTAAAGATTCCAAGGGAGATACAATCTTTCTATACGGACACTGGGCAGGCCACGGTATGTTGGAGCGCTTAGCCAATGCTGTCGAGGCTGCACGGCCAAGGTGGACGGATGAGTCATATGCTACACGTATTTGTGTATCACAAATGATTAACGAAGACTGGAAGTCTGAAACAGGCTGGGGATTAAGTGTTAATAGAATTCTAGATAATGAGCACAAGATTCCTGTAATTGATTGGTCCACTCAAACGTTTACTTTGTTTGAAGAGGACCTAACTACAGAAGTGTTTAGTTTATCTTTAGATAAATTCTGTAGTAAATACAGTCAACTAGTTATGGTATAATTGAGGTAGGTCCAGGGACCTTCTTCATGAGTACAGGTGCGGCTACCAGGGGATCCCCCAAGTCGCTAAGCAATGCAGGACTTTTTACTTTCGTTGGTAGATCCTAGCGGCCTTTACTTTCTTAACCCTCAGCTCATGCTGGGGTTTTTTATTTGCCCGCAAAAGCAGAGGGTATCATAATTTGTTTACGAGGTCAATTTAAAATGCCCTGAAATTTTGTGATGTTGACCACAATGATCAAAAATGTGGTGTGGAACACACCCATTTGCTATTCCATTTGTCAGTGGTCCAATGTATAATAATCACATATCAACGAAAGGATATAATATGCCAAATTGGTGTTATAACACATTAACTATTCAAGGACCTAAGTCTGAGGTAGATATGATTAAAGATAGATTGAATAAGCCTTTTACATTAGCACAAGAGACTTATGGTATGGGTGATATTAATGCTAATGGATTCCCCACCAAAATTAAAGAAGTAACTTATTCTAATCCTGTCTTTGCTTTCTTTAATATCCACTCATATAAAGATGAAGGTATTACTGATGAAGAATATGCCTGCCAGCCTGACCGTGGTGGTATAGATTTAAATGACCCTGATTGGTTCCGCAAATCTGTTGAGTTTGCTAAGACTCAAAAGGATTGGTATTCGTGGAATAATTCTAATTGGGGAACTAAATGGGATGTTGCCGTATCAGATGATGACAAATACCCAAATACAGAATTGCTTGAATATAAATCAGAAGGTGAAGACAACTGGGTTGTATATAAGTATGAGACTGCTTGGTCACCTGCTGTAACTATTCTAACTAAACTCAGTAATCTTGTTCCGAACTGCCTGCTCACATTAGAGTATGAAGAAGAAACAGGCTGGGGTGGAGAGTATGAGATTGTCCGTGGAGAAGTAAAAGAACTATTAGAATATGAGAACCGTTGCTATGCTTGCCAGTCTTTTGACACAATGAGTTATTGTGAAGATGACTGTGGTGAATTCTGCTCAGAATGCAATGAGGGTTCTTGGCAGGATGAAAAGGCTATGGCAGAATGTCAGACCCATAAGGTATTATTACCTTTGAAGACATACACAATGGAGGAGGCAATAAATGGCTGAGCAATTTATAGATACAGTAGCAGAGCACATTACAGGTGCAATGCAACAAGAAATTGGTGAAGAACTATTTGACCAATGGTCTGCAAATAATTTAGATGAGGGGGAGGCATATGCCGAATGGCAATTTATGAAATATGCTTCAGATGACCTAAAGCAGCAGTATAACGAATACTACGGATATATTGAGGGAGATGAATACTTACTATGAAATACTATAACTTTGTAATTAAACTAGCAGGCAGTGTATATGCTAGAAATGAAGAAGAAGCAAATGAAAAGATTAACTTACATCTTGACGACCTTGGCCAAGTAGAAAGCGCTAAATTTGATTTACATTGGCCTGATGTGTCTTGGGATTTGGAGTATGAATTATGCTAGGTTATACTGAATCCGATCTAAATAGAATGATTAATGCTATACACGATGCTAAGCTTTTCTATCTTAGAACCCCGTCCGATTTAATGGATAAGACAGAACTAAGGAATGATTTAGAAATGGCTGTTAGTTTTATGCAAGGTCTATGGGCGGAGGGTTACTTTGACTAAGTCATCTAGATTTATGGAGTATATGAAGTTACATCTAATTAGTTTAGAACAGGACCTAGAAAAGATTGACTATGTAAATGGTCATCATTTTTATAGAGTTAAAGAGGCAGAGATTGAGACAACCAGGCATTTATTGTCAGTGGCTACTGATATAATGAACTCTTCTAACGAAAGGGTATATGAATGAAACTATCATCAGAAGTAAAGGAAGACCTTCAGGACCAAGCCGACCAAATTATCTATTTTGAATCTGCTATGTCTAATGAGGACAAAGCAAGCAAAGCGGTATATCAACGTCTTACTGAAATCTATAAGGTTGCATATGAGTCAGGAGTTAATAGTAAATGATGACACCTGAAGATATTGGGCTCCCGCCCCACTTGCAACGAATGGTCAATGCAGGTGTTAGTGGATTAGATATAATGCACGGGGAACTAAAGAACCTAATGCTAATTGCTGAGCAAGACCTAGCAAGCGCATTAGAACAAGAAACGTTGTCTGAGGAGGCAATGGATTCTATGGTCCGCACAGAATGTGAAGGGCGCCTAGATATGCTAGTCGAACTATATAATCTAACATATCAACTATCATTTGCGATTGGAGCACGAGATGTATGATAAACCTAGTTTAGAAATTTTAGAAGTAAACTATTCTATTAGTCCTGGAGGTATTGATGAGTTTGAAGTCTATAGTCTTGATGAACGTGACCATTCTAATCCTCCGATTTTTAGTGCTACCACACTTGAGGAATCCGTTCGATTCTGCTACAATCTCGGAAAAGACTTTACAGTCAGAACACTCGCACAATGGGAAGAAAAGGAATTAGCATATGAAGCCAGCAGATAAAGATAAACTAAACGAATGTTTAAAGATTCTTGATACCACCGACCTTGGGCTGTCCTTGGTTTGGTTGTGGACGTGGAGCACAATTAACAACATCCTAGACGATGAGACCTACAGGGCTAGCGTTACTCAGGATGATATGTGGGGGCACCTGTGTGAGGCTGTGGAGGCTGGACACGGCTTCTCCCTAGAGTATGGGGCAGAACAACATCAGGAGGATGTCCTTGAATGGATGATGAATCGTGAATACATTGTGGACACAATGTTTGAGGAAGACGAAGAGGAAGATGAGGAAGAAGATGAAGATGAGTGATCAATATGTAGACTCCGTCCTTGCAGAGGCCCAAAAGCTTTTGTGGGGCGGATCTGAAACAGAGAACATCGAAGCACATAATCTAATTGCTAAACTAATTAAAGATAGGTTAGTCGATGAGTCAGTATAAAGTAAAGATAGAGATAGTTGGGGGAGTCCCATACATTCTCGAATGCCCGCCCGAAGTTGATGTTGAGATTAAACAAGTTAATCATTGGCAGCGCTGGCGTGAAGAACAAAAACTAATTAAAGATAAGTTGGCAGCAAAAATTTTAAAGTAGGGGCAAATTGTCCGCTTTACGACAGGTATTTACAATCCCGTGAAAATCTGTTATAATTAATAAAAGATCTAGAAAGGATCATAATGACAACAAAGCGAGAATATCTCAAGTCACAAGGCATCACAGTAGGTGTACGTGGACGTTTCTCAGGCGCAGCTAAGGTTGCAATCCAGGAAGCTATGAACAAAGGCGTTACCTTTACAGACCCACAGCCAGTTACCAACAAGGCCAAGTAAATAGAACGAGGGGTGGTTGACGAGAGTTGCCACCCCTCCCTAATTTTGATATAATGAGTAGTTACCAAGGCGGAAGGCGGAAGTATGAGTAAGACAAGAGAAATCAAAGTAGCAGAAGACCTAGTCAACCTAACGGAAGACCATTGGTTTAATCCTGCCATATTGGCAAGATATCTAACAGACCAACCATTTTATACAGTTGACCGCATTATGGAACTAGTCGCCCAAATTATTAGGTGGCAGGCCAACAGACATAATGATGAATTAAATACAGAAGACGGTATATATAATTCAGGACAATCATCTGAAGGATTGTTCCTAGCAAATGAGTTAAATGAAACTCTTAATAGATTAATTAAGACTTACAAATGGGAAAATATAAAGCTTCCAGTGGACCCTGCTAAGTTTATTAAAAAGATGCCGAAGGTTGAAACCCAAAGCTACCGACATTCCTGGTTGCACGACACAGATACCAGAACACATGTAACGATAGACCATCCCTTTATCTAATCATGAAAGAAAAAAGAAAATATCCAACCACCCAAGAGCTTGCTCGATGGGAAAGATCACTACCTGATCACATCAGGAACGCACACAAAGCTGTTAACAACCCTAAGCCAAGTATTAAACCAAGGCGGGTGGGACTGGTAGTAACATCTTCACCTAATATAGATCTATCACCTATATTAATCAATCTAGAAAAACCTAGACATAGATGGCAATAGATTAAATTTATCTAAGGCAAACATATACTTAGTTGGTTAGTATATGAGCCCAAATTATCCACAGGGTTATCCACATCCTGTGGAT
>Ga0315899_10008992_pt1 | contig 10710 bp, 5 predicted proteins | sample LakEriMetagenome_2_FD_203518 | JGI IMG/M metagenome (GOLD analysis project Ga0315899, IMG submission 203518) | Freshwater fungal communities from buoy surface, Lake Erie, Ohio, United States - Buoy 4 MA112 | ecosystem: Environmental > Aquatic > Freshwater > Lake | place: USA: Lake Erie, Ohio...
TTGCGGTTGGGTTAGATCCATTGGTAGGTGCCGAAAATGAATTACCTGTATTCATTTTAATGACACGACCTGCACCATCGCCGTTACTCCACGTTAACTCAAGACTGGTCGTCGAGCTTCCCGGGAAAGTAATACTGCTTGCTTGGGTGGATGGGGCTGCACATGCAATCTCAGCCGGCAAAGCATTGGAATACTCGATATCATCAATGTAAATTGTTCCGGGCGCCGTAACGTTCGACTGATGATTGAACGCAAATGAATCAAAATTTGCAGCAGCGCCTAATCCTGCCTTTACCAGGTCATTTCCCACTAGGGTGCCGTCGACCCAAAGATCCCAAGTACCGGCGGCCAAGGTATAATTTACCGAACTTCGGCCATATGTTGAAGAGGCTGCCGTATTGTTCATATACATTTCCACAGCATACACATTACTCGTGCTTTGAACAAATAGTGTAGTTGAGTTGGATATACCGGTTGTTCCGAACGTACCTGTAGCCCCTGAAACTGTGTATGAGATGGCATTCGAAGCCCCCATCGTCCAACGCAACGCTGCAAAAATCTGAGCGTTCGCCATGGAGGTATTATCGGAGAATGTTGTGCCATCTCCGACCCAACACGTATAGATTCCATTTGTTCCTCCATTGAAGGCGATGTTGTACTTTAAATAACCTGTGTTTCCCGTGGTGTAATCATAAATGGAAAACTTAGTCGTGGAAGTACTCAGGGTATTGGCGGTAATCTGAAGTTCACTACCAGCGCCAAGTGCAATTCCTGGATTCGTTAATAGAAAAGAACCGGCAACACCCGTTACAGGGGTCGTACCTGCCGCGCCAGCTCTAACGCGAGCGATTCCCGAGGAGGGTGTGGGTAAATAGGCAGTTGACGCAGTACCACTTGTGTAAGCCGCGCTCGTTCCCGTACCGAAATTATAAGTCCAAGGCTGAGCATTAGCCACAAACGCAAGCATCAAAAACGCACACGTCCAAAGAGTTTTGAAAGGTTTCATGAAAATGAATTTGGTAAATTAAGGAGCCGCAAATTTGCCAACAAACGATCTTTCGATTGTTAGCTTAATGTTTCCAAATCTTGAACTCTTATGAACACTCTGTTCACCATGTCATCAACATGCTGACATGAGGATAACAGGATTGTAGGATTATAGGGGGGCACCTTCCCTATAATCCTGCAATCCTATAATCCTGCAATCCTCCAACTATCTTCGCACCTCAATACTACCCATGGACTATAATTTCTCTGAAATAGAGCGCAAATGGCAACAGCGCTGGAAGGATCACGAAACCTATCGCGTAAACGAAGAGGCCGATAAGGAAAAATACTATGTGCTCGACATGTTTCCCTACCCCAGTGGGGCCGGTTTGCACGTGGGCCATCCGCTGGGTTACATCGCCAGCGACATTATAGCACGCTACAAGCGCAACAAGGGATTCAACGTGCTGCACCCGATGGGCTACGATAGCTTCGGCTTACCTGCCGAACAGTATGCTATTCAAACAGGTCAGCACCCTGAAATTACCACGCAGACCAATATTGCACGCTATCGACAGCAGCTGGATCGCATTGGTTTTGCCTACGACTGGAGCCGCGAGGTGCGCACCAGCGACCCGGAATATTACCGCTGGACACAATGGATTTTCGGAGAAATTTTCAACGCGTGGTTCAACAAAGACACGAACCGAGCAGAACATATCAATACCCTCATCGAGAAGTTCAATACCAACGGCACCTACGGAGTAAACGCGGCGCAAGACGCTCAATGGTTTGAAGAGCTCCCGAAAGAAAAATTCTTCTTCGGCAAGCACTTCGAAGGTGAATTCACCGCCACCGATTGGAAGAGCATGAATGAGGAGCAACAACAGCTCATCCTGATGCACTATCGCCTGGCCTACCTGGCCGACTCGGTGGTGAATTGGTGCCCCGCACTAGGTACCGTATTGGCCAACGACGAAATCAAAGACGGCGTGAGCGAACGCGGCGGACACCCGGTGGAGCAAAAGAAAATGCGCCAGTGGAGCATGCGCATCAGCGCCTATGCCGAACGCTTGCTGCAAGGGCTAGAGACCATTGACTGGAACGATAGTATTAAAGAAATTCAGCGCAACTGGATTGGGCGCAGCGAAGGAGCATCGGTGCACTTTGCACTCGAAGCACATGACGATAGCATCGAGGTATTTACTACACGCCCGGATACCATCTTCGGCGTTTCCTTCATGACTCTTGCTCCCGAGCATGAGTTAGTGGCACGCATCACCACCGACGAATATCGCACGGCGGTAGACGCTTATGTCGCAGCGGCCAAACTCAAAACAGAACGCGACCGCCAAAGCGAAGTAAAGAATATCACAGGACAATTCACGGGCGCATACGCCCTGCATCCATTCACCGGCGAAAAAATTCCCGTATGGATTGGCGACTATGTACTGGCCGGCTATGGCACAGGAGCCGTCATGGCCGTGCCCTGCGGCGACCAGCGCGACTTTGACTTTGCCAAAAAATTTGGATTACCCATTCCGAATATTTTCCGCGATGCCGACATCAGCGAAAAAGCAGAAGCTTCGAAAGAGGCTGTCCTTGCGAATTCACAGATGCTAGATGGTCTGAGTTACAAAACAGCCATGCCGGTCATCATTACTGAACTGGAAAAACTCGGTGTCGGAAAAGGCAAAATCAACTACCGCATGCGCGATGCTGTATTCAGTCGTCAGCGCTATTGGGGCGAGCCCTTTCCGGTATATTTCGATGGCGAACTACCTAAACTCATTCCGAATGATGAGTTGCCGGTTGAGCTGCCGGAGGTAGATAAATACCTGCCAACAGAGAGCGGTGAGCCACCGTTGGCGAGGGCGGAGGATTGGGCGTATAGGCCTCACCCCCAACTCCTCTCCAAAGGAGAGGGGAGCAGGTCCTCCTTGGCAAATGAAGAAAACCCTTCTCATAACCCACAACACTTTACCCAAGGCGAAGGGAGTGATAACTCCTCAGAATCAACAGATGACATAGAGCATAAGGTTCGCCTTTGGCAAACAGCGCACAAAGCCACTTGGACTAAGTTCAAGGAATTTGGAAGGACTAATCGCAAAAACCCGACACCATCGGAAGATATTATGTGGCAAAACCTTCGCAATAAAAAGCTTGGTGCAATCTTTCGCCGACAGCATAGTATCGGAGAATTCATTGTAGACTTTGTGTGCCTAAACAAAAAACTTGTAATAGAAATCGATGGTGTCTATCATGAAGAACAAGAGCAAAAAGAATACGATGAAGTGCGAACCGTTTACCTTGGATTCTTCGGTTTTCGGGTTATTCGTTTCACCAACGAAGAGGTAATTAAAGATTTAAGTGCCGTTCTGAAAACCATCCGCAAAAATCTAAATTTAGATAACACAGAGGGACCTACCCCCCTCTCCACTGGAGAGGGGTCGGGGGTGAGGCCTTTCCGCTTCGACTACAACACCATGCCCGGCTGGGCGGGATCATCGTGGTATTTCTTGCGCTACATGGACCCGCAAAACAATAATCATTTCGCTTCTCGCGAAAAAATTGACTACTGGAATCAAGTCGACCTCTACATGGGTGGCGCCGAACACGGCACAGGCCACTTGTTGTACTCACGATTCTGGACTAAAATCCTTTTTGATCTTGGTTACATCGGATTCGATGAGCCGTTCAAAAAGATGATTAACCAGGGAATGATCCTGGGGCGCAGCAATCACGTGTACCGCATCATGGGCACCAACACATTTGTGACAGCCGAGCTTAAGGATCAATATGACACGCAACAACTGTACGTCGACATTCACATGGTCGATAATGATGTGCTCGATACCGAAGCCTTCAAAAAGTGGTTGCCGGAATATGCCAACGCTGAATTTATTCTGAACGAAAAAGGTCAGTATACCTGCACTTGGGCCATTGATAAAATGTCGAAGCGCTGGTTCAATGTCGACAATCCGGATGACTTATGTGAAAAATACGGGGCCGACACACTGCGCCTATACGAGATGTTTCTCGGCCCGGTGGAACAGAGCAAACCCTGGGATACCAAGAGCATAAATGGCGTGCACAACTTTCTGCGCAAGCTTTGGAGGCTCTTCCACGATCAGGACAACAATCTTCACATCAGCCATGAGGCCGCAGGCAAAGAAGAGTTGAAGACCTTGCATAAAACCATCAAGAAGATTACCGAAGACCTCGATCGCTTCTCATGGAATACCTGCGTGAGTGGTTTTATGATTTGTGTGAATGAATTACAAGAGTTGAAATGCAACAAACGCGAAGTATTTGAGCCATTGCTCGTATTGATTTCCCCATTTGCTCCGCACATCACAGAAGAGTTGTGGGAAAAACTCGGCAATCAACAATCCATCACACAAGCTGCGTGGCCGACGTTTGACGAGTCAAAAATGAAAGACGACTCCTTCGACTATCCCGTCTCATTCAATGGAAAAACACGTTACTTCTTGCCGCTTGGTGTTGAACTTTCGCAACAAGATGTAGAAGCCGCCGTGCGAGCCAATGAACAAACGGCCAAATACCTCGAAGGAAAAGACATCAAGAAAATAATCGTTGTACCAAAACGTATCGTGAATATCGTTGTCTAAAGAATACAGAGAGTTCATGAATACTTCACTGCGTACCAAAATTTTCCTGGCCATGCTGGCCATGATTGCCGTATCGTTCGCAGTAACATTCACGCTCACTATTTACGACCAATACGAGCACAATGACTACGACAATGAAGAACGCTTTCTGAATAAGGAGCAAGCCATTCGCGCTTCGATGGAATATTTCGTTGCGCAGAATGGTGGCTACATACCACCCGACTCAGTAGTTACGGTATTCAGCGATAAGGTGTGTGAGCTTAGTGATGTGCATGATGTTTTTATTGCCTTATTCGACTTAAAAGGGCACTATCTCATATCTTCCAACTTCGTGGAAATGGACACGCTTGATGTTCCCGAATCGGTCAACTACTCCATCCTAAAGCAGCTATCAACCGGCAATGAACGCGCCTATGTGGATCGCAATTTCGCCATGGGAAATTACACACTAGCCTACTGGTACTTCAACGATTCGAAAGGCAAGCCCATGCTCATAGCCAATGTTGTTTACGAAAAATCGTACGACCGCATAAGCGAACTGAAATCGTTCTTGCGTGAGATTAGCAAAGGATATGTTGCCCTCTTTATTTTGGCCGCTATACTTGCTTTCTTGCTATCGCGGAACATAAGTAAACCGCTCGAAATTATTACACGCCGATTGAGCAAAACGAAACTGGGCGTATACAATGAACCCATCGAATGGCAGGGCAATGACGAAATTGGATCACTGGTCAAGGAATACAACCGCATGCTTGCGCAATTGGAGTCAAGTGCTTTAAAACTCGCTCAAACGGAGCGTGAAAGTGCGTGGCGTGAAATGGCGCAACAGGTCGCACACGAAATTAAAAATCCACTCACACCCATGAAGCTGCGCATGCAACAGCTTGTACGCACATGGAAAGAAAATCCTAAAGAGTTTGACCAACGCCTTAAAACATTCAGCGATAGCATGATTGAGCAGATTGATGCACTTACTCGCATTGCCAATGAGTTTTCCCATTTCGCGAAAATGCCCAAACCTGAACTAGCACAAGTTGATTTAAAAGACCTATTGGAAAAGGTTGTGACACTCTACAATGAAAAAGAAAATCCATCCATTTCTTTAAGGGTCTACGGCAATGAGCCGGCCATGGCTTTGATTGACAAAGACCAGATCATTCGCGTATTGAACAACCTGTTGACCAATGCCATACAAGCCATTCCGGTTGGACATCATGGAATAATTGATGCCTGCGTTAGGTGTGGAGAAAAGTCCATCTTACTTCGAGTAAGTGACAACGGCGTTGGCATATCACCTGAAAATCGGAGGAACATTTTCGTTCCCAGCTTCACCACCAAATCGACAGGAACCGGGCTTGGATTGGCCATGGTAAAAACGATTGTCGAGCAAAACCATGGCAGGGTATTCTTCTGGAGCAAGCCGGGTAAAGGCGCATCTTTCTATATTATACTTCCTCGTGCGGGCGTCTGATGTGGCGATATGTGCTTTTTGGAGTAAATTAAACTTATTTTTACGAGCTTCCTTTAAAGAGTAAACCCACCTGATGGAACATGTTCCGTTCTCCATAATCAATCAGTATTTAAAAGGAAAACTTTTACACCCTTCGCGATACTGCGGATCTAAATTCTCATTTCTTAAAATTTTTCAGCACGGCTTATACTATCATTTCACCAAGCAGGAATACAAGATTATTTTCAATTACCTGCAGTTCCCCATCTGGTTTCAAAAACTGGTTTACCAAGTCAAAGCCAGAATCCATAGAAAGCAAAAAAAAACCTATTTGCTGCATGAATATGTGATACTCGTGCCTGATAGAGCAGTGCTGAACCCAAGTGGGAAATGGCATTCGATATATTTCGACCGCATTGCAGAACTCATCGGAAAAGAGCGTGTCACCACCATCAATCAAATTGACAGCTGCGCAATAAAATCAGACTTCTCTGTCAGCGACTTTTCAGGTGTTTATCCGGCGCTCGACGAAACTGAATTGGATGTTTTAAAAGAGGTTAAACTCACGCTCCAGGTCGCGCGTCGCAGTATGCAATTTTCAAAGAGCGAACTGAAACAAATTCGCTCGGCCATGCACATATTCTTCGAAGAGTTTCGGTTGTATTACAACTTGTTGAAAGGGCAGCCCACTCAAAAAGTATTACTCATTTGCCACTATCACAACGAAGGCCTCATCGCGGCATCGCAGGTGCTGGGTATCGAAACCATCGAGTTTCAGCATGGTTTGATTGCTTCAAACGATATCTACTACATCTATCACGAGCAGTTTGCATCCGTTATCGGTCATGGTTTTTTCCCGGATAAAATTCTGGTCTATGGCCCCTATTGGAAGCGTATTCTGGAAAATGGCTGTGAGTATCATTCGCCCATTATACATGTGGCCGGAGATTATTTGTACAGGCTTGAAAAAGAAAAGCTGGATAGTGTTGAAAAGGAAAATATCGTTTTGGTGTGTGCGCAAAAAAATCTCCACGACGATTACATTGGATATGTAACTCATTTGCTGCGTCATGCTGCGAAGCACCCCGAATGGAAAATTGTCATCAAACTTCATCCGCAAGAAAAAAACAAAGAAGCGTATTATCCTCTGGCCGAAGCGGGTGTAGACATCCGAGACACCGAAACCCCGCTGGACATGTTGCTAAAGCGTTGTAAGATTCACATTAGCATATACAGCACTACGTTCTATGATGCGCTGGGCTTCGATGTATGCAATTTCTCGCTTCAGCAATACGGCACTATGAGCGACTATGCGGCCGACATGATATCCGAAGCAGTTGCTCTGCCGCTTTATTTAGAGGAAGACCCTATCGAAAAATACTATTCGGTGAAATCTCAAAACATAACACTCACTCCACGCGAGGAAGTTTATAGCAGCTTCGACTCGGCTGAAATACAACGCGCCATTGGATTGAATGGGGTTAATAATTAGGTTAATTCTTTGCGCAAGCAACTATTTGTATGGCTCTTTGTCTATTACCTTTGAGAATATTCTATTCATCATGAAAGCTATATACCTCTCTTTGGGTTTTGCTCTTTGCACGCTCTTCGCTAGCGCTCAGAATGAAGATGCTGCAGGTTCGTTGCTTCTTGCACCAACCTCGATGATATACTATACAAATTCCAGTTTTCCAACATCCCAATGTGGTAATACAACGTATAATTTGGGAGCATCTACTTCACCCCAAACCCCTGCGGGAGGTGCTGGAAGTATGAACAACGATGTGTGGTTCCATTTTGTGGCTGCGGCTGAGGTTGCAAAAATTAAAGTGTGCAACCCCAGTAACTTCAACGTAAATCTTGAATTATGGAATGCAACAGCTACAGGTTCCCCGATTTCTTTCTCCAACACAAATGGCGTAGGCATGAAGGAAGTTATTTGTGCGAACGGCTTAGTGGTTGGAAATACATATAAGGTGCGCGTAGGGCGCTCGGATGGTGCTGGAACCGGTACCTTTAACATAATCTATGAGCACTTGGCAGTGAGCATTCGAACAAACTATTATCCGGGCCCCAGCCCAGCAACTTGCTACAACTTTACAGCGTTTTTCAAAAGAACCCTCATTGATTTTTCCATCGGACTGGGTCAAACCAGGTGGAAGTTTGTGGACGCACAAGGCAACATTTACGGACCATATCTTTCCGATGGTAACCAAAGTAATTTCAGCATTTTTAATGGTATTTGCGAAAATGTTGGCTCTGTCGTAGCGTATGTAGAAGTGCAGGCCGATGACCCCGATTGTGGCAACATCTGGTGGGGTTATTCAATTGGCAGAACCTTAAATATATGCGGCATAGCGTGTCCCACAATCAACGTAGGAACCTCTACCTGCGGATCGAGCTATTGCAACATTTTTAGCACTCTATTCGAGTGCTCCTTTGTAGGACAAGGACTTCAGTATCAATATCGTTTTGTAACCGACAATGGTCAAACCGAGTTTATTACACCTTGGAGTACTTCATCCTCTTTCAATACCAGCGCGCTTCCATACAGTAATTATTTCCGATACGGCAAGGTATACCAGGTGTATGTGCGTGCCAAGCGCTGCGTCAACAATCCTAACTGGTGCGGACCATGCTCCTTCACCACTTGCGGAATGCCCTACGCCAATATAACGAATACGAACGAGCAGAGCGGATTACCCAATTACTGTCGATGGCGAGACAAACAAGGTCCATTCATGTTTGTTAATGGTATTTCCGGGATGGATCAATATCGTTATCGTTTAATGCCTGTTGACCCATGCGCAAGTAATCCTTTTCTGCCAACGGGTGGAGCAATTACAACTGGCTGGGGCAATAGCAATAGCTTCAATGCATTTGCTCCTTCCGCATACAACTTCCCTTTAGGACAAGTTTATATCCTTCAGGCACAATGCAGAGTACTTCCGGCAACATTCACAAACACCAGCGGACAGACCATCACAATCCCCGGTCAACAATCGGATTGGGGTTGGCCATGCTTTGTAGGGTTCAGAAACAGTTCATCGCCCGCACCAGGTAGCCCCATCGATTGTTGTTCGTTTCCAACACCGGCATCGGGCATGCTCCCCGAAGAGTTTTTAGGTGAAAACCGCTGGACTGAGTTCTACGAATGGGAAAACGAAGTTGAACCATTTGTAACCGAAGGAACCATAATGTTAGCCAGCCAGCAAGGAAGAGAACTCACCATCCAAACTTCGGAATCACTGCTTCATGGAAATGCTCTTTGCGAACTGTACAACATCCATGGTCAGTTAATTCACTCGAGTTCAATTGCGGCCATTCATGAAAATGAGGTGGTAACTATTGCTACTCGCGAAGAACTTCCCGGGGGTATCTACCTGCTTACCATCAGCACACCGCAAGGTCGCGTGAGTTTGAAGTTTCTGCAAGCTCGCTGACGCTATTGCAAGTCCAATTCCAGCTGCCTCGGCAATAAGGTAAATGTCATACGATGATGCTCGCAAGGGCCATATTGTGCTATTGCTGCCCTGTGTTCTTTGGTGGGATATCCTTTATTAGCGTTCCAGCCATACACCAAATGCCGTTCATGAAGTTGCTCCATGAGATCGTCGCGGTGTGTTTTGGCTAGAATGGATGCAGCAGCAATTGATCTGAAAAGACTATCACCTTTGATGATACACATATGCTCTATGGTGGGATATGCCTTGAAGCGATTTCCGTCGATCAACAACAATTCCGGTGAAATGCTCAATTGCTCTATGGCACGGTGCATCGCTAAAAAGGATGCGTTCAGAATATTGATCTCATCTATTTCACTCACCGATACGATGCCCACTCCCCAAGCCAACGCTTCCGATTCTATTATAGGACGCAACAATGCACGTTGCTTTTCACTCAGTTTTTTGGAGTCGTTCAGTAAGGAGTGATTGAAATTCGGAGGTAATACAACTGCCGCAGCTACAACAGGGCCAGCCAAACAACCGCGGCCGGCTTCATCGCAACCCGCCTCACATACACCACGACGAAAATATTTTTTCAGAGTGCTCAAGGCGTGCCAAGTGTTTGCTCAATAACATTCCAAAATCTACGAGCCGATTCATCCCAATTGAAAGCGGAAGCTCGCTTCAATCCTCTCTCTATGCATTCGTTTCGCACTTTTTCATCGGTATACATTCGCTCCATAGCGCCGGCAATTTCTTCAACATCAAACGGATTGACCTGCAGGGCAGCATCACCCGCGACCTCAGGCATAGATGTTACGTTGGAAGTAATTACCGGTACGCCACTTTGAAAAGCCTCTACAAGGGGAACTCCGAACCCTTCAAAATAGCTCACATATACCAGACTTAGCGCAGCACCTAGTAACTCTCCCAACTCCTGTTGCTCCAAATGCCCAGTGAAAATTACATCACCACTATGCCTAATCCCGCTCAGCGTTTGATCTAAACGTTCGTTTTTCCAAAACCGCCTTCCAACGGCAACCAACTTTACGTTACTTCCGGTATTGGTGCGAAATTGTTCGTAAGCCTCCAACAACCGCTGTAAGTTCTTTCGAGGATGAATGGAACTTATAAAAACAAAATAATCAACCCCTGCCGTCCATCGATTCTTTACACGCTCTCTCTCCAATGTGCT
>Ga0315899_10008993_pt1 | contig 10709 bp, 9 predicted proteins | sample LakEriMetagenome_2_FD_203518 | JGI IMG/M metagenome (GOLD analysis project Ga0315899, IMG submission 203518) | Freshwater fungal communities from buoy surface, Lake Erie, Ohio, United States - Buoy 4 MA112 | ecosystem: Environmental > Aquatic > Freshwater > Lake | place: USA: Lake Erie, Ohio...
CGTTTTTCTCGTCTGTGCTGGCCGGGATTGCGATGATCCCCGTTTGGGTCTGGCCAAGCCCCACGCAATGGGCGCTGCTGGCTGGCATTGGATTGGTTTCCGCGATTGCGCAAATCATGATGACGGATGCCTACCGGAAGGGGGAGGCTTCCTTGCTGGCACCTTTTGAATATTCAGCGATCATCTGGACCACGGCGCTTGGTGCGCTGATTTGGGCGGAAATGCCGGATGCCTGGGATTTCCTTGGCATCCTGATCCTGGTGGGGGCCGGGCTTTACATCTGGTATCGCGAAATGAAGCTTGGCGTGAAGCGCTGATACTAGCTTCCCCAATGCGCCCGCAGACTGGCGGCGGCATGTTGCAGCACCAGATCTGATTTCGGAATAAAGCGCCCCATGGTCAGGCAGGCATGGATCTGATCCGCGACATGAACATGCGTGACATTCACGCCTTCCTCATCCAGTCGCTTGGCATAGGCAATGCCTTCATCCACCAAAGGATCAACGCCCGCCGTCATCAGGAAGGCCGGCGGCAGGCCCTTAAGCGAGGGCGCACGCAAGGGTGAAGCGCGCCAATCAATGCCTTTTTCCTTGGGGCCGAGATAATGCGCGATGAACCACTTCATGACATCGCGCGTCAGCACTAGGCCTTCGGTGAAGCGATCATAGGATGGCGGATTGCCGGCCATATCAGTCACAGGATAGAACAACACCTGAAAGTCAGGCACGGGCACTTCGCCATGCAGCGCCATAAGCGCCAGCACCGCGGCAAGATTGCCGCCCGCGCTATCGCCACCCACCGCAATGCGCGTGCGGTCTATGCCAAGGCGCTTCGCCTGGCGACAAATATAGCGATAGGCAGCGGCGGAATCCTCGACCGCTGCCGGGTAGCGATGTTCCGGCGCCAGGCGATAATCAATCGCAATCACTGAAGCGCCGGTCAGATTGGCAAGGCGCCGACAAACCTGATCATGGCTTTCGAGATCACCAATCACCCAACCGCCGCCATGCATATAGACAAGGCAGGGCAGCGCCGCATCAGGATCAGTGCCGATGCCGCGGTAGCGCCGCAAGCGTATCTTGCCGTCAGGCCCAGGGCATTTCAAATCTTCTACCAGCGCGACCTCTGGCGGGTCTGGCTGCATCACGCGGCGGGAAGCGGCGGAAACTTCCCGCGCTTTGGTGGGAGTCAGGGTATTGAAAGCTGGGCGCTTGGCTTCCTTGATCAGGTTGAGGACATGTTGTGCGCCTGCATCAAGTGTCATGTGACTTCTCCTTATTCCGCTGCCGCTGCGGGCTGTTGCGCGCCGCCGAAATGAAAGCCGCGATAGCCATCCGCGGCGATTTCATCACAAAGTACACGGTAATTTCCAACCCCGCCCACATAGGGCATGAATAGCCTTGGCTTGCCCGGCACATTGGCCCCCATGTACCAGGATGCTGCGCGTGGATAGAGCGTGCGATGCGCGACCTTATTCACTTCTTCCACCCAGGCGTCTTCCGCGCCGCGATCGGCTTCGATGGTGGCTTGGCCCTTGGCCTGCATCTGCGCTAGGCAATCCATAATCCAATCTACATGTTGTTCAATAGATACGATCATATTGCTGAGGACGGAGGGGCTACCGGGCCCCGTAATCATGAACATGTTCGGAAAACCTGCCGTCATGATGCCAACCAGGGTGCGCGGCCCGGCTTCCCATTTGGCGTTGAGGGATTCATCCGCGCGGCCCTTGATATCAACGCCAAGCAGCGCGCCTGTCATGGCATCAAAGCCTGTTGCGAAGACAATATCGTCGAATTCATGCGCCACGCCGCCAGTTTCAATGCCAATTGCGGTAATGCGCGTGATCGGCGCTTCGTTGATGTCAATCAGCGTGACATTGGGGCGGTTATACGTCTCGTAATAATGCGTATCCACGCAAATACGCTTCGTGCCGATCGGGTGATTGCGCGGACAGAGTTTCTCAGCCGTGGCTGGGTCTTTCACGGTTTCGCGAATCTTGCCGCGCACGAAATCCGCCGCCGTGTCATTCGCGGCCTGATCCAGCAGCAAATCGCGGAAGGACCCCATGAAGGCAGTGCCGCCCACGGCCCAGCGCTTTTCGTATTCCGCTTTCCGTTCTTGCGCGCTGACGGACATGGCAGGCGTGTCGCTCAGGCCATACAGAATGCCGGTGCGCATCATGCGCGCCTTCTGCCGCAGATTGGCGTAATTGCCCTTCCAGCCTTGTTCGTATTCATCATCCATCGGACGGTTGCGTGATGGGATGCTGAAATTTGGCGTGCGCTGAAAAACCGTGAGCTGCGCGGCCTGTTCAGCAATCACGGGGATGGATTGAATGGCGGAAGACCCGGTGCCGATCACGGCCAATCTGCGGCCGGTGAAATCCACCTTGTGATGCGGCCAATAGCCTGTGTGGAATTGGCGGCCCTTGAAATCGTTGATGCCCGCGATATCCGGTAGCCGGGCGGCGGATAGGCAGCCGGTCGCCATGAAGAAATAGCGCGCGGTGAGCTTTTCTCCGCGATTTGTCGCAATGCGCCAAAGCCCTGCGGCATCATCCCAGGCGGCATCGGTCACGCGGGTTTCGAAGCGGATGTCGCGGCGCAGATCGAAGCGTTCCGCAACATGGCGCGCATAGGCCAGGATTTCGGGCTGCGCCGCAAAGCGTTCTGACCAGCGCCATTCCTGCTGCAATTCCTCAGAGAATGAGAAGGAATACTGCATGCTTTCCACATCGCAGCGCGCGCCGGGGTAGCGGTTCCAGTACCAGGTGCCGCCCACATCATCCGCTGCTTCCAGGCAAATGGCCGGGATGCCAAGCCCACGCAGGCGATGCAGCAGGTAAAGCCCGGCAAAGCCCGCGCCCACAATGACGGCGCCATGATTTTCCTGTGCCATTTTCTTCCTCCGAGGCGTGGCTTCCAGGGGCCAGCGGGAAGCGCTCCGCCAGGACTGTCAATGCCCAGAAGTCGCGCTATGCTACCCGAAATGCGTAAAGGGGAAAGTCCATGGATAAAGGTTTTCAGCTTGGTGAACTTACGATTCAACGGGTTGTGGAGGAAGAAAGACCTATCTTTGACCCGCTGACCTTTTTCCCGACGCTCACGCCGGAATTGCTGGCCGAAAACCGCGAATGGCTGCAACCCAAGGCGCTCGACCCTGAAACGGGGAAGCTGATGCTCTGCATCCAATCCTGGGTGGTGCGCACGCCGCATCACAACATCCTGATTGATACCTGCGTTGGCAATGACAAGAATCGCCCGACGCATCCGTTCTGGCACCAGATGAAGAGCGAAGCCTATATGCGCAACCTGGCTGCGCTTGGGCTTGGTTTGGGCGATATTGATTTTGTCATGTGTACGCATCTGCATGTGGATCACGTTGGCTGGAATACGCGGCTGGAAAATGGCCGTTGGGTGCCGAGCTTCCCGAAGGCGCGCTATCTTTTCGCGAAGGAGGAGTATGCCCATTGGGAAAGGGAACACGCGAAGGCGCCATCACCGGTTTTTGCCGATAGCGTCTTGCCCGTGGTGGAAGCGGGCCGCGTGGATTTCGTGGCGAATGACTATCAGATGAATGACCTGGTAAAGCTTGAATCAACGCCTGGCCATACGCCGGATCACGTGGCGGTGCGCTTGGGCAAGAAGGGCGCTGATGCGCTGGCGACGGGGGATTTGATCCATTCGCCCCTGCAAGCGCGCTATCCGGAAATTTCCATGCGCGCGGATAGTGATCCCGTGCAAGCGGCGGCCACCAGGCGGCGGGTGATGGAATGCGCCTGTGATACCTCCACCATTCTCTGCTTCGGGCATTTCCCATCACCATCGCGCGGGCGGATCAAGCGCTGGGGCAATGGTTTCCGTGCCGAAGCGGTGGATTGAGCAATGAGGAAGATTATCGCGCTATTCATTTGGCTGCTGTTTCCGAGCGTTGTTTTCGCCCAAACCAGCTGGCCCAATCGGCCCATCAGCCTGATTGTGCCTTACCCGCCGGGCGGCAGCACGGATAATGTCGCGCGGCCCTTGGTGCAGGAATGGGGCAAGGTGCTGGGCCAGACCGTAGTGATTGAAAATCGCGGCGGGGCAGGGGGTACTATTGGCGCTGATCTAGTGGCGCGCGCGCGGCCCGATGGCCATACGCTGCTTCTTTTCCCGACGGCGATTTTCACCATCAGCCCGCATATGATGCAGCTTCCCTATGATGTGGATCGTGCCTTTGTTCCGATTGCCCGCGTGGCGGCTTCCGATGCTTTCGTCATCATTCATCCTTCCGTTCCGGCGCGGCATATTCGCGACTTGGTGGCGCTGGCCAAACAAAAGCCGGGCGAATTGCGCTTTGGTTCCGCCGGAAATGGCACCATCACGCAGCTACAATGTGAGATTTTCGCAGAAGCCGCCGGCATCAAGCTTGAACACGTGCCCTACCGCGGTTCCGGGCAATCCTTCATTGATCTGCTGGCCGGGCGCATTCAGATGATTTGCGATCCGGCTGCCCTGCCTGGTGTGCGCGATGGTCGGTTGATTGCGTTGGCAAGTTTTGGTGATCGCCGGCATGAGGAATTCAAGGATGTGCCGACGCTGATGGAATTAGGCCTCGCGGAACGTGGCGCCATGTCCTGGTTTGGTATAGCGGCGCCTGCGGGACTACCGCCTGAGATCCAAGGGCGCATTACCGCAAGCCTTGAAGAAACCCTGCGCGCGCCGGCAGTTGCTTCCGGCATGGCGATTGGCGGGCTGCGGCCCGCTTTTGAAACAGGTGATGCCTTCACCCGGCGTATCCGCGAAGATCGCGCCATTTTTCAAGGCGTGATCGAAAGAACAGGAGCGAAAGTAAACTGACATGGAACATGTAACTGTCACCGATGAAGGCCCGATCCGCATCGTCACGCTAAACAATCCTGCCAAGGGCAATGCCATCAGCAAACCAATGGGTGAGGCAGTGCAGACCGCCATGCGCGAATTTGAAGCGCGCGATGATTTACGCTGCGCGATCATCACCGCCGCCGGCACGCGTGCCTTTACCTTTGGTGCAGATGTCTCGGACCCGCCGGAATTGTGGCGCACCATTCCGAGTGTCGGCTACCGGCCACTCAAGCCCGTGATTTGCGCGGTTGAAGGCTGGTGCGTGGGCGGCGGCATTGTGCTGGCCATGATGGCCGATCTGCTGGTTTGCGGCAAAAGTGCGAAATTCTATTACCCGGAAGCGAAGCTTGGTCTGACAGGTGGCATGATCGCCGGCCTGGTCAGCCGCATTCCGCACAAGATCGCGATGGAAATCATGCTGCTCTGCCGCACTGTGGATGCGGATCGCGCTGCTTCCATCGGTCTGGTGAATGAGGTGGTGGAGGACGGCAAGGCTTTGGAAACTGCCAAGGCCTGGGCTTTGGAACTGACCGGTATGGCGCCTATGGTTGTTGCGGAATTAAAGCGCATGGTGACTGAGGAAATCCTGCCGCGCGGACCATCGGAGCAAATGGCCATTCATGGCCAGCGCATGGGCGCCATTAGGGCTTCAGATGATTTCGCGGAAGGCAAGGCTGCCTTCCGGGAAAAGCGCCCGCCACGTTTTCGCGGGCGCTGATCCCAAAGGATATCAGGGGAACATGGCAACGGCACGGATGGGGCTGGCCGTGCCGCCCCTGATTTTCAGTGGAAAGCCAATGAAGGTGAAGCGCCCGCGGCCAATCAGCTTATCCAGATTAGCGAGGCATTCCATATGCGTAATGCCGCGTTCCGCGCAGGCCATATGCGCCTGAAAATTCAACTCACCTTCCGGGGCGGGGCTGATCGCCTCCACACCAAACATCCCAATGCCGCGATCGGCCAGCCAATGGACCGCTTCCAGCGCCAACCCCGGGAAGTCATGCAAATAGCCAGGCTTGCCGAGCAGCCTTTCATTGGTCGCCATCCAAATCAGTACCGTATCGCCCTTGCGGATTTCTTGGCCTGATGCCGCAAGCGCTGCCTCCATCTCCTTCACCGTGATGGCGTGTTTCAGCGGCACATGGGAAAGGTCAAGGCAAATCGCGCTAGTGTAGAATTTCTCAAGCGGCATTTGTTCGACCGAAAGCGCATCCGGGCGCGGATCGAAATGCACCGGCGCATCCACATGCGTGCCGGCATGGTCCGACATGGAAAAATAGAGTGCCTTGCTGGTGAACGTCGTATTACCTGCTACCTTCTTTTCAGAATGATCGCCCCAGACCGTCATTACCACGGGCGGGTGGCTTGGGTGTGTCTGCGTGCGGTGAAAGATTTCACGGCTGAGATCAACGAATTCCATGGATCTTTTCCTTTGTTGTAATGCGTCTAAACATTCACGCCGCGAATGGCGTTGATGATCGCGTCTGTCACCTGATCCGTCGTCGCCTTGCCGCCGAGGTCAGGTGTCAGCACATCGCCGCGCCGTGTCACCATTTCCACCGCGCGCATCAACTGTGCCGCCGCTGGCGCTTCACCCAAATGTTCCAGCATCATGGAAGCGGTCCAGAAGGCGCCAAGCGGATTGGCAATGCCCTTGCCGGTAATGTCAAAGGCAGAGCCATGGATCGGTTCGAACATGGAAGGGCGCTTACGCGACGGATCAATATTGCCTGTCGCGCCAATGCCTAGAGAACCCGCCAAAGCCGCCGCGAGATCAGACAGGATGTCGGCATGCAGATTGGTAGCGACCACAGTATCAACGCTGCCGGGTTTCATGACCATGCGGGCGGTCATGGCATCTACCAGCATTTTCTCGACCGTGAGGGCCGGATATTGCGCGGTGATTTCCGCGCAAACCTCATCCCACATCACCATGCCATGGCGCTGTGCATTGGATTTCGTCACCACCGTCAAATGCTTGCGGGGCCGCGCCATGGCGACTTCACAGGCATGGCGACAAATGCGCGCCACCCCTTCGCGGGTGAAGACGGCCACATCCATGGCGACTTCAATCGGCAGGCCGCGATGCGCGCGCCCACCAACGCCGGCATATTCGCCCTCACTGTTTTCGCGCACAATCACCCAATCAATCTGCTCACCCAGATCAGGCCGCAAGGGGCCATTGATGCCGGGTAGAAGGCGCGTTGGGCGGACATTGGCGTATTGGTCAAAGCCCTGGCAAATCGCGAGGCGCAACTCCCACAGCGTGACATGATCTGGGATATCCGGTGCACCAACAGCACCGAAGAAAATCGCATCAAAGCCTTCAAGCTGCTTTAGGCCATCTTCCGGCATCATCCGCCCGGTGCGGCGATAGTAATCGCTGCCCCAATCGAAATCCTGAAAATCCAGCGCAAAGCTGCCATTCTTTTCTGCCAGCGCCAACAAAACATGGCAGCCCGCCTTGATGACATCAGGCCCTATGCCATCGCCGCCCATCGCGGCAATCCGATAATTCTTCATGGTCAGTACTTTCCTTTCACGGGCGCCTCAGGCGCAAATCCAGGCCGCGCGCTATCCAGGCGGCTTCAATCACATCAAGATCTGTCTCGCCGGAAGGATTGGCCTTGCTGGGGCGGGAGGCAAGGCCAGGTTCCGCCTGAATGCGCCACAGGCCAAGCAGACGACGCAACTCGGCAAGCGGTGCGGCGTGATCATCAACGCGCAGATTGATATCCGGGAAATCCTCGGTCGTAGTGAGCACCAGGGCCGCAGATTGCCTACCGCGTTTGTCACCGCCTGCCGCTTGGCCGGCATCCAGCGCCGTTATCAGGCGTTCCGGCAGCGCAAGGCCAGTATTGGCGCGGAAACTGTCAAAGCTTGCCTGCACCACGGCGCCGCCCGCCAACATATTACCGGCGACGCTGAAGCCATCGCCACTCAGATGCCCGCACCATTCAACGCAATTATCGCCGGTCCAGGCGGCATTGCGGCCATGGCAATCCACGGCGTGAATCTGCCGCAAGCCCTTGCCCTCATCGCCCACTAGCGCCGCTCCTATCGCCTTGGCGGGAGTAAGGCCGCGTTCCAACCCTTGCAGTACGGCCGGACCCAAATAGCGATTGCTCATGGATTGTGTACTCACAGCACCAACGCTCGATTTCAGGAAAGGGCAGGTGGCGCCGACCGCGATATTGCAGGTGGTGACCGCCACCGCGAAGGCGCCCGTGGCAGGATCATGCGCGACAATGGACCAAGTCATGCGGCGGGCCTTTCTTTCTAGCCAAGGCGAAACCTTAACCGCGCCATGCCGCTTGCAGGAAGCCCAATCCATGCCAAAATAGATAAAAACAGGAGGTTTCTTGACATGTCCATTTCTTTCTCACGCCGCGGCTTTGCCGGTTTGGGTCTTGCGTCGCTGCTGCCCACTGCGGTTTCCGCGCAATCCGCTTGGCCGGATCGGCAGGTGCGCCTGATTGTGCCCTTTGGCGCGGGTGGCGCGGTGGATACGCTGTCGCGCCTGGTGGCCAATGGCTTTGCCGCGCAGGCGAATGGCCAGGCATTGGTTGTGGAAAACCGCTCTGGCGCCGGCGGTGCGATTGCGGGCGCTTTCGTCGCGCAAAGCAGGCCCGATGGGTATACGCTGATGATGGCCGACCTTGGCGCCAATTGCATCGGCAAGGAATTACAACCGGCGCTGAATTACGATCCGATGCGCGCCTTCACGCCGATCTCGCATTTGGTCAATCTGCCGATTGCGGTGATCGTGCCCGCCAATCTGCCGGTGCAGACGCTGGAAGATTTGCTCGCGCGTGCGCGGGCGCGCGCCGATGGTATTCAATATGCCTCACCAGGTGTTGGCCATGTCAGCCATTTGGCCGCGGAATTGCTGGGCCGCCGCGCCGGCGTGAAGCTAACCGCCGTGCATTACCGTAGTGGCGCTGATGTGATGCGAAGCTTGATCCAGGGCGAAACGGAATTCTCCTTCCCATCTGTTTCCACCGCGCTTCCCTTTATTCGTGAAGGGCGCGTGCGTGCCTTGGCAATCGGCACGCCTGCCCCGGTTGCGGCGCTGCCGGGTGTGCCCGCCGTGGCCGCGACTTTCCCCGGTTTTGAGGCGATGACCTGGCACGGCATAGTCGGCCCGGCCGGCATGCCGGATGATGTGGTGGTCGCGGCCAATCGTGTGTTTCGCGCGGTGATTACCTCAGCCGAGGTGAAGGAAACTGTGCAGCGCGTGCAGGCGGCTGACGTAATTGCCTCCAGCCCCGCGGAATTCGCGGCACTGATTGCGCGCGATCACGCGAAATGGACACCGGTGATCCGTGAGGGGAATATCCGCGCCGAGTAAAGCCCGGCGCGGAAAAGCCGTTCAGCAGCCAAGCTTATCGGCCAGATCCTCAAAGCTGGTGGCGATGGCGCCCCAATCCTGTTCGGCCTTCGTGTCCGTTGCCTGATCCGCCCCGTGTTCATTGGGGCGGAGCACAAAGGCGGTTGCCAGCCCACATTTACGAGCAGCGGCCAAATCGCCGTTATGTGCTGCGACAAGCGCGACCTGCGCGGGCTTCAGGCCGAGGATCTCGCAGGTGCGCAAATAAGCTTCTGGCTGCGGCTTATAGGCTTTTGCGGCTTCAGCCCCTAGGATCGCATCCCAAGGCATGCCCGCGCGCTTGGCCATATTCGCCAGCAGCAGGATATTGCCATTGGACAAGGGCGCGATGAAATGCTTGGCCTTCAAGCGGATCAGGCCCGGAATGGTATCGGGCCAGGGGTCCAGCCGATGCCAGGCGCGGTTGAGCCACTCAAGCTCCTCCGCGCTGACGCCAGAAGTGCTGACACCGAAATCCTGCAAGACGCCATCAAGGTTTTCCCGATGCAGCACATCAAGCCGCGTGAAGGGGCGGCGGCCGCTGCGTACTTCTTCCATGGCGGGCTGGTAGCGCTTGCGCCAGGCATCGGCGAAGCGATGCGGGTCAATATCGCTGCGTCCATGACGGGCCAGGAAGGTCCGTGCATCGCGCGCGATGCCATTGCGCCAATCCACCACCGTGCCGAAAACATCGAAAACCAAAGCCTTCACTTCGGGAAGCGCGCTCATGCTGCAGTGTCCTTTTCTGGAACGGCCCATTTCTTTTCAAAATCCCAAACATCCGGGAAGCCCATGAGTTCCGTCATTTTCTTGAAGCCATAGGATTCGCCAAGCGCCAGGCTGTCGCCGGTTGTCTTCAAATGCGCATAGGCGCGTTCAAGGGCGGCGGCGGCGGCAAGGAAGCCAATGGCGGGATAGATCGCCATGGCATAGCCAATTTCCTGCAAGCGCGCGGCGGGCAGAATGGGCGTGCGCCCGCCTTCCACCATATTGGCAAGCAAGGGCTTGGTAATCGCCTTGCCGATGGCGCGCATTTCATCTTCGCTTTCCGGGCTTTCGATGAAAACGATATCAGCGCCCGCATCGCCATACATGCGCCCGCGCCGAATGGCTTCTTCCAGGCCGAGTGTGGTGCGGGAATCCGTACGTGCCACGATCAGAAAATTCGGATCGCGCCGCGCTTCGGCAGCGACCTTGATTTTCAGCACCATTTCTTCGGCCGGGATCACGCGCCTGCCGGGTGTGTGGCCGCATTTCTTCGGCATTTCCTGATCTTCAAGCTGAATGCCTGTCATGCCGGCGGCTTCATAGCCAAGCGTGGTGTGGCGCACATTAAGCAAACCACCATAACCCGTATCGGCATCCGCGACCAAAGGCGTTTTGCACCCGCGTGCCATGGTGCCCATGCGCGCGACCATATCCGCATAGGTGGCAATGCCCGCATCTGCGACACCCAGCGCGGAAGCAACGGCGCC
>Ga0315899_10008995_pt1 | contig 10707 bp, 4 predicted proteins | sample LakEriMetagenome_2_FD_203518 | JGI IMG/M metagenome (GOLD analysis project Ga0315899, IMG submission 203518) | Freshwater fungal communities from buoy surface, Lake Erie, Ohio, United States - Buoy 4 MA112 | ecosystem: Environmental > Aquatic > Freshwater > Lake | place: USA: Lake Erie, Ohio...
CAAGCGACGTAAGGCCCTCAAGCTGACCACCCCGCAGAAAGCCCTTGATAAGCTCGGAATCGATGAATCGCAAGTTACAGAAATTCCAGCAGTACGCTTAGAAGGATTTGTTTTACCTAAAGCATTTACCAAGAAGACGGCCGCTGGGAAGTTGGTAACTTCCCGCTATGAGGTTGCTTGGCTTTTTTTCAGCTCTACCCAGTTATATCTATATTCAATGTCATTTAATATGGACGAGGACAAGAAGCACGAAAGCACTCAAGAGTTTTTCTATAAAGATATCACGGCTCTGGCGACGACTACAAAAACCTTCTCAAGCGACGGGGACACTTCGGAACGTGTAAAAACAGCAACAAAGGAGCGAGTCGAAGTTGAAACCTTGGTATTCCAAATTACTGTCCCTGGTGAAAAACTCACTCTTGCTCTGGACGAAGATGAAGTTCCCGAACGGGAGCGAATTGTTCAGGCAATGAAGCACAAACTTCGTGAAAAAAAATCGTCTTAAAACGTTTGTTTCTACAAATGGGGCCTCTCAAACTAATCGAAATAATCAGGATTTGGGATGGCTTCCGATCCTTTCCTCGAAAGTTTGGTCGTTAGGCCTAAGATTAATTATGTTGCAGCAATTAGGTGGTTAGTATTTTATACGATAATAGGTGGTTTAATCGGATTCTTTGTTCCCTTCAGCATTGGGTATTTGATCCCATCCGAATACAGAATTATTACAGGTTCGAAATTTTATTTTGACTCTGCCAGGTTAGGGGTGTTATCTGTCTTCGCATATAGATCGAGTACAATAATGATTTTCTGCGTTCGCCTTTATCAGCGACACGCAGATGCTGAGGTTCGGTTACGGTGTCGCCAAACTCCTACATGCTCGGAATATTCAATACTTGCAATTGAAAAATACGGTGGTCTAATCGGAGCATGGAAAACCTTTAAAAGACTTAAGCGTTGTAGACCGCCTGGTCAAATTGATTTCCCTTAATTTTTATCGCGGATGAACCTTTTCCAAAATAATGTTGGATTTGAAAGTACCCATAAGTAATTGATTTTTTTGTCTAACAAGTTTCCGCACATATCTATTTCAGCACCCACGGCACGGAAAACGCATTTACTTGCCTTAGATGTTCAAATATTAAACAGGGGTAGCAAAAAGGGTCGTCCAAAAATTTTGCTAACAAAACATGCCCTAGCTTGAGTCTTTCCTTTGGCACCCATTACTCCCTCTTTGCGGTTCCCCCCTCGTGTCCCGTCCGCACCAGCACCCGGCCGCTCCCGCAGCCGGCTCACCAAAATCCAAAAAAAACCGCCTTGCTCCCCCTCTCCATGGATGGAGGGCGGGGCCGGGGGGTGAGGTCTGCGGGCACCGGCAACATGATCCGATAAACGCCAAATTTCATGCATGCTTTTCGTGTCTTCGTGCTATTTTTCCTTTCCCCCGTCCACGCCAGAACCCGGCCGCTCCCGCAGCCGTCTCGCCAAAAATCAAAGGCTTGGATACCTTTTCCGTCTTATCATTCAAACTCTTGTTTTTCGTAAGCACCAGCGGCCCGGGCACTCCCGTACCCGGCTCACAAAGACAAAGCCCAGAACCCGCGTGGGTTGGGCGCCTTCATGGTGTACTTTTGGCTTCCGTCAGAGCCAGAACCCGTGCACTCCCGCGCACGGCTCGCCAAAAACAATACAAAAATCCTTGGTGTCCTTCGCGTCTTCGTGGTAAATAAATCCCTCAAATCTCAGCAACTTCGCACCACCGCATACAAATTTCCACGCAAATTTTTCCAAAAATATTACCCAACTGGGCTCTGAACAACGCCACCTGTGCGTCAACAATCCAGGGAAGTGGAAAGGGAACGAAGCCAGAGGGGCTTGCTTGGCCAGCAAGCCCCGCCTCGCGCCACCTGACCCGATCCACGGCGGCCCGTGTCCTTCGATTTCAAACATCGTTGGCCATGGCAGGTTTGCTCAGCCTTGCCGGATCTATCGCCACGGTGGCGAAGGACCGTCGGCCAGGCTCAACCAGCGGAGGTGACAGTGATGTTCCCCATGGCTCTCAATGCCCTCCGCCCAACCGCGCGCCAACGGCGGGAGTCTGGCGCCAAGGGGTGCGACCCTTCCGGAACCTTCCGACCCCGGAACCGCACTCTGGATTACTTGCTGTTTTCTTCCCAGGCGACCCACAGCTTTCCGGGTCTCTGGCCCTCAGGTGGCGCACCGCCCTTCGGGCGGCTTCCCGGCCGGGGCCTATTGCCCGGCCAACCCCTGGTCCGCTCCGTGTCAAATCGGATCGTGACACCCCCGCGGCACGCCCCGCCCAGTCACGGCACAGACCCACCAGGGGCTTATCAAACAAGTTTTCCCTCTCCATGGAGGGAGAGGGAAATGCCCGTAGGGCAAAGGGTGAGGTCAAACGCCTGTTCCCCTCCCGCCGCGGGAGGGGGTGAGGGGGTGGGTGTGCTTGCTGGGCACAAATTCAACCCTGTAGGGGTTGCAGACCTTAGCCCAGGGTAAGGCGAGTTCCACGAGCCGCCACCCTGGGTTCAGGGCCGCACCCCCATGTCCAAAAACCATCAACCCCCCGCAACAACCAATTCCATTCGCACACCCATTTCCAAAACCCTTCACCCCCACAAGCAATCACCCCGTCCCAAAGGGACACCTGAGCCCGAGACCGGGAGAACATCCCGGGCAAAACCCATGCGCCAAAACTGCGCCCGCCTGCTGCTGAAACTCCATTCCCGCTCACACGAAAGGGAAAATCAAACTGTTTTCCCGCCCGAAACATGTGATAATGCGATTTCCCGCCTGCCGAATCCTTTGGCCCCAATTCCCCTTGGGTTTGCCCATGCCGGTCCCGATGCGACTTGCAGTCCTGTTGCTTGCTTGCCTGGCCTGCGCCGGGTCGGTTCGGGCGAACGATGTCTACAAGGACAAAATCAAGCCGCTGCTGCGCGAGCGCTGCCTGGCCTGCCACGGCGCCCTGGCCCAAAAAGGCAAGCTCCGCCTGGACACGGCAACACTGGCCCGCAAGGGCGGGCGCACCGGCCCCTTGTGGATGGCGGGAAGCGCCGAAGGCAGCCCGCTGCTGGAAAGGGTGCGTCGCGGCGAAAACGAACCGGGTCGCATGCCCCCCGAGGGAATGCCCCTCACCCCCGAACAGGTCGGCTGGCTGAAGGATTGGATAACCTCAGGGGCTGCGGGTCCAACCGACGAGAAACCCGAGGCCGATCCCAAAGACCACTGGGCCTTCCAAAAACCGGTCAGGCCCGACACACCCCCGGCGCGCGACCCCGCCTGGAACACCAATCCCCTCGACAGGCTGGTCGCTGCGCACCACCAGACCCTGGGTATCCAACCGCTGCCGTTGGCCGACCGGGAAACCCTGCTGCGCCGGGTCCACCTCGACCTGGTCGGCCTGCCACCCACCCGCGACGAACTGCGCGCCTTCCTGGCCGACACCCGGCCCGATGCCTACGAGCGGGTGGTCGACCGCTTGCTGGCCGACCCGCGCCACGCCGAGCGCTGGGCCCGTCACTGGATGGATGTCTGGCGCTACAGCGACTGGTACGGCCGCCGCACCGTGCCCGACGTGCTGAACAGCTACGGCCAGATCTGGCGCTGGCGCGACTGGATCGTCCGGTCCCTGGACCGCGACCGCCCCTACGACGACATGGTGCGCCTGATGCTGGCCGCCGACGAGTTGGCGCCGCAGTCGCTGGAAGATCAGCCTGCCACCGGCTTCCTGGTCCGCAACTTCTTCCGCTGGAACTACAACAACTGGATGCGCGACAGCGTCGAGCACACCGCCAAGGCCTTCCTGGGCCTCACCATGAACTGCTGCCACTGCCACGATCACAAGTACGATCCCATCAGCCAGGATGAATACTTCCGCTTCCGCGCCATATTTGAACCCTTGGAGATCCGCCATGACCGCTGGCCGGGCGAGGAGGATCCAGGGGTCTACCCCAAATACTCCTACGGGGCCGCCTACAAGCCCATCACCACCGGCATGGTGCGCGTGATGGACGAACGGTTGACCGCCCCCACCCGCAAGTACAGCCGCGGCGATGAGCGCAATATCCCGAAGGATGCGCCGGCCATCCCCCCGGGCGTCCCGGCCGCGCTGGGCGGCGTGTTCCAGGTCAACGAGGTGAGGCTGCCCGCGGAATCCTGGTACCCCGGCCTGCGGGACCATGTGCGCCACGAGGAGACCGCCAGGCTGGTCAAGGCACGCGACGAGGCCAAAGCCGCGCTCGACAAGGTGCGCGACGCCAAGGATACCCCGGGCGAGTTGCTGGCCCAGGCCCGGTTGCTTGCGGCCCAATCCGCTCTCCACGCCCTGAAATTGCGAATCCAGGCCGATGATGCCCGCTACCGCCAGAAGGGTGACCCGGCGGAATCCGCACGGCTGGCCGCCTGGGCGGAGAAACAATCCGCCACCGACCAGGCCCGCGCCGCCGTGGTGGACAAGGAACAGGCCCTCGCCGCCGCCACCAGGGCGGGCAAACCTGAAGGAGTGACCGCCGCCAACAAGGCGCTGGAAGAAGCCAAGACCAGGCTCGCCAGCGCAGCCAAGGCGCTGGAAAACCCCGGCGATATCTACAGCCCGCTGGGGCCCCGCTACGAGACCGTCACCAGCACCGGTCGGCGTTCCGCGCTGGCCCGCTGGATCACCGATCCGTCCAATCCCCTCACCGCCCGGGTGGCCGTCAACCACCTGTGGGGCTGGCATTTCGGCCAACCGCTCGTCGCCTCCACGCACGACTTCGGCCGCTCGGGCAAGGTCCCCGCCAACCAGGAACTGCTCGACTGGCTGGCCATGGAACTGATGCACCCCTCCGAGGGCGCCGATCCCAGGTCAGCCCCCTGGAGCATGCGCCGCCTGCACCGGTTGATCGTCACCAGCCGCGCCTACCGCACCCGGTCAGGCCCGGCACCGGCGGACCACCCCGCCCGGGTGAAGGACACCGACAACCTCAGCCTGTGGCGGTTCCCGCTGGGGCGAATGCAGGCCGAGGTGGTGCGCGACAGCCTACTCCATGTGGCCGGGCAACTCGATGGCACTCGGGGCGGACCCGACATCCCGCAGGACCAGGCGCTGACCAGCAAGCGCCGCAGCCTCTACCTGACACACCACGGCGAAAGCCGGGCGGTCTTTCTCGACCTGTTCGACGCGGCCAACCCCTGCGAGGCCTACCAGCGTTCCGCCTCGGTCCTGCCGCAGCAGGCTCTGGCCCTGGCCAACAGCGAACTCACCCACCGCCTGGCCCAGGCCCTGACGGCGACCCTCCATCCCAAGCAGCCCGCGGACACCGCCTTCGTGACCGCCGCCTTCGAGCAGGTGCTGTCGCGCGCACCCACATTGGAGGAACAAACAGCCGCGCTGGAATACCTCACCGCCCTGCGCGAAACAGCTCCTGCGTCATCCCCTCCCGGTGTCACCAAGGAAGCTGCCGACCCCGCGCGCCGCGCCCGCGAGGGATTGATCCTGGCCCTGTTCAACCACACCGATTTCCTGACCATTCGCTGAGGCCCGATCCACATGGCACCCGACCGACGCGGTTTTCTGGCGGATATGGGCATGGGCTGCGCCGGCATGGCGCTGGGCAGCCTGCTGTTCCGCGATGGCATCGCCCGCGCCAACCCGGAGTCCCTGTCGATCTCACCCACCGGAATGCCGCACCATGCGCCCCAGGCCAAGAGCGTCATCTGGGTGTTCCTGTCGGGCGGCGTCAGCCAGATGGAAAGCTTCGACCCCAAACCAGCCCTGAACCAGTATGCCGGCAAGACCTTCACCGACACCCCTTTCACCGACCCGCTCAAATCGCCGCTCTTCTTCAAGCACTCCCGCGATGTGGTGGGCGGCACCCGCCCCTACCCGAAGATCTTCCCGATGCAGGTCGGCCATAAAAAGCACGGCCAGTTGGGCATGGAGGTTTCCGACTGGTTCCCCCACCTCGCACGCCAGGTGGACAAATTGGCTTTTGTCCGGTCCATGTACACCACCGACAACGACCATGGCGCCGAGTTCCAGATGCACACCGGCCGCCACCAGTTGGACGAGCAGCAACCCGTCATCGGCTCCTGGGTCAGTTACGGCCTGGGCAGCCTCAACGAGAACCTGCCCCAGTTCGTCTTCCTGGGCAAATACACTGACATCCGCGTCAAGAAGAACATGGCGGCCGACTACCTGGGGCCCCGCCACACCGGGGTGGAACTAGCGCTGGAAGGCGACAGCCCCCTCCCCTTCTCCACCCGGGCCAAGGGCGTGGCCGAGCGGGAGCAGCGGGAGCAGTTCCGTCTGGTCGAACGGTTCGACCGTCTGGCCGCCGCCCGCTACCCGGATGACCCGCAGGCGCTGGCCCGCATCAGGAACTACGAGTTGGCCTTCCGCATGCAGCGCGCCATGCCCGAGGCGCTCGACCTGTCACGCGAGACCGCCGGCACCAACAAGCTCTACGGCATCGACGATCCCGCCACCGCCGTCTACGGCAGGCGCCTGCTGGCAGCCCGCCGGCTGGCCGAGCGGGGCGTGCGTTTCAACCTGGTCTACCTCAGCGACTACGGCGAGTGGGACTCGCACAACGACCTGAAGAACCTGCACGCCCGCAGCGCCGCCCGGGTGGACAAGCCATTGGCCGGCCTGATCCAGGACCTCGAGCGCACCGGGCTCGACCGCGAGGTGCTGGTGGTCTGCTGCACCGAGTTCGGCCGCACACCCGGGCTGGAAACCCGCGACGCCTACAAGATGCCGACGGGGCGCGACCACCACCCCCACGGCTTCACCGTCTGGTTCTACGGCGCCGGCGTGAAGCGCGGCTGCATCCACGGGGCCACCGATGAGCTGGGCTTCCACGCGGTGGAATCGCCCCACTACGTGACCGACATCCACGCCACCGTGCTGGACCGCATGGGCCTGGATTCGCGCCGGCTGGTGATTCCCGGCCGAAAACGGCTGGATATCGACTTCGGCGCCCCGATCCGCGCCATCTCCACCTGATTGGCATCCCCCGCCCCATGGGCGATACTGGGACCTGTCCGATTCCCCCGGGGGACCTCTCCATGAACCTGGAAGCGGCGGCCGGCGCGACACGCAAGGTGGCCTGGCGCATCGTGCCCTTCTTGTGCCTGCTCTACGTGTTCAACATCCTCGACCGGGCCAATGTCGGTTTTGCCCGCCTGGGCATGACCAGGGACCTGGGACTGGCCGATGCTGTCATCGACTGGGGCTACGGCCTGTTCTATGTCGGCTACCTGGTGTTCGAGGTGCCCAGCAACCTCCTGCTGCGCAAGTTCGGCGCGCGCGTCTGGATCTCCCGCATCATGGTCACCTGGGGCCTGGTGTCGATGCTGACGCTGGCCGTGGCTGGCCCGGTCAGCTACTACTGGGCCCGCGTGCTGCTGGGTATCGCGGAGGCGGGCTTCTTCCCGGGCATCATCTTCTACCTGACCGCCTGGTTCCCCGCCGCCCGGCGGGCCCGTGTGGTCGCCTGGTTCATGCTGGCCATCCCGGTGGCCAACATCTTCGGAAACCCGGTCTCGGGCCTGATCATGGACACCTTCGGCGGCACCGGCGGCCTGGCCGGCTGGCAGTGGCTGTTCCTGCTGGAGGGCCTCCCCTCGGTGGTCCTGGGCGTGCTGGTGCTGTTCGTCCTGCCCGACCGGCCGCGTGACGCCGCTTGGCTGAGCGAGGACGAGAAGACCGCCCTGGAAAACCAGATCGACGCCGAGGGCGACCAGCGTCGCCTGGCGGGGGGCACAGAAAAACTGACCGCCCTGGCCGACCCGCGGGTCTGGCTGCTGGTGGCGCTCTACTTCAGCGTGGCGGTGGGCACCAACGCCACGGGCGCCCACCTGCCCAAACTGGTGAAGGCACACTTCGAGCCGATGCTGCAGGAACAGGCGGTGGCCGCCGGCCGGGACAAGGACCAGATCCTCTGGCAGGTCGGCTTGTTGAGCGCGTTGCCACACCTGGCCTCCGTGCTGGCGATGGTGGTGACCAGTTGGCTGTCTGACCGCTGGCGCGCCCGCAGCCTGCTGGTGGCGGCGGCCCTGCTGGTGGCCGGCGCGGGCTGGGCGGTGGCCTGGCGGGCCGAAAACCCCTGGGCGGCCCTGGCCGGGTTATGCCTGGCGCAAGCCGGCATGATGTCTGTTTTGCCGGTATTCTGGGCATTGCCACCGTTGTTCCTGGGCGGCGCCGCCGCCGCAGCGGGCATCGCGCTGATCAACTCGGTGGCGAACATCGGCGGCATCTTCGCGCCCCGCATCATCGGGGCGTGGGGCGTCGGACCGATGGTGGCCTTCATGGCCTGGGGAGCGCTGATGGCAGCCCTGGCGCTGGTGCTGGTGGAAAAGAAAATCCCGGTGCGGGATGGCGGGGAAACAAGGGATGCTTGAGAGCCTGTTTCATCTGGGTGGCAAGGTGGCGGTGGTGTCGGGCGCGGCCAGCGGACTGGGCCGGGCCAGCGCCATCGCTTTGGCGGCACACGGGGCCACCGTGGTGCTGCTCGACAAAAACGCGGACGGCATGCGGGAAACCGAGGGCAAGATCACCCAGGCCGGTGGCAAGGCCGTCAGCCGGGTGCACGACACCAGCAGCACCGAAGCCGCCCTGCAACTGTTCGAGTGGATCGACAGCGAGTTCGGCCGCGTCGACTTCCTGGCCAACATCGCAGGCGACGGACTGCTGGCCGACCCCGCGGCCATCAGCATCGGTCAGGTGCGCCAGGTGCTGGAGAACCTCGTGGTCGGTCGCTACGCGCATTGCCAGCAGGCGGGCATCCGCATGCTCCGCCAGGGGGGCGGGTCGATCGTCAACATCGGCAGCCTCGCCAGCCTGACCGCCCTGGGGCGCGGCCATATCGCCTACAGCATGGCCATGGGCGCGGTGGCGCAGATGACCCGCGAGCTGAGCACCGAGTGGGCCAGCCGCGGCGTGCGTGTGAACGCCATCCTGCCGGCGCAGGTGGTGAACCCCTCGCTGGAGGAGCGAATGCGGCAGAATCCCGGCATCCAGGGCGTCTGGCTGTCGGGTATCCCCGCCGGCCGGCTGGGCAAACCCACCGACATCCAGGGCCTGATGGTGCTGCTCGCCTCCGACGCCAGCGCCTGGATCACCGGCGCCCTGATCCCGATGGACGGCGGCAACCTGGCGATGAACTCCGGCGGCACCATCGGCAAATAACAAGTGCGTTGAGAAAAAAACGAACGGGGATCTTGCGGTGACAGCGCCTGACAGGCAGGGATTGACGAACCTTTACCGCGCCATGCTGGTCATCCGGCATACCGAGGAGGAACTGGCCCGCTGCCACCAGCGCGGGCTGATCCACGGCGCCTGCCACACCTATGTGGGACAGGAGGCCATCGCCACCGGCGTGTGCGCCCACCTGAATCCCAAGGATGTGGTGTTCAGCACCCACCGCGGCCACGGCCACGCGCTGGCCAAGGGCATGCCGCCGTTTGAACTCATCGCCGAGCTGTTCGGGCGGGTCTCGGGCTGCTCGCGCGGCCGGGGCGGCAGCATGCACCTCTTCTCCCCCGAGATCGGCATGCTGGGCACCAGCGGCATCGTGGCGCCATGCATTCTGCAAGCCACCGGCGGCGGCTATGCCTTCCAGTTGGCGGGCAACAACCAGGTGGCGGCAGCCTTCTTCGGCGACGGCGCGGTGAACAACGGCGCCTTCCACGAGGGGCTGAACATGGCCGCCATCTGGAAGCTGCCGGTGCTGTTCATCTGCGAGAACAACCAGTTCGCCACCGAGGTGCCATTCAGCCAGGCCAGCGGCATCCCCGATGTGGGCCGCCGCGCGGCCAACTACGGGCTGCCCGGCGAGGAGGTGGACGGCAACGATGTGCTGGCGGTCTGGGAGGCGGCCCGCCGGGCGGTCGAGCGGGCGCGGACCGGCGGTGGTGCCACGCTGATCGAGTGCAAGACCTACCGCACCCGGGCGCACGCCGAGGGTATGGGCGACTTCACCTACCGCACCCGGGAAGATGTCGACGCGTGGAAGGCCCGCTGCCCCATCGCCACGCTGAAGGCCCGTCTGGTCCGGGAACACGGATTCACGCCGGAAGAACTCGACACCATCGAGGCCGGCGTGGTGGCCCTGGTGCGGGAATCGAGGGAGAAGGCCGAGGCCGCCCCTCCCCCCGAACCAAAGGACGCCAGCACCCATGTCTACGCCGAGCCGGCGCGGGTGGTGACCGAGAAACCCGCCGACACCAACGCCCGGCAGATCACCTTCAGCCAGGCGACACTGGAGGCGCTCACCGAGGAGATGGCGGTCAATGACCGCATCTTCGTGCTGGGCGAGGGCATCGGCGTGCGGGGTGGCAATTTCCGCACCACCGCGGGTCTGTTCGACAAGCACGGCCCTCGCCGTCTGCGCGACACGCCCATCTGCGAGCGCGGCTTCGTGGGGCTGGCCTGCGGCGCGGCGATGGCGGGCGCCCGCCCGGTGGTCGACTTCATGTTCGCCGACTTCGTGCTGGACGGTTGGGGCGAGATCGTCAACCAGATCGCCAAGATGCAGTTCATGTCCAGCGGCCGGCTGAAGATGCCCGTGCTGCTGCGCGGATGCATCGGCATCGGCCACTCGGCCGCCACGCACCACTCGGGCAGCTACTACGGCATGCTGGCCCAGGTGCCGGGCCTGTGGGTGGCCGTGCCCTCCACCCCGCGTGACGCCAAGGGGCTTTTGAAAC
>Ga0315899_10008997_pt1 | contig 10707 bp, 12 predicted proteins | sample LakEriMetagenome_2_FD_203518 | JGI IMG/M metagenome (GOLD analysis project Ga0315899, IMG submission 203518) | Freshwater fungal communities from buoy surface, Lake Erie, Ohio, United States - Buoy 4 MA112 | ecosystem: Environmental > Aquatic > Freshwater > Lake | place: USA: Lake Erie, Ohio...
ATTCAAAATGAGGCTAAAGCAGTGGCAGAGCAAAATCCCGTAACAATTAAAGCAGGTCGAGATATTTCTGGTAACGTGATCAACCTTGGCGAAATCAAAGGCAATGTTACCAATGCGATTAACCAAATCCCCAACAAAGAAAACAGTGGCGATATCAAAACTCTCTTAACCCAACTGCAAGAAGCAATTAGCGCTGACAAAGATCTGGCTGATGAAGACAAAGCAGATGCTCTCGAACAAGTCGAAAATCTTGCTAAAATTGCCCTCCATGACAAGCCCGAAGAAAAATTAACCCTTGCCAGCAAGGCGCTAAGAGCCTTAAAACGCATCATCGACAACATTCCCACGATCGCCAAAATTGTTGAAACCGTGAGCAAAGTTTTCGTTGTTTAGCAAATCGCCTCGCGTAGATTGATCGCGCTATTATTAACGTGAGTTCAAGCAACGATGGAAAAACATTATGGACTTATTATTTAGCTTTGTGATCGGTGCGGGTGTCTTCTTTGGTCTAGGTAGTTCTTCATTTAAAATAGTCAACCAAGGTGAAGAAGCACTAGTTGCGTCCTTTGGTAAATACAAACGTAAACTGCCTGCTGGTCCCCACTTTATCTTGCCCTTTATTGATACCGTTAGCTACAAAGGATCAATTAAAGAGCAGGTGCTAGATATTCCACCACAACAATGTATTACTCGCGATAACGTGTCGATTACTGCCGATGCAGTGGTTTACTGGCGTGTAGTTGATATGGAAAAAGCCTTTTATCGTGTGGAAAATTTACGTCAAGCGATGGCAAATATTGTCTTGACTCAGATTCGTGCCGAATTAGGTAGCTTAGAGCTTGACGAAACTTTCACGGCAAGAAACAAAATTAATGAAGTTCTGTTACGTGACTTAGATGATGCCACCGATCCTTGGGGCGTGAAAGTAACAAGGGTGGAGTTACGCGACATCCTACCTGCAAAAGCTGTGCAGGAAGCTATGGAAATGCAAATGACAGCGGAGCGCAGAAAAAGGGCTGCCATTCTCAATTCTGAGGGTGAGCGCGAAGCTGCCGTTAATCAGGCGAAGGGGTTGGCAGAGTCACAGTTACTTAATGCTGAGGCTTCACAAAAATCTGCCATTTTAGAAGCAGAGGGGCAGAAGCAGTCACGAATTTTGCGTGCTGAAGCGGAGCGCCAAGAGCAGGTTTTAAAAGCTCAAGGAACATCTCAAGCGATGCAGGTCTTATTGCAGTCAATGAAGGGCAATCCTCAATCTCAGGAAGCACTGCAATTTTTGCTGGCTCAGAACTATATTGCGATGGGAACGACAATTGGTTCCAGTGGCAGTAGCAAAGTGATGTTTATGGATCCGCGATCGCTGCCTTCAACTCTAGAAGGGCTTAAATCAATTGTTGATACCCCAGAGGCAGGGGGTTGGAATAAATAAAAAAAGGCTCGCATTGCGAGCCTTTTTTTATACTGACGGACTAATAGGAATGCGCTTGAGCATGTGATACTTGCAGCCAGCGGCAAGAATATGCACTCGCAAATTGTGGATTGTTAAAGGTGCAGCACCACTAACCCATAGTTGATTGCTGTAGGAAACCTCACCAGGATCGACTACGGTGACAGTGCCACGTCCCAAAACGCGCATAGTATTGTTTGGCTCAAAAATTGCCACGGTATCTTCATCGATACCGATGCCAATTTTGTCAGGATGCGCCGCGATCGCAGTCATTAGACGGGCCATGCGATTACGGTTATGAAAATGCTGATCAACAATAATTTCAGGCAAGATATTCAAGCCAGTACTCATATTCACAAGCTCCTTATGAGGTGACTCGCCACTACTACCTCCTGAAATCATGTGATAGCCCATAGCCGCAGCTCCAGCACTTGTGCCAGCTAAAACTATCCGATGTTGATCTATGCGCTTGGCGATCGTGATTGCAAAGGGAGTATCAGCAATCAAGCCACATAAACGCAACTGGTCGCCGCCAGTCATAAAAATGCCTGTAAACCGATCTACTAGAGCCTCGGCTTCGGGATAGTCATCATGAGGACGTTCGCGTATATCTAATACTTCAACTACACTTGCACCAAGTTCAGTGAAGATATCATGATAAATTCTCCCAATAATATCAGGTTCTCTTGAGGCGCATGGAATTATAGCAATGCGAGCTTGGGAGCCACCAGAACTTTCTACAAAGGCTTTGAGAATTTTGCGGTCTTGGACTTTATCCTCTCCACCACCAATTACCATTACCGCCGACTTAATAATTTGAGTCATGCCCCTATCTATTGCCACATCTTCATCTAAGTTCAGCATATTAGCAGATTGGTCAACAAATTTTTTGAGGCGGTTGATTAGGCTAATGCCTTGACTCAGTTTTTGCGCTTGCTGACTCGCCAATGGTTTGAATTACCTCCATTGATGCTTACACGGTTAGCAATAAGGCTAAACCTTGTCAGATTGTATAACTTTTGTGCAGTTAAAGACTAGTATTTCGTCAATTCACCACAAAATAAGAGGAAGATTTGTTTTCCAATTTTGTAATAACTTAATCACTCTGCCAACATTCACGACTGACTAAATCACAAATGCGATCGCGTAATAGATATTGATTATTTTCTAATTCTTGTTCGATTTGACACCATTCGCGATCGCGAAAGAAGCGACAAAGAGTATGAATGGGTTGACTGCGCGTAAGTCTTCCACTTTCGAGTAAATGTCTTGCTTCGTCTTGAATAGCGCTGATGGAATAATAAAGTGAGTGCAACATAACCAAACCCTCTGTATAGGCTTTTGCTTAATAACTTGCTTGATGCTTGGAAATTATCTAAAAATAATTTATGTCTGTGATGCAGAATACATACTCTAGTTATCTTCTCACGGAGTTTTAGTTAATACATAAAAGTAAATGAAACTCAAAGGAAAAAAATATTTGTAAGTGTCCAAGGGGGTAACGAGAAATGGTCATTCCAGCAATTTTTGAGGTGCTTTAACGCTGATTTGTCTTGATTTAGGTCATTTGATGAGCCTGAAACCCACCAAATTCGTACCCCCCTTGGACGGTTACAAATATTTCTTGTTAAACCCAAACAGCGGGGCGAAGCGCCGCTGTTTTTCTAGACTTTCTGGACGAAGGTTTTGCCGAGGAGTCCTTGTGGTCGGACAAGTAGGACGATAAATAGTAAAGCAAAAGCTACGGCATCTTTGTATGCTGACTGATCGGATGGTACAAAAGACTCAGCAAGTCCTAAGATAATGCCCCCAACGACGGCTCCAGGAATATTGCCCAGTCCGCCCAAGACGATTACCGCTAGACCTTTTAAGCCAAAGCCGATGCCAAAATAGGGGCCAGCAATACTGACGCTGGAGCCAACTAGAGTTCCTGCTAGTCCAGCTAAGAATCCTGACACGAAAAAGGTGAGCAGAATGAAAAAATCGGTATTTATGCCCAAAAGACTAGCGGTGGTAGCATCTTCAGCCACAGCTTTCATCGCTTTGCCTAGCTTGGTGAAGTTAATCCCATAGGTGAGAATTGCTAAAATAATCCCTGACACACCAAAAATGACTATTTGGACGGTACGAATGTTAATTGGTTTGTCGATTGTGCCGAAATTTATCGCTGGTGGTAGGTTTCCATAAATATTAGCGGGGAAGTTATAACTCTCGGCTCCCACAAAATATTGGATCGTGTTGACGATGACTACAGCTACGCCCAAACTAGAAACTAAGGTGAGCAATGGATCGGCTTTGCGATCGCGTAGTGGGCGGAAGGCAATCCGCTCGATCAGGATACTTACACATCCAGCGAGAATACTGCTGATGAAAATGGCAACAAAAAAGGGTAAATGCAGTTCTTTAGGTAAGGATAAGTTGGCAAGTATGCCATTAAATCCAAATGCACCGCCACAGAGGACATAAGTAAAATATGCTCCGAGCGTAAATACAGCACCGTGAGCAAAGTTAATGATTCCTAAAATCGAGAATACTAATGTGTAGCCAAGGGCAAAGATGGCGTAGACACTGCCAATCGACAAGCCATTTAAAAACTGCTGTAAAAATACCGAAAAGTCCATGCGAGGTTTTATGGGTTTTTTAAAAAATTCTACACTTGCGATCGCTACTATCGCCATAGCCGTAACAGTCACACCAGCAATATCAGCAGTTACCACGCTCAATCGTCCCCATGCGGCAGCAAAAAAATCCCAGAATAAATCTCCAGATAAATCTCAGGATTTAGTTGCTACTAATGGCTCATCTGAACCAATTCAACTGCCTGATACAGGCGCTCAGAATGATAGTTGGAGTTGTGGTCCAAATTCGGCGGCGCGAATATTACGTTACTACGGTCATGATGTTAACTATGCAACAGTTCGAGCCGCGACTGACAAAAAACTATTTTTGCCGCAAAAATTCCGTAATCCTTTGGATAACCGATGGATTGAGGTGCGAACTGGCACGCCGCCGCAGACATTGCAACAGGTCATGCAGCGCTGGGAAGGCGATCGCGTCAAGAAATCCCCACAAACTAGTTTTAATCGGCTAATTAATTTAGTGCGATCGGGGAAACCTGCGATCGCCTTGGTGCGTGTCGGTGGTTTATCGATACCCTATATTGGCTCAATTCCTTATCTACACTGGATTGTAGTGACAGGAGCCGATCCCAAAAGCCAACAAATTACTTATACAGATACTAATAGCCAAACTTATGTTTTGTCCTACCAAGATTTTCAGACAATGTGGAATTTAGGATTGGATCGAGATGTAAGTGGTGCGATCGCCAGTGTCCTCAAAAGTAATGGTGTAGAATCAAGAACAATTGTGTGGGTAGACAAATAGATTTACGCCGTTCGACTCATCATATTAAAGTGACCAAGCAAATACGATAAATAATTGAAATCTACAATTCGATGGGTTTCCTTGCTAAAGTCATTGGTGTGGTGTGATGGATAAAGACTCATCTCTTCTAATTTGTTCTTCTAATTTATAAACCTACTGCTCATTCTCATTTCTGCTTTACTAACCTATAACTTTATGATGGCAGAAACAAGCTAAAAGCAATATTAACTATGATCAAAACCGCAATTACGAAGATCGCGCTAGTAGGATTTCTTCCGCTAATATGCAGTCTCGCTCCTGCTCTTGACCCGATCGCCTTAGCTCAAACTTCATCGACTGCGACCAATGAGATTACTCAAAAAATTTCTCAGAGTGATCCACTAGCCAATACACCAATCAAGTTGGTTGAACGCGCTAATTCTCTTAGAGAGCAAAATCAACTTGATCGCGCCCTTGCTCTATATCGCCAAGCGATCGCGGAAAGTCCAGAGTTAGTGTCTGCCTACTATGGTTTGGGTGTAACGTTGCGCCAAAAGGGGGATATCCAAGGTGCAATCGAAGCTCATCGCCAAGCGATTTTAATAGATAAAAGCTATACGCCTGCCTATTACGGTTTGGGGATAGCCCTTTATCACAAAGGTGATGCTAATGGGGCGATTGATGCTTACAACCAGTTTGTGCAGCTTAGCAAAGCCGACACAAATCTTGCTCCTGTTTATTACAATTTGGGCTTAGCTCATGAACGCAAAAATAATATTCAAGGAGCGATCGCATCTTTCCGTAAAGCGATTGAGTTTGATCCTAAATATGCTCTTGCCCATAATGGCTTAGGTACAGTGCTGCGTCGCCAAGGCAATCGTCAAGAGGCGATCACATCTTATCGTAAGGCGATAGAGCTTGCTCCGCAGTATGCAGTAGCCCATTTTGCGCTAGGAATTTCGCTTTATGAAGAACGCGACTATGCAGGCTCCATTGAGGCTTATAAACGGGTAACTACAATTGATCCGAATTTTCCGAATGTTTATTACAATCTTGGCTTGGCGTACAACCAACTCGATGATCAGCAAAAGGCGATCGCGACTTTCCGCAAAGCATCTGAACAAGATCCTCGTAATGCCGATATCTATGCAGCTCTAGGTAGCGCTCTGTTGCGCGAGGGAAATATTCCTGAAGCAACGGAAGCCTTTAAGCGTAGTACGGAAATCAATCCGAGGGTTGCTAGTACTTTCAATGGACTAGGGCTTTCTCTGCGTCGGCAAGGCGATCTCGAAGGGGCGATCGCTGCCTATGAGAAATCGATCGCGATTAACCCTAGATATGCGGCGGCTTACAACAATCTTGGGCGGGTTTTGTCAGATCAAAACCGTAACTCTGAGGCGATTACTGCGTTTCGTCAGGCAGTTGCGATTGACACCAAGAATGCTGTGGCTTATAGCAATCTCGGCAATTTATTACGTGCTCAGGGCAATAGTGATGAGGCGATCAATGCTTTCCAAAAAACTATTGCGATCGGTAAAGAAGATCTATGGGTGGACTATACCAGTTTGGGGCTTGCCTATGCTGATCGCGGACGACTCGGTGAAGCTCAAACTGCCTATTTCAAGGCTCTATCTTTAAATCCAACTTTTGCTAAGGCTCATTTTGGACTAGGAGCTTTGTATACGATGAAGGGTGAAGTCAGCAATGCGATTCGCTCTTATCAAGAAGCCCTGAAGTTATACGAAGAAAATCGTGATGCAGAATGGATAAAGCGCACCCAACAGGCAATCCAAGCTTTGCAGGGAATTACATAAAAACAGGCTGTGCCCAGCACAGCCTGTTTTTATGTGTTAAGTGACACTCAAATCGTTAAACTGTGATTCTGGTCGCTTGTACGCGACCAGAATTATGAAATAGATTATGGAGTTTTGAATATAAGCATGGGATTTTTAGAAGGTCAGGTGGCGATCGTTACAGGTGCATCTAGGGGCATTGGACGGGCGATTGCAGTTGCACTCGCAAATGAAGGTGCAAAAGTTGTCGTGAACTATGCTAGTTCTGCTAGTGCGGCGGAAGAAGTTGTTGCTGAAATTAAAAGCAAAGGTGGCAAAGCGATCGCCTTCCATGCTGATGTATCTCACGAAGCGCAGGTGGAGAGCTTGATAAAATCTGCGATCGACACATGGGGACGTGTAGATGTTTTAGTCAACAATGCTGGCATTACTCGCGATACGCTGTTGCTACGCATGAAGCTAGAAGATTGGCAAGCCGTAATCGACCTTAACCTGACAGGCGTATTTCTAACCACTCGAGCCGCATCAAAAGTCATGCTCAAGCAAAAATCGGGGCGCATTATTAATATTGCTTCCGTTGCTGGACAAATGGGCAACCCCGGCCAAGGAAATTACAGCGCAGCTAAGGCTGGAGTAATTGGCTTTACTAAAACTGTTGCGAAGGAAATGGCAAGTCGTGGCATTACGGTAAATGCAGTTGCACCTGGATTTATTGCCACAGATATGACCGCAGATCTCAAGAATACCGAAGAGATTCTCAAATTTATTCCCCTTGGTCGCTATGGTCAGCCTGAAGATATTGCAGGAATGGTCAGATTCTTGGCGGCTGATCCTGCGGCGGCGTACATTACTGGACAAGTATTTAATGTCGATGGCGGCATGGTCATGGCTTAATTTTTGTGGCGCGGCTTTGCCGCGCCACAAAAATTGAATTGCCGAGTCCTAAATTCTGTTAGTTTTTTTGAGAGAGGTATATATGAGCCGCACCTTCAAAATTTTTAGCCAAGTTTTGAGTATTTGGATATTTACAATTTGCTTTTTGGTGATTAGTCCCAATTTAGTGATCGCTGCTTCTATCAATGAAACAGTCAAATTAGCAGCAGTAGATTTCACAAAACAAACTGCGATCGAAGTTAAGGTCAGTTTGAGCAACAATGCCAACGAACTAAAATTCTTCCCCGAGCGCTTCACCTTTGAGTCTGGTAAACGTTATAAGTTATTACTAAGTAACACCAGTGGGATGAAGCATTATTTCACTAGTAAAGATTTTGCTGATGCGATCTGGACGCAAAATGTGGTGGCAGGCAATGTGGAAGTTAAAGGCAATATTCGCGAATTAGAATTACGTCCGAATACAACTGCTGCATGGACTTTTATCCCGATTAAGTCTGGTACTTACGAATTGCATTGCGCGATCGCTGATCATTCCGAAGCAGGAATGCGAGGTCTTATCACAATTCAACCTAGTGTAGTAGATTGAAAGTCCTTCATCTCATTCCTTCGTTAGCTTCATTTCGCGGAGGGACAAGCCAAGCTGTGATTGAAATAGTAGGTGCTTTGCGATCGCAAGGTATCGATGCAGAAATTGCCACCACTAACGACAATGGTAAAGACTTACTAGATGTGCATCTATACGAATTGACTAATCAGCTTGCAGAATATGGAAATATACCGATTCGTTTCTTTCCTAGATTTTCACCAAAGATCAATGCTGTAAGGGAATTTGCATTTTCGCGATCACTGACAACTTGGCTATGGCAACATATCAATGAATATGATCTAGTCCATGTACATGCAATCTTTTCCTATGCTTCAACGATCTCGATGGCGATCGCTCGTATAAAGAACATTAGCTAAAATTTTATTAGCAATTCGGCTAATTGAGCTAGAACGCCATAAATAAAAGGCGGTGCTTCGCACCGCCTTTTATTTATGGATTTTGTCGATTGTTATACTTTTGGGCGGTGGTTGTGGTCGGCATTACGCCATCGCTATCAGTATTTGGTGAGGCTACTTCAGACGGATCAAGGAGCTTAATCGTCACTTGATTATTTTTGATCCAGCCCTGATTTCTCAAAAATATTTCCTGAGATTTCCCAGAGTTTAAAGTTTGGGGTAATTTTTCGCGCATTCCATTTACCCGTTGCTCGGTCGAATTCACCTCTGTTGTAATCTCATCAAGGCGATCTTTTTGCGAAGATTGATATGGAAGTAATTTGGTGACTGCTACGATCGCGGCAATAGATAGAGCAACATTAACGGCTATGACTATGATTGACTCGGTTGCTTTTGCTCGGTAATACTGTTCTTTGTTTCGATGAACATTCTGAGCAACTGCTTCACTGTAGCTGCTAGCAATATTAGTAGATGCGAAGCTTTCGCCAGAGGTAGAATGGCTACTGCGTGAATGCATACTCACGACATCATTTCTCCTGAACTGACTCTGCGATCGCGGGGTCTGTTTTTGTTCTTGTGGAGAAAAACGTGGAGATAAGTCTCGTTTGGCAACCATTCGCAACCTCTAGGCTGTAAAAATAGATATGATGACTACGAATTGGAAAGAGCAGAACCTAATAGGGCTGCCATTACTGCGGGGAAAAGTGAAACTAACAAAGCGGTAAAAACTTGACCATCTGAAAGATTCATACAATATCTCCTTATATAGTGCTTATTTAGATCTTAACAATACACTGTCAGATCAAAAATTGACTAGTAATTAACAAAAAAAGTAGCAATTCTAATTATAAAAATAAGCTTTGATAAAAGTCAGCCGTTGGCTGACTTTTATCAAAGCTTATTTTGGTGTTGCAAGATAAATTCTTGGATGCGATCGCAAGTTTCAGGACGAATTTCATGGGACATCTCATATTCCTCATATTCCACGGTTACGCCCAAGTGCTCAAAGACCTCTCTTGTATTGCGAGCTACACCAATGGGAACCACTGTATCCTCTGTACCATGAGCAATCAAAATAGGCGGGAATGATCGATCTGAAAGTTCTTGCAATTCTTCTTCTGTAATATGCAAGTAGCCACTCAGGGCTATCAAACCTGCCAATGGAAATACCAAACCTACGTCCAAGGTCATTGCCCCACCCTGTGAAAACCCTAACAAAAATGTTTTCTCTAAAGGTAAACCTGTCATTGCTGGTAAATCTTCAAGAAACTGGCTGAGTAGTTCACAGCTTTTGGCTAAACCTTCAATATCAAGGCTTTGCAGGTCATACCACATCTTGCCATTGGGCATCGGATGGTTAAAAGGAGCTTCAGGACAAATCCATTGATAATTGGCGAGTCCGACCATGGGTGCAAGCGAGATCAGATCATCACAATTCGCGCCCCAGCCATGCAGTGCGACGATTACACCTTGAGCATCAGGATTGGGTAATTTTGAAGGCAGCGATCGGTAATTTAAAGTCATAATAAACCATGATTCTTGGCGGAATCTAGTGAAATATCTGGCAAGTTATGCAGCATATCATCCCATGTAGTTTGAGCTTGTAACGCCTCTACAATTATCTGTAGAGGCGCAGCAAAAATTAGTTGAAAATCTGCTTCTTCTGGTAATTGAGTTTTGTAAGCTAACTTTTCAATTGGCGGGGTAAATTGAGCGTTGACCCCTTCTTTATTGCCTCTGGCATCAACTCGATACCAGCCAATTTCGGGCAAGTAGATGGCATTGAAACCATGCAAGCTGTATAGCGCACCTCGATCATCAATGCTCAATCGCTGATAACAAAATCCTGCTGGAATTTGGTTTGCGCGTAGTAGAGCGGCGAGTAAATGACTCTTCGCAAAGCAGTAACCTGTTTTGTGTTGTAGAACATCTGACGCTCGACAGGTCACAGGATTCATTTGAAAGTCAAAACTGTGGAAGATATTGTCTCTTACCCATTCAAAGCAAGCTTTAGCGATCGCAGCTTGATTCTTGTGCCCTGATGTAATTTGTTGGGCGCATTTGATAATTTCGGGATGCTGCCAATCGATAACTTCAGTAACTTGCAAATACTCTTCCATATCAAAAAGCTTGAACTCTATAGAGATATCAATGTTTATACCAAAATCAAACCCCAAGAGAGAGTTGTGGGGGGGGGGGGGGCCCAAC
>Ga0315899_10008999_pt1 | contig 10706 bp, 7 predicted proteins | sample LakEriMetagenome_2_FD_203518 | JGI IMG/M metagenome (GOLD analysis project Ga0315899, IMG submission 203518) | Freshwater fungal communities from buoy surface, Lake Erie, Ohio, United States - Buoy 4 MA112 | ecosystem: Environmental > Aquatic > Freshwater > Lake | place: USA: Lake Erie, Ohio...
GGTTTCCTCAGTTACCGGTTCTATTACGGTTTCGGCTTTCCTGCCTTCAAAAAAGGATATTTCATTCACCAAGATTTCGGTGATGTAGCGTTTTTGCCCGTCAGATGCGGTGTATTCGCGGTGGGCAAGCTTACCCTCGATAACCAGGCGGCTGCCTTTTTTTACAAAACGCTCTACCACGTCTGCCTGTTTGCCCCAGCACACCAGGTTGTGCCATTCTGTGTGGGTGATGTACTCGCCAGTTTCTTTGCGGCGTTTTTCGGTGGTGGCAAGGCTTAAGGACGCTTTCTTACGGCCGGTGCCAAATTCTTTTACTTCGGGTGTGCGGCCTACATTGCCGATCAGTCTAACGGAATTAACTAAGTTTGTCATACGATAAAACATTAAAATATTTGTGTTCGAAAAATTTGTTGATGCAAAGTTGAACCGACCCCAACATCCCTATCGGTATCAAATCAGTTACTTTCGGTTGCAAGTATTTGTTGTCGTTTGTACTTGAGAATTTCAGCTATGAAAAAGCGCTTTTTTTCGGATAATAGCCTTATATTCCTTAATTTTGCACCCCTTTTAAGGAAACTATGCTAACGGTATCCAATATTTCACTTCGCTTTGGCAAGCGTGTTTTATTTGAAGATGTTAATCTCAAGTTCACCGCAGGAAACTGCTATGGCATTATCGGAGCCAATGGCGCCGGTAAATCCACCCTGGTGAAAATTATTGCCGGAGAAATAGAGCCCAACACCGGCTCGGTAGATTTGGAGCCGGGCAAGCGCATGGCAGTTCTTAAACAGAACCACTTTGAGTTTGATGAGGTCCCGGTGTTGCAGACCGTATTGCGGGGCCACCATCGCCTGTGGGCCATCATGGAAGAGAAGGATGCGCTGTACGCAAAAGCCGATTTCAGCGATGAGGACGGAATGCGTGCCAGTGAGCTGGAGGCACAGTTTGCCGAAATGGACGGCTGGAATGCCGAAAGCGATGCCGCGACTTTGCTCAGCAACCTGGGTATAGAAGAAGCATGGCATGAAAAGCTGATGAAGGAACTGAGCGGTAACCAGAAAGTGCGTGTGCTTTTGGCCCAGGCCCTGTTTGGTAACCCCGACGTGCTGCTGATGGACGAACCCACCAACGACCTGGATGTGGAAACCATCCGATGGCTCGAAGAATTCCTGGCGGGTTTTGAAAATACCGTTCTGGTGGTAAGCCATGACCGTCACTTCCTCGACAATGTCTGCACGCACGTGTGCGACATTGACTATAGCCGAATTAAGATTTTTTCGGGCAACTATACCTTCTGGTATCAGAGTTCTCAGTTGGCATTGAGGCAGCGCAGCGACCAGAACAAGAAAGCCGAAGAGAAGAAAAAAGAACTGCAGGAGTTTATCGCCCGTTTCAGTGCCAACGTGGCTAAAAGTCGCCAGGCTACCGCCCGCAAAAAGATGCTGGAAAAGCTCGATATCGAAGAGATTCAGCCCAGTACACGTCGCTATCCGGGCATTTTCTTCAAACAGGAAAGGGAAGTGGGCGACCAGATTCTTACCCTCGACAACGTATCCAGCAGTGTGGGCGGAAACAAACTGTTTGCCAACCTCAACTTTACCGTGAACAAAGGCGACAAGATTGCCTTTTTAAGCAGAAATACCCTTGCACTTAATACCTTGTTCAAGGTACTATGGGGCGAGGCCAAACCCGATACCGGTGAAGTAAAGTGGGGTGTGACCGTAAAAATGGGTTTTCTGCCAAACGACAACAGTTCGTATTTTGAAAAGCCCATTAACCTGGTTGACTGGTTGCGTCAGTTCAGTACAGAAAAGGATGAAACCTTTATCCGTGGCTTTTTGGGCCGTATGCTTTTTAGCGGTGAAGAAACCCAGAAAATGTGCAATGTGTTGTCGGGTGGTGAAAAGGTGCGCTGCATGCTCAGCAAAATGATGATTGAAAATCCCAACGTGGGTATTTTTGATGAGCCTACCAACCATTTGGATTTGGAAAGTATCCAGGCGCTGAACAACGGACTTATCGAATATGCCGGCATTGTGCTGATGCACAGCCATGACCAGGAAGTTATCAATACTGTAGCCAACCGTATCATTGAAATCACGCCCAATGGCATGATCGATAAATACATGACCTATGAAGAATTTGCCGAAGATGCTTCTGTACAGCAACGCAGGGCAGAATTGTACGGAACGGCCAAATAATCTTAATATACTTTAAAAAAATGAAAAATACAAGTAAAATCGCCGGAATCGCTGCAGCACTATTGCTGGCTGCATGTGGCGGAAAACAGGTAAATCCCGGCAAGACACTGAAAACTACCGCGGATTCATTCAGTTACTCCATCGGATATCAGATTGGTAAATTCATGAAGGGCAGCGGTGTAGAAAAAATTGACTACAGCTCTTTGGTGAAAGGCATAGAGGAGGCCATGAAAAAGGACAGTGGCTACTCCATATCTGAGAAGAATATTCAGCGGGTTCAAAATGATTACATCGCCCGTGAGCGCGAGAAAAAAGCGAAGGTACTGAAAGAAGAATCCACCAAGTGGATGTCAGATAATGCCAAAAAACCGGGTGTGGTTAAACTCATCTCCAACGGTCAGTATAAGGTTATCACGGCAGGTAAAGGCGCCGTCCCCGGTAAGTTTGATACCATCACCTGTCATATTGTGGTTAAAAATCAAAAAGGCAAATTGGTGTACAACAGCCGTGAAAGAGATCCTCAGGGAATGGTAGCTGATCTCTCAACATTCAATGGCACTCCGGCTTTGGTAGAGGCTTTTGAAAGATCATCCGCCGGTTCCAAGTTTGAAGTGTATTCACCCATGGAGGGTCAGGGAGCTTCAAGCATTGAAGATGCTTACGGAATCTCCGTTTTTGAGGTTGAACTCATTTCTGTGAAGCCGGGCAAACAGCCAAAAGGGCAGTAACTCTTTTTGTAAAAAATACAATATCAAATGCCCGCCCTGAAGAGGTGGGCATTTTTTTTGCAATTTTAATTAAACCCTTCGCTTTAAAGTGAATCTAAATATATATGATCACTTCAGTTTTACCCAAAATTCGAGGTTTAAAGGCGGTGTTAATTCCACTTCTGTTATTGTTGAATGTACAATTACTCAAATCTCAAACTCCCAACATTGTACTGGGGCGGCCCACAGACTCAGCGGTAACCGCCAGTGTGATGTTTGACGCGGCGTCGACTTTTTATCTGGAGTATGGATTCAACCCGGGATCCTACAGCAAATCAACAGCTCCCGTAACTGTAGCCGCCGGCACACCCGCCGAGGTAGATATGACTGGGCTGACGCCCAATCAGCGGCATTATTACCGTGTGCGCTATAAATCAGGGGGTGGAAGTACCTATCTGGCTTCACCTGAATATAATTTTCATACACAGCGCGGGCCGGGCAGTACTTTCACCTTTACTATAGAGGCAGATGAGCATCTGTATGATAAAAAGGGAATAGCCAATATGTACAGGGTTACACTTGCTAACCAGGCCGCGGATAAACCGGATTTTATGCTGTCGCTGGGCGATATTTTCGGAGATGACCATACCTGGCAAACCATAACCTCACAGGAAGTTGATGCGTTGCATAAGGATTATCGTCCTTTTTTAGGTGCCATCACCCATTCCATTCCTTTCTATGTGTGTCTGGGTAACCACGAAGGTGAAAATGATTACTACTTTAACCAGAATCCTGGTTCTAACCTAACAGTGTGGGGAACCCAGTGGAGGAAGTTTTATTACCCCAATCCCTTTCCCAACCGGTTTTATTCGGGCAATAACGATATTGAGGATTATGGAATCGGCAATCCGGAGAATTACTACGAATGGACCTGGGGCGATGCCCATTTCATTGTGCTTGATGCATACCGAGATCAGTGTGATACCTCGGATAAGCCCATCAAATGGGCCTGGACATTGGGTAAAAAGCAGTATGACTGGTTGAAAACCACGCTTGAAAGCAGTCAGTCCAAATACAAGTTTGTATTTGCCCATCATGTGCGCGGACAGGGGCGTGGCGGAGTTACCAATGCGCCGTTATTCGAATGGGGTGGACTGGTGAATGGCCGCGATTTGTTTGCCGCCAACCGTCCGGGTTGGGAAAAGCCTATTCATAAGCTCTTCGTAGACAACAAGGTCAATATCTTTTTTCAGGGGCACGACCACGTGTTTGCCCATGAAATGCTGGATGGCATAACGTATCAGACCTGCCCTATGCCCAGTGATTCTACCTACCGAATAGGAATGGACGCCAATGCGGATGCCTTTGTATCTGATACCATTGAGGGTACAGGCCATATTCGGGTAACCGTGGGTCCGGATGGTACCAAAGTTGATTTTGTAAGAGCATATCTGCCCAAGGATACTTTTGGAATTCACAAGAACAGAGAGGTCCCGTTCAGTTATGTGGTGGGTGGAAATCCCGCTGGCGCACACCATATGGGTCAGCAGGGGGTTCGTTTATTCCCCAATCCCGCTACAGACAGGGTAAATGTGCTGTATTCAGAGCAATGCCGCCTCAAGCAAATCAGGGTTTACAGCCTAAGCGGTCAGCTGCTCATTTCGGCAAACGGCGATTACTTTCATACAAATAACCTAAAACCCGGTGTATATGCGGTTGAGATTAGCACAGAACATCAGCGTATACTGGAGAAATTAATTATTAACGAAAGATAATTTATGAAAAAAAAATTACGAGCCTTTTTGCCCGTAATGGGTTTTGTGTTAGTTCCCCTGCATGCCCAAAACATTCTGCAGGCAGAATTGCTGGGAAGGCCTACCGATAAGGGAATTACAATACAGATGTTTTTTGATGCCGATGTGGAAATGTCGGTCAAATACGGACTGCAGAAAGGCGTGTATGCCTCCCAAAGCCCCTGGCAATCGTTTGCTAAAGGCAATGCCGCGGAAGTGGTACTCAACGGTCTTTTGCAGGACACAACCTATTATTACCGCGTACAATACAAAGCGCCGGGATCGGGTACCATTACCGAAAGGCCGGAGTACAAGTTTCACACAGCCAGGCCCAAAGGCAAACCCTTTACATTCGTTGTTCAGGCAGATCCACACCTGGATGAGCAAAGCGATACGGCTGTTTATAATCGCTGTTTGAAAAATCAGCTGGAAGACAATCCCGATTTCATGATTGATCTGGGCGACATCCTAATGTCAGATAAACTCAGAACCCCCGCCAAGGTGATACCCAGGGATACGGTAACTTACAGGGCCAAAATGATGCGCCGCTATTATGAAAAAATGGGTCATTCCGTTCCGGTTTTTATGACCATTGGCAACCACGAAGGCGAATGTGGCTGGCTCAATAACGGCACTGCCAACAATGTAGCAGTTTGGGGAACCGTGGACCGTAAGAAGTATTTCATGAATCCTGAACCCGGAAGTTTTTACACGGGTGATACCACCCAGTATCCCAATGTGGGAAGGCGACAGAGCTATTATGCCTGGCAGTGGGGTGATGCTTTGTTTATGGTAATAGATCCATATTGGAATACAAAGCCCAAACCCGATTCCCTGAACGGCTGGCGTTGGACCCTGGGCAAAACCCAGTACGAATGGCTGAAAACCACCCTGGAACAAAGCGATGCCAAATTCAAATTTCTGTTTTCCCATCAACTGGTTGGGGGTAATGTGGAAGGTCGTGGTGGCGTGGAGTTTTGCAGCCGCTATGAGTGGGGCGGTGATAACCTGGATGGAACCTCCGGCTTTGCGGCCAATCGCCCGGGCTGGTACAAGCCTATCCGGGATATTTTACGTGAAAATAAAGTGACGGTTTTCTTTCACGGTCATGACCATTTCTTCGGCAAGCAGGAGCGCAATTGTCTGATTTATCAGGAAACACCACAACCCAGTCACCCCAATTACAGCACGGTCAATTATGCCGACGATTATGGATATTTTGAGGGGCAGATTCTGCCCAATTCCGGACATTTACGGGTAACGGTCACTCCGGCTTCAACCAAAGTGGATTATGTGCGGGTTTACCTGCCCCAGGTGGAAACAGCCAGCCGCAAGAATAAGGATGTATCTGCAACCTACACCCTGTCTGTGAATCAGTGTTATGATACGTTATCCGCTGCAGTGCCGGTGCTGTGGAATGCCAACTACCAGGATGAACTGATGTATCCCAATCCCTTTGATGCGCACGTTTTTGTGCCATTTAGCGCCAATGGTGCAGAGATCGTAGATATTGCTGTTTTTGATATGCAGGGCAAACTTGTGAAAACATTGCTGGCAGATCAGAAACCTCCTGCAGGTAAACATTTTATTATCTGGGACGGGACCGGAAATTCCGGTGAAAGTCAGCCTGCCGGTATGTATATGTGCGCCATTCGCAACAATGGAAAAACAATTAAATCACAAACCCTAATTCTCAATAAGCCATGAAAACCGCGCTGCGTTTGTTTTTTGTAATTATTACAATAACATTTTTTAATCTTACACTGCAGGCACATGACGCCCACTACGGTCACCATGATGCCCCCGTATGGACCATCAACGGAAAGCCTGTACATGGTTTCTTTTATTATTTCAAGGACGGCAAAGTGTATCTGGAAGACGAGCATCAGCATTTGCACAGTTATCCGATGGCTGATTTCTCTGAGGCAGACAGAAAGAATATTCAGCAAAGAATAGACAAGATAGCGGAAATTAACAAACAGCAGCAAGCGCCGGTTCAGTCCGTGAATCCTAAGGCGATGGTTTCTGAAACGCAGGATAGTAGCCGAATATGGATTTTGTTTATAGCAATTTCAGTTATATTCATGCCGGTATTTTCATGGATAAAACTGAGAAACCGTAATGCAATTCCGATAACGGTTGCCACGGGTATTCTCCTTTTTTACAGTTTTGTGCCTTCGCCCAACAGAAGGATGGGCAACGATCCCGTTTGGATGGATTCGGCATTTGCGCCTTTTCGTCCTGCTGTCAACACCCGCTGGGATAACAACTGGTTTTATGTTGAATCCAAAGGCATTCCTGCACATAGCATGATGGTGGGTATTACCGCCTGGCAGCAGCAGGTTCCGATATTTCAATGTTATATTGGACCAAACGCATGGAGCATTCCCATGAATCCGGTAAAAGCAGCAACCCCGGTGCCCGTAAATAATCAGCATTTTTTGCGCGGTGCCGTAGCCATTGCTGCCAATGGAGTTCCGATTTTTAATCCTTACACCAATACGGGTGTGGATGCTTTTCTCGATGGTCAGCTGGATCAGTGGGGTGGACATTCCGGCAGGGCAGACGATTATCATTACCACATCGCCCCCATGTTTTTGGAGGCCAAATCGGGCAAAATCACCCCGATTGCCTTTGCGCTTGACGGTTATGGCATTTATGGGAACAAGGAACCCGATGGAACCGCCATGGCAACGCTGGATGCAAATCACGGCCACACATGGAAAGATGGTCGTTACCATTATCATGGCACGGCGGCGGCACCTTACATGATTGGCAATATGGTGGGTAAGGTAACCGAAGACACCACACTGCAGATTGTGCCCCAGCCGGTGGCAAAAGGGGTAAGGCCTGCCCTTACACCCCTTAAGGGCGCTACCATCACAGGTTTTCATGCCAACGGCAACAACGGATATACCTTAATTTACACCTTGTCAGGCGCTACGGATTCCATTGTGTATTTGTGGAATACTGCCGGTAATTTCGTTTATAATTTTTATTCGCCTGCAGGCAAAACCACCAGCAATTACAATGGCAAACCGCTGTGTGAGGTGCCGACCCAAACCAAACGTATCAGCAAAGCCGGCTCATTTGCACTTTATCCCAATCCTGTAGAAAGACAATTGTTTCTGTATGCCAATACAGCAACTTCAGTATCCGGAATGCGATCGGTCAGCATTGTTAACGCTGAAGGGAAGTCTGTGTATCATGCAGAAAAGTCTGTAAATAGCATTGATATGGGCAATCAGCCGGGTGGTGTTTATTTTGTGGAAATTGAAACCGCGAGGGGAAAAGAAACCTATAAAATCATTAAAAAGTGAGTAGGCTGGCTTTTCGCATTGGGCTTTTATTGCTGCTTGCCATGCCTATGTTTCTCGCTGCGCAATATACTGGAACGGGCAGTGTTACCCGTGGTAAAGGAAGCGTAACACAGGCTTCGTTTTTCAGCTGTACAGGCGGCAGGGTGACTTCCATGGGAAGCATCATTTCTTCTGACAATAAAACATGGACGTTGCCGGCTGTGGTGAATTTTAGCAATGCCGCGTTTCCATTTGCAGGAGATTTGTACAATTCATGCAACAATAAAACATATCTAAATACGGTAGAGGCACTAAAATCCTTTAACAGTGCAGATATTGTAAACATTGATGCCGAAGGCGAATTGATAAACGCCTATGTGTTTGCCGATAACTATTTTGAAATGTATGTCAACGGCATTCCGGTAGGTAAGGACAAAGTGCCGTTTACACAGTTCAATTCATCGTTAATTCGGTTTAGGGTAAAACAACCGTTTGTAGCCGCTATACTGGCTGTGGACTGGGAAGAAGCCATGGGGCTGGGAACCGAAGCCAACGGGCCTGCCGCGTATCACGCAGGCGATGGCGGACTGGTGGCGGTTTTCACGGACAGCGCAGGAAAAATCATTACGGTAACTGACAAGCAGTGGAAGGCACAAACATATTATACCGCTCCGGTAAAGGATTTGCGGTGTCCCACTGAATCAGGGAATTTGCGGTTGTCGGATCGCTGCAGCACTGCCGATTCATCAGATGGCAACCTTTGGTATGGCCTACACTGGGAACGCCCGGCAGATTGGGAAAAGCCCGGTTTTAATGACGCCGGCTGGCCCAATGCGTTTGAGTATGCCAACAGCACCATTGGGGTTGACAATAAGCCCGCATACACGCGTTTTACAGACATTTTTGACAATTCCGGAACGGATGCCAAATTCATCTGGAGCAGCAATGTGATCCTGGATAATGAAGTGCTGATGCGCCATACGATTGGAAGCAGCGCAGGCACTTTAAAACCGGGTAAAAGCAATAGATTCAATATATGGCCCAATCCGTCTTCAGGGAAGATTTACATCAGCCTGCAAGGCGGGCTAACCCCGGAGCGACTGCATTGTAGGGTTTTTAACAGCAGTGGCAAATGGGTAGGAAACTTTGACTGCGCAGGAGATACTGTAGATTTGGCGTCATTGCCACAGGGTTTTTATATACTCAACATAGCCACCGATAATGGCTTTTCTGAAAATCATAAAATTCACTTATTGTACCATGAATAAAAAACATATTGCGGGATTCGGACTGATGTTATTGCCTATTGCGATATGGGCTCAGACGGTGCTAAAAACCATGAAGCGGCTACCCGATACAGGTGTGAAAAACAGCTACACCACCACGCCGGGTGAAGACAATGATTTTAATATCAACGTACCGTTTTTTATCAATCACGGCAACGGAACCGCTACAGATACCTTAACCGGATTGATGTGGCAGACAGTAGACGGCGGAGAAATGACCGTGGAAATTGCTGCTTTATATTGCGATACACTCACCCTGGGTGGTTACAGTGACTGGCGCTTGCCTAATGTTTATGAGGCCTTTTCCATTCTCAACCACCAAAACAATAATCCTGCAATGGATGTGACGGTTTTTACCAAAACCGGTGCCGAATACTGGTGGACATCGCAAAAACAGGTAAACGATGTCACCAAAGCGTGGTGTACCAACGCAGGAGGAGGTGTGGGCAATCACCCCAAAAGTGAGACTGTCAGTGCCGGCGGAACCAAGAAGTTCCATGTGCGTGCCGTGCGGGATTTAGCCACACCGGTTTCTGTTGAGCATTACACTGTAGCATCACCCAAAACGGTTATTGATAACCTTACCGGCCTGATGTGGAGAAGGCAGTTTTTATCGGATACACTTACATGGGAATCTGCCCTTGTGTATGCAGATACAGCGACGGATGCCGGCTTCACTGACTGGCGACTGCCCAATGTCAAGGAGATTCATTCCATAACGGATGTGTCGCGTATAAATCCATGTTTAAATGCAAGTTATTTCACCGCTAATCCTGCCATGAAATGCTGGTCATCAACCACCCTGCCCAATAAAACGGGAAGCGCCTGGTATATGGATACACGCTATGGTATAACAACCTATGATGTGAAAATCCGCAGGAATTATGTGTATCTGGTAAGAACAGCCGATGTGTCTGCTGCCGCTGTAGCTCCATTAAAACAAGGCTTTCAGGGAAAGGTTTATCCGAATCCCTTTACCGATGCGTTTCGTGTGGATTGTCTGGGTGAAAGCAGTAATTGTAAATTGTACAATAATTCGGGTGTTCTCCTTTACAACTTTAGATCGGGAGACCCGGTTTCGTTGCCAAACCTGCCCGCGGGCTGCTACATTCTGAAAGCAGAGGGCCGTGCAGGGGCTGTGCGCGTAATCAAACAACAATAGCCCTTATCTTTGCACCATGACCTTTCGCCGCGTGGTGCCCGCCCGTTTGCCCGAATATGAACTGCTGGACACCGGTGGTTTTGAAAAGCTGGAGCGTTTTGGCAAGTATGTACTGCGCAGGCCCGAGCCACAGGCGGTTTGGGATAAGGCTATGTCTGAATCTGAATGGCAGAAACGGGCCCATGCATCCTTTTTTCGCAAAGGCGAAAAAGACGCAGAAGCAGGCAACTGGCAGGTAAAGCCGGGTATGCCCGACCG
>Ga0315899_10009003_pt1 | contig 10705 bp, 8 predicted proteins | sample LakEriMetagenome_2_FD_203518 | JGI IMG/M metagenome (GOLD analysis project Ga0315899, IMG submission 203518) | Freshwater fungal communities from buoy surface, Lake Erie, Ohio, United States - Buoy 4 MA112 | ecosystem: Environmental > Aquatic > Freshwater > Lake | place: USA: Lake Erie, Ohio...
CCACAGAGGTGAGCAGTGATGACTGGAACCACCCACGGTGCTGGTCCGAGCCCTCGAGGTACATGTCGGCCGGGTATCCCAGCGCCTTGCCGTCGCCCCACTTGTTCGCCACTCCGTTCCAGGAGGAGCCAGAGTCAAACCAGACGTCCATAGTGTCCTTCCCGATCTCCCATTCGTCGGCCTGGTCCCTGTATGACGCGGGCAGCAGGTCGGCGATGGGCAGCTCCCACCACCCATCTGAGCCGTGCTTGGCCACAATGTCGCGCACGTGGTTGATGCTCTCCTCCGTCAGCAGCTCCTTGCCGGTCTCCTTGTGGTAGAAGACGGGGATGGGCACACCCCAGCTGCGCTGCCGGGAGATGCACCAGTCGGAGCGCCCCTCGATCATGGGCGAGATGCGGTTCTTGCCGACGGCAGGAATCCAGTTGACGGTGTCTATGGCCTTCATTGCGTCCTCGCGGAAGTTTTCGACCGAGGCAAACCACTGGTCCGTGGCCCTGAAGATGGTGGGCTTCTTCGTGCGCCAGTCGTAGGGGTACTTGTGGCCATAGGCCTCGGTTTTGATTAGGGCGCCCGCCGCCCGCATCATCTCCACGCACGCCTCGTTGCCGTCTGACAGCACGTCCTTCCCCACGAGCGCCGGCCCAGCCTCCTCAGTGAACCTCCCCGCGTCATCGACCGGCGACAGGAGAGCGAGGCCGTACTTGAGGCCGGTCAAGTAGTCCTCCGCACCGTGGCCAGGGGCAGTGTGCACGAGGCCTGTGCCGCTCTCGGTGGTGATGTAGTCGCCGCCCAGCACCACCTGGGAGATGCGGTCGAAGAGCGGGTGCTTGTACTTTGTGCCCTCAATCTCGTCGCCCTTGAAGGTTGCGAGGACCTCGAGCTTGGGGGCCTCCTTGGCCTCGGGGTCCTTGAGCTTGCTCGCGAGCGAGTCGACCAGGTCCTTGGCCACCACGAGCTTCATGTCGCCGTGCGCCACGACAGCATAGTCGAGCTTGGCGTTCACCGCCACAGCCAGGTTCGCCGGGATCGTCCACGGCGTGGTGGTCCACACTGACACGCGCAGGCCCTTGGCATAGGGCTTGAGCGCCTCCGCAGGCTCCACCACTTCGAACGACGCGTACATGGACGTCGATACGTGCCCCTCGGGGTACTCGAGCTCCGCCTCGGCAAGGGCAGTGCGCGACGAGGGAGACCAGTTGACGGGCTTGCGCCCGCGGTAGATGTGACCGCCCTTGACCATGGCGCCAAACGCCTCAATCTGTGCTGCCTCGTACTTGGGGTCGAGCGTGAGGTACGGGGCGCTCCAGTCCGCCCAGACGCCGTACCGCTTGAAGCTCTCGCGCTGATTGTCAACCGCTTCCTTTGCAAACATCGCCGCCTTCTTGCGCAGGCTGAGGGGGGTCATGGTCTTCTTCTCCTCCGCCTTCATCGTCTGCAGCACCTTGAGCTCGATCGGCATGCCGTGGCAGTCCCAGCCGGGCACAAAACGCACCTTGCGCCCCTGCATGATCTGGTACCTGTTGATGAAGTCCTTGAGGATCTTGTTGAGCGCGTGGCCGATGTGCAGGTCGCCGTTGGCATAGGGCGGCCCGTCGTGGAGCACAAACTTTGTGCCGGGGTTCTCCTTGTAGAGCTTCTCGTAGATCTGCTCCGTCTCCCAGAACTTGTGCAGCTCCGGCTCCCGCTTCTGGCTGTTGGCGCGCTGGTCGAAGGTGGTCTCGGGGAGGTTCACCGTCTTGCTGTACACGCTCTCCGGCTTCTCCGGCTTCTTCTTCTTTTCTTTGCCCCCCTGCTTGCCGTCTGCTGCCGCCGGCTTCTGGGCCGCTGGCTTCTTGGCAGCGGGCTTGGGCTCGGCGGGCGGGGCAAGCTGCGCCTTTAGGGCCTTGAGCTTGTCGACCTCGGCGGTGAGCTCGTCCTTGGTGTGCGCGTTTACGTCGGCCTTGATCGCCTCCTTCATCGTGCGCACCTTTTCGCCCTGCGCTGCGATTTGGGCCTCGACTGTGGCGGTGTCAGCCTTGGGCTTGGCGGCCGTCATGCTCAGCGGCTGCAGGCGCCCGGCGCGCGGCGGCGCGGCGGCGGCGAAGACCCGCGGCCGGAGCGCCGGCCCCGTCACCAGCCGCAGCGACTGCGCGCGACCGCCCGCCAACAGCAGCGAGGGCGATGCAGCGAAGGCCGCCGCAGGCGGCGCGGCGCGCCTGCCACTGAGCGATACTGCGGCGGCCACCGTGAGCGACATGGCCGCGACGCCGCACCGGAGCGCGTGGCTTCCCAGCACCGCACTGCACCGCCGCTGCCCACCCGCCTGCTGCCTACCCATGCTAGTGAAAGAGAGGCCGCCCTTGTCCCGACGCGCCCCTCCCGAGTATCAAAGAAGGGGCCGCCTGTGCTTTATCACTGACAGTGATCCAAGCCATGAACTCGGGCGATTCGTGGCAAAGGTTACGTCACTTTAGAATTCTGCGCGGGTGTGCGTCGGCTGGGTTCGTCGGCCACCCGCGCCTCCTGCCCGCGCCTGCCCCAGCGGATCTGGCCGCCCGTGTGCCTGCGCAGCCTTCGATGGCGCTCGAGGCGCGCGCCGCGCGGAGGCGCGCGGTGGCACCTCTGCAGCGGTGGGGACTGCCGGGACACCGCTCGGGGATGCTGCTCGCGGCGGCGTCGCTCATGACTCTCTCCATGGCCTTCAAGGCGCACGACTTCCGCTACTGCAAGGACAGCAGCTTCTGCCGGCGCCAGCGCAAGTTTGACGGCGCGAACGCGGCGGCCACGTTCAAGCTCGCGGGTGTCGCCTTGCAGCCCGACAACTCGGTCCAGGGTGAGCTCACGAACGAGCTGCACGACAAACTTGCGCTCAAGGTGGCCATTCTCGAAACCGGCGTCGTCCGGCTCACGATCGACGAGCCCAACCCGAAGGCCGGCGGGCCACGCAGCAAGGTGCAGGAGGTGCTGGTGGGCGATGTGGCGCAGAAGATGGTCAGGGGCGACCTGACCGTGAAGGACGGCATGGCCGTGTACAAGTCGGGCTCGCACGAGCTCGTGATGCACCTCGCGCCGTCGCCGTTCCAGGCCGCCCTCTCGTTCGAGGGCAACCAGGTCATGGTGCTCAACGAGCGAAACCTTATGAAGTGGGAGTCGCGCAGGAACAAGGGCGACGAGGGAGCGCTGGAGGACATTACGGGGGACCACGATGGCATGTGGGAGGAGAGCTTCGGTGCCCACCGGGACAGCAAGCCAAAGGGCCCAGAGTCGATTGGCGTCGATGTGCGCTTCGTCGACGCCAAGCACGTCTTTGGCCTCCCAGAGCGCGCCGGCTTCAAGCTGCCGAACACCAAGGGCGAGGGGGCGCCGCGCGATGAACCGTTCCGCCTCTACACCCTAGATGTCTTCGAGTACGAGGTCACTCCAGACCGCGCGCACCAGCCGCTCTACGGCGCAATCCCGCTCATGCTCGCGCACACCAAGACAGCCTCCACCGGCCTGCTGTGGCTCAATGGCGCAGAGATGTACGTCGATGTCGAGGACGGCCAGGGGGATCGCGTGGGCAAGCAGACGCACTGGTTTGCGGAGAGCGGCGTGATGGACCTGTTCCTCATGTCTGCCAAGGCCCCGGCCGCGGTGCAGCAGCAGTACGCCAGGTACACAGCCATAAAAGTCAGCTTAGACTGACGATACAGAGTGGACTTACCCGGACACTGACTTTTTTGAGAATTTCTGCCAGCCTCGTGGGGACGCAGTTTATGCCGCCGATGTTCTCGCTCGGCTACCACCAGTGCCGCTGGAACTACAAGGACGAGGCGGACGTGCGTGCCGTCGACGCCAAGTTCGACGAGCACGACATCCCGTACGATGTCTTGTGGCTCGACATCGAGCACACCGTGGGCAAGAGGTACATGACGTGGGACAAGCATCTCTTCCCCGACCCCGCGGGCATGCAAGAGGACCTCGCGTCGCGCGGCCGCAAGATGGTCACGATCATCGACCCGCATCTCAAGGCCGACATGGGCTACTCGGTGTACGCCGACGCTAAGAGGCAGGGCCTCTTCGTCAAGACCAAGGACGGTGACGACTTCGAGGGTCACTGCTGGCCCGGCGGCTCCAGCTGGCTCGACTACCTGAACCCTACAGTGCGAGATTATTGGGCGAGCCGCTTCCTGCCGCAAAACTACGAGGGCAGCACCCAGCACCTGTACACGTGGAACGACATGAACGAGCCCTCGGTCTTCAACGGCCCGGAAATCACGATGCAAAAGGACCTCATGCACCACGGCAACACGGAACACCGCGACGTGCACAACCTATACGGCTACTACATGACGATGGCCACCTTCGCAGGGCACAAATTGATGCGCCCCAAGCGCCGCCCCTTCATCCTCACGCGCTCCTTTTTCGCAGGCTCGCAGCGCTACGCCGCCGTGTGGACCGGCGACAATGCAGCCAACTGGGAGCACCTGCAGGCGGCCACACCCATGCTCCTGCAGCTCTCGATGACGGGCATCATTTTTTGTGGCGCCGACGTGGGCGGCTTCTTCGGCAACCCCGAGCCCGAGCTGCTGGTGCGCTGGTACCAGGCGGCGGCCTACACCCCCTTCTTCCGTGGACACGCGCACATCGACACCAAGCGCCGCGAGCCTTGGCTCTTTGGAGAAGAGAACACTGCCCGCGTGCGTGCCGCCATCCGCTCGCGCTACACGGTGCTGCCCTACCTGTACACGCTCTTCCACGTTGCGCACACGCGCGGGCTGCCAATCCTGAGGCCGCTGTGGATGGAATTCCCGCTCGACGACACGGCGCTCGACATCGACGACGAGTTCATGCTCGGCCCTGCACTCCTGATCAAGCCCGTCGCAGCTCCCAACATTCACTCGGTCAACGTCTACCTCCCCGGCGACGGCAACACCGTGTGGTACCCATTCAAGGGCGGGCAGCCCAGCAGCAAGCCCCAGGGCGGCCTGCGCGGCCTGTGGGGCCGTCTTACCCGCAAGACGGAGTCCCCCAGCGGAAAGGGGCTGGCGCTTCAGGGTGGGGGCTCCTACCCTGCCGAAGCGACGCTGGATCAGGGCGTGCCCGTCTTCCAGCGAGGCGGAAGCATCGTGCCTACCCGCGAGCGCGCACGCAGGAGTACCGCCTCCATGAAGGCCGACCCGTACACCCTCCATGTTGCCCTCGACCCTTCGGGAGGCGCAAGCGGCGAGCTGTACATGGATGATGGCGATTCTGAGGCGTATGAGCAGGGCGCCTTCCTCAAGGTCTTGCTTGTTTTCATGCTCATTTTTTCTCGCTCCCCCGCCTCGGCATTCTTGCAATGAATGCTTGCAATGAATGCTATCAGCTATCCCCACTGGACTGTGCTGGGCACGGCGTAGGCCTTGCGCACCGCATCCGCGTCGTTTGCTGTGGTCTCTCTCTCTTTTTCTCTTTTTCCCTTTCTCTCGCACTATCTCTCGCTCTCTCTCGCGCGCGCGCGCTCTCTCTCTCTCGCGCGCGCTCTCTCTCAATCTCGCTCTCTCGCTCTCTCGCTCTCTCGCGCGCGCTCTCTCTGCGCACGCAAGCTCGCTCTCCTCTGGCGTAGGGCATGTCTTGTGCACAGCATGCGCGTGGTGTGGCGTGGTGTGGCGTGTGTCGCTCGGCATTGCCAGGCGCAAACAGCATATGCTCGCATACACACAAGCAATGAAAAAGGCAGGGCTGATCCGGCGAGTAATGTACGACGCCCTAATGTACGAGACCTTATACTCATGTACGCTACCTTATACTGACACCACGCTCCGCGACACTAGTTTGCCATTCAATGCTCGGCGGGGACGATCACGTACAAGAGCGCACCCAACGGCGCGGGCAATGCTGTTGCCCTGGCCGAGTCTACAGGCCTCCCTGCAGGTAGCCCTGGCTATGCGCCTTCATTTTACACGCCCTCGTCTCTGTGCTCTAGGGGTGCACCCCTGTAAAATGAAGGCGTGTCGGGTGAATTTTAAACCAGCTTCAGGCGCTCACTGTTGTACTGACTGCTGACTGGCGAGTGACAGGCGTCACGACCAGCTTCCTCGAGCGGCTGGTGGTGTACGGCGTGCCCAAGGCGCCCGCTGCAATCAAGGCAACGCAGAGTGGCGGCGCCGCCGTGAACCTCGAGTTTGCCTACGACAAGGACGCCCAGGTCTTCCCTCCCGTGAACTCTGCGTGTCTTGCCTTGCCCGTCTGCTAGTCTTGACGGCTTGGCCATCGGCTCCCTTTGCATTCACGCAGGTGCTCATGGTGCGGAAGCCCGCTATGTTGATGGACAAGGAATGGTCCTTGACATTTCTTTGAGCCCGAGGGCAAAGAACATAGCACTAAGGGACGACGCGCGACCAAGCGACTGCATGGCATGACACTCCGATCACCGTCGTCGGAGAGCCCGACGATGAGAGGGCTAAAGCGCCGCGGCGTTGGAGGGAACTCTTGTTTGTTGGCGCTCAGCAGTGCCGGGCAAGCACCTCGAGCGGGCAGCGTACTTCATGGTTGACTTAATGGTTGACTATCTGATCCTTCTTTTGTCGCGGTCCGCCGATCCCACATTCCTCATAGCAGATAAATATAAGATGCAATCTTCAGGCCTTGCCACTTAACGCCATGCGGTGTAGACTCGAGAATAGAGACACTGAGACCAGCCAAGAAACGTCGGTGTGTGTTGATTGTTTATTTTTAAGGTCGCCGGGCCAAGCCCCTTACGGTGTGTGTTAAGTGTTTAATTGGAAAACAAAAGAAAACCAACTCTCGTTGAGGTCACCGAGCCGAGGTCACGCTCCACGCTCAATTATAACCACAACAAAATATTCTTCACCGAAACCAGACTTTCGCATTTATTGACACAGCATTCATTCGCACATCTACCATCCCTTCTCTTCGGTAAAGCACGATGCAGATCGCAAGGAGGTTGTGCGAAACCTTGCGCATCAACCTGCGCTGTGGGATTGCACGTGCCCAATAGCAACGAGCATAGACTCCATTTTGTTTTGCCACCACGCAAGCTTCTGCTGGTCATTTGCCCACCTCTGCAAAGTGTCGCGGTATGTCCCCTCACGTCGCTTTACTTCCTCTGCCACTTGCCTTTGCATACGCAAGAGCGAACAGCATGTAAGTCTGCAGGCGGTATCTTCCATAGCAGCAATCACACCGACGCACATGTAAACACAGCGACCAAGGGCACGGCGCCGCAGCGTAACACAACGTGAATGCAAAATCGCCAGACGCCAACGTGCGTCCGCGAATGACCTGCAGCAGACTTGGGAGCGGCGGATTGAGGCCTCAGTAGCATCTGCAGCGGCAGTCTCACGTGCAAGGCGCTTGCGAAATGCCGCCCACTCGGCCTCGGTCCATTCGCCCCCCTCTTCCAGCGCGTGCTCGCCCAGCACTGGCGTCGGCTTCGGCCGTTTCAAGCCACCGTGAGCATCCGCAGAATCAAGCTCCTCGTCTCGGTGCCGCTTAGCCGTGCCCGCGGCCGCGTCATCATCTGTATCCGTTTTGACGGAATCAGACAAGCGAGCTTCTTGCGGTCCTTCGTTTGTGCAATTGTTCCCATTACACGCAACAGCTGCCAAGCTAGCACCAGCTGCGCCTCCATCTCGTGCACCCCACCAGCCTAGAATCAAGTCCTCTGGCACACCTGACCCCACCCGGGCTGCTGCAAAGTTGCATGCCGCGTCTTCACCAAGGTACAAGCGCACAGCTGTGTCGTGAGCTATAGCCGCTTCCTGTCAACAACGTGGCCGAAAAAGTATGGCACGTGAATGTCCTAATCACTCTGTCTGATCGGCATGCGAGAGAGAGAGAGAGAGAGGGAGCGCGCGCGAGAGCGAGATCGAGAGAGCGAGATAGCGAGAGAGAGAGCGCGCGCGCGAGAGAGGGAGCGAGAGCGAGAGGGAGAGGGAGAGCGAGAGAGCAAGAGCGAGAAAGAGACCTTGGCGGTAAGGAAGGTGCCCAAGTGTAACTGTGCCCCCTCGACAACCACATTCGCTGACCATCCCGCTTCCACTGCAACCACCCCTGTGTACTGAATCTCCTTCTCTGCCCGTTCTCCGTCTCTGTCTCCACCGCCACCCAACCCCGTCCCCCCGCCGCCGCTGTCACTGCCATCCACGCTCCGCGGCGCAGCATCAATGGCAGGAGGCGGTGGGGGCGGGGATGGAGACGAAGCGACTTGCCCGTGCCTGCGCTCGCGTTGTTGTTGTGTCGGCGGGGGCGGGGGCGGAGACTGCGATCTGTGCGCAGACATGTCACCTTCCTGCGCGGCGCTCGTTTTGACGCCGAACGCATCCTCGTCTTTTACAGCGGGGTTTGTGATTCCGACAGTGGAGGCAGTGATGGGTACTGTGGAGCGGGCTACACCAGCTTTGCCGAACCCCAGTTCAGAAAGCTTGGCAGCCACTAGCTTGCTGATGCTCACGGCCTGGTCCCGTGTGAGAGCAACTCCGAGAAGCGACAGTGCTGTGAGCAGCTCCTGGTGTGACATGCGCTCAAGGATGGCAGCCAGCCGCTGCTCGCGCGCCTCTCCTTCCTTCTTTTTTCTTTCCTCCTCCATTGCCTGCCGCAAATATGCTGCATGCATTGAGAGCCACCAACCACACACACGTATGATACCCCGGTATGATTCCGCGGAATCTGCGCACGCGAAGCACCCACTGGAGAGCACACATGCAGACGCCGATTGTAATACAAAAAATACAACATGAACACATAGACATCTGAGACCTGCGCAATCCGCCAGCCGCCGACTGCAAACTCCCCTGCATCGTCATCGTCAATAGCCGCCCACCCTCGCTTCTTTCCACCCTCCCCTCCACCATCCGCCCCACCCGCTTCAGCAGCCGACGCAGCACTCGTCGCAGCTCCTCCTCCTCGGGCTATGCGTCCTACCTTCATGGCTGCTGTTGCTTCTGCTGCTGCTTCCTTTGCAGCGGCCGCGGCGGCGGCAGCAGCGGCAGTGTTGGCGCCTGAGAAGGTTGCAGTAGATGGGTGGGAGGAAAAAGCCGGAAAGATGAGAGCAGATCAGTGAGGGGTGCAGGTTTGGACTTGATTAGATGAGATTGAAGATATCAGGTGGGGGCTGGAACATTTTAGCCGACGGGAGGACATGAGAGCCAATCATGAAAAACAGCTGACATGCACAGAATGGCGGACAGTGAGGAGGCGCGTGCAAGAATGCGAGTTTGCTGTTGTGATGTACTACCTTTGCTTGCAGGTGGTTTCTTGGGCGGGGGCGAGGGGACAGAAGGACTTTCGACGACAACAATCTTTGGCTGCAGAAATTCCACGACGACGTTGGAGACCACAGGCCCACCCTCCTCAAGGACCAGGTATCTTCCGTCCTGCATCTGCACACGACAAATCATTCAGCACCATCCAGCACCGTCCCCCCTCTACTTCTGCTGCCAGACTCACGCAGGCACGGACAGCAGCCGCACAAGGGTCTAGGGTCAGGGGCTATTGGGTTTCAGGGCTCAGGCGCAAGCGCCGGCGATGTTTTTGAGATGCGTCTCCTTCCAACCCTGTCTGTCGACCGGGGGGGGCAGATTAAAAATTAGACAGATAAGGGTTGAAAGCATGATGTCCACCTATCAGGAGTCAAGGTGAGATCATTCATCGGAAGTCAAGGTGAGATCATCTGAGACTACTCATAGACTACTCATCTGAGGCCAGCCTGCGGCGAGGGAATAGCAGGGCGCGGAATCGATGGACGAGGACGATTATACCTTGCGTTGGGAGGCTGGCTGTCGCTGCCAAAGAAAGATCGCCTCCTTGACGCTCCTCTCGAAATTGTCCTCGTCGCTCACGCGCTGACTGAGCAGCTCGGCGTGCAGCCCAAAGCCGCGCACATCAGCAGGCGGCAAATCTACCCAAGCATACGTCCGATCTCCAAAGGTGTGCACCAGTACACTATCTTCGTCGGGCTGGCCCATTTCCTCCAGTTCTTGTCGCATCTGTCTCGACTTGACCTGCTGCAGCGAGGTGACGCGTGCAGGCCACCACTCGCCCTTTGTATACTGCCACCACACAATATCTCCCAGCTTGAACTTTGGCTCATCTGTGATCAGATGCGCTTGCGATTCATGGTTGGGCGGTTTCTCGCCGTGGCTGGTCAGATAGGCTAGCCGTACGTCAGGGTCCGGCAAGGAGATCTCTTGCCAGTCTCCATCGTCAAAAACGATGCGATGCAGCACTGTGTCTGAATTATAGTGTGTGATGCGCCCCAGGTACCATGTGCCATCATCGTACAGCACCTCCACTTGCACACCAAGCTGAAACACATGCACCGGCAGCTTGACATGCGCCTTCAGATGCGATGCGCCATTCCCGCTCGGATCGGATGTGATTTCGCGCGATGGGTGACTTTCTTTGATACGCTGCAGCGGCCTCATCCCGCCCGCGATCGAGATGGCACTGTCACTTCCCGCCACTTGTGCCTGAATAGCACCATGAGACGAGAACACAGAAACACCCGCAGGATTCTTGTTCGCATACGCAGCATTTACATCGACACCGGCCGCACGGGGGACGTGGTCCTCATCAGTTGCCGCCGCTGGGAACGAACCCTGCAGGGCGGCACTTGGTGACTCCGTCTCTGGCTCTTCTTCATGCGGACGAAGAATCATGAGCTGCAGCCCTTTACGTCAGCTTCTCGAAACACAGAATTGCATCTCTGGCATGAAGTCTCGTGCATGCACGAGGTATT
>Ga0315899_10009004_pt1 | contig 10704 bp, 9 predicted proteins | sample LakEriMetagenome_2_FD_203518 | JGI IMG/M metagenome (GOLD analysis project Ga0315899, IMG submission 203518) | Freshwater fungal communities from buoy surface, Lake Erie, Ohio, United States - Buoy 4 MA112 | ecosystem: Environmental > Aquatic > Freshwater > Lake | place: USA: Lake Erie, Ohio...
ACAGTGTCTCTCCGGCGACGATCCTCCTCCCAGGCCTGCTCAAGGCCGACCCTGCCCCCCGTCCGGCGCCCGGCGTTCAGACCAACGGAGTTGCACGCACTGCCTCGACGACCCAAACGGTCGCCCTGGCGGCGGTGGTCCGGGTGCCGGTTTATTGATTTTCCAACCATGCGTTTTCCTCTCGCGCCGACGGCCAAGATTGCCCGTCACATCGTCAAACATAAGCTCAAAGGCACCCCCAAGTACGCGATGGTGTTGCAGTTGGAGCCGCTTCATACCTGCAACCTCACTTGCACGGGCTGTGGTCGTATCCGGGAGTACTCCACCTCGCTGAAAGACATGGTGCCGCTGGAGCAGTGCTTGGCCGCTGCGGCCGAGTGCGATGCGCCCATGATTTCGATCTGTGGCGGCGAGCCCTTGATCTATCCCAAGATCGAGGAGTTGGTGGCGGGTCTGCAGGGACAGGGCCGTTTGGTGTACATTTGCACCAACGGTGTCTTCATGCGCAAGAAGATGCGGGAGTACCTGGCAAGCGTTTACACTCCAGCCTTCGAACCCCAGTTGGCTCAGTTGCTGACGGAGAAGCTGGTGACTGAAAAAGAGGCTGAAGTCATCCGCAAGGCGGATGCGGCTGCCAAGTCCAAGACGGTGATTCGGCCCGGCAAGTGGCACTATTGGAATGTCCACGTCGACGGCCTGGAGTTCACCCACGACCTCATCGTTGAACGCGAGGGAGTCTTCAAGGAGTGTGTGGCTGCCATCCAGATGGCCAAGATCTTGGGCTATCAGGTCGCCACCAACACCACGGTGTACAAGGAGACCGAAACGGCCGAGTTGGAGGAGATGTTCAAGTTCCTCAGCTCGCTGGGCGTGGATGGTCACACCATCTCCCCCGGCTACGACTACGACGCCGCCAAGAAGGACATGGTCAAGCGCCTGGGCAAAGACCCGGCCCAGTTCTTCCTCACCCGCGAGATGACCCGCCAGAAGTTCAAGGACATCGAGCGTTGGGGTCAGATGTTCACCATTTTCGGGACTCCGGGTTATCTGGAATTCCTGGCCGGCAAACGGGAGTTGGCCTGCAGCGCGTGGGCGGTGCCGACTTACAATATCCGTGGCTGGAAGGCGCCCTGCTATGTGATGACCGAGGGTCACTATCCCACCTACGCCCAGATGTTGGCCGAGGTGAAATGGGACCGTTTCGGTGTCGATGAGCGCGGATGCGGTCGGGATGCCCGCTGCGAAAACTGCATGATGCACTCGGGCTTCGAGCCGTCGGGGGCGTTGAGCAGCAGCCCCAGGGATTCGTGGATCAACTTCAAGTACAACTTCGGTTCCCGGCCGGCCCCGTATCCGTCCAGCCCTGAGCTGACCCGTTCGGCCTACAACGGGGCCACCATCGGCAAGGGGCACCTGGCCGAGGCCAAGGAGGCGGTGAACCGTGAGTTCGCCGGCGTGAAATCAGCTTTTGCTCGCGGGGGCAATGACCTTCCGCACGACCACTCTCACGAGGCTTCAGGTGGTTCGGGCGGGTGCTCGAGCGGTGCCTCCGGGGCTGCTGTCGACCAACTCGCCGACCTCAAGGCCAAGATGGCTGCAGCCAAGAAAATCGAGGTCAAATCGGAGTAAGGCGGGAGCGACCCTTCGTTCCTCGAGTGCCCCACTTTCCAACGCATCCCTGATTTCCATGTCTGCTCTGTTCTTGTCCCCTCCCTCGTTTGATGGCTTCGACGGCGGTGCTGGTGCCCGCTACCAGGCCCGCCGCGAGGTGACCTCGTTTTGGTACCCGACCTGGCTGGCGCAACCGGCCGCCTTGGTGCCGAATTCCCGCCTGCTCGATTGTCCGCCCCATGACATCGGCATCCAGGAGACTCTGCGTATCGCCAAGGATTTCGGTCACGTCATCATCAACACGTCCACGCCGTCGCTGAAGAACGACTGCAAGGTGGCCGAAGCCATTAAGGCCCAGCGCCCGGAAACGAAGATCGGGTTCATTGGGGCGCACACGGCTGTGTTGCCGACCGAGACGCTCAAGGCGTCCCCGGCGATTGATTGGGTGGGTCGCAAGGAGTTCGACTTCACCTGCAAGGAGGTTTGTGAAGACCGCCCGATGGAATCCATTTCGGGGCTGAGTTTCCGCAAGGACGGCAAGATCATCCACAACCCGGAGCGGGATCTCATCCACAACATGGATGCGTTGCCCTGGGTGGCTGATGTCTACAAGCGGGACTTGGAGATTGAGAAGTACTTCATCGGCTACCTGATGCACCCGTACATCTCGATGTACACGGGGCGGGGTTGTCCGGCTCAGTGCACGTTTTGTCTGTGGCCTCAGACCATTGGTGGTCACAAGTACCGGGTGCGTTCGGCTGAGAATGTCGCCGCCGAGATGGCGTACATGAAGAAGCTCTTCCCGCAGGTTCGGGAGTTCTTCTTTGATGACGATACCTTCACGGCCAACTTGCCGCGGGCCCGTGAGATCGCCAAGAAGCTCGCACCGTTGGGGCTGACCTGGAGCTGCAACAGCCGGGCCAACCTCGATGAAGACACCATCCGGTTCTTCAAGGATTGCGGTCTGCGGCTCTTCCTCGTGGGTTACGAGTCGGGCAATGATGACATCCTCAAGCGCATCAAGAAGGGTGTGACCACCGATGAAATGCGCCGATTCACCAAGGCCTGCCACCGTGTGGGCGTGGTGATCCATGGCACCTTCATCCTCGGGTTGCCGGTGGAGACTCAGGAGACTATTGAGCAGACCATGCGCTTTGCTCAAGATCTCGACGTGTTTTCGATGCAGGTGTCGCTGGCGGCCCCGTATCCCGGGACCGAACTTTACGAGATGGCCCGCCAGAACGGGTGGTTCTCCAAGAAGGACAAGACCGACATCGTCCATGGCGATGGTTTCCAGCAGTCGACGCTGGAGTACCCGGGTTTGTCGAAAGACGAGATCTTCGAGTCGGTGGATCGCTTTTATCGGCAGTACTACCTGCGCCCGGGTCCGATCCTGCGGATCATCAAGACCATGCTGGAGGACAAGAGCGTGATGGTGCGCCGTTGCCGCGAGGGCTACGAGTTCTTCCGCAGCCTCAATCAGCGCAAGGTGGATTTGGCGGCGGCTCAGAGCTTGGTTGCTCACTGAGAGCCTGACGGGCCGGACTTGGCCTTTTCAGCGATTCCAATGAATCAACTTGAGGCCGATGGATGAACTCCGTCGGCCTCGTTTGTTGTGGGAGGGACCGGCCGGACCGATCCCACTGAATCATTCCGGTCAATGCATCTCGACGGAGCATCGCCCGATGCCGCCGCGGAAGTAGTTGAACCGCACGTTGGGATGCAGGGCCAGGAGGGACATGGGCACGGCGGCGTCGGCGATGCCCTTGGCGATCATGAGGCAGGTGAGGCGTTGTCCGAAGGGATTGTCGTGTTGGCCGGCATGCCAGATGGAGACGGCCTCGGCCTTCCACGTCTCGACCGGGCCGACAGTGATGGCTTGGGTGGGCACCAAGGACACGTTGCCACCGCCACTGGTGCGGGCGTTCTGGGCGATGGTGAGTGGGTGCAGGTCCACGACGCGGGTGGTAAGCTTGAGGTACTCTTCCGGGGTGGGCGGGGCGTTGCGGTATTTGCCGGCCCGACGGACGGGGTCGTTGAAGGCCCAGTGCTTCACATCACCCTGGCCGCCTTGCATGACGGCGCAGCGGACTCCGGAATCCCAAGACGCTCGATAGGCTCGGGTGTCGGCCTTGGGGAAATGCAGGTGGGCGTCGGGCATGACCTGTTTGCGGGCGATGCGGTTGAAGCACAGTTCTCGGTCGGCCTTTTCGAAGGAGAGGGGATGGGTGGCGGGTGCCTCCTTGCCGTCGATGACCCATTCGTCCATGCCCCAGAAGTGGCCGGAGCGGATGTCGAGGCCGAGTGCGTTGACGATGCGGGCGACCAGTGGCAGCTGCTCGGTGGGTCCAATGGGTCCGCAGATGCCGACGGGGTTGTCGTCGGTGCTTTGTTTCCAGGCGGCGACGTATTCGAGGGCTTCGGCGAGGTAGAATTCCTCGAGGGTGTCGTAAAGGCTGACTTTGAATCCGGGGCGCGAGAGGCGCTGCATTTTCTCCGGGGTCAGTGCTGCGGCGTCGGCCACCAGCTCGGGGTCTAGGGTGGTGTAATCCCACCAGTCCGGGGCGACGCAGGAGATTGGGCGGGCGGAGGCGGAGGCGGAGCGGGAACTCATGGGTTCAAGCCAAGCGGGTTGGGTTGCGCCGGGCAATCCCAAGAATACGGGTCTTGAGGGGAATCGTTGGTGTGGGCGGGATGCTCGGTGGCGCTCCGCGGGATCGGTCCTGCGCGCGCTGAGGAGGCTCTGGGGAGGATGGGGCTTTCGCGCTGTGCGCGAGGGGCTTTGGTGATCGCCTCCAAGGCTCGCTACGGACCGATCCCGCTCCGCTGGGCGTATGGGGCGCTCCGCGGGATTGGTCCTACGCGCGCTGAGGAGGCTCTGGGGAGGATGGGGCTTTCGCGCTGTGCGCGAGGGGCTTTGGTGTTCGCCTCCAAGGCTTGCTGCGGACCGATCCCGCTCCGCTGGGCGTATGGGGCGCTCCGCGGGAACGGTCCTGCGCGCGCTGAGGAGGCTCTGGGGAGGATGGGGCTTTCGCGCTTTGCGCGCTGGGGGCTTTGGTGATCGCCTCCAAGGCTTGCTGCGGACCGATCCCGCTCCGCTTCGCGTATTGGGGGCGAAACAAAAACGGCGGTCCCGCCTTGGAGGGCAGGACCGCCGTGCCTAAGACCGTTCAGGAGTTTTTGTCCCAGCCGTAGGTCAGCGCCGGGATTTCCTTACCGGACTTGTCGGTGACCTTACGGGTCTTGGCGTCGAAGTAGCACATGACGCCGAGGCGGTCGGACATCTCGGCGAGCGAGATGACGGTCTGCACCTTGGTGGCCAGGTCGATGCCGGCGTTGGGCTGCTTGTTGGCGCGGATGGACTCGTAGAAGTTCTTGTGGTGGGCGGCGACGCTTTCACCCGGGAAGGCTTCGCTGGTCTCGGGCTCGATGTCCTCGGCAAACGGGCGCTCGGGGTTCAACTGCACCTTGTTGCCGCCCATGGTCAACGTGGCCTTGTGGCCGCGGATCATCTCGGAGGAGCCAACCTCGTTGACGGTGCTGGAGGTGATGTGCATGACGTATCCGCTGGGGAATTCGGCGACGAGCTGGATGATCTCTTCGACGTCACGGACGTACTGGGTGGCTTGCTCGGGCTTCCGGCCGACTTGGTTGAGGTCGGTCTTGAAGGCCTTGCTGCCGACTGCGGCGACACGCACGGGGAACTCCGGATTGCCGGTGGCCAGCATGTACGGGTGCAGTTTGTGGGGGAAGAGGTCGCCCAACAGGCCGGAGCAGTAGGGATAATACTTGCGCCAGCGGAAGTAGTGGTCGGGGTCGAAGCTGTGAGCGGTTTTGATCTGCTCGCCGAGCCACATCTTCCAGTTGATGTCGTCAGGCTTGGCCCACGGGGCGATGGTGTAGTTCCACTCGCCATGCGGATTGTTGCGCATGTAGCTGCCCTGGCTCATGACGATGGGGCCGATCTTGCCGGCGCGGATCCACTCAGCAGCCTTGTGCCACTTGCGGTCGGAACAACCCTGGGAACCGACCTGGAGCAGTTTGCCGGTGCGCTTGCAGGCGTCATAGATCTCGAAGGCTTCGCTGAGGTAGCGAGTCATCGGCTTTTCGACGTAGACGTGCTTGCCGGCGTCCATGGCCTCGCAGCTGACCTTGGTGTGCCAGTGGTCGACGGTGGCGCAGAAGACAACGTCGATGTCTTTCCGTTCCAGGAGTCGGCGGAAGTCGCCGTAGCCGTCAGGCTTGACGTTGGTCTTCTTCTGGATCTTGGCGACGTGGTCGTCGACACGGTGCTGGGAGACGTCGCAGACGGCGGCCAGGGCGACGTTGTTCTCCTGATAGTGTTCGAGGTTGAGGCCGACGTGGGCTCCGCCGCCTTGACCGCCGACGCCGACAAATCCAAGGACGATCTTGTCGTTGGCACCGATGACCCGACCGGCATAGGGAGCGGCGAGTTTGGTGAGGGTGTTGGCGGCAGCGGCGGGTTGGTTGGCGAGGATGCCGGCGATGCCGCCAGCGGCTGCGGTGCGCTTTAGGAATTCACGCCGGGAGGAGCCGGAATTCGACGGGGATGGGGTTTGGGGAGAGGACATGGTTCGAGTGCGTTGAATGAGATGGGCGATGGACGAACTCTAGCGGCCTGGAATTCGACGACAAGCCGGGAGGTATGGGCTGAACCAGGAAGTTGGAGGTGGGGTAAGGGACGCGTGGTCGGGCTCTTTGCGGGACGGTCCTGATTTTGCTGGGGAAAGGAGTGGTTTCGGGGCGGACATTTAGTTCTCGGCGGGAGTCAGGGCCAGTGTCTTGAAGCGGTGGGAACCGGTGCGCCGACCAGATTGGATCTCCAGGAGGTAGGTGAGCTCGGCTTCGAGCGGTGCGGCCGCGTCGGCACCTTCGGCGGGGGACATGCCGGCGGGATTCATGCCGTACATGAGGGAGTTGAGTTCCCGGCTCTTGCCGGTGAGGTCCCAGACTTTCTTGGCAGGCTCGCCTTGGGCGTTGAGGGCGAACACGCGGACGGAGGTGAGGCGATAGCGGCCATCCAGGCTGAAGGTGACGCGGGCCACACCTCCGGCGGGGTTGGCCTCGGTGGATTTTTCGGGGGACTGGGCGGGGGTTTTGGGGCCGCGCCGGCCGAAACGCGGGGGTTGGATGACCGGGCGGACTTGGGAAGCGATCTCAATGGGTTGGGGAGCCAGCCAGTCGGTGAAGGCGAAGATGTAGGCTCCGCTCAGGAAAAGGGCGAGTGCCAAGAGGGTCCAGGTGCGGCGGTTCGGGTTCATCGGTGTATCAGGGATGCCGGCGTATCGGGTTCAGGGCAGGGAGACGCCGATGTTGCGATCTTCGGGGGTGACGGCCCAGAGGTTGACGGGGTTGAACGACCGTCCGTACCGGAGGAACTCCACATGGCCATCGACCATGGCGTAGTTGGAGCCACCGCCGCGGCCAGTCTTGATGGAGGTGCCGTGACGGTTTTGGTGGAGGGCGCTCAGGTCGTCGAGGGCGTCGAAATCCATGTGGAAGTGGACCATACGGCTGCTGTCGCGTTCTCCGAAGCTGATGGTTTGCGAGGGCTCAGGGATGTCGTTCTCGCCGATGATGACCTCGCCATTGCCCTGTGTGCGGAACTCGGGCATCTGAGAAGCTCCGACCCGTCGTCGGTAGAAGTCGTTGAAGCCGTTGATGAGGTAGGTCCGAGGGGCATACTCGGCGACGCGATCGCCGGCCCCAGGGATGTTAGTGCTGCCTTTGGCTCCGGAATCGACGGGGCATTTGAGGATCTTGAGATCCTGGTAGTAGGGCCGCAGCGTGGTGCACCAGCGGTTGGTCAGGAGGCGGGGCGGAAATCGGCCGGCGTGGTCTCCGGCATACAGATGCAAGGCCAGTGCGAGTTGTTTTTCGTGGTTGAGGCAAACGATCCGCTGGGCGGACCCCTTGGCCGCGGCCAGAGATGGCAGCAGCATGCTGGTGAGGATGCCGATGATGGCCACCACCACGAGGAGTTCGATCAGCGTGAAGCCGTCTTGGGTTTTCGAGGGGGTGCGGGATATCATGGGCTTGAATGGGGAGACCACCGGGAGGCCTCGGCGTTACCGGAAAGAGCGGTCGGCCGGAATCAGGTTTGTCGCTCAATCACCATGGCCGATTCCGGCTCCGGGTCAACGGTTGGCCGGTGTGGGCTGTGTTCCGCGGCTTACTCTCCAGCACCAGGTCCATCCTCCAACCAGTGTCACACCCACGGCAATGGCTGGTGCCATGGCTGCGCCAGAAAGCCACAGGGTCACGGCGCTGATGGCCGGGCCAGAGCCTATGCCAATGCCGATGAAGGCTTCATGGATGCCACCATGTTGGCCATGGGTGTCGCTGCCGTTCATTGCGTAAAACAAAGAAGAATAGTAGATCAGGCCGGTTCCCCATCCGAAGGCGATCTGGGCCAGGATCAGTATCCATATCTGATGGGCAGTCATGACGGCGATGAACCCCAAGATGAGCAGGAGGAAGGATCCGAGAAACCATCCCACGCGGTAGTGCCACCCGTGCCAGGCCCAGAGGACGGCGAAGGTGAGGGTGCGGACGATGAACCATGCGGACATCAACCGCCCCGCTTCTTCGATGCCCAGGCCGGCGTGCTCGGCGATGCTGGGGACGACGGCGATGACGGTGTTCATGGCCATGTAGGCGAAGGGGTTGCCCATCCAGGCGAGTTTCTGGAAGACCTGGGTGACTCGGGCTTCCCGTTTCGGGCCGGTATTCGCGGCGTGGGAGGGGCTCGATGACGTGGTTCCGAGGGAGGTGCTCCGGGCGTGGTGACGTTCCAGGCGTCCGAGGCTGATCCACTGCAAGGTGTGGATGAGTAGGGGAAGCCAGTAGAGGCTGTTTTTTCCGAGATGCTGGAAGAGGGTGCCGCCTAAAAAGAAGGCCAATCCTGCTGTTGCGGCCCAGATGACGTTGTAGAGGCCGATGCGGTGAGGCAGGCGTTCGGCGGGTTCTCGCTCGGAGGCCAGTGCTTCCAGCATGGGCCAGGTGAAGCACATGGCGAGGGTCCAGACGAGCAGTCCGGCGATTTGCCCTACGGTTCCCGGAAACAACCAGCCGACAGCGACGCCCGCGCCCATGCCGCCGAAGCCGATGCGCAGGCTGGTGAAGTATCCATGCCGCTGGCCGAAGCGACCGGCGAACCAGGAGGCTCCGACGTAGAGGAACCCATGAACCGCGCCCAGGGTGAGGTTGTTGAGGTTGGAAAACCCGTGTTCCTGTTGGAGCAGGAACATGAGGTAGTTGAAATAGTAGGAGGCGGCGAAGGCGTTGGTGCCTTCGAGCACAAAGTAGCCTGCTTTTCCAGGCGGGTGGGACTTCACAGTGATGCGCCGATCTGGCAAGGCGCCCGGGGAGTCAACGGTTCGCGTTGTTCTTGTGCAAGTGTGCTGATGCTCCGCGGGATCGGTCCTGCGCGCGCTGAGGAGGCTCGGGGGAGGATGGGGCTTTCGCGCTGCGCGCTGGGGATTTTGGTGATCGCCTCCAAGGCTTGCTGCGGACCGATCCCGCTCCGCTGGGTGGGCCTGCTTCGAAAAAATGGAGAGCAAAATAGAGGTTAGTCTTGGTTTTGCTGGGTGGAGTTGAGTGAGTCGGTAGTGGGGATAGATTTGAGTGTCAGGGGTTGATCATGGGTGAAGGTGCCGGCAGCGCCCCCCGATGGGGCCCCAGTCGCACGCTGCTGGCCGCGAACGTGGGTTTGCTGCGCTTGGGCCTGCAGCGGCTCTACCCCCATCGGGGACCGCTGCCTCGTTGGTTCAGCCTCACCGGCTGCAGTCTCGAAGGCGGCGGGAGACTTTGCCGCCAGAGCGGTATGGAGGCGCTCGCGATTGTAGAACGTTTCGATGAAATCGAAGATTTTCCGGCGAGCCTGCTCGTGGGAGTCAAAGTCTTGGCGGTAGACCATCTCGAGTTTTAGGGTGCTCCAAAAGCTCTCCATGGCGGCGTTGTCGTAGCAGTTGCCGGTACGGCTCATGGAAGCTAGCAACCCGGCCTGAGTTAGGGCGTCTCGAAAGGAGCCTGCGGCATATTGGACTCCGCGATCGGAGTGGAAGATCAGTCCGGTATTGGGACGTCGATGGCGCAAGGCCATGGTGAGAGACTGGAGGACCAATGCCGAATCTATGGATGAGGACATAGCCCAACCGACGATCCGACGACTGAATAGATCAAGGACGGCAGCCAGATACAGCCAACCTTGGCGGGTTGGGATGTAGGTGATATCGGCCACCCAGACTCGGTTAGGTGCCGCGGGCACCCCGACCTCCTTCAAGCGATTGGGAGCGATTGGGTGAGGATGCCGGCTGTCAGTCGTCTGGGGGCGATAGCGGCTGGGTTGGCGACCACGCAATCCCTGCAGGCGCATCAGTCGTGCCACGCGGTTGCGTCCGTGCCTGCGGCCGTGGGTGCGTAGAGCCGCGACGATCCTGGGACTGCCGTAGGTCTGGCGGCTGCGGAGGTGGAGATTGGCGATCTGCTGGGCCAGGTCGCGATCCTCCCGGGCACGAGGTCCGGGGACGATTTCGCGCTTAGCCCAGTCATAGTATCCACTGACAGAGACTTCGAGCACTTGGCAAAGCCGTTCGATTGGATAATCGAGTTTCATAGCCGTAATCCGGAGGAAGCGTTCGGCGTGGGTTCGGAGAGGATACCCAAGGTTTTTTTTAAAATGTCGCGTTGCTCCTTGAGATGCCGGATCTCACGCCGGGCGGCATCGAGTTGGGTTTGAAGATCATCGGTGGATGCGACGCTCTGGATAGTAGCTTCGGCAGGTGCCGTTGGACCGAAGAGGATTCGCCGCCAAGTGAAGAGGCGTCTGGAATCGATTCCCAACTCACGGGCTATGGCTTCGGCTGACTTGCCGCTTTTGAGCCAGTTTTGGACGGCTTCGCGTTTGAAGGTGGGATCATACTGACGACGTGGTTTTAGAGCGGGGTCTTTCAATGGGATCATGCTGCATCAGGTTGCTCAATTCTGCCTCCGTCATTTCGAGGCAACCCCACAGTCAAGGCGGATCGATCGGAGGGCCATCTCTGCCGGAAAAGCCTCGGTGACGGCACG
>Ga0315899_10009008_pt1 | contig 10702 bp, 6 predicted proteins | sample LakEriMetagenome_2_FD_203518 | JGI IMG/M metagenome (GOLD analysis project Ga0315899, IMG submission 203518) | Freshwater fungal communities from buoy surface, Lake Erie, Ohio, United States - Buoy 4 MA112 | ecosystem: Environmental > Aquatic > Freshwater > Lake | place: USA: Lake Erie, Ohio...
AGTGCAATCGCCGACTGGTCGGCCAGGGCCGTGGTGAGTCGCTTGGGCGAGACGACTCACGCGAGCGCGCAAAGGCCGCGACCGCGTTCCACCACGAGGGAACTTCCTTGCCCGGATTCCTTTCCACGACCGGTCAACTGCGAAGCAGGACGACGAACGTCACGAGTCAAGAACATCGCCGTCGCCTGCGGTGCAAGACCGCTGGCGAAGGACAGACGCACAAGACCCGGAACGCAAACGATGCGAAGCATCGCGCGAACGTCGCCAGGCGCACACAGTTTGACAGGGCGGCCGATCCATGGCCGGTCAGACAACACGGACGCGGCTCGCTTCATGCAAGTCGTCGCGTTCGTGGAGAGGACACTTTAACGAGATTCCGCGCACATGCAACGACACATCACAGTTGTCGACAGGGACCGACACGTGAGCGCTTTGATTTGCGACACTTGCGCGAATGAAAAAATCTTCTCCACTTGTTGTTCATGTGCGCAGCGCAAAGGCTGTGTAAAACTGCACTGCATGTGGACAAGATGCGCAGCCCGCGCAGCGAGGGACACTTGCGACTTCACACATGTTGTGGGCTCTTGACTTGGTGCGCGCGGGCGTGTGCTCACGCGTGCAGACGGCGCACCAGCGCACGGCGCCGCGCGAACGCACGGAAGTGCATGCTCTCATAGAGCTTGAGTGCAGGCGCGTTGCGTTCATCCACCGCGCACGACATCGACCAGACGCTGTTGATGCGGTTGGTCTCGGCGATGCCGTGTCCCAGCAGCAGTCGAGCGAGACCCTTGCCACGAAGTGGCGGCCCCAGACCGAGGTAGACCAGTTCGCACGTGCGCTGTTCGGCACACGGGGAGAAAAGCGCGCAACCCAAGGGCTCGTTGTTGTAGTAGATGATCCACCACAGGTTGGGATCATGCTGGCCGGTGCTCTTGTGGCTGGCGAGAATGTCGCGCGTCTCGCGCAGGCCGCAGAGCTCGGGGCAATCGAGCGTGGACTCGTAACTGGCGTCCATGGCGCGGATGCAATGCTCGTCGCGCAGGTGGGGCGCGATCTGCGACAGGCTTTGCACGTGGACACCTTGTGGAAACTTGTCGTACTGCGACAGGTCATTACCCAGACTGAGCTTCTTGTCGTGCGGCTTGGGCAGGCGGCGCATGTACTTGAGCGTGCCGACACTGCGGAAGCCGGCGGCGTCGAAGACGCGCGTGGCGTAGCGTTCGTCGGGGTCGGGCAGAGCCTGGGCCAGGGCGACTTCGTTCGCGTGCTCGCGGGCGAGCATGTCGCAGCAGGCGTTGACGACGTGGACGCGCTCGGCAAAGGCGAGTTCGGAGCCGCCCCAGTCGCCCACGCGCAGCGGCTCGCTGATGAACATCATGGCGGTGCGGCCTGCGCCCAGCACGGCGAGGCATGTTTGGCGGACGCGGAGTGAACCAGCGCCGGGCGCGGCACCTGAGATGACGGGCAGACCGGGGGCGGAGACGGCGGGGGGTCCGTCGTGGTCAACGGTGGCGAAGGTATTGGCGAGACTGATGTTGTGTGCGGGCGCGCTGGCGACCAGACGGCGGGCGGCGTCGTCGATATCGGGGTTGGCCTGCGACACCAGCCGGCGCGCGATGGGCAGAGCGAGCGCGGGTTCGCCGCGAACGACGCGAATATGCGGGGGGAGCGCGGGGAGGACCGGAGCGGGTCGCTGCGGGTCAGGCCCATCGCCTTCCAACGACCGGGGTTGGGGAGGAGCGGCGGTCAACGGGGGAGGGTAGGGAGAGAGACGGCGGGTGGTTCGCGGTCGAATTGGTAGGGCGGGGTGAACGCCGTGCCGCACTCGGGGCATCGGTCGATCGCACAACGCAGGGGGTAGGCGCATTGCACGCAGAGCAGCCGCTCGCGGCGCTTTTCGCGGATGCGATATCGCGCGATGATGAAAGTCGTGCAAACCAGCCAGGTGGCTGCGCCGCCAACGATGCAGGCATCGAGCAGGTGCTGGCGAGAGATGAATGCGAGCCGCGTGCCGTGGTTGTATGTCACATGGAAGTAGCGGCTGTTGAAGTGATTAAGGCGTGAACCCGGTCCGAAACCGTCGAGGAGTGCGTGAGCATGGTCGGGGTCGCCTTGCAGGGAGGCGGTGCCGAACAGGTAGTTATCGTGGTCGTGGATGCCGAATGCTCGCAGGGCGATGCTCGGGCCGCCGGGCATTCGCCCGACGGAGGGAGTGTCCATTTGACTGCGATGAAATGAGAACGAGACGAAAGTCGCCGTGCAAATGCCAAAGCAGAGCACAATCGCGAGCATGAGGGTGACTCGCCGCGCACCGGCACCCCGTTTGTTCGTCGAGCCAGACATGGTCGACATTGTTCGCCTGGCTGGGCGGCGCGTGCCGTGGCCCATGACTTTTGCAGGTGAAACCCCCCTAGACTTCCCTTCGTCCCCATTTGTCACGAGGTACCTCCATGAACATGCGTACGGCGCTCATCGGGTTTGGTCTGTGTGTCGGCTTTGGCGCCGGGATGTTCGCCGCTGGGCTGATTGGTAGCGCGACGCCGACGGCGGTTGCTGCTCCTGAGCCTGATCCGGTGCCGCGTCGGTGGCAACTGACGGTGACGCCCGGCCCGCTGCGCGTGACGCGTGTGGAGCATGAGGGGCAGAGTCGGCTGTACTACTACATGACGTACAAGGTCGTGAACACCAGCGACACCGATCTGCTGTTCACGCCGAGCTTTGAGATGGCGAACGACGAAGGTGAACTCAAGCGCAGCGGGCGCGATGTGCCTGCGGCGGTGACGGCGAAGATTCTTGAGCTGCTCGAGAACCCGCTGCTGGACGATCAGATCAACATCGTCGGCACGCTGCTGCAAGGCGAAGAGAACGCGAAGGAAGGCCTGGTTGTGTGGCCTGTCAACACGCCTCACGTGCGCGCGATCGAAGTGTTCGGCAACGGCTTCAGCGGCGAGACGCGGACGATTGACGCGTATGACCCGCAGACCAAGGGCAAGAAGCGCGTGACGCTGCGCAAGACGCTGATGCTGCGGTTCCAGCCGCTGGGTGAGACCAAGCCCACGGGCGCGGAGAACCTGCCGGTGATTGAGCAGCGCTGGATCATGCGGTAACTTTTCTCGTCAACGAAAGAAGTCGGCGGGCGATGTGCCCGCCGACTTTCTTTTTGCAGCATCGTGGCTGCGGTCTGTATGTGTCGGAAACGGATTGCGTCGTGTGAGCGCGATCCAGACGATCACATTGCAGAGGCGATGGCCATGTCACGCCATTCGTAAGAATCGAGCGAGTGAGCGATGTTGGAAGACATCACACGCACTCAGCTCCTGCGAGCACATTGAAGAAGTCGATGACGTCCTGCTCCTCGGGGAAGACTTGGTTGTTGTTGAAGTCGATGTCACTGCAGGTGTTGCCCGGGCTGCATTCGCCGCCGCTGAGGACGATGAAGAAGTCGATGACGTCTTGTTCTTCGGGGAAGACGGTGTTGTTGTTGAAGTCGATGGAGTCGCAGCCGGGGTTGGAGAAAGTTGTGGCGATGGCAACGTCATCGAGCCAGGTTTGGTCAACCTCACGTGAGAACTCGCCGCGGATGCTGATGGCGGTGACATTGTCGAGTACGCGGCGAACGAACGCTTCCGTCAGCGGCGGGCTGAGATTCTCGACGATCCAGCCGCGACCGCTGGCATCCACGGGACTCGCGCTCAGCGGCACGAAGTACGGCGTCAGCGTGGGCGCGGGCGGATTGGGATCAAAGTAGAGCAACGTGCCGATGTCGCGGGCTTCGATGCGCACGAGCGGGAAGTTCTCGTTCTCCACCGTGGTGCTGGTGCGCATTTTGAACGAGAAGATGCCGCCGTACTTGTTGGCGAAGCCGCCGAAGAGGGTTTGCGGCGCGACATAGTTGCGCCACTGTGCTTGGAAGGCGTCGTTGGAGCGCAGTTGTCCGCCGCCTGCGGGGTCGTTTTCCACGAAGAACTGGGCCGTATCGCCGTCGCCCGTCCAGCGCCACTGGTAGTCGCCTTGGTTCCAGTTGAACGAGGTGATCGGCGCTTGTTTGTAGATCGCAACATCTTCGATCGCGAAGTTGACGCTCTCGCACAGCGGCCCGGGCGCGTTGACGCTGAATTGCAGCGAGCGAACGTTCTTGAGCGTGTCGTAGAACTCCTGTTCAGTGACCGGCACGCCGCTCGTGCTGTCCACGCGCCAACCGTCTGCGGTGAGGGGGACGTTGATGACGCGGCGCGAGCGCAGTGTTGCGAAGTCCGCCGTGCGCCGCACGAGCGAGCGCGTCACGCCCGGCCCGATCTGCCCAACCAGCCGCACGTCGTAGTGCGCGGGGCTCTCGCCCGGATTCGCGCACGGCGTTTGCAAACCTGTCGTCTCGACGCGAATGTACCCGCCGTACGCGCCGGTGCGATCTCCCAGCCACGAGCCGATGGCGTTGTAGTAGATTGGCTCCAGATTCACAATGCGAGTGACGGCTTCCTCCGTGGGCTGGATTCTGCCTGCGGTGGTGTTGTCCACATCCTGCACGTATGTGCCGGTGCGGTTGGTGAGGTCCCAGTCGGCGGTGTTGCCAGCAGCCGAGTCGAGCGTGCTGGCAACCAGCGGGCAATCGGGTTGGAGACCGATGCGATACATCCGCTGCGGGCCCTGCAGCGACGTCGTGATGATGTCGCCGTTGGGCAGGCCCATCAGGCGCAGATACGACATCTGGGGCGCGTTGGAGATCGGCACCCATGTGCCCGTCACGCGGTCGAGTTCGAACAAACTAGAGCCGGAAGCGACCATGATGCGCGATCCGCCCGCGACCGTCGCATCAGCGGCGTTACCAAGCGGAGTACCCAGTGGTTGCCACGCGCTGCCGTTCCACTTCGCGACGCGGGACTGCTGCGCCTGAGGTACGCCCGTGATGCCGTTGGTAATCGCAATAGGCCGCTGGTCGGCGGGATCGATGATGATCTGGAAGGTGTCTTGCAGCCCGGCACCCATGCTCAGCCACTGCGTGCCGTCCCAACGCACGATGTTGCCCATGCCCGCGAGCAGTCCGCCCATGAAGACCTCGCCGTTGGCGTTGACGGCGACGGTGCGGGCCAGCGAAGCGCTGGTGTCGATGTTCAGCCCGTTGTTCATCGCGACCCACTGCGTGCCGGTCCACTTGGTGACGTAGCGGCTGGCGACGCCGCCCGCTCCGGCTTGCGCACCGACGACGACCAACTCGCCCGCAGGAGTCACAGCCATATCGAACACGCCGAAGCCCGAAGTTGGCTGAATGCCCGAGCCCATCGCGTTCCACTGCGTGCCGTCCCAGCGGGCAATCAAGTTCGCATTCACCAGCGGCCCGCCCCCCGGCACGTCGCCGATTTGAGCAAACTGGCCAGCCACGATGACATCGCCGTTGGGCATGACGGCGGCCGCGCTCGCTACGCCGCTGCCGGGGCGGAAGCCGCCACCCACGGCGGTCCACGTGCCCGCGACGGGGTCATACGCGCTGATCATCTCGTTGAATGTGGTGTTGGTGACTGGTGTCAGCCCACCCGCGAGCAGGATGCGCTCCGGGATGGGACCGAACGGACCATCGGGGTCCCATCGCAGGATGTCGTTGACCGAGGGGTTGTTTGCAATCGCCGTGAAGTTGAGCGCGGGCTCGGGCTTCACGAAGGGCGCGCACGTTTGCGTGGATTGAGCAAAGGTGAAACTTGCACTGCCCGCGAAGGTGAGAAATGCTAAGGAACGAACTGAGGAAAGGGACCCAAACATACGGCAACCTCCATTGCCGGGCGGTACGCCTGGCAAGGGGACATGCGAAAGAGGGGATAAAGAGGGACAAAGAAAACGGCGCGACGCAGCCTGGATCGGCACTCGTTCGCAGCAATTGCGAAGGCGAAGAGACCGGGGACCACGAAAACTCAGCGTCCAGCCTTGAAGAACGTTCGCAGGCTTTCGAGCACGTCGTCTTTGCCGCCGACTTTGCTCAGGACGATCTTCGGGCCGCGTTCGTCGGCTTCACCGGTCGGGAAGGCTTCGTTGAGGACGCTGTGGAAGGAGCCGCTGCCGTAGGCGCTGGCGACCTGGCAATAGCCGAACTGGTTGCAGCGCGGGAGCAGGTCTTCCTTGAGCATCTTGACGCACAGGCGGTTGTCGCTGTCGCTGCTGTTGTCGCCGTCGCTGAAGTGGAAGAGGTAGATGTTCCACTCGTGCGGGTCGTAGTGGGCTTCGAGCAGTTCTTTGCAGGTTTGTAGTGCACTGCTGATGCGCGTGCCGCCGTCTTCGCGGATGTTGAAGAACGTCTTCTTGTCGACTTCCGCCGCTTTCACGTCGTGCACGATGTAGCGGCTTTCGATGCCTTCGTAGTTGCGGCGGAGCCACGTGTCGATCCAGAAGGCTTCGAGGCGGACGAGTTCTTTCTGTTCGTCGCCCATGCTGCCGCTCACGTCCATCATGTAGATGATGGCGGCATTGCTCTGGGGCTTTTTGACTTCATTCCAACTGCGGAAGCGCAGGTCGGCTTTGATGGGGATGATGATCGGGTTCTCGGGGTCGTAGAGACCCATGGCGAGCTGGCGCTTGAGGGCTTCGCGATAGGTGCGCTTGAAGGAGCGAAGACTCGCGGGGCCGACGGGGCGCACGCCGGTGTACTTGTCGCGCAGCGTGGTGATCTTGCTGGCACCTTTGGGATCGATGCGCGGGAGTTTGAGTTCTTCACCGAGGATGTCGGCGAGCTCTTCCATGGTCACATCGACTTCCATGGCGTGCTTGCCGTCTTCTTCGCCGCCTTGGCCTTTTCCGACGCCTTTGCCTTCCTGGCCTTCACCCATGCCGACGCCTGAGTTGTCGCCATAGCGGAAGTGGGGCAGGTCGATGTCGTGCACGGGAACGCTGACGACGCGTTTGCCTTCGCGCGCGATGAAGTCGTTCTTGGCGATGAAGCGACGGAGGTCCTTGCGGATCTTGCCGCGGACGATCTGGCGGAAGCGTTGATGGTCTTGTTCGATTTTGTTGACCATGGCGTGCCTTCGCGCGAGGTGAACCTCCGGGACGGACGCGACTCGCATTCGTGCGAATCGCATGGTTGTGTCACTCCATACTTATTCGTTGTCGGCTGGCGAGCGGTCGCGATTCACGCAAATCTCCCGAACTTCGGCGATTATCGCGCCGTATCTGTGGTGCGGGATGTGTTCGCAATCGTCCGCGACTCAGTTCGCGGGGGTTGTGGTGTTATCTGCGCGATGGGCGATCGTCGCGGCTTTGAGGTTGCGGCTGACGATGTATGAGCCGATGAGGCCGGCGGGCACTGCGGCCAAGATGTCGGCGACGCGGTGGAGCAGGTCACCCGTCAGGCTGACGCTGAAGCTGAGAGCGGGCGCCGAGCGCATGGATGCGGGCAGAGCGGGGCCTAGCACGCCCACAGCCCACTCGCGCAGGCCCAGACCGTTGCTTACCAGTGGCACAACCATGGCCGCTTGGCTGATGGCGGTGAGAGCGACAGCTTCGCTGAGAGCCAGGGGGCGACCGAGAGCAGCGAATGCGCACAAGTAGCGTCCCAGCCACGTGAGGACGTCGAGGTATCGCACCGCACAGGCAAAGAGATAGCGGCGAACCAGTTCGCGCCGCGAAAGTGAAAGGCCGGCGATGGCGAGCAGCGCTGCCGGCAGGGGCAGCAAGGCGGCGGCAGCGATGGTACTGTCGGGCAGCACGCGGGCGATGATCGCGACGAGGATCAGCAGGAGCACGCTGGCACCCGCGCACGTCATGGCGACGATCGACATGCTGATGCTGTGCTTGAGCGGCATGTCGTTGACGATCTTGTGATAGGCGAGGCGTCCGAACATGCCCGGGCGCGCGGGCAGGTAGTTCATCAGCCAGGTGCAGGCGATAACTGCGAGCCCCTCGCGATATGCCACGCGCGGCGCGGCGGGATCATCGCGATTGAGCAACTGGTGGTACATCGCGGCGGCGAGGGCGCAGCTCAGCCAAGGCAAGATGATGAGTGTCGGTATCGTCCACCAGCGAGCACGGGCCGCTTCCTGCATGCTTGTGGCGATGTCGGACCAGTGTGAGGCGACAACCCAGACAGCGGCGGCGAAGAGGGCAAGACCGACGAAGGAACCGATGACGCGCATGGGTCGAGATGCGCGCCAGGAGCGAGGCGAATCGGGTGCATCGCGCAGGAGTTCGCTGGGTGAGCGGTGCACGAGATCAGTTGCCGGTCGATGTTTCGGATGACTTTTCGGCCGCGATGACGCCCAATGCGCCGCGCAGGGCGTAGGTCTTGGTGCCGCTGGTCAGGCGCTGACGCGTGATGGCGGCAAGACGAGCGAGCTCGGGGTTGCCACTTTGTTCGCAGGCGGCGAGGTAGGGATCATCAGCCGAACCGACGCGAGTGAGCAGGATCCACGCCATGATGTTGGGATCGGATTCGCTGCGAGCGAGGTCGGCCCAGGTCGCGAGTGCGGGAATTTCACCCATCGAAGGCAGTTCGAGCAGCGTGAGCAGGCGAATGTGTGCGGGCCAGGTCGGGTACTTGGCCTGCAACGTCTCGAGCAGCGGAGCGATGTTGGGACCGCCTTCACCTTGCGCGAGTGCGTTGATGAGCATGGCGCGAATGCCGATGAGCAGTGCAGGGAGCACGTCGTCGTCGGCGTTTTCGAGTCGCTGCGCGAGTTGCTCTGCGGTGAGACGCGATTCGGCGTTGGGCAGACGGCTGAGCGCGCCGCTCGCGACATCGAGGCAGCCGAGGCCGGGCTTGCGATCGCCCTCGTCGTCGGTCGTGAAGCCTTGGATGAGGCGGTAACGCGTGGACGAGGGGCCTTGGCTGATGGTTTCACTCAGCCAGCCGATCATCGTGTCGCTGGGGTCAAAGGTGACGCGCAGCTCCTGGCCGGGCATGAGGCGGAGTTGGCGAGCGATGTCGATCACTTCGACTTGCGCGAAGTTCTGGAACGACGTGGGGGACAGGCGCAGGTCGGGTGCGAGCAACATGCGCGATTCCAGCGTGCGCTGCGGGCCCAGCCCGAGCGGAATGGGCGAGATGTTCTTGAGACGAACAACGATGCTGACGCGATCGGTCGAGGCCGCACTTGTGCGTTCGTGGTCGACCGTGAGCCGCTGAATGGTGCTGGGCGCGGTGACAATGGTGTCCACCCATGCCGGGATGGTGCGGGTGTAGGTGTCGAGTTGCTTTGTGAGCACGCTGGGTGTGTCGCCCAGCGCTTGAGCTTGTGAGCTGGCCCACGCGCCCAGACCGGTGAGCGGCTCAGCGTACTCGATGGCCTTGAGCTGAGCGATCGCTTCGGCTTTCTTGTCTTGCGACTGCAAAGCGAGTGCGTGTGCGGCGCCCAGCCATGCGCTGGGCGATTCGCCTTGCGCCACAGCCAACGCGCCGGCAATGTCGCCACTGCGCAGGGCGATCCATGCCTTGAGCTCAGGAACGCGCGGGTCGATGTCGGCGAGGGTTTCAAGCAACTTCGTGGCGCGAGCCTGCGCATCGGCGACCTTGTGGTTGGCGAGAAGCTGCCAGAGCGTCCAGTTGGCTTCAATGTCGGTTGCGGCGAGCAGTGCGTCGGCTTCGCTCATGTTCTCGCCGCGACGAATCGGGTCTTTCAGCGTGGCGATTGCCTCTTCGGCGCTGGCCTGCATGTCGAGCAGGGCCATCTCCACGGCTTCAGGACGCTTGACAGCGACAGCAGCGGCCGTACGCAGTTCTTCAAGCACGGCGGCGAGACGGATTTCTTCGGGCCGGCGGATGTTGAAGGCTTCCTGATCCTTCTTGTCGGTGGACCTGAAGATGCGTTCCTGCTGGGCGCGGGCGGTGTTGAGATCGCCCACCAGGTCGCGCAGCGCAACATCCGCTCCATCCTTGCGGAAGGTGATGGCCAGTTCCTGCAGACGCTCGTTGGGGCCGAGCTGGTCCTGGTCGATCATGCGACGGACGTTGGTGTCAAAGCGAGCGGCGGCGGTCCACGCGGCGTTGGACGCAAGCAGATCGCGCAGTTGCGAGTGCACGCCCGGATCGGCAGGGTCGGACATCAGCAGGTTGTTGAGCGCTTCGACGCGTTCAAAGTCGGACTTGGCGCGCTGCGTGACAAAGGTGAAGAGCAGCACCGCGGCGTCTTTGTTGGTGCTGTCGAGCTGCGTAGCGCGCTGGAGCAACTGCGTGAAGCGTTTCTCGTCACCCACTTCGCGAGCAAGCAGCGCGGCGTCAAGTGCAAGGCGGCTGCGGACGCTGGCGTCGATGCGATCGGTGTCGATGAAGCGGGCGTACTGAGCAAGACGGTCTTGGGCGGTGTTGGCGTTGCGAAGCTGCGAACTGATCACACGCAGCAGCGCGACGGTGTCGGTGGGATCAGCCTTGACCAGTGCGCGGCTTGCTTCGAGCACGGCGGCGTCGTCACCTGCGGCAAAGGCGGCCTCGACCCAGCGGCGGATGGTCTGCGTGTTGGACGGATCCATCTGATGGGCGAGCCGCAGGAAGGAGGTGGTCAGGGCTAGATCGTCAGCGGTGGGCTCGGCGATGCCGCGAAGATCGAGCAGGGCGGTGCGAGCCATGGCGGTGCCCAGACGTGTCTTGATGGACGCTGGAATGGCAGCCATGTCGAGCGGGCCCAAGGGGATATGTTCGGCTGGGGGCTGCGCGGGCGTCTGCGCTGGCGTCGGAGCCTGGTCTGGTGCGGGCTGGGCGATCGCGAGGGGTGTGAACGCGAGCCCGGCG
>Ga0315899_10009011_pt1 | contig 10701 bp, 6 predicted proteins | sample LakEriMetagenome_2_FD_203518 | JGI IMG/M metagenome (GOLD analysis project Ga0315899, IMG submission 203518) | Freshwater fungal communities from buoy surface, Lake Erie, Ohio, United States - Buoy 4 MA112 | ecosystem: Environmental > Aquatic > Freshwater > Lake | place: USA: Lake Erie, Ohio...
CGTTTGGACTCATGGACCTACATGATCCATGACGACAATTCCATTGAAACCAGAGAATTTATTGGTCAATATGGTTTCAACGATCCCACAACTGCTCTCATCAATGGAAAGGGTTGGGGAACAGATATTGGAATTACACACAAGGTTCGCCATCGTAATTCGGAAGATTATGTGCCACATTCGCCTTGCACGGACGGCGATTATCTCTATCGAGTAGGTATATCACTGCTCGATATAGGTCGCATTCAATTTACCCAGCCTTTTTTCACCAATAATTTCTCGCAAAATCAAAGTACCATCTGGCAAGATTATCAAGGCACGCAAGCCGATGACCTAGCAGATGTGGACAGCCTTATCAATAACAATTTCCAACTGGTTGAGCAAAATGGCTTTATGACCGAGTATACGATGCTGCTTCCGGGAGCTGTATCTGCACAAGCAGATTTCAACCTAATCAGCAATTTCTATCTATACGGCGCCATAACCTATGGAATACCTTGGCTAAATCAACTTGGAGTGCAGCGTTCGGGATATCTTGGTATTGCTCCCCGATGGGAAACCAAGCGCTTCGAAGCCTCTTTTCCTGTTTCCATGTACCAATATAAGCGCCCTCAGGTTGGCCTTTGCATGCGATTGAACAGCATCGTTATAGGAAGCGATGACTTGGCCGCTTGGCTTTTCAAAAAAGACATCTATGGTGCCGACATTTATTTCAGCCTGAAATACACCATTTTCAAACACTGGAAATGCGGCGCCAAACAGAAACGCATCTCCTACAAGCGTCATACAGGTGGAGCGCCTCCCCCACCTTGCCCTTCTTGGTCGAAGTAAACCCACTCATTTTCAAGGAGTCAATTTCGCCTGTTGCCCATTAAATTCGCAACATGACCGAAGCACCCATAGATGTAAACGACTTTTCAGAAATGCGTCCATACTCCGACGCTGAAGTAAAGTCTGCCATGGCGCGCATGGTAAAGGAGCCTTTGCTCATTAAAATGATGAAGTGGGTTTATCCCGGATTGCGCAAAGCCGAAATCATCAACATGTTTGATGAAATTCAAAGCGTACAGCAATTTCAAGAAGAGATAAGTGCCCCTGCCGTGAAGGTGATAACGCAAATGACTACCAGCGGAGTGACTTTCACCAACGAATCGGATATTGAACCCAGCTGTGCATACCTATTTATTTCCAATCACCGCGATATCATTCTCGATAGTGCTCTACTCAATGTAAGTTTAATCGAACGAGGTATTCCAACAACCGAGATTGCCATTGGAGACAATCTATTGAAACTTCAACTCGTGCGCGATATCGTTCGGTGTAACAAGAACTTCATCGTAAGTCGGGACGTCAACGCGAAGGAAATGTTTTATTACTCATTGCGTATGAGTAACTACATCCGGCATACCATCACTGAAAAGAATACATCCATATGGATTGCACAGCGCGAGGGTCGCAGTAAAGACGGAGACGACCGCACGGCTACCGCTCTTTTAAAGATGTTCTCATTGAGCTCACAGCTCAACCCGGAAGAGTCGCTGCGTGCACTCAATCTGCGTCCGATGTGCGTTAGTTACGAATTTGACCCGTGCGACCTTCTGAAAACGAATGAGCTGATGCACCTAAGGCACTTCGGTAAATATGAAAAGAAACCGGGCGAAGATTTTCACTCAATGGTAACAGGTCTCACAGGGCACAAGGGTAAGGTGAACATCTGTGTTGGAAGGCCTATGGATGAAGCATTCGAAGCTATGGCGCTAGTCTCCAACAAAAATGAGAAGTTTCGAATCCTAAGTGAAGCAATCGACGAAGAAATGCACCGCATTTATTGCCTGTGGCCCAATAACTATATCGCCTTCGACTTGCTAAACGGCACTCGGGAATACAAGGAACGATACTCCAACATCCAGCGTATCGCTTTTGTTAATTACATTAGAGGGCATGTACTGAAACTGGCTCTTTCCAGAAAAAAGCTAGGGCTCCCTGCCGAGAACTTCAACTCGATTGCGCGTGAAATTCTACTGCAGATGTACGCCAACCCTGTCATTAATAAACGAAAACTATCCAATACCGATAAGCCTGAAACATCTTACGCAGAGCATGATGCTTAGATCCTTGGCCATTTGTTGCATCTTACTTCTGTTTTCTCAGCAAGTTGGCGCGCAGTGCGGTGCATGCGAAGCATTCACCAACCGCATCGTAAACGGCGATTTCGAAAGCGGAAATATCGGTTTTAGCAGTTCGCTCGAATATGTGACCTTCTTCCCATTTGTATGCACCCTGTGCCCTGAAAACACCTATGCCATAGGCAATAATGCTACACTATTTCACAGTGGCTTCACAGGCACCGACCACACCAACCCGCCGTCGGGCGATTTCTTCATAGCTAATGCGCCCGGTCAAGCAGGGGCTCAAGTTTGGTGTCAAAGCATCCAAGTCCTGCCCCAAACGACATACACCTTCACATTTTGGGCACGAGACATTGCCAACAACAACAATGCTCACCCACTAGCAGTTCTTCGTCCCTCATTTAATGGTGTTGTGTCGGCAGACTCATTACTAGCAGAAGGCGGTTGGAATTCTCTTTCGGTAACTTGGTTTAGCGATTCTCTGAACATGTTAGATGTTTGCATCATCGACTTCCAATCACAAACCGGTGGCAACGACTTCGGACTAGATGATATCTCACTCACAGCATGTGAGCCCATCATTTTATCGCAACCCGCCTTTGCAGGTAACGACACTACGATTTGCAGTAACCATGAAATTTCACTGGGCATAACTCCCCTTGAAGGATATGCCTACAGTTGGAGCAGCGGCGGCGAGCTTTCATCCGACCAGGTCGCCAATCCGTTATTTCAAGCAACCAATACTTCCGGATTTCCCATAGAATACCAGCTGGCCGTAACGCGCGATTCTGCCGATGTTGGGTGTATGGCCATCGACAGCATAACCCTTGTGGTTTTGTCTATGAATTCACTCGACCTAGGTAGCGATAATGTTGTATGTCCGGGCGATAGTGTATACATCGATTGTGGTGTGGGATGGGATAGCATTCTTTGGTCGAATAATTCAACTGCCAACGGCTTTATGGCCGCCGTTGGCACCTACAGCGTTAGCGTCTTCATAGGCATCTGCTCGGAAACAGATTCTCTACAGGTGTTGGAATATGGGATGCCTGCTACCGGTTTGCCTTCGCTTATTGAACATTGTAATACGGAGACACTTTTCCTGGAGTCTGCTGTGCCGGGTATTTGGATTGTTGAAAACGGGACTTCGGAAAACCCAATAAACATCGAGCTTTCGGGTACTTATTATTTCAGTTACTCAGATAGTACGTGTGAATCGGCAGACACTATCAACGTGGAGTTGTTCGATTACTGGCAAGCCAATCTTGCCACTGATACTGTTTTATGTGAAGGAACCCAAGCAATCTTATCTGCCGCGCACGCAGGAACTTGGAATAGCGGAATCTTTGGCGTTTCATTGCCCATTGATTCCCCGGGAATTTACTCTATTGAAGTTGTTAATGGACCATGCGTCGACAGCGATACAATTGTAGTTTCAGAGTGGCTGCTCCCACAAATTCAATTAGGATTAGACACCACCTTCTGTGAAGACTATCCTATTGTTTTGAATGCGTTCAGCGAGGAGGCAACTTATTGGTGGTCGACAGGCGATACAGTACCTTCCATATCAACAACAGGCAGCGGACTTTATAGCGTGGAGGTAAGGAATTTGTGCGGAAGCGCAACAGACGAAATTTTAATTACCAACTACCCATGCAACTGGCAACTATTTATTCCCAGTTGCTTTACTCCAAATGACGACTCCTTTAACGAAGGCTGGAAGGTAAGCGGCTATAACATTGATGCCATTCAGCTTACCATATACAACCGACTGGGAGATGCGATTTTTCACACGACCCAAATGGATGAAGCATGGAAACCAAGCAATTTCGTTGGCGATGATGTTTACAACTACAGAATAGAGATTACCCCGTATCAGGGAAGTAAAGAAGTACGCACAGGACGTATCTATTTGGTTAGATGATGTTATTTTTCATTCATATTTGTACCCTAATAATTGCCGAATTATGAGCTGGTTTACACGAAAAATGCAGGGAATTACTACCAAGTACAAGGAAAAGAAGGAAATTCCCGAAGGCCTTTGGTACAAATGTCCTGAGTGTCGCAACGTACTCACCAGTGAAGAACATGCCGAGCACAATTGGGTGTGCGATAAATGCGGATACCATGAGAAAATAAGCTCGTTGCAGTATTTCAGCATTTTGTTTGATGAAAATGAGTTCACAGAGGTGGCGGCCAATATGACAAGTGCCGATCCCTTGTCGTTTCAAGACACAAAATCTTACAAAGACCGCATCAAAACAACTATTGCCAAAACAGGCCTCAAGGATGCCATTCGTGTGGGGCGCGGTAAAATAAACGGAGAAGAAGCGGTGATCGCTTGTATGGATTTCGGCTTTATTGGCGGTTCGATGGGATCTGTTGTGGGAGAAAAATTTGCCTTAGGTGTAGATGAGGCCATTCGAAACAAGTGCGCGTTTATCTGCATTTCCAAATCGGGTGGGGCACGCATGATGGAGGCCGGATTGTCGCTCATGCAAATGGCTAAAACTTCCGCCAAACTCACTCAACTGTCGGATGCCAAACTACCTTATGTTTCCTTTCTGACCGATCCAACTACCGGTGGGGTTACCGCATCGTTTGCAATGCTGGGTGATATCAATATTGCCGAACCCAAAGCTCTTATCGGATTTGCAGGACCGCGTGTAGTTAAAGAAACCATCGGTAAGGATTTGCCTGAAGGCTTTCAAAGTGCCGAGTTCGTGTTGGGACATGGCTTCCTTGACTACATTGTAGATCGCAGGCAGCTCAAAAACAAATTGAGCAAATCGTTGCGCTGGTTTACAGCCTGAGTCTCTCTGTTATTCTAGATTTTCACCACGCGCTTTACAGCCGAGGTTTTATCATTTCGCAATTCGATTACGTACATACCGGGCGTCCAGTCGAGGGTATCCATACGCATACGTCCATGAAGCTGGCCGGTCCACATAAGCTGGCCAGTGGGAGAATACACAGTAGCTTCAACGAAAACTCCGCTATTCTGCAGATACAATTCGTCTGCAAAAGGATTCGGGTAAAACTCAGATGCAATCCCGGTCAACTCTTCCAATCCTATGCATTGCTCCACAATGAGGTTATCTGTAGCACTCGATGAGCAATTGAACTCGTTCGTATACGTATAGGTTACCGTGTTCAATCCGGTTTGCGTGGCTCCCAAGTCAATCCAGTTGTTTACTACACCATCGCCCGATAACTGACCGCCTGACGGGCTGGATACCCAACTGATCCCCGTTCCACTTTCACAGAGTGTATCGGCAGAAAATTCGAAATGAACGATAGGACGCTCATGCACGGTTATTTGAATAGGCAATTCACTGATGCAATCGTTGGAATTGCCATACAGTCGAATGATAGATGTTGAGAACGGCTGGTATACAATTGCCTCACCGTTCAAGCCGTTGCTCCATGCATAGGAGTCAGCTCCTGCAGCTGCAAGCGACAACGAGTCTCCAAAGCAAACGGTGGTATTACCCTGGTAGCTAATTACAGGGTAATCATGAACTGTTACGTTAAACACAGAAGTTCGTGAGCAGTAGTTCGATCCTATAGCGGTAACTGCATACGCGGTATCATCAGCCGGCTCAACAGAAATTGTATTCTCCAAACTTCCATCTGACCATTCGAAATAAAAACCATCGGTAATTACTTCCAGCAAACCTGCGTCACCCACACAAATTTCAGGGTCACCCAAGAAACTAATCACAGGAGCCGGATCCACATCAATAAATATTTCAGCCGTATCTGTGCATCCGAAAATGTTGTAGCCAATTACCCTGATTAAGCTATCGTATGTAGGCATGGCATCAAACGGACTATATCCATCCAATCCATTCCACATATAATAATCCGCACCACTGGCAATCAATGTTGCAGTATCCAACTCACAAATTGAACTTTCGCCGAGCAAATCAATGAAAGGATTGGGATGCATGGTCACAAACAACGAATCATAGGCCGGACATTCCGGCACTGTATACCCTTTCAACACATAAGTGGTATCGCCGCTCACCAGAAAAGAAAGCACGGAGTCACCCGGAACATTATTCCACTCATAATTGGTTGCTCCTGATGCCCTCAGCACCGCAAGTCTGTTTTCGCAAAACGCGGTTAAAGTATCCAATGAAATCTGTGGTCTAAGCACAACCGGCATTACTACATCCATAGTACTTATACAATTTTCATTGCTGATAGCCTCGACTCGCAAAGAAACCGTATCGGGCTCATACAAGGCAAAAATATGTTGGTTAGGTAAGAATGTATTAATGACGGCACCGGTTTCCAAATCCGTCCAAACGTAGTTGCTGGCTCCCGTTGCTTGAATGTAGATATTATCAAAAACACAGCCCGTTGAAGGATAACTCAGCTGCAAATCCGGAACGTCATTTACAACCAAAGAAATTTGCTGTGAAATAAAGCAGCTATTCTCATCAAAAGCCTCAATAACAATTGTATCATCATCCGGTATATACACCTCAACAGAATCCATGAAGGTTGAACCGGCAAATTTGAAAAACGCCGCATTGGATGATGTGATTACCAGAGGAAAGAGCTCTCCTTCACATACACTCAGCGGAACACTCCATGAAAAGTATATCTCCTCGCCTACATCAACCGAAATGGATAGTGTTGTATCACACTCCGGGTTTTCACCAAATGCCACGGTAAATGTTGTGTCTGCTGTAAGTTCTTCTGTGCGCAGAGCCTCCGTGCTTCCATCCGACCATACGAAATCATCTGTACCAACTACTTCGAAGGTGACCTCTTCACCAAAGCAAGCCGTTGTTGGTCCTAAGATGGCAGCCTCTTCGTTTCTATCATTAACGACGATTGTTATTTCTTGTAACACCGTACAACCAAGGGGGCTTACCCCGGAAATTAGGTACGTAGTTGTACTATCTGGTGAATAGGTATATGAGTTAGTTTTTTGTTCCGGTATCCAATAGTACTCAGCACCTAAAGGAGCTGTTAGTGTTGTTGAATCGCCTTCACAAATGGAAAGATCACCGGTAAATGGTAATCCGGAATCCGTAGGTAAAACGATAAAAATCAATGTATCTGTAGCTACACAAAATGCCGTATTTACGGAATATGAAACTTCGAAGGTACCTGCACCTGAAGCTACTGTATTAAAGAACCCGTCCGCCGACACAAAGGGTCCGGAAAAAATACCATTGGATGGATTAGGATCAGAAATATCGTAAGCTGTATCCCCCAGACAAACCGAAACACTAGGATTCTCAAACTCAATGCAGCTATCTTGAGAAATAGCAACATTGGATAATAATAGCAGACCAAGAACAACCGGTATAAATTTGTGGCTCATATTCAACTGTACAAGAATGCGGTAAAATTAATTTAGCCGGCTTAATTCAGGTAGAATTAATACTAACATTTCTCATAGCAAAAAATGACCAATCACGGAAGGGTTGCATTTCACACCCTAGGATGCAAACTTAATTTCTCGGAAACCTCGACACTTGCGCGGCAATTTGCTGAAGCAGGGTATTCGCGTGTTGAAATGGAGGATTCACCCGACGTGCTTGTTGTCAATACTTGCAGTGTTACTGAACAAGCGGATAAAAAGTGCCGCAACCTAGTGAGCAGAGCAGTTCGGTCGAATCCGGGTGTTTTCGTTGCAGTAGTGGGTTGTTATGCTCAATTAAAACCAGAGTCTATCGCATCCATCCCAGGAGTCAGTTTAGTTCTCGGCGCAGGACAAAAATTCAATTTAGTTGAGCATGTTCAAAGGCAACATGCAACTCATGAAACTCATGTGAGTGTAGGAGAAATAAAAGACGTAAAAGATTTTATTCCTTCCTTCTCGGCAGGTGACCGCACACGAACCTTTTTGAAAGTACAAGATGGTTGCAACTACTTCTGCGCATTCTGCACAATTCCTCTAGCCAGGGGAAGAAGCCGAAGTGCTTCAATCGAAGAGACAGTTGCGCAGGCACGCAAGGCTGTTGAGTCCGGTGCCCGAGAAATTGTACTTACCGGAGTAAACATCGGTGATTATGGTGCTCAGCACGGCACTTCCTTGTTGGAGCTAATTCAGCAACTCGACGGGCTTGAGGGAGTGGAACGCTTTCGCATTTCTTCCATCGAGCCCAATTTGCTTTCCGATGAAATAATCGACTTCGTTGCGGCATCGAAAAAATTCATGCCCCACTTTCACATTCCGCTGCAAAGTGGGTCGGATGAAATTCTGCGTGCCATGCGCCGCAGGTATCGCACCGACTTGTACCGCAATCGAATCAATCATATCATGAGCGCTCTTCCGCACGCCTGCATAGGTGTAGACGTAATAACCGGATTTCCGGGCGAAACAGATGAACGCTTTGAAGAGACGCGAAATTTCCTGATGGAACTTCCCGTTGCGTATTTACACGTGTTTACCTATAGCGAACGTGACAATACAACTGCGTTGCGCTTGACCGAAGTGGTACCTCAAGAAATTCGAAATAGGCGCACCATTGAACTTCGCATGCTTTCCGAAAAAAAGAAACGAGCATTCTACGAGCGCTTTTCACATTCGAGGCAACACGTGCTTTGGGAAGGAGCCGAAGAGGAAGGCAACATGTATGGCTTCACTGAAAATTACCTCAAACTTACTCAACCGTTTGACTCGACCGTCGTGAACGAAATTCGTGAGGTTCAATTGGGGCTATTGCAGCCGGATCTTATTTATGAGATAAGGTGATAGGTGATAGGTGAAAAGTGTAAGGTATAAGGTGCTGCATTATGAATTCATTCACTAATTCACTAGATATTAAAAGTCGCCTGAATCCACTTATTCGTCACGTTCTTCTCGTAGGTATAAATAATAACCTTGTCGCGCGAGAATCCCATACCAATATCAAACGAGTATTTTCCAATCCAGAATTCGACTCCTGTTTCTATAAAGGCTCCAAATCCAACGCCTGTGTTGGGGGTTGCAGAAAGTGCCGTCTGGCCGGCAACAAAACCCTGCGTAATCAAATCAAACTGGCGATTGGCCACCAGCACGTAGTTACGGGTCCACTTCGTGCCAAGCATACTTCCACCCACTTGCACAAAAAAATTTGACATATCCCCCATCATCCATCCCTGTCGATAACCTAAATTAAGATTAAAACGCTGCTCTTCTCCGGCGATGGAAAGAAGCGTTGGACCTACGTTGTTCGTGCTTGTTTGCGATGTGGGAGGAAATTGCATCGTGAACTGTCCGATAGCCTTGAGTTTGGCAGCATTCGTATTGAATACTATAGCAGCATACCTATTGAAGTTGAATTTCACATTTAACCCCACATACATTGCAGGATTATAGCGCATATTCAAAGGTGCATAATCAAAAGGAAAACCATAGGTTTCCGTATTATAGTACGATTGAATTTCGCGCACATCATTCGAAACGGCAAAAGGACCATCCAATCCAATACGCTCGGGAATAGAGTACCAACGAATATTTGCAGCTTCATTTACGAAGCCGGCGAAGGGTCCACTTCCGTTATAAATGTTGGCCGTTTTTTCATTTGCAAAATAACTTCCGATGTTCAAACCGAAACTGAATCCACGAATCGTATCCACGCCTGCATCATCATCATAAGGTCGGGTAGAATGTACATCCGAGAAGGAACACCGACCGAAGGTTTGCGAGATGGAAACATACGTCGCTCCAAGCATTGCAGCGCTAATACACAAGAGTTGTAAGCAGAATTTCATGTCTCAATATAATTATTTTCCGGAGACAACAGCAATCCATTGCTCCGATTTTTTGCTTACCTGGTTGCTCAATCGGGCAACATCATTCACGATGGACATGTAGGTAGGAACTCCCATTGAGTTTTTGCCCGCTTCGCAATGCGATTTGATTTTCGCCAACACTTGCTGGACTTGGTCGTTCCATTCGGAAATTTCCGCTGCAGTAAGTCCCTGTGCAACCGGAACAGGACGCGGATCGGGAACAACCACAGGAACATCCAGCTTCCTTTTCGCCAGTAATTTCAATTCTTGAATTTCGCGGCGTGCATCTTCAAGCTTATGAACCAAGGTTTCCTTTTCGCTCGTGTCTTCTGCTTTGGCTGTGAGGCCGGCGCGTTGTCTGTTCCACTTGCGCCTTTGAACGAACCATACACAGGCTAAGACGATAAGCAGCACGATTGCCACCACAGCGGTAACATGCCATTGCATCAGCAAACGACTCAAATACGCCGCTTGTCGTGCATGTTCATCCGCCTCCATCGTTGCTCGATTTTCAAGACTGTCGAGCTGTGAATTCAGCGATTTCTCGACCTGCTTCCAATCCGAAAATTGCGCTGCGTGCAATTTATTTTGTATAGCGTAGCATGTGGTAAAATCTCGCTGTGACAATGCAATCTCGAGCATCAGCGCATTCAACTCGCGATTGAAATTTTCTGCTGAAGGCATTTCGAGTTGCAGCGACTCATACAATAGCTTCAAGGTTGAGTATGACTTTGTCGATGGATCGGCTGCACACGAGAGTAAAGCTGCATCCAATGTAACGTAGCGCCGCTCAACACTATTGACAGCCAGTGAATCATTGCATAAACTA